>ENA-UEQP01000771-UEQP01000771.1-human-gut-metagenome-genome-assembly--contig:-NODE-771-length-33405-cov-6.396843_pt1 | contig 33405 bp, 30 predicted proteins | sample MGYA00242951_ERZ507951 | MGnify/ENA primary metagenome ERZ507951 (study PRJEB26167, sample SAMN06115539) | human gut metagenome | host: Homo sapiens | place: China:Shanxi | collected 2015-11-18...
ATATTGGAGGGATCGTATGAACGAGAAAGCATACAAAACCATGAAAAGTACCGGTGCCGGAACACTTACCATCGGTATCTGTATCCTTGTTACCGGCATTGTATCCGGCATTCTTTTGATTGTAAACGGAGCACGATTATTAAAGAACAAAGAGAGCATGACCATCTAGGCCTGCTCTCCTTTTCTTATTTATGCCTCACTGTAGGATTCGAAATTGATGCAGTTCATATACATATCAGAGAAATCCGGATGCATGGACAGTTCCAGATAATGCATCTTTTTTTGTATCTCAGTAAGATGCACACGTGCTTTGCGTGACACAGCCGCAAGGATTGCGCCCTCCCCGGCCGCATTTCCTACCGTTTCCGTGACAGATAGCAGTTCTTTTGGAATCAGTCCGATTGCCGCAGCACTCTCCTTATTCAGAAAACTTCCAAATCCCCCCGCAAGAAGCACTCCTGTTATATCTTCATAAGAAAATGCCTTTTCCTTAAGCAGAACTTCGATTCCGGCTGCAATTGCAGCCTTGGCAAGCTGAAGGTTACGGATATCCTCCTGCGTCACACATACTTGCTCCGTCAGCCAGATGCATGCCTGATTTTCATAAGTACCGATGAATTTCTGCCACTTTTCTTCTGCTTCGCCAGTCTCTGTAATCATTCCGCCCGCATCCATGAAACCATTTTCAAGGAATACCGCTAACGCATCTAAAAGTCCTGATCCGCAGATGCCCACAGCTTCTTTTCCACCAATTGTCGCAACCTCAAATCGTCCATCCGCAAACGTGACTTTTGTGATCGCGCCTTCCGCTGCCGGCATTCCCATCACAATCTCTGCTCCCTCGAACGCCGGTCCCGCTGCGGTCGCACAACAGACGAAGCCATCCGTCTGATTGCCGAGTAACATCTCTCCATTTGTTCCAATATCAAGAAGAAGCCACTGTCCGTCTGATTCTTCCGGCACCGCAGCAAGCACATCCGCTGTAATGTCCGATCCGACATACCCTGCCACACAGGGAAGAATTTCCACGCTCCGGCAGCCAGCAATTCCGATATCCGATCCCTTATATGCCTTTCCGAACAATTCTTCCGGTACAAAAGGTGCCACACCAATTGCTTCCGGCGAGATACCTGCAAACAGATGACACATAACCGTGTTGCCCGCAACGGTCAGTCTCTCAATCTCCCCTTTTTGGTGCGCGGCTGCACATAAGTTTTCAAGCATCCGGCCGATCTGTCCTGTGATTGCCTTGTGCAGTGCATCCAATTCGCCGGCTCCCGCCCGCTCAATACGGGACACAACATCCGCTCCGTATGTCTTCTGCGCGTTCGGTGCGCTCTGCGTAGCAAGAAGTTCGCCGTTTTGTGCATCGATCAGATGACAGACTACCGTTGTTGTTCCGATATCACACGCCGCACACAAAGCCGCCTTACCATCCGGCTGATAATGATTATGACAAATTCCACGCTCTGCAATTCTGGTTTTAGCTTTCTTTTCAAGAACAATATGCATTCCATCTGCAACCAAAGTCTTGCAGGCAAGAACCTCTCCTTGGCCTGCAATCTCCACTTTGCATTTGCCGCAGCGTCCCAATCCTCCACACGGAGCCTCGATTTCTGTAATTTTCTGTTGCTTAAGGAAGGTCAGAATCGTCTGTCCCCGCCTCGCAGTATATTCATTTATCGTTCCGTTCCTTGTAATCGTAACTTTCATAGTATGTTTCCTAAATTATATTCTATATTTTCTTGTGAGGATCATTCCAGTTCTGTCATTCCACCGAGCAGAATTCCGACATTGTCCTGATAAATCGTATCGAATTGCTCCATTGGCAGAGGATTCACGCCTTTACCCGCTTCGATTGTGTATCCCGGTCTGTCATACTGCTGTATAAACCAGTCCTTGTAACCGGCATAAGCCGACTCACCCGGTGTCTCTTCCGGTGTATAACCGCTCACACTTGCAAAATACTGTGCAATTGCATAAGCTTTCTCCGGTTCATAATCCAGATACCGCCAATAAATCACCTCTCCCTGTGTATGGTACGCAAGGATCAAAGCGAAATCATGCATTCTCGTGAACTGATACATCGCCACACTCTCCGGCTCAGACAAAGGCATCGGTCCGACATAATCACGTGGCGCAGGTTTCGTATACCCGGCCGCATATTTGATCCGCTTCGCCTCTTCCCATCCTGCCGGGAACTGCAGATTTAAATCCACACCACGGATATTCGCTTTCCAGCCCCCCGGAAATGCAATCTTCGGATAAGCTGCCGCAATCCGCATCGCACTTCTGTAAAAGCGGCCGGAATCCAAAAGCCCATTGACGAGATCCACACCATCCGGATTGACAAGCGGTACCAGATAAAGTGTAAACTCCTCGAACAAATTCAAAACATTCACACCCTCATACGGTTCTTCCGACACATACGATTTCAGCAATTGCTCCGCAAACTTTAATAGTATCGGTGTTGTAATGCTTTCGTTCGCATGGAAGGATGCATTGTACGCCACCTCCGTCGATCCGTTTCCCAACTTAATATAGTAGATACCATTCCCCATCACACTGAGTCCGATACTTCCGCTTTCCGCATATGGATACCGCGCGGTCAGTCCGTCGATCACCCACTCTGTGAGCAGGGATGTATACGGAAGTGTTTCCTCCACCAGATCAAACGCAAGTGGCACGGTAAGCATTGTGCCGATCTGCAGATTGTTATCCTCCACATCCGGATTTGCCTGCCGGATCAAAGCAACCGTCGTATCATGCATCTTTGCGATCTCATAAAGGCTGTCACCGGACTTTACGAGATGCGTCGTGAATCCCTGCAGATACGGCTTCAACAAATTCCATACCATGTCATTTACCACACAGGCCTTATTCTCTCCGACGAAGTTCTCCAAGGCACGGCATGTTTTGGGACCGAACATTCCATCTGTCGTGATATCATACCCCGCCCGCTTTAATGCAAGCTGAACATAGCTTACCAGTATTCCCTGATCTCCCGGATACAATTTTCTCATTCTTATCACACTTTATTTCGCATTCTATTTATTGTATGCATTTTCCGGTGTAAGGTACAATATCTCGAAATCGTTTTTATATTTTCGCCAATTGTGTTATTATAATAGCATGTTTATAAACAATTCAATTTGTTCGTTCTTCGAACTCTCGAAATTGCATTATCATCATATATTGTAAATTCTAATTTTTCAATAGGAGGAATATAACACATGAAGAAAAAGCTAATCCTGTTGCTGTGCCTTGTTCTGCTTCTGCTCACCGGATGCGGACAGATCGGCAGCTCCATCCGCTTCGGTGCAGCAGATGTTGGCGGAATGTATTATCCGTTCGCATCTTCCTACACCGGGCTTGTCTCCAAAGACAACGCCGACTACCAGTTTGAGGTAAAGTCGACCGCAGGATCCGCAGCAAACTTAAGACTACTCTCCGGCAATTACATCGAACTTGGTATCGCACAGAACGATTTCATTGATGCAGCTTACAGCGGTACAGGCATTTTTAAAGGAAACCAGTGTCGTGGCTACAAAGCGATTGCTTCTCTCTATCCGGAAGCGTGCCAGATTATCGTCCGTGCCGATTCTGACATTGAGACACTCAATGATCTGCAGGGCAAAACCGTAAGCATCGGAGCCGAAGAATCCGGAACCGAGAACAACGCAAAGCAGATCCTTACCATGAGCGGACTGACCGACGAACTGGTCACAATGGTTCAGCTTGATTATACACAGGCAGCGGACAAGCTTGCGTCTGGAGAGATTGACGCCTTCTTCTGTACCGCCGGTATTACAACAAGCGTCATCGAAGAGCTTGCCCGTTCCTGCGGAATTCGTGTTCTGAATATTGATGACACGTGCAGCGAAAAACTTCTGAAGGTCTATCCTTTTTACAGCCGATACACCATTCCTGCCGGTACTTACACCGGACAGGATGAAGATGTCGAAACGCTTGCCGTCCAATCGGTTCTTCTTGCATCCGACAAGCTTTCAACCGACACTGTCAAGGAACTGACTGCAGCACTCTTCGATCACACGAGCGACCTGCAATATGCAACATCCTTAAATCTGCAGCTGGATCCGTCGTCCGCGACACTGGGAATTACTATTCCGTTCCATCCGGGTGCGGCAGCTTATTATAAGGATCAGGGAATTACCGTTCCAACAGAGTAACAAAATGACATCTCAGTGAAATGCTTATCAGAAAGTAGAAAGGACTTACATGAAAATTCAGTTAGATATGTATCAAACGCTTGCCGTAGCAGTACTTGTTCTTATGCTCGGCAGCTTCTTAAGACGCAGGATCAGTTTTCTTGAGAAATTCTGTATCCCGGCTCCCGTCATCGGAGGACTTCTCTTCGCGATCATGACCTGTATCGGTCATGTCAGCGGAATTGCGGACTTCTCCTTTGACGACACGCTCCGCGAGGTATGTATGGTATTCTTCTTTACCTCCGTTGGCTTTCAGGCCAACCTCAAGGTATTAAAAAGTGGTGGAAAATCCATGGCTGTATTCCTCTCACTCGTTATCGTACTTATCATTACGCAGAACCTTGTCGCTGTAGGACTTTCCGAGGTGTTGCACATCAATCCTCTCATCGGTATGTGTACCGGATCGATTTCCATGGTCGGTGGACACGGTACAGCAGGAGCTTTCGGACCGGTTCTGGAAGACTTTAATGTAAGCGGTGCCACCACGATCTGTACCGCAGCAGCAACCTTCGGTCTGATTGCCGGAAGCTTAGTTGGCGGTCCGCTCGGCAAGCGTCTTGTCGAGAAGAAAAATCTTCTCCCTACTGCCGTCACTGAGGATGACAGTCTTCTGGTCGAGGATGAGAAGAAACATGAGCGTCACACCAATATGTATGCAGCCGCAGTCTTCCAGCTGATCCTTGCGATCGGACTCGGAACCATCTTCTCCTGGCTTCTGACGAAGACCGGACTGACCTTCCCGATCTACATCGGTGCGATGATCGCTGCAGCACTCATTCGTAACATTGCAGAGTATACCGGACATTTTACGATCCATATGGGTGAGATCAATGACCTCGGTGGTATCTCGCTTTCCCTGTTCCTTGGTATGGCGATGATCACCTTAAAACTCTGGGAACTATCCTCACTCGCATTACCACTGATCGTACTGCTTGCTTCACAGGTTGTACTGATCGCGCTGTTTACGTACTTTATTGAGTTTAACATTATGGGAAGAGATTACGATGCAGCAGTACTTGTTGCAGGAACCTGTGGCTTCGGTATGGGCGCCACCCCAAACGCGATGGCCAATATGCAGGCTCTGTGTGACCGCTATGTGCCGTCCGTGAAAGCCTACCTGCTCATTCCGCTCATCGGAAGTCTTTTTGCTGATTTCATCAACAGCCTTGCAATTACATTCTTTATCAATGTTTTATAACTAAGGGAGATTTTATTATGGGATTATTTATGAAATTGTTTCAGAAACGTGCCAAAGTAAATGCTGACCAAAAGCATGATTACGACTTAACCTACGACAATGTTGCCATTCCGGAGATCCACACACACAAAGTCAAGGAATCCGATGTCCACGAAGAGGACTTAAAGGATGCACATTATGACAGTGTTGCCATCCCGGAAGTACACATCAAAAACATGAAAAAGAACTAAAACAAACCGCTACTATTCTCACGCACACCATTTCTGATATGTGCAGTGATTAAGAGTAGCGGTTATCTCTTTCTTAACTTCTCTTCTCAAACGCACTCGCCTTGCTGACAAAATTCTGCGCAAATGCCGGGTTTGACGGATAGTACAGATGTGCAAAAGAAAGCCAGACATGGTCATGATCGATCACACACGGATAATTTCTTCCGGTCACCGGCTTCGTGGCAACACAGTCACTTCCGTTATCCGAGCTGTCAAAATAGTGAAACTCATGCGCGCGAATTTTCTGTCCCTCCGGCAGGAAATTACTCTGCTTCTCCTCAAGTTCAATGTACCCGAATCGCACAAGTTTATTCTTATACTCGCACCTTGCGTGAATTGCGCCGACAAACGGATATTCCTCTCCATTTTGCAGCTTTATGCTCTCATGCAGATATAGAAAGCCTCCGCACTCCGCCACGACCGGCATTCCCTCATTAACAGCCTCAAGAATGCGTTGCTTCATCTCTTCATTTGCAGCAAGCGCTTCCGCATGCAACTCCGGATACCCGCCGCCGAACAGAATCCCGCAGCATCCATCCGGAAGCCTTGTATCATGAATCGGTGAGAAATCGACAAGCTTCGCTCCACATTCCTGCAGCAGACGCAGATTCTCCTCGTAATAAAAGCAGAAAGCCTCATCCTTTGCGACTGCAATGACCGGAACCTTTTGTATATGCGGCTTTGCTTTCTGTTTTCGGATCATCGGTTGTCCTGCGCCATCCGCTTTCAGAGGCTCTGTCTTTTGGATATCAGTCACGTCATTTAACACTGACGCATGCTCCGCGATCGTTACAATCTCATCTACACATACCGTCTTTGTAATTTCTTCGGTAAGACGCTTTAAATCTTCTCGGATTCCGGTAATCTCCTCTGGCATTACTAGTCCTAGATGTCTGCTTTGCAGCGCAAAGTCTTTCATATCCGGCACATAACCCACAACCTTAATCGGCAGTTCTTCCTCGATCAAAGGTTTCATCGTAGCATAATACATTGCGGACATCCGGTTTAAGATCACACCCTTGATCAGATGTGCCTTATCATACGAGAGGAAGCCTGCAATCAATGGAATCATCGATCGCCCCATTCCTTTCACATCAACCACGAGTATGATCGGTGTCTTCGTAACCTCTGCCAGATGATAGGACGAACCTTCCTTACGAATTCCGCCGAGTCCGTCATACAGTCCCATTACCCCCTCTATGACCGCAAAATCATTCTCGCCTCGATCCTTTAAGAACAATTTTCTCGTCTGCTCCTCCCCGGTAAAAAAGGTATCCAGATTCCGGGACAAAACACCGATCACCGTGCGGTGAAACATCGGATCAATATAATCCGGTCCACACTTGTATGAAATTACAGATTCACCACAATCCATGAGCGCCTGTAAGAGCGCGCACGTTATTGTCGTCTTACCGCTTCCACTTTTCGGTGCGGCAAGCATGATGCGTTTCATCTTCATTTACAGTCCTCTCTTAAAGTCAAATGCACAGATCCACACAGGATTTTCTGCTTTCATCAGATGATACGATCCGACCTCTGCAGATCTGCTCACCTGCATCTGCACGATTTCCTCGTGCCCGGTTGGAAATTGCTCCAACACCTCTCTCATCTCGCAGATTGTCTCCATGCTGATTGCATTAATCACAACACGCATGGTCGGATTCTTCCGATACAAAAGCGACAGAATTTTCTTTAGATTACCACCGCTTCCACCAATAAAGGCATGTGTCGGCGCCGGAAGCTTCTCCATACCATCCGGAGCCTTAGCCTCCACAATCTCTATATTTTGAAGCCCCAGCTGCTGTCTGTTCTTCTCGATTAGAGTGACTGCCTCCGGCTTGCGCTCAATTGCATACACATAGACAGACGGATCTACTGCCGCCATCTCCATCGCGATCGATCCGGTTCCGCTTCCGACATCATAGACAACTGCACCTTCATGCAGATGCAGCTTACAGATACTGACTTCACGCACTTCTTCCTTCGTCATCGGCACCTTATCCCTGATAAACGAAGCATCTGACATTCCATGTGTCACCGGCATCTGTCCCGCTTGCGGATTTAAGATCAGACAAACATACAATCCCTTCTTCTCGCAGGACAAACATTCCTCCGGCGAAAGCGTTAAGATTTCTTCCTCCGGATAGGACAGCTGATAGCCTGCGATCACCGTACACACATTAAGATCCGCTTCCACCAGCTGCTGACCGATCCTGATCACATCCTGAACTCCCGAGACAAGCAGAAATGTTTTCTTCTCATAACGCACGGTTCTTGCCAGATTATAAAGCTTTTTGCCATGCATGCTGAGAATCTTCGCATCCTGATAACTGACGCCCGCCCTTGCAGCCAGATAAGAGACTGACGAAATCCCCGGAAGTATCTGCACATTCGCATGCAACAGTCCCTTGTCACACGCATCCTGAAGCGCATCATACAAGGTCTGGCATCCACTGTAGAATCCACTGTCCCCGGAAAAAAGGATCACAACGTTCTTCGTTCCATACTTTACGTGCGACTGCTGCACCTCCTGCAGATATGGAATGATCTGCTCCGCCAGATAATACGGCTTCTTCTCGATGATTGGTGCATAGTCCTCAATCATGCGGCTTGCCCCCAGCAGATAATCCGCTTCTGCAATTGCCTGCTGCGCCTCGATGATCAGAGACTTTCCATCTCCCATTCCAATACCAGCCAAAAGGATATTCATATGAGACTCCGGCAGAATCTTTGTATCACAGATTTCTTCCAGTTTGTGGCACACCTCTTCAAACGAAAGCCCCGCCGTCTGTTCTCCTTGTCCGACAACAAAGATAGGAATCTTTGCATTCTGCGCCGCCTTGATCTTATCCTGATATCCACCGTTTGCACCGCTTTGCTTCGTCACAAGACAACGAATCTGAAACTGCGTGATCAGTGTTTCATTCATCTGCACCGAAAACGGTCCCTGCATCGCAATAATCTGCTTTCCGGTAATCCCCTGCTCATGACAGAGTGTCAGGCTTTCCATCCCCGGAAGCACACGCACAAAAAGGCGCTCTTTAACGGACGGATCCCTACAGTATACCGCAAGTTCCTTGCTTCCTGTCGTAAGAAGAATGTTCCCTTTGATTTCCTGTAAAGCCTCTGCACAGGACGCATTATCCTCAAAGAGAACAACTCCATCTACGTTCTCATCACAACCGGTATCCCGCAGCAGACGCAGATACGTCACATCGCATTGTCTGGCTGCCGCTTTTATATTCTGTGTCACAACAGTTGCATACGGATGCGTGGCATCCACTATAATCTCATATGCCCCCTCCTGCATGAAACGAACCATCTCACGCTCATCCATTCTTCCACAATGGATCATCGTAAAAGGGTTCTGCTGCAGTACAATTTCTCCGTATTCCGTTGCTACACATACCGTATGATAAATCTTCGCTTTTACCAGACATTCACAAAGTTCTCTACCTTCCGTTGTCCCTGCAAAAATCAGTATTCTTCTCAATTTGATAACCTCGCTTCGTAACCAGCTTCCCACCTATGATCTCTGTCCCCCGATTTCCAACAAAAACCGTTGTAAACATGTTCACTTCTGCATCCCGCAGTTCTCCGAGTGTACAGGTGACCGCGCGCGTTCCTTCTCGTCCGATGTTCTCCACATACCCACACGGGCGTTCCGGCTCCAACACCGTAAGCAGGATATCACACGCCTTTTGCAGATAATCCTTACGCTTGTGACTCGAAGGATTGTAGATTGCAATCGCAAAATCACCCTCTGCCGCAGCCAGCAGACGTTTCTCAATCTTTTCCCATGGCGTCAGAAGATCACTTAACGAAATCACACAGAAATCGTGATTGAGCGGTGCTCCAAGCACTGCTGCTCCGCTGCTTGCCGCTGTAATTCCGGGAATCACAACCACTTCCGTATCCGGGTATTCCTTCCCTACCTCGTACATCAGTGAGGCGAGTCCATAGATTCCCGCATCTCCACTACAGATTAAAGAAACCTGATACCCTTTGCCCGCTTCCTCAAAACAAAGCCTGCATCGTTCCTCCTCCTGCCGCATCGGCGTTGTAAGAAGTGTCTTGTTCGCAAACCTCTCACCCAGCAACTTAATATAGACTGTATAGCCGACAATGACATCCGACTGCTCCAATGCATGAAGTGCCTCCATTGTCATCATCTCTTCCTTTCCCGGTCCCATTCCAATCACATAAATTCTATTCTTCATCCAGTATCACACTCCAATTTCTTTCTGCAATCGCGATTGTCATTCCATCGAAGGCATGCTTTTCATAAATAAGCCAGCCACTTACTCCACATCCGGCGAACGCTGCCCGCTCACAGACATTGTCAACCCCCACCTGCGCCTTCACAAATTCGGACGAATGCACACACACACCAACACGATTTAATTCTTCCGCTGTATAGGTAAAAAAAGGAATCCGCATCCGCTCGCTGATTGCAAGCAGTCCCGGTTCGTCCTTCTTCTTATCAATGGAGGCAAGTGCATAGACTTCTCCCGGCTCAACCATTGCTTGCTCCAGCGTCTCCTGATAGAAAGCAAGCAGTTCCTCAGTATCTTTATTCTTCCTGCATCCCATTCCAACCACATAACGCTTTGGGCGGAGCCAGATCAAGGCATTCTTATTATCTGGAGTCTCAGACACAACAATATCGATTTGCTGATTCTTCACATAAGGAACTAACCTGAGCGGCGGCTCTACACCGCACACTTCCCAATCATGTTTGTGCATATTGGCTTCCCGCAGCAATTGATTCTCCGCTTCTGTAAAATCTTCTTCGCATACCTCACAGAATTTCGGATGATAACACTCTATGTTTTGCGCACGAACAGCGATCGTCAGCTGCCTTCCCGCAAGTGCCTTCGCAGACACCTTCGCGATACCATCCTTGTTCATAATTTCTAAATGATTGCGCTTTGCGAACAGATCCACCGCAAATTTCTTCTGCACATCCGTTGCAGTCGTAATGACAGGGCGCGCATCTATAAGATCCGCGAGTTCACGCGCCAGCTCATTCGCGCCTCCGACATGTCCGGAAAGAATCGGGATCACATACTGCCCCTCCTCGTCCATCACAAGCACCGGAACATCATGCAGCTTGTCCGTAAGATTCGGTGCGATCGCACGGACCGCAATCCCGCAGGCTCCGATAAACAGGAGTGCATCTCCCTCCGCCATGCGCTGCGCCGTCCATACCTGAAGTGATTCTTTAACCCACTGAACTTTCAAATCTTCTGCCGTATATCGGGAGCACTTCGTATAGAGCGTCACTTTGCGTCCGGAAAGTCTCTTTGCCACCGTCTGCGATAACTTTATTCCATTCTCTGTGAAACTGATGATTGCAAGTTTCATACCAACTTCTCCTGCCTACTCCTTCTTACCCTCGAGTGAGTTCCAACCATTTCTGCCATCCAGACAATACGATCACTGAATGCGTAATCATTCTGTCCTATTCCTTCGCCTTCCGAAACTCTGTCGAGAAATCCGGTGCATACAGTCTCGACTTCTGGTAATGCTGATGCGTAAGCACATCTCCGACCAGCACAAGCGCTGTCTTTGTGATATTGTGTGCTTCTGCCGTATCTGCAAGACTTCCGACCGTACAGACATAAGCCTCTTCCTCCGGCCATGTTGCCTTATATACAAGCGCTGCCGGCGTATCTTCCCTGTATCCTCCAGCGACCAGTCTCCGACTTAATTCTGTGAGCATTCCGGTGCTTAAGTAGATTGCCATAGACGCCTGATGTGCCGCAAAGCTTTCAATGCTCTCCTTTGCAGGCACCTTCGTTCTTCCTTCCATCCTCGTAATGATCAGGGACTGCGAGATATCCGGAAGTGTGTACTCCAGATTCAGCGAAGCCGCTGCACCGAAGCACGCACTCACCCCCGGACAGCTCTCATATGCGATTCCAAGTGCATCAAGTTCATCCATCTGCTCCCGGATGGCGCCATACACACTCGGATCCCCGGTATGCAGCCGGACGAGTTCCTGTCCCTTTGCATGTGCTTCTTTCATCACATCAATGACTTCATCCAACGTCATCTTCGCGCTGTTGTATATTTTACAAGTTTCCTTCGCATATTCCAAAAGTTCCGGGTTTACCAGAGATCCCGCATAAATGATCACATCCGCTTTCTCAAGCAAACGCATTCCACGCACCGTGATCAGGTCTGCGGCTCCGCATCCCGCTCCAACAAAGTAAACCATCGATCTGCCTCCTTACTTTTTGCCAGTTCGCCAAACGTATTGTCATACATGATACAATCGATCTGCATCCTGCCCCCGGCACGCTTATTCAGATAAAACATGATTCGCTCCATCGCGTAATCCATCACTTCCTGCTGCTTCCCCGCTTCCCGCAAAAGGCGTACCGCCTCCTCCGTCGCCACACAGTCAAGAATCTTCGCTGCCACATCGGCACCTGCACCCTCATGGATTGCAAACGCACTAAGTAATTCCATTCTGCAGTCTGCTTCCTTCGAGTGCGTGTTCATGATTCCTCCGGCTACTTTGATCAGCTTGCCGATATGCCCGGTGAGAAGCATCCTTGTAAAACCACATTCCACCGCCATGTCGATCGTTGCCCCGATAAAATTGCTGCATTTCACACTTTTGTCCAGATCATATCCGTATGCCTTCTTCATGAAATCCAACCCATAATTTCCCGGAGCTACTGCGACATAGTCAAAGCCCTCTGCACGCCTCTGATTTAATTCCACACGAATGGTATCAAGAAGTGCCTGATTGCTCATGGGCTCAACAATCCCGCTTGTGCCAAGGATGGAGATGCCACCGACAATCCCAAGTCGCGGATTGAAGGTCTGCTTCGCAATCGCTTCCCCCTCCGGCACAGAAATGATGACCTGTAGATTTCCTTTGTAGTCCATCAGATCACAGACCTCGAGCACTTCCTTCGCGATCATCTCACGCGGTACATGATTGATTGCCGCATTTCCAACCGGCTGGTCAAGTCCTGGCTTCGTCACACGTCCGACACCGATGCCACCATCGATATGAATGCGCGTGTCTGTTGCTTGCGTTCTCGTGTGGTCTGTCAATGACACTTCCGCGTAAATCAGCGCACCACTCGTAATATCCGGATCATCTCCACCGTCTTTTCTTACGGCACACTGCACTGCTTTCTCGCCTCGTGTAATCTCAAGAATTTCTGCCGTATAAGGAATTCCCTTCGGTGTCTCAATCGTGATCGTATTCTTTTGTCTGCCGCTTAGAAGCATGTACGCAGCCGCCTTAGCTGCCGCTGCCGCACAACTTCCTGTTGTAAAACCGTATCGCATTTTTTTCCTCACCATCAGCGATCTCACCTTGTTAATCCATATAATAAGGCATTGCAGATTGCCGCTGCAATATTGCTTCCTCCCTTGCGTCCACGATTCACGATGTAAGGCACATCAGATTCTATCATCAATTCTTTCGCTGCCTCCACATTGACGAATCCGACCGGCACACCGATCACAAACGCCGGACGCCAATTGCTCTCACGCATCATTTTATCAATCTGGATCAAAGCGGTCGGTGCATTTCCTACCGCAAAGATCACTGGCTTATCAATGCGCGCCGCCATCTCCATACTGACCGTTGCACGTGTCGTTCCCCGCTCTTTCGCAAGGCGTGCCACCTCAGGATCAGCCATAAAACAATGCGCCTCCCCACCGAATGTAGCCAGCGCCTTCTTGTTGATTCCTGCAAGCGCCATATTCGTGTCCGTCACAATGTCTGCCCCTTCACAAATGAGGTCCTGCGCGATGCGCACCGCATCCTTGGAATACATAAGTGTCTTGGTGTACTCAAAGTCCGCACTGGTGTGGATGACACGCTTCGTGATCATCTCCTGTTCCTTCGGCAGTGTAATTCCACGAGCCGCAAGCTCCTCTCCGATGATCTCAAAACTTCTTTTTTCAATTTCCTGTGGCAGCAACTGCTCAATCTGCTTCAATGCATTCACCTATCGCTTTCACTAATTTATCATTTTCTTCCCGTGTTCTTACTGCGACACGGTAGTATCCTCTTCCTAATCCCGCAAAATTCGAACAGTCACGGATCAGGATCTTCTTACCTAGCAATCGATCATACAACGGAGCCTCGCTATAAATCAAAATATAATTGGCTTCACTGTCGAAAGCCTGAATTTCCATCTTTCTTAATTCGTTCGTCAGTCGAATGCGCTCCTCCCGGACATACGCTGCGCTTTCTCTGACATATGTTTCCTCGCCTGCCGCAGCAATCCCCGCCGCCTGCGCAAAAGTGGACAGATTCCATTCCGGAAGCTGCATCTGAATCTTGCCGCATAATTTTGAATTGCTGCACAACAGATAACCAAGCCGCACCCCCGGAATCGCATAGGTTTTCGTAAAAGCCCGGACAATGACCAGATGATCGAACTCTTTCAGATATGAATAAAAAGATTTCTCTTCCCCTGCAAATTCGATAAAACACTCATCGAGCACCACCGTAATTTGCTTCTCGCGGCATCGCTGCAATAGCTGCAGTCCCAACGTCTTGTCCACACAACGCCCGGTCGGATTGTTCGGATTTGCAAGAAAAATGAGATCAATATCCTCCGTTAATTGATCAAGGAAATCCTCCTGCAACCGAAAATCATTTTCTGCCTTTAAGCAATATCTTACCATCTCACTTTCCGCAGCTTCTGCCGCATGCTCATACCCATAAAAAGACGGCACCGGAAGAAGAATCTTCTTCGGACGAAGCGCTTGGACAATTGCAAGGAAAAGTTCTGAGGCACCATTTCCGAAGCATAGCCACTCTTTTGGAACGCATAGCCGCTCCTCTACTGCCAAATACAGTGCCGAGGCCTTCTGGTCCGGATATTCCGTTGCATGACGGATGGCACCTTGTAATGCATCCCGCACAGAATCAGGCATTCCAAGAGGATTCGTATTGACCGAGAAATCCATATTCACTTGATTGCGGTAAATATCTCCGCCATGTCTTTGTTCCACAGTCATGCTCCTTTATCCAATAATCGAACGTAAAACCTCTACAAAAGTAATTCTTAGTTTTCTATCGGGCGAATTCAATCCTATTCTTCCCGACGATCAACAATTGATCAACATCAATGAACCGCACAATTCAATACAAACAAAATCACAAGACAAAGCACTTCACTGATCGCAGCCGTCACATACATTAACCGGTTCACTCGCACAATATCTTCTCTTTCCACAGCACGATGTGCATCTCCAATATACGGTTTCTTAACGACTTTTCCAAAATAACTCGCATCACCCGCCAATTGGATACCAAGCGCACCTGCACATACCGATTCTGTCTGCGCCGAATTCGGGCTTGCATGGTTTCTTCGGTCGCGCTTGTAAATGCGATATGCCTGCTTTCCATCGAACGCCTTGCCTCCGATATATGCCGCTGTAATCATCAGATACGCGCTGATACGCGCCGGAATAAAATTGACCACGTCATCCAGCTTCGCCGCTGCGCGCCCGAAGTATAGATACTTGTCATTCTTATATCCCACCATAGAATCCATCGTATTGACCGCTTTATACACAAACCCGAGAACCGGTCCTCCCAACGCGGTATACAGCATCGGCGCGATCACGCCGTCCGACGTGTTCTCCGCAACCGTCTCCACTGCCGCCTTTACCACCCCGGTCTCATCGAGGACATTCGTATCTCGTCCAACAATCATGGATACCGCCAGACGTCCCGCCTCAAGTCCCTGTTCATTCAGACTCTGGTACACCTTCATACTCTCATCCTTTAGGCATTTTGTCGCAAGAATCTGATACGTCATCACCGACTCAACCACAATTCCGGCAGCCGGATGCAGCCAATATGCCACAACCAGAACCAAAGCTGCAACCGCCCCAGTACTAAGCAGTACCAGCACAACAAGCAGAATTCCCTTATAAAATTCTTTTTTCTCATCTCGCATCTGCAGTTTCAAAAGCTTCTTTTCCAATCCTGCGATCAAAGTGCCGATCAGCCGGATCGGATGCGGCAGTGCATGCGGATCTCCGAATACCAGATCCAGCACAAAACCACAGACAAATGCGATCATATGATATGTTAAAATATGTTCCATTATCAAATTTTCCTTAGCAGTAAAGTAGTTCCAATATATTGGAATGTATCATCTTTCTTCTTTAAGAAAGTTTTGCATCAATATACTGAAAATACAGCTTTTTATTTACTTCTGCTTCATGTTCATCATACCACTTAGCAGCTTCTTTCAGTCCAATATCTAACGGAATTGTTTCTGGATAAATCTTTTGTTGAAGTTCAACATCCAATTCATATTCATAGTTATAAAAACTGAAATAATTTCTTTGTTCAATATCCTCATACACGCATTGAAATTCCGGCTTTTTTCCATAACAGGCATAACACTTTGTAACCCAATCCCTAATCGATATTGATTCTGTATTTCCGACATTCAATACGTGTTCTGCAGGCTTATCATTAATAATTACTTCCATTAGTTTGCACAAATCTCTAACATGAAAGAATTGCAATTTCAAATCACCATTTTGGGGCAGATAAAATTTTCTATCCGCTTTTGCACAATCAAATACAAACGCTTCTCTATACACATTATTCATCGGACCATATAAATAAGGCGGACGCAAAATATATGCATCCCTTACCCGATCTAACAAAGCATTTTCTGCCTCAATCTTATCTGCTCCGTACTTTCCCCAAAACTTATTCTCCGCTTTTTGAGTCTTTTCCTTAAATGGTTGTAGCGCATACTCAGGATACACAGCACTTGAGCTAATCATAATATATTGTTCAAATTCGCCAAGTGCATCACATAAATCTATGATATCGGATGCATTATACGCTGTGATATCAGCCACTACGTCAAAGCATTTGTCCTTTAACACATCCCCTAACCGGTGTCTATCCGCCTCTATTAATTGAACACCTTGAACCTGCGGTTTAGAATTTCGATTAAGTACATATACTTCATAACCAGCCTCCACAAAATATTGTGCAGCATACTTACTTACAAATGTTGTTCCCCCTGTTATCAGCACACTCTTCACATCAATCCTCCTTAAATGTATTTTTCGACTTACAAATAGGACACCAGCATCTATTCAACAAATGATCAGCTCGCCGATTCCTTTTCTCCTATAATTCTTATCCGTAAACATACTGGACAAAAGCCCCATCTTTCCACTCGGGCATCCGAAATATGGCGGTTTTTCTACAAATGACATACCACTTGTGCCAATAATTTTGCCGTCGTCTAATGCAATCCACGAAACAAATGTACTGTCTTCATCTCTATCTTTTGAATAGACTGGAAGCGAATTTCCTCTCCATCCAAATTTACATTACAACTATATCCCGCACCATTGGCAACCTGATAATCAAAATACTCCCCGCCGCCAAAGGCGCTGCATAAAGCCATAATCGTTCCACCATGCACAACAAGACCTATTGTTAATAAATCGTTTTCAAACTGTACTATTTTCTCTTTCTTCGAAATAGAAACTTCAATCTGCGAAAACACTTCGCGCAATCCTTCACAACATCGCTTTATAAACTCTTCCCGGCTCTCTCCATTCGGAAATGCAATCGTTCCACCGCTGTCGATCCACGCCTGATAATCTGGATTACCATTTAACTCTTTATAGTTCTTTCCCTCGAAATTTCCAAAGTCCATCTCCCGAAGTGGATCCACCACAACTGGCTTCTGATCCGGATAGATGATTTCCGCGGTCTCTATGCAACGCTTCATCGGACTTGTAAACAACCGGTCAATCCTAGGATAACAATTTGCTTCTGCCGATAGTTTCTCTTTTGCTTCCGAGCTAAGTGGCTCATCCGTGCGACCAATATACCGGTGCTCTTTATTTCCTTCCGTCACTCCATGCCGGATCAGCACCAGCTTCATTTGATTTTCTGCCCGATTCCGCATATGACACGCACCACCTCATCCGCCTGACTTGCAAGCGTAATCAACATTCTTCCGGTTCTCTCCCGATAATCACGCTCAAACGCATCAACCGGAACAATTCCGTTGCCAATTTCATCACTGATGATCACACAACGCACACCTTTTTTCAGGAAAGCCTCCAGTTCTTCTTCCGGATTTCTGTTCTCTTTCAGTTCTTTGTTTACCCAATTATGAAAATGGTTGACAATTAAGATTTCATTCTTCTTAGACCGATTAAAAAGTTCTCCCTCATCGGGAAACACGCCATCATAGATCTGATAATTTTCATCCGTCATGTTTTGCAGAACATAATTCAATTTTCCCTGTGCTCTTCCACCGATTACAAGTTTCATTTCTTTATCCTCTTTATATGTTGGCGCTCTTTTCCAACTCTGCCGGTAACTTCTAATTTTATTCTTCCTTGATTTTCTCTTATATCACAGCAACTTTTCAAATTGGCAAAACAATGTTTCGCCAATTCTACTAACACATCAACAAAGATGTCCTGCAATTGCAGCAGCCACCACCATCGCCGTCTCACAGATTACAACAAAATACCCAGCTGTATCCCCGGTGATTCCGCCGAATTCCTTCTTGCTCCGGTACTCATAATAATAGTACGATACAAATGCAACCACGACAACAGCGATTCCAATTTTCCATGAGATCCAAAGCATACCTGCCATGCAGATGACCCCTTGCACCAAGAGCGTACCTTTTACAATGCGTCCCTGTGCATGGCTTGCTGCTTCAAAAAGCATGCCATCCCCCCGCGCAGACGGAAGCGTCACCACACCGATTCCGCTCAGGCACCGTGCTAATGCAAACCCGATACAGACGATCAAAAGCGCCTTCGTATCAGAAATCTCGGAGAACGCACCCACATAGATCAAACCGCAGGCAGCCAGCATAATGACTGCAAATGCACCAATATGTGAATCCTTTAAGATTTCCAGTTTCCGTTCCCTCGGCTGATACGAATGAAGCGCATCCATCGTGTCCATAAATCCGTCCACATGGAATCCTCCTGTGACAAGAATCGGAATCGCCACCGCAAACAGCACGTACGCAATCCGTCCAACCTGAAACGCCGCACAAAATCTATTCCATAAATACAGACACACGCCGATGACTGCTCCCACCCAGGGGAAAAAGCAAAGCATGTACTGCATATCTTCTTCTTTCCATTCAAACTGTGGCATCGGAATCTTCGAGTACATTGAAAATGCCACAATGCATGATTTTATAATTCGCATTCTTATATCTCTTTCTTCTTGTTTCGAATTTCAATCATTGAATAAATCATATCCGCCCAAAATTATCATTTGCGCATAATACATTATTTTTCATTTTATGATAACCGGAATCCCAACAACGACTTCCACAACATGATCCGCCATCTCAGCAAGTCTGGTATTGATCCTCCCAAGTGCCTCGATATAACGAAGTGTTGTCTCATCATATTCGATTCCATCCTCAAATACATTGTTCGATACAATCACAAGATGTGACAACTGACTCGTAAGTGACGCGATGCCTTGTACGATTTCTTCTACCACCGTATCGACATCCGGCATCTGCTCACCGGAAAACATCTCATTCGCAACCAGGTTCGACATGCATTCCAGCAAGACTGTTGAAGCGTTCTGCGTCTCTTCCCTTTCATCCCCTGCAATTGATGCACTCCGCTTCTCTTCCACTTCATCAGCTGCGCCAGAAACTTCCACCGTATTCATTTTCTGTCTGCATTCAGATTGCTGCACTGTCACAATTTGTAATCCCGCCTCCGCAATGTCCGTCGGCTGCTCGATCGTTACAAATCCCTTACCGGCACGCAGCTTCCGGTGCCGTTCTACCTTTCGCTGCCCTTCTGCATCGTAAATCTGCATCGTAGCAATATAGTATTTCGATGACTCCCCCGCCTGTGCAAGCGCATAATCTTCTGCATAGGCAGACTTGCCGCTTCCACTGCCTCCCATGATCAAAGTAATCATATCAAAACCTCTCATACTGCGCGATACTGATATCTGCAAAGGTTGTTTCCTCTCGATAAATGCAAAGCGCCGTATCCAATAAAGAAAGCATCATGACGGCTCCGGTTCCCTCGCCCAAAGCAAGGTCCGCGTCGATTACCGGATGCAGATGCAGTTCCTTCGTCAGTCGTTCAACCGCAGGCTCCTTCCCTTTGTGAGAAGCGATCACATAATCTCTTACGCCCGGAATCATCCGCTCCGCAACAAGCGCCGCAACCATACTGATCACGCCATCCAACACAATTGGTATATGACAGATGGCTCCGCCAATGCACATGCCGACAAGTCCAGCGATATCAAATCCCCCAACCGTCATAAGAATGGTAAATGCATCCTGATGATACAGATCATATTTTTCAATTGCCAGATCAACAACCTCACGTTTTCTCGCAAGTCCCCTGTCGCTAAGTCCGGCACCTCTACCAACTACAAGCGCACTCTCGCAGCCAAGTAATGCTGCCGCAACAGCGCTGCTGGTCGTTGTATTTCCGATTCCCATCTCTCCGGTAGCAAGGATCCGGTAGCCGTCTGCTTTGCATTTTGCAACGAGATCAATGCCTGTTTCGATTGCACGAAGTGTTTCCGTCTCGCTCATCGCAGGTTGCAGTAAGAAGTCATGCGTTCCCCTCGCAATCCTGCGATCCAGCACTCCGTCGATATGTGCATCGCTATTGATTCCGATATCAACCGGAATCGTTTCTGCACCGATGCATGACGCCATCCGTCCGACGGAAGAATTTTTCTTTGCCATCGACTGTGCGACCGCAAACGTCACTTCCTGCCCCGACTGACTGACGCCTTCTGCAACAATTCCATTGTCCGCGCAGAAGATCAGTACCGCTTTCCGGCTCAGATCCAGCGCCTCGTCCCCTGTGACCGCACCAATCTGCGCCGTAATCTCCTCGAATCTTCCCATGCCATCCAATGGCTTAGCGATCGCATCCCAGCGCGCTTTTACAGCCTTGTACTTTGTCTCATCGGGCAGACCGATTCCAAGCTTATGAAGTGTGTCTTTTGTTAAATTAGTCCAGATCTGCTTCCCGTAGCATTCCATAGATTTCCTCCATATTCAGATACTCTCTCAGCGTATCCGCCAGTTTATCGTACTCTTTCTCCTTGAACGCCTGATAATCCAGCATCCCGCCCTCTTCGAGCGCGACGCCCTTCTTCTTTGCCAAGGCGTGAAGTATTGCATCTGCTATCTTTGCCTGATCAAAGATGCCGTGCACGTAGGAGCCATAGACATTCTCATAAATGTCGGATTGAATAACATTCTTTCGCACTCGCGACCGACTTTCAGCATCCTTTGATACGATTTCCGTTTTTTGATCTTGCGAATCCCTAAGCCCAATTTCCGTTTTATCTTCCGAACAACGCTTAGCATACCTCGTCTCACCCATGTGAATCTCATATCCCTGAAACTCACAACCGCTGATTCCACGAAAAATGCCCTCTACCTTATCAACCAATCCCTCAGTTTGGCAGCGCATCTTGCTTTTTTGCAAGATGGTCTCCACCGGCAACAGTTCCATTCCGCGGATTGCTCCGCCTTCTTCCACATTGTCCGGATCCGCAATCGACATACCAAGCATCTGATAGCCGCCACAGATTCCAAACACCGGAGTCGTCTCCGCCGCCTTCTTGATTGCAGCCTCAAACCCATTCTGCCGCATCCATTTGAGATCGCCCATCGTATTCTTGCTTCCCGGCAGGCAGATCATATCGGGATGGTGCAGCTCAGCGACCGAAGTCACGTAGCGCACCGTCACCTCCGGCATCTGCTCAAACACATTGAAATCCGTGAAATTCGAGATGCGCGGATAACGGATGACCGCAATATCAATAAGTCCTTCCGTCTTCTTGTCGAAGCGCTCCGTCAACGAATCCTCATCTTCCAATGAAAGCTGCCTATACGGAACCACACCCACAACCGGCACGCCGCCTCGTTCCTCCAGCATCGCAATCCCCGGATCAAGGATCGTCTTATCACCACGAAACTTATTAATAATCAGTCCCTTCACACGCGCCTTTTCCTCATCGGTCAGAAGCATCAGAGTCCCGAGAAGCTGCGCAAACACGCCGCCCCGGTCAATGTCTCCGACCAAAAGCACCGGTGCGTTGACCATCTGTGCCATCCCCATGTTGACGATGTCATTTTCCTTCAGATTGATCTCAGCAGGACTGCCCGCACCTTCGATCACGATGATGTCTGCGTATTCCTCCAGCTTGCGAAACGCCCGCTTGATATCTGGAATCAGCTTCTTCTTGTATGCAAAATAGTCACGCGCACTCATGTTACCGAGCACTTCACCGTTCACGATCACCTGCGATCCAACATTGTTGGTCGGCTTAAGGAGGATTGGATTCATGCAGACCATCGGTGTAATGCCAGCCGCCTCCGCCTGCATCACCTGCGCTCTTCCCATCTCAAGCCCTTCACTTGTAATATAGGAATTGAGTGCCATATTCTGTGATTTAAAAGGGGCCACGCGATAACCGTCCTGTTTAAAAATTCTGCACAGACCTGCGACCAGAAAACTCTTGCCTGCATTCGACATCGTGCCTTGCACCATGATTACTTTTGCCATATTGATATCCTCTGTTTTTCCATTGTGTTGGTTCCGCGATTTTATGCCATTCTTTGGCACAAATTTTCTCTTTTCGCCGTTTTATACCCAATCTCTTGGCACAAATTTCATCATTCACGATTTCATGCCCAATTTATGCGTCTGTTTAGCGTATTCAGCCATTTTTGCGTTCAGCTGCTCCAGACTTCCGAATGAATCTCTGCAACAGATCACGCTCTCACATCCATCCATCACTTTTTTTGCCTGCTCGAACAACTCCTCCATCATCGGCTCAAACGCTTTCGCTACGATCACGTTCTGCGCCAGCGCTGCCGCCACCGGATAATCCAGATCATTTTCATAAAGGATTCCGGTCGCAAAAGGAATTCCTTCTCTCTGCAATCTCCGGTACACACTTCGTCCGCTTCCGCCACCTGCGATCACAAACACCTTCGCTTTTCCAGCCGGTGCAGGCAATTCCAGATTTCCATTGACCTCATCGAAGCTTCCCGCCTTGATACCAAACAGACCGGACAGATAGCCGGACTGAAAAATCTCATCCGGACTTCCGTACCGATCCACCCTTGTCCCATTCAGACAAAGGAGCTTGTCCGCGATACGCTGGGCAAGCTCCAGTTCATGCAGCGAGAGAATAACCGTTAATGCCTTCTTGCGGCTCATCTCCTGCAGAACTGACAGAAATTCCAGCTTATATTTGACATCCAGATACGATGTCGGCTCGTCCAGCACAATGATATCCGGTTCCTGGCACAAAGCGCGCGCAAGCATCACGCGCTGCCTTTGCCCATCGCTGATACAGCGGAAGTCACGATCACGGATCTCCGTCACGTGAACAAGCTCCATCGCCTCTTCCACAACCTTGTTGTCCTCCAGTGTCAGGATTCCAAATCTTCCGGTATACGGATAGCGGCCGGTCGCAACCACTTCCTCGCAGCTCATCAGTTCCGTCTGCAGCCGCTCCGTCAGCACAACCGCCATCTTCTGTGACAGATCCGCGCCGGACAACACACTCATGTCATCCTTTCCGAGGTACACCGTTCCGCCGAGAAGCGCAAGCTGCTTCGTGATACTTTTGAGTACCGTCGACTTGCCCGCGCCATTCGGTCCGATCAGCGCAAGGATCTCGCCTTTTTTCAGTTCAATCTGTATTTCTTCGATCAGCGGCTTATGGTCGTAGCCGACCGTCATCTTCTCCGCACGAAAGTAAAACTCATAGTCCATATCGCTCATCTCCAAATTGTGCCAACCGTCCATTATAAACAAATTTCAAGGTCACAAATTTGACTTCTTCCGCCGCATCATCACAATGATCACAACCGGTGCTCCGAACACTGCAGTCACCGTACTGATGCTCAGTTCCGTCGGGGCAAAAAGCATTCTTGCCAGCAAATCGCAAAACAGGCAGAACACACTACCGCCCAAGAAGCAGGCCGGTATCATAAGGATCGGCTTCGTTGTCCGCAGCAGGCTTTTCACGAGATGCGGCACTGCCACGCCCACAAAAGAGATGGGTCCGGCAAATGCAACAATACATGCCGATAGGATGCTGGATAAGATCACCAGCAAGACACGAAACGCCGGAATATTGACGCCCATATTCTGTGCATACACTTCGCCGAGCTGATACGCGCTAAGTGGCTTTGCGAGCCAGAAGATCAAAACAAATGTAACGAGCACAACGCCTGTGATCACCTTCACATTGTCCCATGTCATGCCGGAGAAGCTTCCGCGCGACCAGTTATGAAGGTTGACAATATCCGAATCACTTGCAAATGTTACGACCAGCTCCGTGATTGCGGAACAGATATAACCGATCATCACGCCGCTGACCACAAGCATCGCCATATGATTCACTTTGCGTGATACCGCAAGCACAAATCCCATCGAAAGTAACGCTCCGACGAAAGCCGCCACGACCAAAGCTGCCGAACTCACATGAAGCGCATTGCCCATCAGAAATACCATCACAAGTGCTACCATCATCTTCGCCCCGGAAGAGATACCGAGCACGAACGGGCCGGCGATCGGGTTATGAAAGAACGTCTGCAACAGGTATCCGGCAAGTCCGAGTGCCCCGCCAAGCAGAAGCGCCACAAAAGTTCGTGGCATACGGATGTCCCAGAGAATCCGCTCGTTATCGACGCTTTTTCCGGCAATGGATTGCAGAATATCCCTAAACGGGATTTCTACCGTTCCGATACAAATATTCAAAATCACAAGCACCACGGTACTGATTCCCAATACCAGGAAAGCCAATATATACCGCATTTTCCGGTTATCCTGCATCGCGTTACTCCTTTTATTTCAGCCTTTGCAATCAATTGTCTCATGTTCATCCAATCTACAGCATAAAGCTAACGCACTTCCTATCATTCAACATGAAACAGATACGTCATATCGTCCTGATCCTTCCCTTGCAGCATCGCATGCATGTCATGGATCAGATACCCGATCGACATGGACTGCTGGTACATATCGTTTGTCGTGCACCAGACATTCCCCTCTTTGACCGCCTTAAAATCCTTCAAGACCGCGCATTTATCCAAAAGCTCCTGCACGGACCCTATCCCTCCGTCGATGGAACTGTTATATATAATGAAATCCGCATCCTTCGCCTGATCGTAGAAATCCTCAATCTGCATACTGACCGTGGACCGCTTCGAATCTGGATCTCCGATATTCGTAGGAATATAATTTCCGCCCGCAAGATTGATCATCTTCGGAACGTAATCCGAGCTTGACCGCACCTGGATCAGCCCGTTTGATGTCACATAAAAGAAAGCAACTGTCTTATCCGTTTTCTCCACTGAAGTCACTTCCTCGACAAGACGCACTTCCTCGTTAAAAATCTTTTTTGCCAGTTCATCCTTACCGATCAATGCTCCAAAAAATTTCACCCACTCCACGCGTCCGAGCGGATGACTCTCGTAGCTCGAATACTCGATCATCGTCGGGATATCAAAATCCGCAAGCATCTCGCTTACCTCCGGCGAATGCGTGATCATCGTATTCTCGATCGCAAGCGAACAATTCTCCGACACGATCAACTCATAGTCGGGCTTACTGTATTTACCGGCATACAGGATATCACCGCGCTCCATCGCATCCTTCGCATCCTGCACGTACCAGTCCTCTTCCTTCTGACTGGAAAGCCGGATCGTGTCCATCGCATCCAGCTTACTGAAGATATCCATGATCGATGAAGAGACCACATAAAGATTCTTCACCGGCTGCTTTACCACAACAACATCCTTGCCGATGCCATCCGGCACTTCTTTCTCTTCCGGCACTACAAGAATCTGCGTGCCATCCATCGTCTTCAAGATCTTGTATCCGCCCTCATAATCATCGACGGAAAAATTCTTTGCATATTGCAGCTCCATGCTGCTCTCATAAGTAAGACCACCGGGCACATCTGCCGCATGATCCGCTTCCGTTCCTACACGTTCCATAGAATCGGAAGAAGGACTGCCGCAGCCGCAAAGCCCCGCCAGTCCTATCATTAACAAACAGCCTAAAATTACAATCTGTTTTCTTCCTATCATAAAATGTTCCCTATTATTCCGCATTTTTTAACGTATCCGACAAAAACGTCAGTGTGTATTCGATTTCATGCGGCTTGCTCATCGCAACCGTATCTCCGATCACTGTGATCGGCGTATCGAATGCAGAAACCGGAATCTCAAATACCGAATTTCCATCTGTATTAACCGGAAAAAGCTTCTCGCCGCCCACGATCATATAATCATAATTCGGACTGCTCCACTCCACCGTTGCCGTCATCTTACCGTCTGCTCCGACCGTAAGCGTCACCGGTGACTGAATGGATGCTCTGCCGCTTCCGCCTTCGAATTTGATTTCATCGGTGTACGTTCCTTCGTCCGGTGTTCCCTCAAAGGCAACATTGCCACCAGCCTCAGTTCCATCCGTTCCGGCATTCTCGGTGCCAGCGCCCTGCTCCTCGTAGCCCTCTACCGGATTTGTCACGCTGACCTTGTGGTCATACCACTTTCCCTTGGTTCCAAGAAGTGCAAGATCAAATTCCTCATCAATTGCAGGAACCGGTACATCGAATCCGTATACTTCCTCTGTTGTTCCGTCACTGTAAGTCACAGTATCCGTTGTTGGCTGCAGCAATTCTGCGCCATCTTTGGCAGCATCCTCTGCAAGACCTACATAGAGATTTACGATATGTGTGGAAGCCAGTGAGATGTGAATTGTCATCTGACCGTTTTCAACTGTCAGCTTGCCTTTTCCATCACAAGCTTCGTTGACGTGGAACATTGAGCTGTCCGTATGAAATTCTGCTGTATATACGCCATCCGCAAGCTCGGCCTGCTTCGTTGTCTCTTCCTGTGTTGCTGCCTGCGTGCTCGCCTGCTCATTGTTCGTATTTCCTGCGCAACCGACAAGAGACATCGCAAGCATAAGTGTGATAGCTACTATATACGTTCTTAATTTGTTCATGATTATTTTGTTTCCTTTTATTTATTACTTTGTATCGTAGCTATTCAGACCCCCACCTCACAGATTTTCTTATTTCAAGGGGGCTGAATAGTTACTTTATGTTTTAGATTACTGTGCAAGTACCGCTGCAGTATGTGCAACATAAAGCTGCTGGATTCCTTCGATCTCACCGAGTCCTGCAATCTGTGACTCTACACCACCGAAATTGCCTGATGCGATAAACTGGCTCTGCCAAGAATCCTCATCATCTCCTGCCATATCGTTGTTCGCATGATCACCGGCAACAACCATCAGCGGGCGAAGAACAACCTTCTTGAATCCAGCGTTCTTAACAGCTTCGATTACATTCTCGCAGGAAGTCTCTTCCGGCTCACCCTCAACGGTTCCGATAAATACATTGTCATATCCAAGGTCATTCATCTGAGCCTGCATCTGGCTGTATGAAACCTTAGCAGTGTGGGAAGTACCATGTCCCATAAATACGAAGGCGGTACCATCTTCCTTCGCTGCATCTAAGCTGTCAAAGCCTGCTGTCTTAACAGCCTCAGCAGTAATAAGTTCAGCAACTGCCTTCTTATCCTCGTTCACAACGCTTGCGTCATCTCCAACTTCACCAAGAAGCGGCTCCGCAATCTTAACAGACTCAAATTTGTCACTGTAGTTGTTGACAGCTTCTACTAGCTCATCATACTCTGCACCGTGCATCAGATGTGTCGGCTGAACGACTAGATTCTTAACACCGTTTGCTACTGCACGCTCCAAAGCCTGATCCATGTTGTCGATCTTCTCACCATCACGCGCCTGTACATGATTAATAATGATCTGTGCGGTAAAAGCACGACGTACGGACCAGCTAGGATTAGCCTCCTGGATTGCATCCTCAATACCCTTGATATCAGCCACGCGGCTGTCATTGAAAGATGTACCAAAGCTTACAACAAGAATCTCATTCTCTCCGATATCATCCTGATTACGAGGATCATCCTTAGATGCATCACCGGTATCTCTTCCGAAATAATCCGGATCTGCATTCTCGCCCTCGACCAAAGCCTTCTGTGTGTCGGTCAGCTTGTCCCATGCTGCCTTTGCAGCCTCACACTGCGCATCCGTCTCGTCTGTTCTCTCCTGCACATAGATTGCATCGATTAAATCAGCAACTTCATCTGCCATCTTCTGATCCTCATCTACACTTTCTGTCTGTGTATCCTGTGTGTTTGCATCCACCTTGTTATCTGCTGCATTCTGATTTCCATTACCACATCCGGTTGCGCACATAACTGTGAGCACGGATGCCATCAGCAGTGTTACGATTTTCTTTTTCATTGTCTCCTCTTTTCTGCAGTATTTCTGCTTTTTATTCCGAATATGTACTACAAAAACGGGCAGACCATGTCAAAATGTACACAAAAGAAAAACTCTTTTCCTAAAAATAGGTAAAGAGTCGCACTAAGTCAAAACAAACGTACAACCTTTTTACTCGTGGTCTGAAACTCATCGTTTTTTACTGTTCACACTTCGTGTGACCAGTAACCATCGTTTCTGTACAGCGCTCAGGCAGGTCTCCCGGCTTATAGATCATCGCATCCACTTATCTTCCCAGTCTCCCAGTGATATATCAGCTTCGCTCCCTAATTACGGTGACGAGTTCGTACAGGAATCGCACCTGTTTCCCTTTTCACCGGAGCCAGACGCTTGCGCGCCTGCTCCGACACCTGATTGCTACATATTCAGTTCTTATCAACGATAGCACACTTTGTGGGAAAGCACAACATTTTCTTATAACATCTTCTCCAACTTCGCCTTCGCATCCTCATAACTTTCAAACACGATGCCGCGCATACCAAGCTTCTCTCCGCCTTCAATATTCTCCGGTCTGTCATCGAGAAAAACGCATTCCTCCGGTTTCAAGCTGTAAGTAGTGAACAGACACTGATAGATATCTGCATCCGGCTTTACCATCTTGACCATACCGGAGATAATCTTGCCATCCACGATTGATGCAAAATCAAGCTGGTTGTGCGTATGTAGTTCAAAATAATTTTCCGGATAATTGGAAAGCAGATAAACCTTGTAACCTCTGCTCTGCAGCTCCTTGATCCAGTCGGTCGCATAATCGAACGCTTTCACAACCTTATCTTTTCCGTCTCGGAAGAAAAGGCGAATCTCTTTCTCATATTCCGGTGCAACCTTCACCATCTCATCGATAATCTCAGATTCCTGCATTACGCCGCGGTCGAGTTCTCCCCAGATCGGATTTAAGTAGGTTGCCTGCGCCATCTTCGGAATCTTGACTTCATCAATTCCAAGATTCCGCATCGCCTGATCCGGCTGAAATTTTACTAATACATTTCCTATATCGAATACTATATTTTTGATCATGCTCTAAGCTCCTTACTGTCCAAGTTCTGCGAACTTCTTTACGCCAACCTTCTTTAACCAGAAGTACAGCAGTACATCGAGTACCACAAGTACCGCTCCAACGATCAGCAGATATCCCGCCGCCCCAATCTGATAACCAACCATCAGATACGGTGCAACCATGACAATTGTAAATGCCCATCCGCCAAGCATTGCGATCATCACATTCAGACTCTGTTTGATCGGTGCAAGTTCATTGGTCCACGTCAGATTCGGGCGCACAATGCCAAGCATCAATCCGAACATATCCATAAAAAACAGAAACAGTACCGGTACGATCACAGCAAGGATCATCTGCGCCGGATTCTTCCTAATAATGATCAGCATACAGATATCATAGATACAAAGCGGCACTGCCGTAACGATCAGCTGCACACCAAGCTTTGCCTTGATCACATTCCATGCATCCACCGGAACGCTCTGCAGAATCCACAGACTCTTGCCCTCTAACGAGACAGACGGCACTACCATGTCGTTCATGGAAATCGTCGCACACGCTGCAACAACTAAGAAAATGCAGATCATAGATCCCGATTCTGCGCCGAAAAGTTCTGTCATTGCAGGAAGGATCGCGCCACGTTTTATGAGCAGCAGTACACCGATGACCACGAAGAACAATGAACCCAGTCCGCAATTTAACATATAGTTTGCGCTGGATGTAAACCGGCTGAATTCTTTCCCCAAAACTGCTGCAAATTCGCCACGCTGCTTCGCCTTTTTCTCCTTATACGCAATATGCACAGACGGTCCGCTTGATGTCACGATTCCAATAAAGCTTCGCGCCAGAATATAGCAGGTAAGCACACATACGGCTCCGATACCGATTGCAAAAGAAAGCATCGCAAGTGGATCCCCCTCTCCGATTCTTCCGAAGAGATAGAATACGTATGCATTATCCTTCACCTTGTTACCATAAGCGATCGCATTTTCCATCAGATCATTGATCACGGTCTGTGCCTTGAAATAGATCCAATAGTACGCAGCCAGAAACAAAAGCGACGCGATCACAGTTGTAAAATTCTTATGTTTCAGCTTCAGGCTGATCTTCGCAACACACCATCCCAATGCGCAGGAAAGGATCAAAACAATCAGAGAGATCAGCAGAACCAGAAGTAAGCCTCCGATCACATTTAGCACCGTTGCTCCTGCAAAGATCCAATACACGATTACCGTCGGACCAATCACGATTGCCGAATACATCAGCCCCATCAGATATACCGTGATCAGTCTTGCCGCCAGAATACTGCTCACCGGAATCGGCATCGACAGGAGCAGATCGTTGTCCTTCGACAGATACAAGCCCGAGTACGTGTTAAAAATACTTCCAAATGCGCCAATCGCGATCGCGATCAATGCCATGATCAGGAAGAAAAGCCATCCCATATCAACTGCAACGAAGCCTGCGCACAGGCTGATGGACAGATAGGTAAAGATGCCGCCTAAAACGCCTGCCATAAGTCCAACAAACAGCAGAATAAAGAGAACGGTTGACACTACGGATCGCGCCTTATTCTTCTTCGAGTCGTAGAAGTATCCACGGAAGATTTCATATAATTGTTTCTTAACTAAGACTTTTATCATACTTCAGCCTCCAGTTCCAGGAATACATTCTCAAGGCTGTCATCTCCCTTAACCTCTTCCATCGTTCCGCAGCGGATCAGCTTACCGCCTTTGATGATTGCAACTTTATCACACAATTTCTCTGCCACTTCCAGAACATGCGTTGAGAAAAAGATAGCTCCGCCTTCGTCGCAGAGTTCGCGCATCATGCCTTTTAATATGTGGGCAGCCTTCGGATCCAGTCCCACAAAAGGCTCATCCATAATGATCAGCTTCGGATCGTGCAGCCACGCAGAAATAATGGCAAGCTTCTGCTTCATTCCATGCGAATACGCAGCGATCGGCTGCGCAAGATCTGCGGTAATCTCGAACAGATCCGCATATTTGCGGATTTTCTCCTGGCGCTGGTTGGCTCCGACTCCATACACATCTGCGATAAAATTCAAATACTTGATACCACTCATAAATTCATACAGATCCGGATTATCCGGAATATAGGCGATCTTCTTCTTACACACAAGCGGCGCCGCCTTCACAGATTCTCCATCAATGTAAATCTCACCGGCATCAAACTTTAAGATGCCGACCACCGATTTCAGCGTCGTCGTCTTTCCGGCTCCGTTGTGACCGATGAAACCGTAGATCTCTCCGGATTCAATTTCAAGCGACAGATCATCGACCGCCTTCTTTTCACCATATTCTTTTGTCAGGTGCTCAATCTTCAACATTTTCATAACATTCTCCTCTAATTTTTTATACCTTCAGGGTTCTTAGATATACTTTCTCTTCCGGTGAAATCCGTCTGCTCTCAATTGCCTTCTGGATCGATTTATTATGTGTCCAGGGTTCTAACACTTTGTTTTGTATATAAGGAATCGCCGCTTCATACTGCTTCACGAGCGCGATACTGAAATACCACGCCACCGCCATCTTCACATAATATTCATCCGATTTCACGTCTGCCACAAGCTGCAGCATCTCCGGCCGGAAAGCCTCATCCAGATAAAAGCCAAGCAATGTCACAATACCAAACCTCACCGTATACACCAGTTCACTTTGCAGCCATATCTTCACTTTCTCATAGACATAAGGCAGGTGTTTCTTAAAGATTTTCGGAGATAACATATCACAGGTTGCCCAATTGTCAACATACGGCAAGAACCGCTCCAATTCCTCCAGAAACCGGTCTATATCCTTCGGATAAAGCAGCGATAATAATGCGCCATGTAAATTGTTTTCCTCATAATAAGTATGTGGAAGTTCCCGAAGAAATGCTTCTGCCTCCGGCAGCTTCGCCACTTCCTTCGCATACTTTCGTAACACAGGTGTCCGAACACCGATAATTTTCTCAATCGGAATATTCGGTATCAGCTTCGCGTGGAACGCCCGGTAATCTTCATCTTTTAATTCTAATAATCCTTCCGTAATAATGCCAGCCATATGTTTTATCCTCGTCCTTTGTTCTCTTTCACTTATATATGATTTTGAATAATCTGTCTACCATTTGTCAAGTGAAATTCATAAATTGGCATGTAAGATGAAAATAAATACAAAAACAAAAAAGTCAGCCCCACAAACGTGGGACTGACTTTTAAATTTGCAAATAATTCTGTTCGAAAAATTATTTAGCTGCCTTCTCAGCGATTGCTGCCTGTGCTGCTGCAAGACGAGCGATCGGTACACGGAATGGAGAACATGAAACGTAATCCAGTCCAATCTTGTGGCAGAACTCAACAGATGAAGGATCTCCACCGTGCTCACCACAGATACCAACGTGAAGGTTAGGGTTAACTGGCTTACCAAGCTTAATAGCTGTCTCCATTAACTTACCAACACCTGTCTGGTCAAGCTTAGCGAATGGATCATTCTCGAAGATCTTGTTGTCATAGTAAGCATTTAAGAACTTACCAGCATCATCACGAGAGAATCCGAATGTCATCTGTGTTAAATCGTTAGTACCGAAGCAGAAGAAATCAGCCTCTGTAGCGATCTCATCAGCAGTAAGAGCTGCACGAGGAATCTCGATCATAGTACCTACATGATACTTAAGATCTACACCAGCAGCAGCGATCTCAGCGTCAGCTGTCTCAACAACTGTCTTCTTAACGAACTTAAGCTCCTTAACTTCGCATACTAATGGGATCATGATTTCTGGCTCAACAGCCCAATCTGGATGAGCCTTCTTTGTATTGATAGCTGCACGGATAACAGCCTTTGTCTGCATTTTAGCGATCTCTGGATAAGTTACAGCAAGACGGCATCCTCTGTGTCCCATCATTGGGTTGAACTCATGGAGGCTATCAATGATTGCCTTAATGTCTTCAACAGGCTTGCCCTGAGCCTTTGCAAGCTTCTCGATATCAGCTTCCTCTGTAGGAACGAACTCATGAAGAGGTGGATCCAGGAAACGGATTGTTACTGGGCATCCCTCAAGAGCTTCGTATAACTTCTCGAAGTCTCCCTGCTGGTATGGAAGAATCTTGTCAAGAGCAGCTTCTCTCTCTTCTACTGTATCGGAGCAGATCATCTCACGGAAAGCAGCAATTCTGTCTTCCTCGAAGAACATATGCTCTGTACGGCAAAGTCCGATACCTTCTGCACCAAGCTCACGAGCCTTCTTAGCATCAGCCGGGGTATCAGCGTTTGTACGAACCTTAAGAGTTCTGAACTCATCAGCCCA
>ENA-UEQP01000777-UEQP01000777.1-human-gut-metagenome-genome-assembly--contig:-NODE-777-length-33185-cov-3.996073_pt1 | contig 33185 bp, 50 predicted proteins | sample MGYA00242951_ERZ507951 | MGnify/ENA primary metagenome ERZ507951 (study PRJEB26167, sample SAMN06115539) | human gut metagenome | host: Homo sapiens | place: China:Shanxi | collected 2015-11-18...
TCGTCAGTTGTCGTTTTAACGTCGATTCTGTTTCTAATGATGCGGACAGCAATTTCATCCCAGCCCGTGTAGAGATCACCACCGGGAAGCGCATACCCGAGACTCGTCAATCCGGCCCAACGGATGGTTTTGTCCACATTATCCATATTTGGGATCTCTTTCCTGGCATTGGCTTTGTTAGGGAGCTGACCAAAATCCACCACCTGAACATAGACGGGTTTGCCTAAATACCTCTCGATAGTGCGATATTCTACGCCCAGTTGCATGGGAGGATTGATCCATTCGACGGGCTGCCAATTCCCGTTATCCTTCAGCATTCGCCACAATCCGTTGGTAGTGCCTCTCGGATCAGGCGAAAGGCCGATCAGTGATGCGCTCGTCCCCAATATTTTTGATAGAACGGCAACGATATTCCCGGCCCCAGAATATTGGCCCGTTGAAACTGGGCCACGTGTATAAATAAGTTGCGATGTTCCGTCTGGCATATCGGGAAGCAACATATCAAGCTTGCCACAGTATGTTTTATAGGTGTCTTCGGCATCGGATGCGAGCACATCTTTCATCGCTTCACCCCACCCAAACCCGCCGGGGGCGGAGTTGATATTTTTCCGCGCCTGCGCCTTCTGCGCATCGCTGAGCGTCTGCGGCGTGTAGAGCACCGCACCCTGTACGGTGTCCGCGCCGATGTTCGTCCGGGCCTGCGCCTTCTGCTCGTCTGTGAGGTTCTGGGGCGCGTCGTAGCGGACGAAGTTGCTGTCGCCGCCCACGGGGCCTTCCGGGCCTTGCTTCCCCTCCGGCCCCTGCTTTCCTTCGGGGCCTTGGATGCCCTGCTTGCCCTGCGGGCCTTGCAGGTTGCCGTTGGGTACCCACTTGCCGTGGACGGAATCCCAGATGTAGATGTTGTACGGAGGCGCAGTGCCCACGCCGTACACGGCACCGGCCTTGGGATGGGGGACGGCTGCCTTGAGGTCGGCCAGCGTGTCAAAGTAGCCAAGAATGGCGAAGCTGGAACCAGCCTCGCCGGGATCACCCTTGTCGCCCTTTTTGCCGGGAGGGCCAATGGGACCTTTGATGGACGTGAGCGTGGTCAGCGTAAAGGCAGGCACCCAGTTGGCCGTGCCTTTGAGGTACACCTTGCCGTAGTCTGCGGAGGCCGTACTGTCCGGGAGGATCAGGACGAACTGGCCGCGCTGGACGTCCGCACCGGTGAAGTCCTGGTTCATCTCGGCCACGCTCTTGTACTCCTTGGTGATGCCCACCGGCACACCGGCGGAGGCCAGCCGCGCGTCAATCTCCTCGCCGGAGTAAGCGGATGTGTAATAATCTTGGATCTTGGAGAAAATTTCCTCCAAAACTGCGACTCTCTGTTCAAGCGTCATGGAATCACCTCACACGATAAAAAGTTTGTTCAAGCGGTCAAAAAACAGTCCGCCGCCACGCTGGACCAGCGGCCCTGCTTTTGCTTGCCCGAATTTGCGATAGTACAAAATGATACAGCCGTCCGCGCTTGGGCCGCCCGGGCCGCCTAAACCGCCGGATCCGGGTGTGCCGGGGGTAATGGTGCCGTTTCCGTTCTTCACGGCAATTCCGCCGGAGCCGGCGCCGCCGCCTCCGTAGCCGCCACGTCCGCCCCTGCCGTACCGCCTCGGCTTGGAGGGGGTGAGCGTGGCTGTCATGCCGTCCGCACCGGGGCCGCCGGTCGCACTAACGGTTGTCTCGCCCGGCAGGCCGCGTCCGGAGGATCCGGCTTTGCCGTTGGCTCCCGCTGCCGGGCCGCCGCCCAGACCGGAGCTGTACCAGCCGAAACTGCGCGGGGTGCTTGTTGATGCGATTCTGGTCATGCTGATTTTCCCATCGCTGCCAGCCACAGGGCCGGGGGTGAATGCGTTCCCGTCCTCGTCATAAGCAATCGTGCCATTGACGTATTGCTGGACGCTATCATCTGTGTACTCACTCACAGACGGATCACGTCCGGCGCCGTCGCCGCCGGGGAGGCCGTCCTCACCGACGCCGCCGAACTGCTCCCCGGTGATGGGGTCCGTGAAGCCCCAATCGGGGGCAGACGCGCCCGCCGTAGTCATGCCGTGGAACACCGTATCCGTGCCGTCCGTGCCGGGGAGATCGTCCGGGCTGAATTCAGCGCCCTTGCCGCTTTTCCCGCAATCATAGGCAAGGCTTTTCAACTGGGACACGTCGAGATCGCCCGCGACGATCCTGCCGCCCATGCCGCCCTTGCCGCCGAGACCGCCCTTGCCACCCAGCGCCAATGCGTAGCCGTCTACCCGATCCTCAAAAACCGGGTTTGTCCACGAGAACTTAGGCCCCGATTGGGTATCTTCGCCCTTTTCGCCGCAGCGCCCGCCCTGTCCGGCGGAGATCATCACATAGTGGATCGTTGTGGTGCCTTCCGGGATCGGGAACTCGCCGGAGCCGGTGAGGACTACCCGCTCGTCCAGATACTCCGCCGCTTCCGGCTGCGCCGGGGTAAAGCCCACAAGCGCGCTGGTCTGACTGTTGAGGATGCCGGAGATCACCGTCTCTCGGCTCTCCACGCAGGCCTGCACCATCTCCTTATCCCATGGGTGGAAGATCTGCACCACTCTGCCCGCCCGCTCCGTGCCGGGCTCCACGTCCACCCGGATGGTCTCCCGGTGGCGGTAGTAGTCCGCCATGCGCTTGGCCACGTCCACGCTGTTGGTGAGGGACACCAGCGTGGCGTCGCTCACCGTCACCACGTTCTCCTCTACTCCATCCGTCACCGTCCGACGGACGATGCGCGTCAGATGGTTGTAGCTCTTGCCGGTGAGGGTGCCGGTCCCGGCGGACAAAATGGCGTAGTTGTCTCCGCTTTCCCGGACGGTGACGCCGTTGCCGACCAGATCATAGGCTGGCTCGGAGAATGTGACCAGAGCGCCTTCTTCGGCGGTGCCGTCGAACAGGGAGACATCCGCTCCGCTCTTGACCCACTGGTGCTCCGTGATTTCCACGGCGCTCACCGGGGTCTCGTACACGGTGGAGCAGGAGTTTTCGTTGATCTGGTCCGCCGTGATCGTGGCAGAGACGCCGTCCCACAGCTTCTCCACCCGCATGACGCCGTTCTCGTCAGTTCCAAGAGACGCCCCAATGGCAAACAGCACTTGGGAGAGGTTGTCCCGGGCGCTGCGGCCGTTGCCTTTTTCTTTGTCAGGGTTGCTGTACGGCAGATAGCCGTACAGCTTGCGGCTGGCGTATACGCTCTCGATCATCACCGCCACCGGGCCGCAGATCTGGGGGACTACCTCCGCCACCGTCTGGCCGGTGTAGATGCCGCCCACGTGGCGCATAGTGATGAGCCGTCCCAGTGCGGAGAGGGCGGAGAGCGTATAGGCGTCGCTTCCGACCCGCTCCACCGTCTGGAGGTAGTACACGCCAACCCGGCGGCCATCCCGGAAATACTCCACCTTGTCATTTTTGGCAAAGCCCATAATGGCCTTATCATTGGAGAACACCGTGACGGTGAGGCTGTTGGCCTCCAGACTGTCGGAGCGGAGGGCCTTGACCTCGTACAGAATCCCGGAGGGGACCTTGATATCATCGTCCGTGGCGTAGCTGACGCCCTTGTAGCGGATCTCGTTGACTGCCATCGTCACGCCTCCTCCATGGTGATCCGGAAGCCCTTACCCCATCGGACGGAGCCGGGCACCGGCGGGATGCTGACCTCCTCCACCGTGGGCATGAAGGTGGCCGTCCGGACGGCGCTGTCCTTGGGCTCAAAGTAGGTGAGCTGCACGTAGTTCTTCAGCACCGCCGTCAGCAGCGCCGCCAGCTGCGGCCCCTGCTGGTCGTTCACCGTCACGGAGACCCGGGTCTTAATGGCCAGCAGGTCCCGGGGCTGTAAGCCGCTGAGCCGCAGGGCCGCGTTGGAGCCCTCCCGGTACACATAGCCCACGGAGTACTGCCAGCGGTTGACATAGTCCGTGAAATCCACGCCGTCTACGATATAGGGTGGCCGTGTCATCGGCTGCCTCCTCTCCCCGCCAGAGAGACGCCCCGGCGGTTGTCCTCTGCGATGCGGTACTTGTACTCCTTCCGGGCGAAGGTGGCGCCGTCAATGGTCAGCTCCACCGGGATCGTCAGGTCATAGACCTTGGGCGTGCCGCCGTTGCTGCCGGTGTCCGAATCGGACACGCCCCGGCTGCTCCGCCGACTGCCGCCCAGCGTCCGCCCCGCCGCCATGGCGCTGCGGAGGAAGCTGGCCTCGCCGGAGGTCAGCACCGCCTCGCCCTGGTGCAGCTCCGCCACGTATCCGTCAAAAGGGACGTAATCCAGACCGTCAGCGTGGGAGCCGTTGATAGGGCTGAGCTTCCATCCACGCTTGAGGGCTTCTTCGCGAGAAATTTTTGATGCCCGCACAAAAGTTCCGGCTTGCTGCATCTGGCGGGCCTTGTCATAGTCAATTACATTTCCATTTACCAGTCCGTTCGCCTGATAATCAGCCAAATTGTATTGACTATCAATGTTTTGGAATGCTTCTTGCTGTAGTTGCTCATGAGATTTTAGCAAGTCGCCAATTTTTTCAATTACGGAAGAAATAGCGCTGACGGCAGTCGCAGCCCAGTCCACATAAACAGATCCGAACTCAATCAAGAAATTTGATGCAGGTTGTAATGCTTCGCCAAGCCGGGCAAGCGATTCATTCATCATCTCTTGAGCGCTATTAGCAGAAATGATGTCTTGGTTGTTCTCCACCCACGCCTGCCCGGTGGCCTGTAGGCCCTGCTCTGATAGCTGCTGCAGCACCAGATTGGCCCGCTCGGTGGTATCGGCGCAGGCGGCCAGACGCTCGTTAAACTCGTCCTCGCTGGTTCCCGCCCAGTTGAGGGCATCCGCAAAGACGCCGGTGACCTTTCCCACCTGCACCGTCTCGTTGATGCTCTCAGACAGGCTGTCGATGGGGATAGAGTCGCCGTAGGTAGCCCATGCGCCGATAGCTTGCTCCACAATGACCCGCAGGTTTTCCTGGCTCAGCCCCAGCGCCTGAAGGTTGGCGGTAGCCGTGGCGGCCTTCTGCGTGTCGCCCAGTACTGCCTGAAACTTTTTGTAGATCTCCGTGGTCTGCTCCTGGGTGTAACCGGCCTGCTTGCTGGAGGTCTCAAGCGTCCCTAAAATGGTCCGGTACTCCTTGGTGGACTCGGTGATGTTGATGATGCCGTCCGCCAGAGCCTTGGCCCCGGCCACAGCCGCACCGCCCGCCAGCAGCCCCTTCATGGAGCCCAGAGCCGCCACAACGCCGTTGATGTCGCCGCTCTTGGCCGCATCGCCCAGCTGGCTGAAAGCCTCCTTGAGCTGGCCCATGCCGTCGGAGCCCTCATCCCCGGCGTCCTTGACGGCCTTGCCGAATTCGTCGATGCTGGACGCCGTACCGTCTGCGGACTGGGCGGCCTCATCCAGATACTTGTCGGTGTTCTTCAGCTCCCGGTCGAACTTAATCAGCTCCACCGTGGCCGTGTTCAGCTGCCGCTGATAGCTTAGAACCACATCGCTGTTCTCATCGTAGGCGCTCTTGGCGCTCTCCAGCATCCGGGCCAATGCCTGGACCTTCTCTTTCTGCTGGTCATACTGCTGCTGTAAAATGGCCTGCTTCTTCCGCAGCGCCTCGGCGCTGTTTGCCTGGCCGTCAAACTCGGCGGAGACTTTGGCCATCTCGGACTTCATACCGGAAAGGCTGTTGTTCACAGCCTTCATCTGCTTTCGAAATTCCGCCTCGTTTTTGATCGAGATCTCAGTTGTAATCTGCCGGACCGCCATAGTCTCCCTCCTCTCCGCCGCTCAAAAGCGTCACCATGTCCAGATACTCGCCCGGCGTCAGCAGAAGGGCGTCTGCCGGGGCCAGATGCAGCCGGGCAGCGCATACGGCCAGAAACCCAACTCGTAGCCGCTCCGGATCCTCCGCCCGCTCATCCTCCCGGGCCGCCAGGACTAAGTTGACCTCCCCGGCGTCCTCTCCGGAGGGCACTGCCCGGTAAAAGCCCCGCGCAATGGCCTGCCGAACGGCGGTGCGGACCGCTGCCCGGTCTTGAGAGCGCCACGGCCAGCCCGTGGCCCGCTTGCGGTCGGTATAGCCCTGCCGTCTGCGCCACAGCGCCGCCTGCTGCATCAGCAGCTCCGCCAGCTCACAGCAGGCCATCCAGCCCTGAGGGGTGTCCTCCATGGCTCCGGTGGCCCGTAAGATGCTGTCATGGACGCCGAAGCGGTCATAAATATCAAAAAGCGCCCCCGCCGTCAGCATGAGCGGCAGAGGGCTGCCGTCGAAATCAAAGGTAATGTATCGCATGGCATAAACCTCCTGCAAGGGCGGCCCATTGCGGGCCGTCCTTGCGGTAAAAATCAGGTGCTCCAGACGGCCACGATCTCGTGAGCCGCCGCGATGGAGCTGACAGTGTACTTGTGCGCGGCCAGATTGCTGGTCACATTGGTGGCGTTGTCATACAGCGCCGTGGGGTCCTTGGTGCCGAAGTCGATGGCCAGGCTCTGCCCGGCGGTCACATAGGTGGTGCCCTCGCCGGGATCGCTGGTGCCGGTGCCGATATGGGTGATGGTCACGCCGTAGGCCGCCGTCCCGCCCGCCAGCGAGTCAATAAACGCCTCTGCCTCGGACTGGGTGGGAAACTCCTGCCGCTCACGCCATGCGTCCGCGTTGTCCTTCATCACCCGCAGGCTCACCGCGTTCATTTTGGGGTTGAAGTCGCTCTTGCGGGTGTCCGCCTCCTGCTTCTCCGCACTCAGCATGGCCGTGGTCTTGTAGAAGAACGAGGCCCGGTAGACCAGGGTCTTGTCCTTCTTCAGGATCGGCTCAATGAAAGCGTAGGCGCCGTTGGGGGCGCTGTCCTCGCCCTTGGCGGTCTCGCGGCCCGCCTTGTAGCTGTGGCCGTAGAGCTTGGCGTTGACCTCCAGATCGCTCAGCGTGGTCTCCACGTCCACCTGGCCGGAGACAAACTGCTCGAAATACAGCAGCATGGCGTCATCGCCGGTGATGTCGCCGGAGGCCGTGGTCAGGCTCAGATAGCCCTTGACGGCTGCGCCCATATCCACCTTCTCGCCGTAGACCGGATGGGCGCCAACCGGCTCACTGGCAAAGGGGAAGAAGTAACTGGACACCATACCAAGAGGTGTTTTAACTGCTTTGTTGCCCATGGTTTCCTCCTTACAGATTTTTGGATTTCAGCCACCTGTCATAAACCTCGAACTCTGCCCGCGTGGTGGCTTCCGCACTGGCCTCGTTAGCGTCATGCACGGCAGGCCGGGCGCTTTGGCCCTTCTTGCCGAACTCGTTGACAAATAAGATCTCCGCGTTGCGGGTCTCTGTGTTGCCCCGCTTTCGCTTGCCCGTGGGGCTGACATAGATGACCCGCTCGCCCTTTTTTAGTTTCACCTTGCCCGGCCTGATGGAATCCGCCACATGCTGGGTGCTCTCCCGGTCATAGATTCCGTAGGCCATCACCTTGTCTCGCTGGGCTTTGGCCACAACTGCGGCTCCGGCCTCCAGCATGTCATCCTGCACGGCGTTTGGCAGCTCCGCCAGCTCCTGAAGGGATAGGGAGAACTCGTCAAGCCCTCTGACCGTGAAGCCCATCAGCCCACCTCCAGATCCAGCGCCTGACATTCCAGAACGTAGTGCTGGCCCTCCAGATCGCTGGCGTTGGTATAATCACCCACCGCAAGACCGGCGTCCAGCATGGCCCGCCGGAGCTGCCGTTTCAGGCGGATCGGCGTCTGCCCCAGCGGCAGATACAGGTGCAGCTGGATCAAATACCGAATGGCCTGCGGCTCATTGTCTCCGAACACATCCGGAGACTCTGTGTAGTTAAACACGCAGTAAATCTCTGCCGGAGTCTCCCCAGCGTCGGGCCGGTACACATCCGGAACGCATACCGGCACGATGGGCGTCACCGCCTGGATGATGGTCTCATTGATGCTCATACTCAGCCTCCCGCCGTCAGCAGTCTGGCGATCAGCTCCGTGTACTCGCCGCCGTCGCCGTAGTCATTGACGTACTCGATCTCGTAGTCCGCGCCGTTGTACCGCACCCGGTCCTTCCGGCTGATGGCCGTATGTCCGGAGCGGATCAGGAACCGCACCTTGACGTCGCCCATGTCCGCGCCCTGCCGCAGCGCCTCGGAGCCGCTGACCCGGGAGAACTGCGCCCATGGGCGCCGGATCACCGTCTCCGTGGGGTCTGCGTAGCCGTCAGCGTCAGGGGAGGTGGAGATCCGCACGATCTCCACCCGCTTATTCAGCTTTCCAATGTTCACATCCATGGCTTAGCCTCCCGTGTCCGAATCGGACCGCACCGGCTCCGTCCGCTTCAGCTGGTTGATCCGCCTCCGGAAAGCTGGGTTGTCTGCAAACACCTTGTCGGCGGTTTTAGTGCCTCGATTTTCCCAGGCGTCCAGCACCATCGCCAGAATGCAGATGTTGTAATTGGGCAGGCGTGCGGAACCGGCCTTCGGCTCCGCCACGCCCGCGTCGAGCAAGTAGCTGACGGCGGCCGCATGGAAACTCTCCAGCAGGGCCAGGTCCTCCGGCGTGGGATCGTCGATCCGGCAATAGCTCAGAATGCTGGCCTGCCGATCACTAAACGCCGCCATTCGTCACCCCTCCGATCAGCCGCCGGACTTGGGCAGATTCGCGATAACGAAGCCCTTGTCCACGATCAGGTTGCCGCCCACCATGGCATCGCCCAGGATGGTGACCATGCGCTCCACAGCCTTCACGCTGTCGTCCACCCGCACGGTGTAGTCGCCGAACAGGCCCAGCTCGTAGTTGGCGGGATCGCCGTACAGCATGGTCTGGATGGCAGCGCTGCCAGCGGTGGAGGCAGACAGGGCGGTCAGATCGCTGACGATGGTGTAGGGCACGATGTTGCCGCCGTCTTCGATGGTGCCGACGTTGGGGTTGCCCGTGGCGGGGTTGATCTTGAATACCCGCTGCTTGTCGCTGTTGCGCAGCTTGCCGATGGCCTTCAGGTCCGTCTTGTTCAGCAGCAGCCGGGCGTTCTGGCCGATGGCCTCATCGCTGCCGTACTGGAAGAACAGGTCATCCAGCAGGTTCTCATCGATGGCGGAGATGTCCACATTGGCGGCAATGGCAGCGCCCGCCACGTTCTTGGCGTTCTTGATGCCGAACATGTCGGGGGATGCCTGGCCGTCACCGTTGACGATCAGAGCCGCCAGCTTGCGCCGCATGGCCCGCATCGCCATGTTGTAGATCTTGCCGTAGTAGTCGGCAGGGCTCAGGCGGGAGATGTTGCGATCCACGAACTGGGTCACGTTCAGCTCGTAGGGGCTGATCTTGGCCACGCCGAAGGTGGGGTCGGCACTGGTGGTGCGGGCCTTGCCGGCGTTGGTGGTAACCTTGCCGCCCTTGGCGTCGATCTCGGAGATCACATAGGGCTCCAGGAAGCTGCCCATGCCGGTCAGGTTCTGCACGTACACCTGATCCACGATGGAGGAGACCACGTTGCCCAGAGGGTCCCGGATGTTGCTGCCGGCGCCGGTGGGCTCCACCAGAGTACCAGTGGCCAGAGTGACGGAGTTCATCACGGCCCGGCGGGTCTCGTCGGCGGTAAAGGTCACGGCCTTGCCGGTCATGAGAGCATGGCCCCGCTCCTCGGCCATGTCGCGGGCCTCTGCGCCGGCGGGAGCGGGAGCGGCCATGATCTGGCGGTCCTGCTCGGTGATGAGGTCCTGAATGTTCTGGATGCGTCCGTTGAAATCACGGACATCCGCCATGGCGGAATCGTAGTCCGCCTGGTTGCCCGCATCCAGAGCCGCCTGCGCGGCTTCCAGACGGGCGGTGCGCTGGGTGGTCAGATCCACCAGATCGCGTCTGAGATTGTTCATGTTTTGCTACCTCCGTTTAAAATCTGATTTTTTCCAGATCCAGGCGGGCCTGTGCCTGCCAGTCTCCGGTATCTGCATCGGGCTCACCGCCCGTTGATGCTGTGGGTGCCGGGTCCGTCTCCGGCGTGGGGTGCTGCTCTGCCATGTATCTGGCCCGCAGCTCCGTGATGTCCGGCATTCCGGCGCATCCCAGCGCCCGGATGCCGCTGCCGATGGCGTTCATCACGTTCTGCGGGGCAATGCTGGCCGTCTCGCCGATAATGCCGTCCGCCAGACCGCAGTCCACGGCCTCCTGAGCCGTCAGCCACGTCTCGGCGTTCATCATCCGCCGGAACTCCGCCCGGTCAGCCTTGCCACCGGCTTTGAGCTCGTAGGCGTTGAGGATGGCCTCCCGGGTGCTGTCCAGCATCTGCACGCTCCGCAGATGATCTCCACGGTCCCCTCTGGTGCTGGTGGACGGCAGATGGATCATCATCTGCGCCACCGGGGAGATCTGCACCTCGTCACAGGCAAGGCACATGTAGCTGGCCGCGCTGGCAGCGAGGCTCTGAACCTCTGCCACCGTGTGGATGCCGGAAGATCTCAAAACGCTGTAGATCTCGGATCCGGCGAATACGCTGCCGCCGCCGCTGTTGATCTCCAGCACCAAATCCTCGCCCTCCGGAGTGGCCGCCACAGCGTCCCGCACCGCCTTGGGCGAAAAGGCCGCGAAGCCGAACCACTGGTAGATCTCCACATCGTCATCGGCTGCAACGATGCCGTTAAGTGTTACCCGCATTTACGTTCCCTCCGTTTCTCTGTTCGCTGAGCCGTGCCCAGTCCTTCAAGGGGACATAGTTCAGGCTCTCCCGGCGCTCATCGCCGCCCTCCACATCCGGCAGGTCTTCCAGTGCCCGGATATCGTTGACGGAAAACACGCCGTTGTTCCTCTGGTTGGTGTACCAGGCGCCACGGCTGGCCGTGTCGCCCTTGAGCTCTGCCATCATGTTGATCCGGATCTCCAAGCCCTGCCGCAGCTCCGTGTTCGTCAGCAGCTTCCATGTCTGCTCCTCCGCGTACTGGTTGACGATGGGATGGAGAGTGCTCACCACGTACTCAATGGCGTTCTGCTCGTTGCTGCCGTAGGCCTGCTTACCCTCTTGCAGCTTGTAGAGGGGCACACCGAAGTATCTGGCGATGTCCCGGATAGAGACCTCCTTGTTCTCCACAAACTGTGCGTCCTTGTTGGTGGCGGCAATAGGGGTGTATTTCAGTCCCAGATCCAGAATGGCCAGCCGGTGGCTGTTGCTTGGCCCTGCGTGGACCTTCTCCCACTCCTGCCGCAATATGTCCTTGCGGGTCAGGTAGCTGCCGTCCGGGTTCTGGATGTGCTTACCGTTCACGTCCTCCGCCCAGCCGCCCAGATCGCTGTCGGTCTCCAGCACGCCGCTGGGCTGGCCGCCGTTGGCGTAAAACGCCAGATCATACGCCTGCGCCGCATGTGCCGCTGCCAGCACCTCGCTGGCCCGCCGCAGGGGTGAGATGCACGTCAGGCCGTCCCGTGTGGTGGCCTTGTAGTGGCAGATGTCCTCGTTTGGCAGCACCATGGGCGTACCGGTCACCGGATGGGTCACGGTGTACCACACCCGCCCGGCCTCATCCCGCCATGGCTGCACCAGCCACCAGGGCACCGGGATCAGCTCCCGGATGAGCCCCGTCCGGGGGTCCCGGATGATCCAGTCATAGCCGCTGCCTCCCTCGTTCCGGCAATTCTCCAGCACCTTCCGCCGGATGCTGGGCGTCATGGCCTCGTTTGGCCGGACATTCAGCAGCCGCAGGAGGTAATGGTCCACGTGCTCCCGCGTCCGGCTGTCCATCACGAAGTTGGGCAGCTTGCTGATGGAGTTGCTTAGGATCTCCATGCACCCGTCCACCGCGCTCAGCTTCCGGGCGGTGGTCTCGGTCAGCTCACCCACGGCCAGCCCGCCGGATGCCGCCAGCGTCTTGACGGTCACGTCATTCCGTACCCGCTGCGGGCGGCTGACGGCCAGCCGCAGCCTGTTGGTCATGCTCACTGCTCATCACCTCCCGGACCGCTCAGCAGGGAGAAGGCGATCAGCGCCCCGCCGGCCACGATCACGCCCAGCGGCAGACAGATCATCCCGCAGCCTACGGCCACGGTGCCCGCGCCGCAGACCAGCAGCACGTCCGGGCCGAACCGGGCCAGAGCGCTCTTTACTTTTTTCATGCGGTCTCCTTTCTGGTCCGAATCGGACCGCGTTATAAGCTAAAACCGGGACGGCTCATAGCCGCCGCCAGATCCGGCTTCTGATTTCGCTTAACGATCCACGCCGCCACGGCAATGATCCACGCCACCGTGATATCGATACGCCCGATGCTCCGGTTCTTCATGGGCTTCTGGTTCTCGTTGCCGTCTACCGCACACCGGACATTGCCGAAGCACCACCGGGCGCAGGTGTTGTGGACATGGAGCATCTTGTGCTCCCGGATCAGCCCCTCCAGCTCCTTCATGGCCGGGCTCATGCCCGCCATGGTCTGGGGGATGGCGATGATCTCCACGCCCTCGTCCTGGAGCAGCGGCGTCATGGTGGCCGTCAGGTACTGGTCGATGCCCAGTGCCCGCAGATCATAGTGCTCCTTGGCGTCCAGGATAGCCGCGATCACGTCCCGGTTGTCGATCATGTCGCCCTGGCAAAGGGTGAGGAACCCGGCCCGCTCCCAGTCCCGGTATGGGACATGGTCCCGCTGCTCCGCCTCCGTCACGCCCTCAAGGGGCCGCCACGCCCGGAACAGGGCCACGCCCTGATCCAGTCCCGGCTGAGGAGGGAATACCAGCACCAGAGCGCTGAGGTCCGTCCGCAGGGACATATCCAGCCCGCCGTAGCAGGTTTTCCCCGTCAGGTGCTCCTCCACCCATACCTCCCGCTCCGCCTTGGTGGAGGGGCCAATCTGGGTCTTGTCGTAGAGTGTCAGGGGCAGCCACCCCACGTCCTTGGTGCTGATCCACTGGTTGAGCCGCAGCCACCGGAAATTCCGCTCCGCCGCCTCGCTGGCCTTGGCCGCCCGGGCGTCATCCCGGAACTGCCGGGGCTGGATCGTCACGCCATAGCTGGGGTTACAGGTTTTCCACAGTGCCTCGTCATAGATGTCAAGCTCCGCGATCCTGTCCGGATCGTCCTGCGTCAGCGTGGAAATGCCATACATGATGGGGAGCCACTGCGGATCGTCCTCATCCATGGGACGCTCCGGCTCACCCCGCCGCCATGCCAGCAGCCTGCGGCACTTCTCATGGACCTCCCAGCCGATAGACTTGCGGTCTGGGTCATCGCCCGCCGTGGTCAGCACGATCACCGCCTGCTGGAGCCGGGCCGCGTTGGAACCAACCGTCAGGACGTCCCACAGCCGCCGGTTGGGCTGGGCGTGCAGCTCGTCGATGATAATGGCCGAAAAGCTGAAACCGTGCTTGGTGTCCGCGTCGCTGCTGTAGACCTTCATCATGCCGCCAAAGCGGGTGCGGATCTCTCGGACGCTGTCCCGGCACCATGCCAGCGGCCGGTGGGCCGGCTGGCCCAGCGCTGTGTGCTCTACCATGTACTTGGCGCACTGGTAGATGATATCGGCGTTGGTCTTATCGGCGGCGAAGATGCCCACCTGCGGGCGGCTCTCGCCGTCATTCACCAGCAGATTCAGCCCCAGCCCGGCTGCGAACTCGCTCTTGCCGTTTTTCTTGGCAATCTCGTCATACAGAAACCGGCGGTATCGCACCCACTGGCCGCGATCGTTGCGGATCTGGATGCCGAAGAACTCCCGGATGGCCCGCCGCTCCCACTCCAGAAGGTGGAAGGGCTGACCGGCCCACTGGTTCTGGCCGAACACCAGCATGGAAAAGAATTTCTCCACACGGTCCACCTCGGTCTGGTTGTACCGGAGCTCCGCGCCGTCATCCGGCGTCGGTACCTCGATACCCGGCGCCAGCGTCAACAACTCAGGCATACCGATCCATGCCTCCCCGGATCAGCTCCAGCATGGGGTTGCTGTCCTCCGTCGCCTGCTTGCCGGTATCCGGCACCACCAGGCGGCAGCGGCTGGTGACGGTCAGGCCCATATCGTTGGCGCAATTCCGGGCCTGCTTGAAATAGCGCTCCTGGATCTTGCCCCAGCCGTCGGCGCCTTCCTGGTCTCTCTGGGCCAGCGCCTTCTCTGCCTCGCCGGTGGCAATGAGCCACTGGTGCTGGGCCACCAGATAGCGGCCCAGGGTGTCGGCGTCCAGCTCCGTGTAAAGGCCGGAGGCGATCAGCCGCTTACCGATGGCCCGGAAGTCCTTTTTCAGCGTCTCCGGCAGCCACTTGGGCGGCTTGGCCGTCTTGGCGGGGACTACCTTGACCTCACCGGCCCTTCGCTCCGCCTCCTCGGTTTTGCTCAGATGCTTTCGCCCGTTGGCGATCACCACATCCGTCGGCTGTCTTTTCCCGGCCATTCCGGCCCTCCTTTCTCCGCTGGTTTCTGATAAACCGCTGCATGTTCCGTTTCAAGTACGGGCTACTGGTCCGCGCGATGATCCGCTCAGCCTCCTGTACCGTCATACGGTACCACCGTGCTTCCCAAGGCTTTTTACAAGCGCCTTTTCGCGGTCAGACAATTTCCAGATAAACTGGGCACGCTTCTCCGCCGCTGCCTTCTCCGCCGCTGCCTTCTCCGACAGGAGGAAGCAAGCTCCGTAAGCAGTTTTTTTCTGTTCAGCCTGCGCATCCAGAGCGCGGGCAAAGCTGGCGTCCTCCGGCGGCACCTGCAAGGCCATGTATCTTGCCGTCGGTGCGATCCGGATGGAAGTCATCACGCATTCGGGGTATGTATAGCCGGGCAGCTCAACCGCATCCTCGCGAGTGTTTTGAGTGTTCAGATCATCTACACGGTGCCATAGATCCGGGACCGTTTCGATCTTCCAGTCTCCGAGGTTGGTCACAAAGCTTGTGCGCACATCTGCGCCGTTTTCGTAGGTAATCCGGCAGGACATCGGCAAATAGTTGCATTCGCCCGCCGCAATGCCAAACAGTGTCAGCGCCGGGGCGAACAGAAAGAACCGGATACTATGCTCCATGTAAAACCGGCAGATCTGGGAGAGGATCGAAAACGGCGGATTATCGATCACCACGCAGCCATCCGGGTAGTCCGCGTGCTCATAGTCACCGCCGGGGAAGAAGGGCCGCAGGATCTGAGCGTCGCCCAGCCCGTAGTGTTCCACCGCCCAATCCCGGATTGCCGCGTAGATGTTCTCCGGGGTATAGCAGTCATCCGTGGTCAGCTTTCGCTTGAACTTATCGGTAAACGCCTCGTATTCCTCGGAGCTTTCGCCCTCCTCGTCGCCCCAGAAGTGCTTACCTTCCGGCTCCGCAGCTTTTTCGGGAGCAGCCCGGGTGTAGGCATTCACCTCGATGGCTTTCATGCTCTCCGCGTCAAAACCGGCGATCCCGGTGTCGAAATTCAAAGCATCCAGACCTTCCAGTTCGATCTTCAGAAGCTCTGTATCCCGTGCCGCCGTCTCGCTCAGCCGGTTGTCCGCCAGGATGTACGCCTTGCGCTGAGCCTCCGTCAGGTTGGTCACCAGCACACAGGGCACCTCGCTCATGCCCTCCGCCCTGGCGGCCTCCACCCGGCCGTGGCCTGCGATGATGTTGTTGTCAAAATCGATAAGCACCGGCGTCACGAAGCCGAACTCCCGCAGGCTGGCCCGGATCTGGTTGATCTGCTTCACGCCGTGCTTCTTGGCGTTGTTTGCGTAGGGGATGAGATCGTCAATGGGCACCATAGTCAGCTGCTCCGCTGCGATCCGCACCGTCTGATCGTCCCTCGTCGGCGCCGGGTTGACGCCGCCCTTTCCGGCAGTCCCGCCGGGTGTCTTTTTCTTTGCCATGCTGATCCTCCTGTAATACCCGGCGCACACGGCGACCCTCGCATGGCAGCCAGGGCCGCCGCAGGAGGATCAAACCCGCTGCGGCGCGAACGCCGCCGTGTGCGTCGGGGAAATGTGTCCGATTCGGACCGCTCCGGCTCATGACCCGGCCTCCGTGGTAGGGCACGGAGACCGGAAGGGAAGGGAAGAAAGGATGAATACCGGCACAGGGGCCGGGTCACAAGCCGGAAAACAAAAAAGGCAAGGGCCGACGCGCACCGGTCTCCGGTGCGTGCTGACTCTTGCCTTTCAGGCTTTTGGTCTATGCCATGTGATTCAATTCCCGCTGCGTTTCCGCAACGTTTTGCGCCTTCGCGCTGCGCTTCCGCAGCGCCCTGGCCCTCGCCTTGACTGCCGCCGGACCGTCTCGCCGAATCTCCCGTGGGGAAAAAATCCCGCACGGAGGGGGGCCCGCGGTATTCCCGGCCACGGCGAAAACTTCAACAGGCTGGGGGGAGGGTGCAAGGAACCCCGCAGGCGCGGGCCTGGGCTTCCGTGCGCCCAAGCGTCCGCCAGTTTTCTCCGCGATCAGCGCCGCCGAAGCGATCTGTTTTTGCTCATTTCCGCCGCAGTCTTGCGGCTGTGGCAACGGTGGCACAGGCTCTGGAGGTTGCTTGCATCGGTGAACACAGCCCAGTCGCCCTTGTGGTCCCGGATGTGGTCCACGTCCGTGGCCCTCGTCCGGATGCCGTGCTGAGCACACTCACGGCACCACGGCTCCCGCAGAAGCTGCTCACTGCGCAGCGTCTTCCAGTCCTGTGTCTGGTACATCCAGCGCCAGGCCTGCGCCTCCTGGCTCCGCTCCTTGGGCTTCGGCTGGTGCTCTGCGCAGTACCCGCCGGGCACCAGCCGATAGCAGCCCGGGTATAAACACGGTCTCAGCGGCTTTGTTGCCACGGGCTATCACCTCCGGGTAAAACAAAAACGCCAGACCCAACAACGCCCCCTCCGGGGAGTCATTGGCTCTGGCGTTTAACGCTCTGGCCTTCGTCAATATCCAGGATCACCTCGCTGTGGCACGTCCGACAGTAGACCGGTAGGCCTCTCGCCCTGGTGGCGTCTGTGATCCTCAGCAGTCTGTGGTTGCGCTTGCAGATTGGGCAAGTCAACCATCCGTCCTTTGTGCTTATTTTATCACCGTTTCTGGCTGGAATCAAGGCTTTTCCCTCACTTTCTCGGCGTTGTCCGTAAATATCCCCTAGGTTTCAAGAGGATACGCTATCTATAGATAGATATACTAAACTTTGTTATTAAAATAAAAGCACTATTTCTCGGGCAGCAGATACCGGCTGTAGCCATACAGCCCCCACCCGCTTAGCTGAGGACGGTCCCGGCCCTGCATGGGCAGCGGTGTGGCGCCCTTGGGCAGCCGCACCATGCCGCTCTTGCAGGTGGTCACCTCCGGAGGCGGAAGGTACTTACTCAGCGCCCGGGAGCAGCCCCACGGGTGGCGGCCCACCTCCGGGACCTCCTTGGTGAAATAGATCGCCAGCCCACGGTAGCCGCCCTCTGACAGCACCCGCGTCCGGTCCCAGCGCACGTCGTAGGCATTGCCCCAGGTCCAGAGGTATTGCACCACGGCAGGTGGGAAATCTTGGTCACGCAAAAATGCGTGAATGTGGTAACGGTGGTCGCCGTGTAAGCCCTCCATTCGGTAAATGTAGAAATCTACAGGCTTGCGGCTCCATCTCCGGAGCCGCTTGAGGAAGGCATCCCACACGTGCTCTACACCGGCCCAGTTAGCCGGAAGATGAGCATTGTCAAAGTTGAGGCTGTAAAAAATGCCGTCGTAGCCAAACAACGCCAGGCGCAGTTCCAGCTTGTCCAGGCTGGTGCGGCTGAGGGCCGGCCCGCACCGGCCCCGCACCGCCCCCGGCCCGTAGCGACGGAGATATCCGTAGTTATCCGTCACCAGAGCCTTGACCAACGGCCCCGCCCGCTGCCTGACGCACACAAACGGATCAGCCATCGGCAGGAGGCTTCGCACGGCTCAGGCCCAGCGACTTACTGTCGCCATCCCCGCGGATGATCCAATCTCGAAGGCTTTCCATCAAACGCCGCTTGAGTTTGAGGCAAAGATCCAGTTTTGCGCATTCCACATGCGTATCAACTGCCACACAGCCAGAATTACCATACAACCGATGCTCAATGACCGTTGAGCGTTTTTCCGGGCAGTCCTTGCAATCTGGCAAGCCCATATACGGTACGCGATCAATTTCCATTGGTTCATAACTCATTTTTTCAGTTTCCATGCCTTACCTCCTGTATTGATTTTTCAGGTATGCGTCCAAATCACCAGCGAACCCGGTGCAAAGGTAGATGCTGTGTTCAATTTTCCCGCTGTACTTACAGTCAGAGCAGTTCAGCCCGTTGTTGCACTGTTTTTCACAAAACTGGCACATGCAGTTGCGATTATCAAACGGGCATGGTGTTAAGTCAACCATCCCGCTTCGCCTCCTGTTCATCGAATTGCCTTTTGATTTCATCATGAAGGATTCTCCATTTTTCTCCGGCATCGTAATGACTTGCAATCATAATCAGAATGTCTGCAACATCCACACGCCGGAGTTTCAGGCGGCATGTCCGGTTGTTATTATTTAGCATCCTTCATCGCCTCCACATAGCACCAGCTTTGGGGTGGGCGACCGATAACCCGGCCATCACAGTCCATTTTGGTGTAATTGTAATAAGGGCAGGCACAGCAATCGGCATCGACTCTACATAGCGTCTTGAACTCGCTCAATTCTTTCGGCGTATCATAAATGCGCAAGTCGGAGATGTGCCAGCCGTAGCCAACATTTTCGCCAAGGTAGTCGCAGAACTCTTCTGCGGTCAAGCAAGTTTCTTTGAGCCGATTGTCAAGCTGCTTCCCGCTATCGTCCCAGAATCCGCAGATGTTCACACGGGTAATTGCGTCGCAGGTAAACTCTCCAATGACCTTGCCGCCGCCGTAAAACTGTGGCCTTGGATAGTCCGTCGCAATGAAGTCCTCGTGCGGATATTTTGGCAACGTGCAGTAGATGTAACATTTGAACGGCGTTTCCAGCTTCGGCTTGGTCTTGCGGACTTCGATAGTCTTTTCACCGTTGGCGATCTTCTCGCACCACTTCGGGCGAATGCTGATAAGTACGGCTTTACTCATCCTTCTTCGCCTCCGATGTTTTCTCCGCCTCCTCGCGAGTGAGGAATACGGTCTTGCCGATGTCTGCACCATCATTACGCAGACGATACGCGCAGAACCCGTCCGGCTTGCGATTGCACGTTGACATACACAGATTATCCTCATCCGTGCAAACAGTTCTGATGTCCGGGGCTTCAAGCTCCATTTCTCGTGGCACATTGTCACGGCCAGTCACCCATAGCGTGTCTCCAACCTTGCACGGCAGCACCACCAGCCGACCGTCCTTGTCAGCCTCGGTCAGTGCCTTTACTCGAGTAAGACCGCCGCACTCTCCGATGATCGTGCAAAGGTCGCTCCAGTCTTTAACCAGCGTAGACACTTCCTCCGGCGTCAACTCCGTGTCCAAATATTCCCGCAGAAGCGGGCAGTGGACAGCCGGAACCGCCGTGCAAACCCCGCCGACCGCAGTACAGTTCCCGTTATCCGCATGCCAAAAGCGGCAGCGTAAGCAGTTAACAATCGCCATCCTCATTTCCTCCATTCTGAGCCTCGCTCACGGCTTGCCCTCCCACGGAGATTCAAGCCATTTTTTAATTTCATACCAATCTGCTGGCATCGTCGAAACACCAGAGAGGTTTTTCACGATGATATCCATCCGGAAATTGCACAGCACCCCGGCCAGCTCCTTGTCCGTCATGCTCCGGATCCGGTCGGCAATGGTAACGGGCCACGTGCGATACGGGCACTTATCGATTGCGGCGCATTTTTCAACGTCATAGCCCACCTGCATGGGGCAGTTTTCACCGGTGCACTTTTTCATCACTTACCCTCCCTTTCAGTTTGATTCCATTCCGCCTGTTCCACTCTTGTCCAGCCGCTCTCGCCTTGTCCAACTCTGCCTGCGCTTGTTCCAAAACGTCCGGAGGTACATCCGCAATGGGCTTGTCCTCGTATGGGCGAAGGAGGTCAAAATAGGCTGCATAGTGCTTTTGTTCTTCGTCAATCAGCTTCACACACCTTTCGTGGTGGGCGTCGTTGCGCTGGAGCCTAATTCGTCCCAGCGCACGATCCAAATAATACGGGCCTGTCTCCATGGCCAGCATTTCTACCACTTGCAGCAGTTCCGCCTTCGTCAGATCACTTGGTTTCAGCATTTTCCACCTCCGGGCCTGACGGCAGCGGCATCCAGTGTGTGACGGTGCAGGGCAGCGCCATGCAGAGCCACTTTTTCGCTTTTGCGTGATAATTGCCGATGTCCACGCCAAAATCAGGACTGCAAATCATGTAGTTCACAAGCTCCGCAGTCTCATCGTTGCGCCACACCTCCGGCAGCCGTTCCTCCACCGGGATCCACCTGGGCAGCTGCGCCCGCAGCTTTTCAATTTCCATCTGGAGCGCCGCGATGTGGGTGTCCTGGTTGGCGATCCGGTCGGCGGCTTCTACCAAGTCATCGCCCAGCGTGATCGGTGTCTCCCATTCGTTGCCGCGCTGCCATTTTGCGTGTTCCCGCAGTGCTTTTACGAGTTCTTGATCTTTCATACATCCTCCTCAAATCCGTCTAATACTTCCTGCCCCGGAAGAACGCCGTCCTCCATCCACCAATGGAATACATCCACGCCGGAGCGCCAAGAGTATGCCTCCATGCCTCGTTCGATCCGTATTATCAACATTTTGTCAAACGAACGTATCCACGCTGCCTTGATCTCTGGATAGCGGGCAAATTCCATGATTCTGGTTTTGGATGCCATGGGACATCCAATGCAGCCCACCCGGCAGAATCCCTCGCAGTACAGCGGATTCATGGATATTTTTCTGCGCCGACGTAATCCCAAATATCTGCCGCTTGCCAGTCCACAATGGGGTTTACTACTCGTTTCCCCTTGAGCTGACACGTTTCAAATAATCGGCGATCCTCGTCATTATCGTTTGATAGGATCAATTTGTTTTGTGGCTTAGACGTTAATACCTCTAAGCCGCCGCGTCGTTTCCTGGCCGTGGATTCCGCCCAGCGAACACCCGTAGCGATAAACCGATTCTTGCCTCCCCCCTCTTTAAGGACGGCGCAACAGTACCGCATCAGGCGTGTGGGCGGCATGAGCTTCTTTTGAATCAGTTTCCACATGGTCATACGGGAGCCGTCCGGTTGGACGTGCTTGTCTACGTCGCACTTGATGCCCTTGCATTCCAGCCGATAAAACGTATCGTACACATGGCGCACCGTCTCCGGCGCGTCCGCCGTGGTCAGGCTGTGCAATACCTCAAATGGGATGCCGCTGGCCCTTGCCAGATGCAACAGCACATCGCTGTCCTTCCCGCCGGAGTAGGTTATCACTAACGGTTTCTCAAAAAGCCGCAAACTCATGTCCGACGCCGCTTTCAGCCGCTCAATGGCGGTCTGTTCTAGGTCACTCATGCTTTCCTCCTGTTTTTTCGGCCTTCCTGACGCAGGTATCGCCGTCTCTGGTCTGACAGATACTCAGACATCAACTCCACTTCCTGCCGGGATGGCTGGGCGGCCAGAAAATGTTCCCGGCTGGTCAAAAACTTCTCCCACCGGGAGCAGGCTGCCGGATCATGGCAGCCCACCCGGCGGAACTCGCAGCCCTTGCAGGGCGGCCGGATCATAACACCATACCTCTGGCTGGCAGCGTCAACAGGCTAACAGCCCACACAACTGCTGCCGCCAGCATCAAGATCAGGATAATCCTGGTCACTATCCACATCCGCCGCTTGCGCCCCGTGTACCGGCTCATGCCTTCGCTCCTTTCCCTGCCGCTGGGACAGGCGGCAGCCGCATCCACCAGACCACGGGGGCCTGTGCCTCGATGCCGCCCGGCATCATCCAGTGTTGGCCATCCCAGTCAAAAAACCGTTTCACAAGTTTTCCGTCGCCCAGGTCCACATAGGCCGCAAACTCTCCCGGCTCCGCCGGGTTGGTGCTGCCGGGCATCCATCCGGCGGAGTATCTGCTGACACACGGCAGCGTCGGCGGGGTCAACTCATCCGTCAGGCCGTAGAGGTAGTCCGTACTGACGCCGAAGCACAGCGCCAGCTTGGCGATCTTCTCCGATCCGCACATGGAGGCGTTCTCACAAGCGCTGTATGTCCCCGGGAACTCGTCAATGCTCTGGGCAAATTCCTTCCGGCTCATGCCGGTCTGCTCCCGCAGCGCCCGCACCCGCTGGCAGAAGGTGGGAACCATCACCTTGTAGTCCAGCCTGGGGTCCTTCACCGCCGGATTCACAGCCGGGGCTTCCGGCTGCTCCACCGGCTTTTTCTCCACATACTTGCAGGCCGCCGGGCAGGTGTCTTTTTTCAGACACATCATGCAGCAGTTGGAGCCAAGCCACGCGCCGTATCGGTAGTCATGGTCATACATCCGCTCCGCGTTCTCGCACATCCGGCCGGTGTGCTCACACTTCCGGCACGTCATTGTATAGCAGGTGGAGAACTTCCGCACCTCGTTGATAGTGAGGCTCCGTCTCTTGTCGATGATCCAGTCCAGCAGCCGGTACTGCTCGTCAATGTCCATCCGGGCGATCTGTAAGGCCGCCGCCTCCGGGATCTCGTCCCGCTTCCATCGATCCACCAGTCCCGGCACCTTGAGACCGTTCTTGATGGCCGACAGGTTAGCAACCTTGGTGGCCTTGACTTGCAGGGCATCCGCCACATAGTCCCGGATGCGGCCCGGAAGCTGCTCACCGGCCTCCCGGCGCTTGATGTAGGCCTCCGTCAGACGCGCCGCCTCCTCGGCCAGCAGGGCGTTGGACTTCACCCGCTGCCGGTTGGCCTCGATCACCGCCGCTTGCTCCTGCCCCTCCGACATAGGCGGCAGCACCCGGCACAGAATCTTTGAGAAGCGCGACCAGTCCTCCTCGGTGCCGTCCTCCCACATGCTCCGGATCGCAGCCAGACGGCTGTGGCCGGAGATCAAGCGATAGGTGCCGTCACCGGCAGGGACCACTGTGGGCGGCTCCAGCAGGCCATTGGCCCGGATGGAGTCCGCCAGCGCCCGCAGCGTTCGAGGGTCAGGCGTCGGGTAAAAGTTCCGGGGGTTGTCCCGGATATCGTCAACCGGAATCTCCATCATGGTGTCCGCCACGCCGGCCAGCTGCTCACCCAGCACATCCATCACGTTAAATTTCCGCTTTTCCATCCTCAGCACCTCCCGGAGATCTCTTTCACCAGCGCGGCGTAGTCCTTGCTGGCCGCGCAGTAGGGACGGGCCACCGGCAGCGGCACCTTTTGGAAGGTGGCGCTGGGCACAGCCTTGGAGAACCGGATCACCGTCTCAAACACCGGAAGCGCCCCGCCCCGGATGGCCGCGAGGGCCTCCTTCTCGTCCGCCATGTGGGTGAACTGCGTCACCAGCACGCCCAGCACCGACAGCCGGGGGTTGATGGCCCGCATATGCTGGAGCTGCTCCGCCAGATTGGCCATGCCGCCGGTGGAGTAGTAATCCAGCCGGATGGGGATGATGACCTCATCCGCAGCGGCCAGCGCCGCCGTGCAGGCCGCCGACAGGGCCGGCGGACAGTCGATCAGGATGAGATCGTAGGCGTTGTCCTGGTCCGCATCCTCCTCGATGGCGTCCCGCAGATCTGCGATGGCCCGCTGCATCCGGCCTACGCCGCTCTGGGCCATGTGCCGGTCTGCTACCAGCAGGTTGATGTCGGAGGGGATCAGGTCGATCCCGTCAAAAATGGTGGGCGTCACAAACTCCGGATAGTACCCGGCGCCCTCGGTCAGGAGGGCCAGCGTGTCCGCGCCCTCCTCCGCCTCGATCCCGAAGGACATGCTCAGGTTGCCTTGGCTGTCCCCATCAATCAGCAGGATCCGCTTGCCCTGCTTCGCCAGCAGATACGCCAGCGTGGCGGTGGTGACGGTTTTCCCCACGCCGCCCTTGAAATTCAATACCGCGATTGTTTTCATATTCACCTTTTCCCCCTTGGTTTGATCCTCAGACCGCAGTGCTTACGGCCTTGAAATGCGGCTGGCCCCGCCAGTTCTTCGGCTGCGGTTCCAGTTTCGTCCAGAAGGCCTCCCGCCAGTTGTAGCCGGTGATAGGACTGCGGAACTCCACCGTGTAGTACCGCCCCGCCGGATGGACATAGATCACCGTGGCCGGGATCAGCCCAATGGTGCCCAGCCCGCTGGTCGCCTCCAATGTCGGCTCCAAATGCAAAATATCTCCGATTTTCAGGTTTCACTCCACATAAGCCGGGTTAAACGTGTTGGTCTCCGGCCAGAAAGATAAATCCAGGCGTCCGGTGCTGCCGTGGCGGTTCTTGGCCAAAATGATTTCCGTCTGCTCAGGTGCGCCTTGCTCCCGCTTGTAGTCCGCCCGGTAATAGTCCGGTCGGTGGACAAAGATCACCCCGTCGGCGTCCTCCTCCATGGCACCCGTGGCCCGCAGGTCCGCCAGCGTAGGCCGCTTGTCCGTCCTCTGCTCATTCTGCCGGTTGAGCTGTGCCAGGCATAGTACCGGCTGGTTAAGAGACTGAGCCAGCCGCTTGAGGGCGTGGGCGATCTCTCTTGACTCGTCCGCATCCTGCCGCTTGCCGGGGCGGAGGATCAGGCCGAAATGGTCAACCACCACCAGCTTGACGTCCCGGCCCGCCCGAGCAATGGACGTGATCCGCTGGGCGCTCTGGGCGCGGCCGTTGGTGCAGTAAAACGGCGTGGCTGCCGCCTTGCGAGTGGCCTCGATCATCCGCTTGTACTCACCTGCCGTCAGGGTGTCCATCAGGATCAGCTTGCTGTCCACCTTGCTCAGGCTGGACAGCCGCCTTGCCATGATTTGCTCCCTGGACATCTCCAGAGAGAAATAATCCACCTTGCCCACCGTCTGGGCCACATGCTCCGCAATGCTGACGCCCAGGGCGCTCTTGCCCATACCGGGGCGGCCCGCCAGGATGTACAATCCATCCTGCACCATGCCGCCGCCCAGCAGCTTGTCCAGAGCCTTGATGCCTGTCCGGACGTATGGGATATTGCCCTCGTCGATCTTGGCCCGGTAGTCCAGAAATCCGTCTACCTGCTCCTTGGGAGCAAGCAGCTCACTCTCCAGGCGCTGGCTGCTGGCCGTCATAGCCGCGTCCAGCTGAGTAAGCACCTCGTCCTCTGGGGCCTGGTCCGCCAGGGCCGCCAGCCCGTCCTCCAGCGCCGTTTTCAGCTCGCGCCGCCGGGCAGTCCCGGCCACGATCTCCGCGTACTCCGCCACGTTGGTAGCGGTGGGCGTGATCTCCATCAGCTGAGCCAGATACTTCCGCAGCGTCTTCTCTTCCGCCAGGCTCTGCCGCAGCGCCTCCGCACAAACCGTCAGGCCGTCGATGGGCTGACCGTCCCGGTCCATGGTCACGATCACCCGGTACAGGTCCTGGTTGAGGGCCACGGAGAAATCCGACTCCCGCAGGATAGCCGCCACCCGGCGGACGCATCCGCTGTCAATCAGCATGGAGCCAAGGACCGCCTGCTCCGCCTCCACGCTGGCAAAATTACTCATACACGTCCACCTCCTGGCCGTCGATGATCCGCTTGCCCACGTAGCGCCGCCGGGGCGGCTCCGCCTTCTGGTCCGATTCGGACCGCTCCGGAGTGGTGTCCTTCCATCGCTCGTTTTTGAGCCACCGGCAGGCGTAAGGGATGCCGATGCCCCGCCGCCAGGTCTCGCTCTTGCTCTGGGTCTCCAACGCCTGGGTCATGGTCTGGATGAGGGCCTCATCCGGCTTGAGCCTGTCCCACTCCCGGACAGCGCCCACCCGGTCCTCGGCCCGGCCACGGGTCCGGTACAGGTTCCAGAAGGCCTCAAAAGCATCCGGCATCCATGCCGGTGTTGACTTGCTTTTTCGTGTTTTCACACGCATCCCCTTCTGGGGGATTATAGGGGGATATATACTTGTATTCTTAATACCTTTATATTCCTCCGGATTTTTCGGGATACCCTCTCCCGATTTTTCGGGGGAGGTATCCGGATTTTTCGGGATACCTCCCTGGACCTCCTCGCCATGGATTTGGGGTCCATTTTTTGCCAGAATTTGCCCCAGAAAAATCCGCCTCTGAACCACATCTCCGGAGGCACCGAAACGCCGGATCATCTCCACCCGGATGTGTCCGCAGTCCCGGAGCTGGCTTACCAACTCCGAGACGGACTTGTCCGTCAAATTGCAGACGCCCATCAGCTGCTTGTTAGTGGCGTAGCAGTATCCGCTGCTCTGCGCCAGCCGCACGATCTCTCCGTACAGCAGCTTTGCGGCAGGCCGGAGTCTGTCGTCATACAAGACCCCGGCGGGAATGACGGCATACAAGCCGCCCATCGTCAAATCATAGGCCATATTGCCCCCTTATCTTTCCATCCGATCCACGATCCGCAGCGGGATCGCCGCCACCGTTGCCACGCCGACGACCATGAAAAACATTGCCCAACCGGTCACAGGGATACGCCCCCTTCCCGGCAAAAATTAGGGCTTGCGTGTGGCGTGGATCTTGTGCTATAATTGATACATCCAACAGTGGTTGATCCAATACCACACACTTTTTCCCCTGAACGCTCTGAGGTTGCCGCCTCGGGGCGTTCTTTTTTTGCGCCTGAGTAGATCACCTGATAGATGGCCGCCATGGTCTCCCGCAGCTCCACCACGATGGAGTCAAACTCCGGCCGCTCCGTGTCGTCGATGACGCCGTCCTCCGCGATTCGGAGCAGGGCGTCCAACCGGCCCGTTGCGTCTTGCAGCCGGTTCCGCAAAGCGATGCTCGCCATTGGAAGCGGCCTTGGCGTCACCTCCGGCATCACGCCCAGCGTGTCCGTGGCCTGCGCGTGCTCCAGCGCCAGCCATGGCAGGTGATACACCTCCACCATCTTGGCCACCGTCTCGTCCTTGGGCACCGTCTTTCCGCCCTCGTACTGTTTCAGACTTTCCGGCGACAGCCCAAGCAGCTCCGCTGCACGTTCTTGGCTCATTCCGGTACTCAGCCTTGCCCTTTGGTACAGATTAGGGCATTTCTTGTCCATTGTCTTTTCCTCCTTTCCGTGTTACCGTGATTATAGGCCCCGCATGACCCGGAGGAACGCCTCCTTGGGGATCTTCACCCGGCTTCCCAGGCACACGGCAGGGAAGGGGAGCAGATCCGGCCGAAGCCGCGCCTGCATCCGGATGGTCTGCGGGTCGGAGCCTAAGATCGGCGCCACCTGCGCCGCCGTCAGGTACTCCTTTGGAATCCGGGCGATATCATCTAATGTCATGTTTTTCGCTCCCTTCTCACGCGCTCTCCGTCCGCTGGACGATCTCCTCGATGGGGACGCCGAAGATCAGCGTCATGCGGAAAACTCTCTCCAGCTCCGGAGTCCGCTGGCCCAGCTCCCACTTGCTCACCGTGGGCACGGTGACGCCCAGCTGATCCGCCAGCGCCTTCTGGGTCATACCGGCAGCCGTCCGCAGCTCCTTCACTCTGTTTACGATCATAATTGCTCCTTTCCCGCCTTGACGGCGTTGCCCCGGTGTGGTATATTGTCCTTGGGGCTATGTCCTTTGTGGCTATATCATAAATCACATTTTCTGTAATTTCAAGAACAATTTGCTTTATTTTTCATTTTTGTCAATATTGCATAATAACAATAAATGTGATTGTACACTTTGTTGGGGGTGATTCCATTGGACGCCGTAGACCGTCTTTTCGCTCTGGTAGACGAAAAATACCGGGAGCAAAAAGATTTTGCCGCCGAAATTGGCGTTGTACCACAGCGAGTTAGCCAATGGAAGAAAAGGACATCGAAGTCCTACACCAAGTATCTGCCGCAGATCACGGCAGCGCTGGGAACCACGGCGGAGTACATTCTCACCGGGAAAGAAGAAAAAAGCCCGGCCCCCGAAGGAGCCGGACTGGCGCAGGAATTTGCCCGGATTTTCGACCAGCTATCTCCGCAGGCTCAGAATGAGATCATTGCGGAGATGCTAAAGCGGAGACGGCAAGAGCCATGATCTCTGCTTGATCCGCGGGGGACAGAGATGCAAACAGGTCCAAGGCATAAGTTGTGTCCGATTCGGACACAGTGCGGGTGGTCTGGCTGCTCATAAGTACCTCCAATCATATCCCAAAGGCCGATCGCTGCGGCCTTAATTCTGTCATGAGAATCGGAAAGAAGCCAGAAATCAGACCGCCGGTTAAAATGATAGCGGCCCAATTTTGCAAGATTTAAGCGGAGGCGTAATATGATAATTTATATTTCCGGAGGGTTGGTTGCTCTCCTGCTATGCAGCTTGCTTTGCTATATCATAACGCGAGTCAAAGGATGGGCGTCTTCTACATGTTGGGCTCATGCGATTGGAGGCTTCCTTCTGGGGCTGTTTTGGCTGCCTGTATGTATCAGCAAGCCCAGATATACTCCGGGCTGCGAAAAGGTTTGCAGGATGGGTGCGCCCGCCTTTGGCGTATGGTTGGCGATCGGCACAGCGTTGAGCGTTATCGGTGACGCTTTGCTTTTGATTTATTCAATCTGCCACTGGCAATATGGGGCACTTGGAATTTTTATCGTACCTATTGGTCTTTGGGTTTTGCTTATTTTGGATCAACGCTGTTAATATAAACAAAAACGTTGTGGAGGCATCGGACGGAACTGAATAAAAAGTGCCCCCGTCGCCTCTGCAACAAGCGGCGGGGGCACTTTGCGTTTCCGGCAGAGGGGGAGTCTGCCTGTCCGCATGGCTACCGTAACAAAAAAGACTATAAACCCGCAAGGCCCACATTGTGACTTTGTGCAGAAACAAACAGAAAAATCTATGTGCTTTTGGGGGCTGAATTGTGACTTTACAAGAAATATGCGCGGAACGGCGAAAAAAGTTGGGCATCACCTATCAGCAAATTGCCGACCAGAGTAATCTACCGTTGTCTACCGTAAAAAAATTTTTTTCAGCAAAATCAAAGACCCCGGCTATCACAACGGCTGGGCCAATCTGCAAGGTGATGGGCGTGTCCATTGACGAGTTTTGTGGGATCACCGACAAGCTCACCATGTCGGAGGAGGTCCTCAGCGCTAAAAATGATACACTCCGCGCCCACAAAAAGGAGCTGGAAAAGCATCTGGTTGATAACAGCAAAACCATGAAGATCATGATGGATGGCGTCCGTACCCGTAACCGGATCATTGCCGCCCTGCTGGTGCTTTTGTGCTTGGTAGCCATGTACGCACTGTATCTGGACTTCCACTGCGTCCAGATTGGCTTCTGGCGTGGGTGATCGGATGATCTGCAAAAAGTGCAAGCAGGAAGTTCCAGACGGGCCGTACTGCCTCCTCTGCGGAGCAAAGCAGGCCGCGGCCGCCAGAAACGCCAAGAGCCGGGGCAACGGGCAGGGGAGTGTCTACCGCCTGCCAAACGGGAAATATAAGGCAATCCGCGTCCAGATGTATCTGGACGAGACCGGGAAAAGCCGGCGGCGCACGGTGTCTCGGACCTTTGCCCGAAAAAAAGACGCCGTGGATGCGCTTCCGCTGCTGGATCCCAGCCAGCGGTCTGCGGCCAAGATGGAGAAAAAGCAGAGGACAACGTGGAAAGCGCTGTATGATCTCTGGCTCCCCACCCACCGGGCCGGGCCGGACACGCTGGGCAACTACAAAGCCGCCATGAAATACTTCGCGCCCCTCTACTTTGAGCGCTGCGGCGATATTGACGTGGATGATCTACAGGACTGCCTTGATGAGTGCCCCCGGGGCAAGGCCACCCGGCGGAACATGAAAACCACGGCGGGCCTGATCTATAAATACGGCATCCCCCGTGGTTATTTCCCGGAAAAGCTCAACTTGTCGGAATACCTCACCGTTACTGGTGACGAGGGAGCCGGAGGCGTCGGCCTGCCAATGGATTATCTGGAGGCCATCCGGGGAGCTGTCGGCAGCGTCCCCGGCGCGGACTATGTGCTGGCGCAGTGCTATCTCGGCTTCCGTCCCTCGGAGTTTCTGGCGCTGGATGTGTCCGATTATGACCGAACCCGCCGATGTTTTGTTGGCGGCGCCAAAACATCAGCAGGCCGGGGCCGAACCGTTACTGTCTCACCCAAGATCCAGAGCATCATCGATCAGCGGATAGGGAAGAGGGCCACCGGGCAGGTGTTCTGCGCCGCCGACGGCAAGGCGCTGGATCTCAAGGCCTACCGCCAGATGTTTTACGATCTGCTGGACGCACTGAAACTGTCGAATCCAACTTTTGACGTCAACGGCCACCAGAAACACACCTACACGCCCCACAGCTGCCGCCACACCTTTGCCACGCTTATGAAGCGCGTGGCCGGATCCGACAAAGACAAGCTGTCCCTGATCGGCCACGCCAGCGAGGAGCAGCTGCGCTATTATCAGGACGTCAACCTGGACGATCTGCGCCAAATTACCGATAAAATTTGAATGAGCCCTATTACAACTCTATTACAACTCAAAACCGTAAGTCCGTTGAAAACACACACTTTTTAACTGACTGGGGGTCAAGGGGTCGTGAGTTCAAGTCTCGCCACTCGGACCAAGAAAGCCTGTAACTGTAACGGTTACAGGCTTTTCTTATTTTTTAAAAAGTGGCGGAAAAACGAGAAAAAATGAAGCCTATTACAACTCTATTACAACTCGTTTTTCTTCCCCGCATTGACGATTCCGTGGTAGTAGGCCGCCAGCTTTTCCTTGGGGCCGGGGCCGTCCTTGTCAAATAGGAACGCCTGGGCCAGCTCCGCGAAGAACTCCGCCGTGCTGACGCCGTAGTGGATGGCTACGCTGCCGTAGTCGGAGTACATCATGTTCATGGTGACCCACCAGCACCACGGGGTGATATGGTCCCAAGACAGGCCCATGCTCTCCGCCAGGGCCGTGGTCTGATCCATGGGCCAGTGCGGGCCGGTGGTGCCGTCCTCGTTGACCATGTGGGCCGCCCACGCTTCCGCGTCGGCCTTAGTCATCTCCCGGCCCGTGCAGATAGCTTCCTCTGCGCCCTTGAGCATGTTGAGGCATTCCACCATCGCCATGATCCCTTGCGCCGCGTTAGGGGTGGCAGGATTCCGCATATACTCCCGGATGCTGTATTCCAGCTTGGGAATATACGCCTTGATTTGCTCATGCAGATTCTCCATGGTTGTTCTCCTCTCCGGCCGTCGGGGCCATTATGGCCTCCTTGACCTTATCAATGGCAGCGTTGCCGATCTGGTTGCCGATGCTGCGGCCGGTGGGGGTGGCAGCCATGACGCCCAGCAGCATCCCGATTAACATCTGCACCATGCCGCGCCTCCGTCAGATCCGCTGGACCCGCAGGGCCACGTTGTCAACGGTGGCCTCCACGCCGGACAGCACCAGAGTCAGAGCCGCACCGGCAGCGCAGCAGGGCTGACGCACCAGCGCCGTGAGATCCAGATTGACCGTTCCGCTGGCCGCGCCGGTTTCGGTTGCGGTGGCGCCGGGGACGGCCACGCCGTCCTTGTAGAGCGTGGCGGTGACAGCTCCGGCCGCCGTGAGGGTGGCGGTGATGGAGGCGTCCACGTCATAGTAGCCGACGCCGGAAAGGTTGACCGCATTGCCGTTGAGGGCAATGTCGCAGCCGTACCGCCGGATCAGGCCGCCCAGAGGGATGACGCCGCCAACAGCTACCGCCGTGGGAGTCTGCATAGCAGCATACAAAGCAGATTTACAACTCATAATACTCTCCTTTCAAAATTGAAGGGCGGGGCACCGGCCCCGCCCGTTACCCGGCCAGAAGGGCCTGAACTGTTTCCGAAGCGGAAAAAGTTGCTCAGATGTTGCCGCTGCCGTTGCAGCCGCAGGATGCAGGGATGATCTGGCCGCCGCAGGTGGACGCCACGCCGTACAGGTTCGGCTTGGTCAGCATCCGGCCTTCGATGGCATCCAGCCGGCGGTTGAAGCCACAGCAGCAGTCGGAGATCTTCGCCGCCAGAGCGTCGGTCTGCTCCTTGGTGAAGATGCCGTTCTTGAGGTTCTGGTTCTCCATCTTGAGATCGAAGATGGTCTCCTGGAGGCGCTGCTCATAGATCCGGCTGGCCTGAGAGGTAATGGCCTCCGTGCTGGCGTTGATGGCCATACGGGTGTCATTGCTCTGCTGCTCGATGAGGTACTGGGTCCGGGCCGTGTCGGCGATCTCCTGTCTCTCGATCTCGCAGTTGCTCACCCGGTTGCAGCCCTCCTGCGGAGGATAGGGATTGTTGCCGCGATTCCAGCCCCAGCCGCCGCCAAAATTCCCGCCGAAAATGGCGAAAATCACGATGATGACAAAGAGGACTGCAATCCAGCTCATACCAGTGCTACGATCTTCCATGTGTTCGTGCTCCTTTCGTGTTTTTATTCCAACCGGCTATTTCAGCCGGGGGAATTTGGTGGAACCGCCCGCTTTCCCCTTCTGCGGGGCCTGGGAGCCGTTCTGCGCGCCGCCAAGGATCTTGTTAGCATCGGAGCGCAAAGCCTCCGGTGTGGTCCCCAGAAGGCCGCACAGGGCCTTTGCCTGCATGGTCTTCCCGTAGCGGGCATACAGGCTGTTGGCGATATTGGGGTCAATGCCCAGCCGCCTGGCGGTGCTTTGGACGCCTTCCAGCGTGTTAGCCGTCCCGCTGATCGCCTGCTCCGCCTTCTGCACTGCGTTTTGCAGGTCGGCGCTGGGGAACATCCTCGACGCGGCTGCTATGATCTGTTTGAGATCCATTCTCCTTCAGCTCCTTTACCTGGGCCGACAGGCCCTTGATGATCTCGGCCATGTCGCTCATGGCCGACTGCATCTCACCCATCAGCTCCTCCTGCGTCTTGGGCGGGGTGATGATGCCCAACTCCACCAACTTGTCATAGTACTGCTGAGTGGTGCCCTCCAGCTCTGTGTAGGCCGCTGCGGTCTTTCCGATGATCTGCTGACGGTTGCCAAAATAGTCCACTTGCCAGATGTCCGCGCCGTCAATGGCGCACATCAGGCAGCTGGAGCCCGTGTATCCTGCGATCGCAAATTGCTGATCCATAGCGCACCTCCTTTTCCTATCCCAATGATACAAAAAATCCGGACAGCCAAACTGCCCGGAAACTGCCTGTATTCTGCCCTCAAACTGCCCTAAAAATATTTTGATAAATTTGGTTTAACCTATTGACAATAGGTTAAACCTATGCTATACTTTAGGTACAGTAAAGGAAAGGGGATCATAAATATGAAGAAGTTCGCTAACATGAAAAGATGGTTCCAGATCGAAAAAAAGATGGAGCTCAACGATCGCTATT
>ENA-UEQP01000796-UEQP01000796.1-human-gut-metagenome-genome-assembly--contig:-NODE-796-length-32740-cov-4.830542_pt1 | contig 32740 bp, 29 predicted proteins | sample MGYA00242951_ERZ507951 | MGnify/ENA primary metagenome ERZ507951 (study PRJEB26167, sample SAMN06115539) | human gut metagenome | host: Homo sapiens | place: China:Shanxi | collected 2015-11-18...
CTCGGTCTTCTCCTCGGTCTTCTCCTCGGTCTTCTCCTCGGTCTTCTCCTCGGTCTTCTCCTCGGTCTTCTCCTCGGCCCTCGCAGAATCGAGAATAGCGTGGATTGCTCCCATGGCTTTGGAGTACTCGTCGAGCTTGGCGTTCAGCTCGGTCTGTTTCTTGTTCAGCTCTTCGAGTTCGGCTTTCACGGACTCGATCTGCTTGCTCAGGACCTGAGCCTGGCGCTTCTTGATTTCCACGTCCTTGTCCGGCATCTCCTTGCCGTAACGTGCCATGAACTTCTCCAGCCGGTCGTTCAGGTCTTCGGGGACCCGGGTGAAGTACGAAAGAGCATCCTTGTTGAATGCGATGTGGTACAAGCAAAGCTCCTCCGTGATGTTTCTCGGAGTGAGGATCTTGCTGAACTCTTTGTTGATTGGGTCGTGGAGCAGGGTACCTGCTCGGAGTTCGTAATCTGGGTGTGCTACGTTTTTCATCTGTTGTTCTGTTATTCGTCTTAGTGCTAAGTCGGCTTCGATCAGGCAGAAGCCGCATCGGGAAACTGACTTATTCAAAAAGTACCGAGAAAGTTCGTCTACTTCTCGATGGAGAGCGGGATTCTTTTCCAATTCCAATGTATGGGCCCGATAGGCTTCGCCTTTCAGGGACCCATACTTGGATTGGTAAGCTCTCAGTCTTTCGAGCATGTCAGTCATGAGTGCTACGGTTTAGATCCTGCGGTCAGAAGCCCGTTTACCATGAGGTCAGTGGTGGCTTCGTCCGTGTCGAAGAGGCTCATCGGGAGCGAACCTTCCTGAGCGATGGTACCGTTGGCCAGAGTTACCTGGTAAGCGACGCCGTCGGTCATTTCGGTAGTGACAGTGATTTCGGTGAGCTCCAGACCCGAGTCCCAGCCATACACCTCGTACTTGGTGTCCCCGTTGTCGCCGGTGTCGTTGTTCTCGACGATAGCGATGACGCGGGCATTGGTCAGGCCGTTTACGAACTTCTTGGCTGCTTCCGACTTCTTGAAGATTCGGACGACCACGTTGTGCTGGTGGGTCTTGAGATACGTGCCAGCATTGATGGTGTCCGAGCCAACTGTTGCGTTGGGCAGCGAGTCGACTTCGTAACCAGCGGCACCGGTCTTGAGGATGAGCGAAGAGATAACGTTGTCAGTTACAACGGACTTCGATTTGTCGACGTCCGAGTAGCTGATGAGGATCACCCTGGCGGTGGTGCCGGCGATTGCCGGCTTACCACACACCTGGTTGATGAATCCTGTTTTGATTTTAGAACAATCAAGTCCTGCCATTTTCTTAGATTTTTGAGGATTAGATACCTACCGAGAACAGATCCGGGTTAGTGAGCTTGGCATCCGCCCGACCCATGAGTTCTACGTAGACTGCACGGTCTTTGTACTCGTACCAGATCCGCATCTTCTCGAAGCTGTCGATTGCATCAACACCTATGCCGAGCACGCTCTTCGAGGTGAAGAGAATTCGATGGGGGTTGTTGAGCTTCGCGCCAGTGTCTTCCGACGTAGCGATGATCTTGTCCCAGATGGGCATTGCGATGACCGGAATGCCATTGAAGCTGAGAGCCTCCATGCCATTCAGCAGAGCCAAGCGAGCCGACTCGAGACAGCAAGCGTCCATGAGAGACTGCTGATAGGCATCGTAGACCGACTGGGTAACGAGGATAAACTTGTCAGACTGCTGACGGAGCAGAAGCGGGGCATTAAACACGACCGACTGGATGTATTCCTTTGCCTTGGCCGGAGTAAGCTTCTGATCATCGTAAGTTCCCCCAGCATTTTCCGTAATGTTGGCTCCGCGCTGGGATGGATTGGCTATAACCTGGGTGGCAATCTGTTTCCAGAAACCATCGATGATGGTGAAAAATTTCAGGTCGATACTCTCACTAATGATACCGCCGTCGCCAACATTCTTGGCGTTCTTGTCGTTGAACCAGAACAGGCGGTACCAGAAATCCATAATGGACCGCTCCAGAACCTCGATGACGATGTTCATGTAGTCGGTGTCCGTGAAGTCCGGGATGTCGACGCCGGTGCGGAGAGAGTAAATAGTTGCCGACTGTTGGAGGTCAGTGTAACACTGGGACAGAAGGATCTCCCAGAGACCTGGCTCCCATTTCAGCTTGCGGGTGTTGATGTTCCACGGCTGAGGAGTCGGGTTACACCCGGTGTTGACCACGCCGACCATGCCACCCTCGCCGACGAAACCTACCTCGGTGTTAGTGACGATGTCGGGGAAGACTGTGTGAATGGAGTTGATGTCAGGACCCTGAATGGTGTCCTCCATAATCATCTCCGAGATTGCCTGAATGACACGTCCACAAAAAGTGAACTTGTCCATGTCAAGGAATCCGCCATTTTTAGCTGCCATAATTCTTAAAGTTTTTGAGTTTGACTATTTGAGAATCTTTTTGGCAGCGTTGACCTTCTGGAGCTTTTCGCGGGCTTCGTTCTTAAGGTCGGCTGCCGAGGGTTCGGGCTTCTTGCCTCCGGGCAGAACCGTCTTGCGGTTCTTCGGGCGGTAGTTGCTACCACGGAGGTTGCGGAGTTCGTTCTCCTGCTCCTCGATGAGGTTCGTTGCCTCGTCGAGCATCGCCTCCAGTGCTGCAACGCGGTCCTCGAGAGACTCGGTCTCCTCCATCTCGATTTTGGTAACGATGTTGTCCTCGACAGTAACCACCCGGCCGTCTTCCAGAACGACAGTGCCCGACGTCTCGCCGTTGGCGAGAGTTGCCTCTACACCTTCGGCCAGATTGTCCTCTTCACCTACGGTCTGGAGAACGACCTGACCCTCAGCATCCAGATAGTCGAAGTTGGCGGGAGAGCCTTTCTTGCCATTCCGGAATGCCTTGACTTTGCTCATGAATTTTTCATAAGCGCTTTTTTCGTTTTTTGCCATAGCATTAAAAATTTGGTTTGTGTTGTATGAATTGATTTTGGAAATGAATCCCAAGTCAAGAAGTGATTTGGCATCGTGGATGCGTTCCTCATGCATGACATTGCGGAGCCGTTCCCGGTCCTGACCTGTCCTCTCGACGTACACGTCGAGAATAGCCTCCTCCTCCAATGCCAACTCCTCGGCAATGCTGCGAGCGTCATCGGAAGTGAGCCAATCCCCGACAGGCATGTATACCCGGTGGATGAGTGCCCGGCAATTCCTGTTTGCCGACCGGTTCTCTGCCGGAGCTGCAAGAAGGATGCACACTGCCATCGAGTGGCATCCCCCGACGATATTTGTATATAACGTCCTCCCGCTCATGCGAAGGAGGTCGTAAATCTTGAAGCCCTCCTCAACAGAGCCCCCATCACAGTCGATGTTGATGCACACCTCCTGTTCGTCGGGGTGTTCATCGAGTACCCGGCGGAAGGTCTCCACAGAACAGATCTCCGAGGGCCCACCCCAAAGCTCCATCATGACCCGATTCTCTTCAGAGTCAATTGCGCCTTTTAAGTTGATGAATATCATATGCCAAATTATTTCGATACAAATATAATTATTCCTGATAGGTATTAAAATCCTATTTGTGCTGGATTATTTAAAAATTAGCCCGGTCCTGAATCTGCACGTAGTTAGCATCTTCCCTCCGGATATCTTCGATTGTAGCAATCACTCTCACCTGGCCAAATGCTTTTTGAATTGCCCTCTCCATGTCAAGCCGATTCATAGGTTCCGACGCCTCAGCGAATGATCGGATAGCATATCCCCCGTCCGATCCAACTTTAGTGAACGGTACTCCGCCACCGAGTTCGTTTATGGCAGACAGGAGAGGAAGGAACATACGGCTCGACTTCTTGTTAATGATGGTCTCGCCTCCTTCCGCCTCAATGTGCACTCCTCCAGCGGCATGACTGGGGCCATCGATGTATTTCCCCCTTGCGGCTTTCGGCAGAGGAGCTGCCCAAAGAGCTGCCATCTGGGCTGCTCCCAAAGCTGCAGCTGCTGCAATGAACGGGATAGCCAAAGGGAATCCCATTTTAGCTGATGCCATGATGGAGATGGCAGTATTGATGCCAATCTCGAAGGAGCCCATTGCCCTCTCCCGGATAGCTTGCTCCCGTTTGATTTTGGCCAGTTCTTTCTCCTTCTGCTTCTCCATCTTGATTTTCTTCTCGTTATACTTGGCCTCTGTGATTTGGCCATTGGCGTACATATTCGCCAATGCCTGTTCCTCCCGGCTGTATTGTTCTTCTACCTCCTGGGCCCGGCGCTCCCCGAGAGCACTGGCCAAGTCGTTGAAAGCATTAGCAAAGCCGGATGCCATTTCGGCATACTCCCGGAGCTTCTCGATCCGTTCTTCCCATAAAGCCTCCTCGTTCTCAGCCATCTCGAGTTGGATCTGAGCAATGGCGTCCTCGTTTCCTTGAGCTGCTGCCAACTCCGCCTCCAGGTATCTTTTCCGTATCTCATACTTGGACTTGTGATTCAACTCAGCTTGAGCGAGTTCCTTGTCGAGGTCCATTTGCTGGAGACGAAGATTGTTGGCTCGTAGCTGGGCCTCCTGCTCATAGGTTTTTTCCCCGGCAGCTTTCCTGGCTTCGATTTGTTTCTCGAGCATCTCATTCTCGAGCTCCAGCTTCTTCCTCTCGTTGTCTGCTGCCTTTGAGAGGTCCTCGGCATACTGTTCGTCGAGAGCTTGGTTGAATCGGTCAAGTTGCTGTTTGGTAGCGTCCTCGCGGATCTTTTTGATTTCCCCCCGGAGGTTCTGCTGGATCTGTTTCTCGAGTTCGGCTCTATTGACCAGGAACTGCTCATAAGCTGCATACTCTTTCTGGTATTCCTCCTCGCTCATCCCTCTCACAAACTGGGGAGGCTGAATGTTGGCCAGTTCCTTCATGGCGTCCTGGTACTTCTGGGTCACCTGGGCAATCTGCATGTCGACTGTGCCTCCGGAAGCTACAGCCAATATGTTGGCTCTCACACCAGCAAGGTAGTCATTGAGCTGTTTGGCTTGGTTCTCGTAGAACTGCTTGTCAGACCGAGCCATGGCATTCAGAGCCGTCTGATACTCCTTATTAGTAATTTTGCCGTGAGCTTTCTGGAGAGCCAGACGTTCCCGGGCTCCATCCTGAGCTGCCTTGTAGAGCTTTTTCTCATACTCCATCCGGATGGCGATGCTCGTGGACTGGAATGTTGTTTGGAACCTGAGATCGTCTTCTCTGATCTTCTGCATGGCTTCCGAGTTCTTCAAAGCAATTTCCAGAGCCTTATCGGCGATGGACTGCTGAGCCTCCCTGTTGGCTGTTGCAGTCTCGAGAGCCAAGTTAGCAATTGCGGCTCCTTCATTCTCGATTGTCCGGAACAGTTCTTGGTATCGGCCTTTCAAGTCGTCGAGTTCCTTTTTGGCCTCCTTGTATTTGTCCAAGCTTCCTGACCACGTGTTGAGCTCTTCCTCCTTGGCTGCAATCACCTTCTTCAAGGAGTCGAACTCGTCCATTGCAGCCATCTGTCTCTGACGAGCTGCATTCATCTCGATCTCTCGGAGCTTGTTGGCTGTTTTGAGCTGAGCTTCGGCTATCTGTTCCGACGTGGCATGATTGGCTTTGAGGTTCTCGATCTCCCGTTTGCCCCGGATCTCCTCGGCTTTGGACAGAGTGTTCCGCTTGGTCTCGATCTGATCCAGTACATACGTGGAGGCTTCGGCAGCTCGGTTGTATGCCTCCATTGCCCGGGTTGCTCTCTCTTGAGCTTCCGTGTTACTGTTAAATGCGCTCGTAAGAGCAACCACTCCAGCCACCAATCCGCCCACTGCCGCTGCCACCAATACAACGGGATTGGCAGCCAAAGCCGCGTTCCAAAGCCATGTGGCAGCTGCTGCTGCTTTGGTGAGGATGTTGCCAGCTCCTTGTACGGCATTTTTAGCAGCTATCGCTTTCGTCTCGGCGAGAGTCTGGTTGATGCCAACCAGCTGAACCAAGTTGGATGCAGCTCGATAAGTGGCTTCGGTCTTGGAGAGAGCTGCTTGGAGAGAAGACAAAGAGGAGAGAGCCGTGATGATGGTTATCATCTTCGTCATGGTAGCATTGAGCTCCTCGTTCTCGTTCCCCAGTACCTGAGTGGCTGTGGTCCATAAACCGTAGACAGAAGTGATTGCCGAAGTTGCATCCGTGACAGCGACCAGTGTGTCAATTCCCCGTCCAGTCTGGTCAATGGCTGTGTTGACCGTGTCCTCTGCTGCTTTGAGTTCGCCAGCTCGTTTGACCATCTCCTTGAAGGATGCTGAACTCGTGTCCCCAGCTTGAGCCATCCGGATCAGAGTGTCGGTCAAGTCGTTGAGCTCCTGTTTCAGGTTATCGGTTGCCTTCTCATAGTTACCGACAGATCGGCGGTAGTCTCCGAGTGCCTCCTCCTGAGCTTTGATTTCCTCAGTGGTCTCTGCAATGCGCTTGCCGAGCTCGGCTTTACGAGCCGCGTCCTGCATTGAATTTCCCAACTCTGCAAACTCGGCATTGTCCAAAGCCAACTGGGTCCTCAGCTTGTTCAGACTGGCCTCCTGTTGGTTCTGGAGCTTAATGTTGTTCTGGATTTGCTTCTGGTACTTATTCGCCTCAGTGTTGATTGCCTTGATCTGGTTGTCAAGTGCGTAGTACTCCTGAGCATTCTCCTCAGTCACTTTGCCCAGAGCCTTCTGCTGATCCCTCAGCTCCTGGGACCGGAGTTTCAATTCGGCTAACGTCTTGAGGGCATCCTCAGCTGTTACCTTGACATTGTAAATTGTGCTTTTCTGTTCTTCGGCCATATTACATGCGTATTAGGTCCACTTTGGTTATCTTTCCAGCTTGGAAGTTGTTTATCTTCGAGACGTAGAACCAGAACCCATGCTCTTCCAGCCATATCGGGTTGAACAGATCCAGACTTTGGATGTCAAGCGAATCCAAAAGAATCTGGGTCTGTAGGATCTTCGGTCTTTTGAGTATATTGTTGATGAGCTTGTCGTAGTACTTCGGAACGTAGTAATTCAAATTTTTGAAGTATGCTGTGTATAGTCGTACTCGTGTAAGGGTGTAGCCTACACTCACCTGGGGCCACATATAGTCAGACTTATTGATGTGGACGACCATCGGCTTACTGAGAGCATTGTACTCCCAAGTCGTCTCGGTCATTTCACCGTTCTCCATCCGACCTCTATTGATGGTCCAGATAGGGTAGTTAGCAAGTGTGTGAATCTTATTTGTAGTGTCCGCATCATAGAGAGTTTGGTTGAGTCCTGCCAAGAACCCAATTTGGAACAGGAGTTTAGTGGGCTGGAGATTGACGTCCGGGATGCTGAACTTGTACGAGTCAGTAACATTGTTGTCCTTGTTATCCTCCAGCTTTATCTCGTTGGACCGGGCATAGTTGGACAACTGGAACGTAAGTTTAGTGTCCTTGCCTTTTATCAGCTTGTCAGACCAATTTTTCCCGGACGAGCTTTGTCTGTTGTAGAACTCCTGAACCGAGTATGCTCTTGCTACTTTGGTGGCTGGATCCACGTCTATAGTCAGACCGAACAACTGGAAAAAAGCTTTGACTATGTCCCCCAAGCTCTTAAACCCAGTCGAAGCCAGGAGATCATAGGTTAGTCCGGGCTGAGGCTTATCCCCCGGGGAAGTTTCCGGCGCGGGAGGAGCAGTAATGCTGACCGGAAATCTCATGTCATACCGAGTGGGAGAGTAATTGCCTGTGTCGAGAGCCCCGTACACCAGTATGTGCTCTCCTGCCTCCATCGGGATGTCGACCGAAACGCTGCCGGAAGATCCCGACATCCAAGTTCTGTCCAACACTATAGCATTGGTTCCGTCGTTCTTGTAGTGGGTAACTTTGACTATCACCGAACCATTTTGGAGGGAAGAAGGATTGGACCATGCGAAACTAAACGTGATTGTAGTATCCCATAGAGTCATCCAGTTGAATGTCCCGGGTACGGTGCCCATAATCAAACGTCCGGCGACCGGGTCACTGAGAGTTACTCCGGGGGACCCTTGCCATATCACGCCGACCGTAGTGCCAATCGAGGGATCCCGGATCCAGCCAGTTCCGGATGCTTTCGGAGCACGAGGATTGTCTGCCAAAACGGGGTAAGTGCAAGGCAAAAACATTTCGGCTCGGTCGACGGGATCCACGTCGGTCTCAAGACTGTAACCTTCTCGGTCGAAGATCCACGTTACGAGATCATACCAGTTGAGGTGGGGGTAGAACTTGTCCAACTCCCTGACTTGCCTGATTGCCTCCATGGAGACCGGGGGGATGTTCGGGTTCTTTTGTAGAGTTGCATACAGCCAAAAGTACAGGACTTGAGCCTCTTCGGGGCCGGAGAGGTATCGCTCAGTCTGTCCCATTGTGTCCGTGTACCACTTGAGGAGGAACATACCATCCCCAGGGTCCTTCGCGTCAGTTTTGTTTAGTGTGTCGAACAGGTCAGCGGTTGCCCCGAGGACCTGGACCCCGATCGATGTATCTGATACGTCTACGATGTTCAATACTGCTCCAGCCGGGGATATGAGTGCTCCCTCATAGAATAGCTGGCAAGGGAACTTCATGTAGGGCACATATGAACCCGAGCCAACTACAAAACTGAATTGGAATGCTTGCTCGTTATGGGTCGTCCTGGGCAGACTGATCCGCTGGGAGTATGAGGCATTCCGGTCTTTCAGCTCCGCCAAGTTGTTGATCTGGTAGTTCATCGCAGGAGCATCAAGCGGGAGGTCCAATGACCAGACCTCTCCGTCAATACCTCTCATGAGTAGTTCATAGTTCATATTACCACTGAGTTTGTTCGTCAATAAGCTGGAACTCGTAGCTAACAGTATTCCGGGGAGCTTTGGTGTCCCAAGTCAGATCAGTATCGTCTACGAGGACTCGTTGCCATGCCCCAATTTGATAGTTGTAAACCTGGACCAAAGGCGAGAGAGCAACCCCTTTGAGCAAGTTGAAGTCGTTCTCATCAAGCTGATCTGCTCCAGCTTGGACCATGTTCTTAAACTCTGGAGCTAACTCCCCCCTCGTCTCTGAGGCATAAGGATCCCGGGCATTAGCCAACACGTATCGGTCTCCTCTGTCAACTTCCTGAGTATACTTCTTGTGTTGCTCAAACATGTACGTATCCCATCCGCCTTTTCGGTTTATCCAGCGAATATAGAATGGGTTGCAAGGTACCTCCGTGTCGACAAATATGATATTCCATGCTCTACTAGGAAGTACTCCACCAGAAAGTCTGAGTTTTACGTAGTCAGCTCCGTCAGCATCTTCATCCTCAAATTCGTACACAAGCGGGATGTTTAGTCGGCTGGAAATGCCAAATTGATCTTCTATCGATTCCCCAGTTAGCTTAACACTAACGTCGACCGAGATAGCGGGACTAATTTCCAAAACTCCTTTCGGGAACAGGGTGACGAAGTATGGGTACCCGGAGTATTTTTTTACGTACAGATCCCTGTTGTTGTCAGGAGTTCTGTCAGTCAATGCCAGTCCTATATTTGACCTGGAGAAGTTGGCGTTGTGTCCTCGGGGTCGTACCCCCCGGGAGGCATACCGGACATTGAAATCCTGTTCGCCAATGCCTCTGTAGGCGTATGCCGATATGAGGTTGTAGTCAATGCCAAAGTAGATTCTTGTGTCAGTGTACGGGAATGTTCCGGGACGATTCCGGAATCCGGCTTTAGCCAAGAAGCTGAGATCGTATTTCTTCTTCGGCCCGAATCCCGAGTCTCTGTAGATGTCGATGCTTTCAGTTAGTGAGTTTGCTGCTTTCACTGAACTGGGGCTATAGCCGATAAAGTTTTTCCCGTAGGTCAAAGACATGTTGGTCAGTGTTATCTTCACCCCAGATGTTGATCCTGCCTGCCCAGCATATATTCTCAGGACCGTGTTCTCGTATGTAACGCTTTCGGTAGGCGGGACTTGGGCAAGCCATGTCGTGGGATAGCCAATCGTTAGGTCGGCCACATCAACCAAGACCACCCCATGGCCTTCTGCGTCTCCTTGGTATAGTGCGACCGTCAGGGGAGTTTCCACGTTCGCTGTGACAGAGCCAACCCGAAAAGCATACCATTCCCCGGGTTCCATCCTCCGGGGTATTACGAACTCTCTGAACCATTCTTCATCGCCGCCGTCACTGTTGTCAAACACCTCGGATTGCTCGTTGTCAATGATGTTAAGCGAGATCATGTTGGCCTCATCGAAGTTCTGAGTCTTGATCTCAAGCCCGGATGTTAGGTTGTCGGTCTCAACGGGTATTTGCGAATATGCTGAGTATAAAGAATCCTCAGCCGGTTGATTGATAATTGCCATATCGCGTTATATTATATATCCGTGGTCCATATTGTTGTCAGGAGTGAATGCCTCTTCAATGAGGACCTTCATCATCTTGTCCAAATGCTGAGACAGATACTCCTCGAAGTTATCAGCGGGAGTGTCAACCAAGTCAACGTAAATGTGATTGCGGTAAAGCTCTGAGCCTTCTCGCTTTATCTTCCATGCAGTGGCATTTCCGAATCGGACCAGGTCCTTGGGGTCCGAGAAGGTGATGCCTTTGAGCTTTGCCCACTCCATGATTATCTGCCCCAGATTGGCGGGGATCTTGCCAGGGCCTCGTCCCCGAATGAGAGTGTAGAAATAGTTCGGAGCTTCGATTGATCCCCAAACTGTTTCACCTTCTCGTCCCGTCTGGACTGTTATCTGAGCATATGTTCTGCCGGATGCTTCCTGCCCGGCGTCCTGGGATGCCCGGATAATCTCACTCCTCATCTGGGTGAGACCCTCAGCCAATATCTGTTCCAGTCCTACCGCCATTTGTTTCTGGGTTTGCGAGCATTGGCTTTCTGTTGAGCCTTACGCTCCAGTTCCTTGTTCAGTCGCTCCCGGAAGAGGTGACTCTGCAAGTTCGTGAAAAGGAGATTGTATACCTTTCCGTATTTCCACTCCAGGATCTCGTCCGGGTCCTTCGAATAGTCCTTGGCCAGTGCAGTGATGGTGGCCATCTCGCCAACCACCAAAGAGAACTGAGCAATACCGGCTGCCTTCTCCTCAGCACTGGGCTCGTACTTGAGCTCAGTCTGTTCTCGCTCGATCCAGTATTTAATGCCCATGAGAACCTCGTACCAGTACTCGACAATTTCTGAGGTGTTTCTCAGACTCCATTTGACCCCAAGACATTGCATTCCTTCCTTCATCTTGTCGATGTCGGTCAGCTCCTTTTCAGTGATGATCCGACCAAGCTCTATGCGTTGGCCGAACGTCATCTGACCGCCTTGTATGTCGATTCGCTGTATCATCCTACTATTGTGAGCATGTTAAATGGATATAGCTTAAATACCTCGGGAGCCGGGGTAAGGACCGTCGTTCCTTTGCGGGCCTTGACTGTACAAACTGGATTATACCACAAGGTCCTGTCCCCCTGGATAGACCTTAGGGTCGTGTAAGATACCTCGAACGGATTTGATCTTGAATTCCCAATGTTTATTTGTAAGAATGTGTAACCGTTAGCTCCCCCCGTACTCCCGACAGCTATAATAAATCTCTCCGTGCTGTGAAGACGCCAAGGGGTATAACCCGGAACGCCCGGGGCAGCTGAGAATAAAGGCTCGGGGGTCACGCATCGGATCATTCTGCCGGACAGATCAGTACCAACAGGCAAGTCTATTAATCTCTCGCCTATGAGATCCATGCTGGGTCCACCAGCCCAAATACACCAGTCGGAATATATAGTCAACTCAATGCCCACACTGACCTCGTTAGCATCAAACCTGGCAGATGGGTAGACTATTCGTACCGTGTTCATCATCTCCGGGTAAAGCATCCCAAGCTGAGAGGTCTTCAACCGAAGGAGGAAGGGCCTTACGATCGTTCTCTCCAGCTCGTCTCTCAGGATGAGCCTCGATGTCGTCTTGGACTCAGCACTGAATGGGGTGTCACCTTTGTAGGCGTCATTGCCCATTGGCTCGAACTTACAGAAATAAATCATCAAAGGCAATCGCTGTCTCTGGTGGCCTCTGTACGGGATGTCATAGTACCCCTGAGTCGGCTCCTCGATGTAGATGAACGTAGTGCTGACCGGATTCCCCTTTGGGTCCTTGATGACCTCTCCGTTGAGCCCGGTCTCAAATCGAGGCATTGTGTCCACTTTGACATTCAGCATCCGAGCCTGGTCGCACTCAAACACTGCTCCAGGAGCAAGATCCTGAAGCATTACTCGGAGATGGTCTATGATAGGTAAGGTCATCGCTTCGCTGGGATTATGATTTTGGCGGACTTCATGCCAGTCGCCTTCGGCTTTATCTCAAATATCATTCGCATGATGAGCATGTCCAGGAAGTCCGGGGATCTGCCAAGGAGCTGTTTCATGGTGTCCTTAGAGATGAGCTCTCGCTTCTGCTCAGCGGAGTTCGTGTTCTTGGACTTGAGGACCGACATCTCCTGCTTGATCTTCTCCTGAACTTCGGGGGAGCAGATGATGTGGATCTGGCGCTTGTTGATGAGCTCCGCCAGCTTGAATGCACACTCCGACTTGATGTTGTTGTACGTCTTGGAGTCAATGGCTGACTGTCCTCCGTGAAACTCCCGGATGCCTTTCAGGTAGCTCTCCAGGTAGAACCCAAGTCCGTCAGCGTCAGAGACGATGCTGGACCGGGGGACTTTCAGACCGGTGGCCAATTTGGCGATCTTCTCCTCCATCTCCTTGCCTTCCGAGAAGCCTTTGGCGATGGGGATCCGACAGACCATGCCGTCCCAGGTTCCAACCACCCAACTGTCTCGACCTTTCCCGGCAAGGTCAGTGCTAATGAACCGATTGCCCGTCGGGAGTACGAACTCATTGCTGAACATGTCGCACACTGCATCATAGTCGACCAGCCAATTCGGGTCATCGTCATATTCCCAGTTGCCAAATACCAATCGCTCGATCTGCGATTGGGTCAGGTTCTGGAGAAGGCCTTCGATGTATCTGTCCGGGAGAGTCTTGTTGTCCTGGGGCAGAGCTTTGACGAACCGACGCCAAGGAGGCAGCTTGTTCTCCTTCCATGGCTTGTAGTAGTCCGTGTAGAGAAAATTGTTTGACGGGTTGCAGGTGATGAGGAGTTTGGGAGCCAGCTTGTAGACGTCATTCTTCCATCGACCGATGGAAGCCTGGAGGTTGGTCTTCGCCTCGCGGATAAACTCGCCACCCTCTTCGATCCATCCCCGAGTCATCTGCATGGAACCGAACCTCTCATACATGGGATCGCTGGGGTTGTACTTGGCATCGATGAGGTATATGCGGCTTTTGTTGTACAACTCGAAGAAGTTGTATTGACCATTGAAGTGGTAGTAGTCCTCCGTGATCCCCCAGTGTGTGAATACCTCGTAGAGGGAGGGGATGGTGTATCGGACCAGGTCAGCGGCCGTCTTACGCGCAATAAAATAAAAGGTCTCCGGATAGGTGAGGGCATCGCCGGCTATCAAGGAACACCCGAGGTAGGATTTGCCAGCACCTTTCGTGCCAGCATACAGAATGTCAGTGACTGAGTCATCAAGCCATAACCGAGCCACTTCCTTCTGCTTCTCGTTGCCTTTGGTGTCAAATTGAAGCCGGCGTCCCATTTTATTTTACCTCCATTCCTGTTATCTGTTCGAGAGTAATGCCTCCCGTCAGGTTGACATTGGTCTTGCGTCCTTGAAGTACCTGGATGAGGCTGGCAGCGTACTTGCCAACCAGTGCTCCCTCAATTTGCTGGGAATTGATGGCGTCCTCGATGGTGCCCCCAATTGCAGCTGCTACCGGATCCCCCGTGAGTTCCCCGTACTCAATCGGATTGAGTCCAGCGAACAGCCTGAATGACTCAATGGTCATCGGGCGGGAAATGTAGACGCTGCAGTCGTCGCCATTCTTATTCTTGTGAGCCTGGGAGAAATAGTTATCCTTCATGAATTTGCAATACTCAATGAATGCAAAATAAAGCTCCTCCGCATCGGTGGGCTTTACAAATTCTCCGGCGTCTCGCCTTTTCTGTCCCTCCTCCATATAGGCGAGAGGACTCATTTTATATGTACTTCGTGCCATGCCTCAAATATAATCAAACCTTATACAAATTAAAAATTTATTTCTGCACAACAATCCCCGGAGCGTTCGGCCCCGGGGATCTTTAATTTATTCGCTTACGCGAATGAGGGTCACGCCGAACCACAGGAACTTGACCGAAATACCTTGCGGCCAAATCATACCTTCGTGGACCGTGGCGATGGAAGGGGTCCAATTACAGTACTTGGTATTGACTTCCGAGTACAAAGCCCAGTTTTTCCCGAGCTGCTTAAAGTGTTTTGCTTTCATGCTTGTTTGGTTTTAATTTTCATATGCGCGAGTGCCGTCCAGTATTTGTGGGTCGAGAGAAGGCCCAATTTGGCACCAGTTCTACTGACTCTGTCAGTTCTACTGACTCTACCAGTTCTACTGACTCTACTCGCCTACGACTTCTTTTTGAACTTTTGAATCCGTCTCTCCGCTCTCTCCATCTGCTCGATGGACCGGTTCAATTTCCGTCTGGGACTGATCCACCATTGGCGGATCCCGCCGAAAATCGCGAACAGGCCAATAATGGCCAACAGATAAATTGCAATCATTTTCTACGCCTCCTTTCTAATTTGTTTTGTAGTTTGCGGACTTCACGCCAGTCCTCATACCGCATCCAGCCCGGACGGGACAGCAGACTCTGCTGTCCACGTGCTATTTGCATGGTTGTCTTTTTCAATTTGCGGGCGTAGTCCAGGACCTCCCGCTCCTCTTTTGAGTAGAGTCCAAGCCATCGCCGGAACACTCCAATTTTTCCAGTTGGGGGTAGCCCCAACTTCTCAGTTTTTTCCATAATAAACAGTGTGGACACAATAGAATTTTTATTGTGTCCGGCCTAAGTGATTGACCCTCAATGGGTTAGACCCTAAAATCACCTTCCTGGACACAATGGACACAATGGTTTCTATAACACTATTTCGTGATTTCCCATTTCCTATATTGGTCATTATTTCCTTCATATTCCCTATTCAGGTCTTTCTCCTATATTATTGTGTCCATTGTGTCCAGAGGTGTAATTCATTGACATTCAATCGATTACAGAGACACAATGATTGTGTCTCATTGTGTCCCATTGTGTCTCATTGTTTTCGATTTAAGTGATTGATTATCAATGGTTTAGGTACTTTCCCCCGGAAAGGAGACACAATGGGAACAATGGTTTCATCAACTTTTTTTAGGGGGGCTGTCGAGATTTTTGCCAAAACACAATGTAAACCATGGTTTTATCAACTTTTTTAGGGGAAGTCCCCCTGATTTGGGAACAATGGAACAATAGTTTCATCAACTTTTGGGGCCGGGGGCCCTATTCACCCGTGGACCCGAAGCCCCCCTGTCCTCTTTCGGTCGATTGCGGGAAAAGTTCGTCCTCCGACTCGAGAACTTCCACCCCGTCGTAGAAGACCGGCATCACCAAACCTTGAACCAGCTTCATGCCCGGCTTGAGGATGACGACTTCCTTGCCGACGTTCATGACATGCAGATGGATCTCTCCTTGGTAGTCTTCGTCAACCACGCAGGCTCCGACCTGTAGCTGGTACTTGGTAGCAATGCCACTCTTGTTGAACATGATGAGGGCACACCCCCGGGGGATTCGAGCTTTGATCCCGGATGGGATGTTGATGCTTTCGCCCGGCCAGACCTGTTTGGCTTTGAAGTCTTCCGGGATGTAGAAGTCCATCCCAGCGGACAGACGCGTTCCTCTGGTTGGGGTCTTGACGTTTCTTACTTTTACGATTTTCATTTTTTAAAGTATTTTCCGAGCCGAGCTCGATGTGTTGTCGCTGACGAGAGAGCCGCTCCTTCTATAAAATTGTATCGTGTGTGGAGGGGCAGCTCCTGAAATGCCTTCTTGAACGGTTGACCATCCGATTCAAATATCTTGCCCCAGGCATTGCCTGGGGTGACGTCTTTCATGTTTCGGGACTTGATCCACCACAAAGCCTCTTCCCGATTTATAGAACGAATGGAAGGCCTAACAGACCCATTCCGAAGCGTCATTTTGAACCAATGAGCCTTCGTATTGGAGTCATCTTCTTTAAACCATACCCGGTAATATCCGATAGCTATTGCCATAAGTTGTAGAATGTTTCGTGACACTTCTTGCGGTACGCCATCGGATCCTGCCGTATACTTTGGCACTTGAGAGGCTCTTTGGGTCGGTCGATGATCTCCCGAGGCAGGACGTCATTAAAGGCCTCTTTGAGAATGCGCTTGTGAGTTCTGTCCTCCCGGGGCAAGCGAAGAGCGAACCTGACAACGTCATGTCCCAGGAATGGGGACCGGAGTTCAACTGTGCTCCTCATGGAAGCCCGGTCAAGCCGAGGCATGTGGTAGAACGGAAGTTCCTGGAACACGTCTGAGAGCTGGGAGTCGTAGTCATCGACTCGGCGATAACCCCCGAAGAGTTCGTCAGCTCCATCCCCGGTCAGGATGACCTTCTCCCGGACCTTCCCCATCAACCTGAACTGAGGGATCATGGAGCCCAAGTCGATGGGGGTCTCATTATGTCGGAGACACCCCTCCAGACAATCATCATCAGGGATGGGGCCAAGGGAGGTGATGGGAACCCCTAAAAATTCGGACAATAGCATGCCAAATTTTGATTCATTATTCTCCACCATATAGAGATTAACCTCCAGACCCATTCGATGAAGAATAGAGGCAATTATGGACGAATCCAGTCCTCCTGAAACCAAAGCCCCGACCGGGGTCTTGGAGTACGTGGCTCTGCGTCGTATGGACTCAGAAACTCGTTTCCGGAGCTCCCCAGCCAATCGCATCCTACCCCCATGGTATGTCTTACTCCGCAGTTCCCAGTTGAAGTAGTCCCTCCGGATGACAGTCGGGGTCACTCTCATGCTGTCGAAGGAGTAGACCGTGTTCGGCATGATGCGCTTAACTGTGTTCCACGGAGTCCGATCATCCCAGTTGTAACCCCATTTGAACACTTCCGACTGGTAGTATCGGTCGAAGTCCTTGAAGTTCGACACCAACGGGGTTATCTCCGAGCAGATCTCCCCGAACTGGTTGTAGTAGAGCTGCTTCTTACCGAGGGGGTCAGTGAAGACAACAATGTGTCCCCTCCGGTACCAGCATATTGCCCACATGCCATCCCAGTGGTTGGCTTCGAGGAGAATATCCTCCAAGCAGTTGGCCCCGAACAAATCCCGAAGGTACTCGACGTCGCTGGAATACCGCGTAGGATAATTGTAGATCTCCCCCACGTAAAGAAGCCACCCGTTGTCTTCGGCTAACTCGATAGGCTGAGCCAGGCCATCGCCTGGTTCAGTCTGAATGGGCAAACGGACATGACCGAGGAACCATCCTCCTTCGGCAATCTGGGCGGATTCGATGCCCCTATGCTGTATCTGGTCAATGGCGTTAGCCCTTCTTGTTATACTTATTCCACACATATCACTTTAGTTTGTTTCTGAGAGCGTCCATGAGACATATGATCCCTATTCCAATTACTACTGCTATTGCCAGCCCGATGATGATGGGCTCCTCACTTCCTCCTGTCATGTCTCTTCTTCGAGTTTTTGAGGATTTGTTGTGCCTTCTTCTCGATCCAGTTGGTGTAGCACTGGCTCCCCATGTGGAGCCCAGTCAGGAGCTTCGAGCATCCCGGGCAGAACATGCAATCGTCATATTGCTGATGAGCTTTAGCTCTTGCTTCGTCGGTAGTCATAATTTAGTAGATTACCCATTTGGAAAGATCCTCGTTGTATGCATGGAGGGACCCAGCGAAGTAATGCAGGGATCCCTTCTTGAGAGAGGGATAGGTGGCTGCGAGGATGTTGAACACGTAGTCCATCATGGCCTCCGTCAACCAGATGTCGATTGCGAAGTGCTTGAAGAAGTCATTGCTCCGAATGTAATATATCACGTGGAGCCGATTGTTTCGGATGAGGAACTGGTAGCTGACGGAGCAAGGTACTCGGGTAAGAGCCCCGGCTGTTGCCCGTGTGTCCTCCGGATCGAAGATCATGACCATTGCTCGTCTGGAGTGCGGGTCGTCCCGGAGAGTCATGATGGCATTATCCAACTGGTGGAGCTCGAACCCCTTGGAGGAGAGGTGCAAACGCTCTGAATAAGTGTAGTCGAAGCGACCCTCCTGTCGGGTCTTGCTCACCAGCTTCTGCCACAAGTCCCGCCGGATTTTCCAGCTTTTGCCGGGGTTGACTCCGTCTCGGTCAAGCCGGTCGGAGAGCTCTGCTCGGCAGTACTCCTCGATGAGCTCGGCTTCGTCTTTGAACATGAAGTCGAGCATCTCACGTTTGCCGAGATACGGCTTTGAGATGACAAAGCTCACTCCGATGAGTTCCTTGGTGAGCCGGTCGTCCCCGCTGAGTTCTTGGTTTTGGTAATGGTTGACCGGGACCGTGATGCCGGAAACCTTGAGCTCCCGATCCATCTCCCGGATCATTTCGAAACAGTCTTTGAATATTCTACCCATGTCAGTATTTGGATTTAATGCGAAACAGATTTACTTGATACTTCAACGACCAGAGCTCTTTGACTCGGTTCTCGGAGAGACCCAAATGCTCGAACATTGTGACGAAGGAAGTCCATATCTCTTTGAGCCGGTCCTCGAAAACTACCAGGTCTACCAGATATTGAGACTGCCGCCACTCCCGATTCTTTAGACAGTTTGCTGTCATGCCGATGTTTCCGATTAAGGTGAGCACATCTCCCGCAAAATCTTCAGAATCCTGTGCCCCCTTAGGCAGCGTCCAGTCGAAAGAAGGAGCCATGCCGTAAAGCTGGTGGAGCTCCAACGTGAAGTTGAATGCGTCGATCAGCTCCTCGTCAAAGTGCTCGTCATCGAGTTCCCACTCGATAGCATCCTTTGCCTCAGCGAGCTCCTCGACAATCTGCCAACAGAGTTTTTTGAAAAGCTCCTGATCCTCCAAGGTGTTGATGTCAAAGTTCGCGATGCGCTCTTTGAAGTACGGTCTGTACATGAGCTGGAGCTCCCCCTGGAGGGCATAAATCTCCTCCCAGCTTTTAATGAATGGCTTAAAATCTTGTGTGTTCATGGCTTGATGTTTGTGAACGGGTTACATTGCCCCGGATCGTTTTTGTGGGAGTAGTATACGGCTATTCGGCGTCCCTCTTCGGTGAGAACATGTTTGATCTCATGCACCTCGATGGGACTGATCCGGATGAAGTCCACAGCCTCCGAAATGGTTGAGAAGTACGTAGGTACCACCCCCGGAGCTTTTAACGGCTTGGGGTCCTCGAGTTCGTTGTTGATGGCCCCGATTGTAGCCACCATGTCAAGGAGGTTGTCCTCCTTGTGTGCATTGGATTCCCGTGCCAGTTTCACTGCCACTTGGACCCAAGACACATCAAGAGCGGTCAGAGGCTTACCGATAATGACCGAGGCGATCTCTGCGGCCTTCTGGTTGCATTCCATGAACGGTCCGTATTGTCGCTCCTTTTCCTCCGACCGCTCATTGATGATTTGGTCAGCGTGTTTAAGTATGTTACTCATAATTTTTCTCTAATTAATTTCTCCTTTAGAAAGGTCGCGTCCAGCTATACCTGCTTGATTTCTTTGATTGTTTTTTCTCTGTTAGTCATCGCTCAGTAATTCATCTTTAAGCGATTGGTTTTCTTTTTGCCATTTATCGTTTAGATCACTCCGGTAATGGGTTCCCTCCTTTGTTTTGTCCCACCTGAATGCGGCGTCTAGTTCTATGCCTTCGATTGATTCGCATTCCTTTTTGTAGTCTTTTACGTTTCTCCCGTAACTTTTGAATGCTCTTTCGAAGTTTTCCCATGCGTTGTTTTCTTCCAGGAATTTAATGAATCTTTCCATAATTTTGTTGTTTTATAAGGTTAGATCCCGGGGAGGGTCGCGTCCAGCCACACCTGCCTGATTTCTTTGATTGTTCCCTGTTAGTCATCGCTCAATAGTTTTTCTTTAAGTTGTGTGTTTCCCCCTTTCCATTTTCTATTTAGCTCAGACCAATATTCGTGTCCTTCTCTCGTCTTTGACCATATGAATGCGTAGCTTAAATATGAATTTTTGAGTGTTTTGCAATCCTTTTTGTAATATTGTTTGTGGGAAGCCCCAGGGTCAGACATTTTGTTCTGATCGGTATATTTGGTGTTGTCGGGAGTGTGCTTTTCATAATGTTCGCAGGCTACAGGGCGAACAGAGTCAAGATATGGCTTGATCCTGAGAATTACGCAGATGGCTATCAGACGGTTCAGTCGTTATATGCCGTTGGTTCCGGTGGACTGTTTGGAGTGGGCTTTGGGAGAAGTGTCCAAAAGATGGGGTTTATTCCGGAGTCACATAATGATATGATATTCTCAGTCGTGTGTGAGGAGCTCGGAATTGTCGGAGCGGCATTTATACTTATCGTTTTTCTTATATTACTTAGGCGGATGGCTGTGACGGCCATGAATGCCAGAGACAGATTTGGAAGCATGCTCACAGCGGGAGTGATGGCACATGTGGCGGTCCAACTGCTGATAAATGTGAGTGTTGTCACGAATACCATTCCGCCGACAGGTGTGCCGATGCCATTTGTCAGTTATGGCGGAAGTTCGATAATTTTCATTCTGATGGAGATGGGGATAGTGATGTCCGTATCCAGAGGAATTTCGTATGACGAAACAGACATATGACAGATCCTTTAAAGGAAGATTTGAATGGAAAACAACAATAGACGAAATGTTAATAAAAATAGAATGAGCAGAAATGTTGATGTTGCGCAGACCAGACGTGAAAGCGGCTATGTGGATGTCATGACCGGAAAACGCCTCGACGGAAGGGTCAAGGTTCCGGTTGATAAGAGAAGACAGCAGACAGACAGCCGCAATGGACAGCGGAGAGCAGACGGAGATATGCGCCGCAGGACGGATGAGCAGACACGAAGAAGGCCTGATGGGGAGCACCGCAGAACAGGCGAACAGGCGCGCAGAAGACCAGACGGAGAGCGTCGCAGATCTGACGAGCAGGTGCGCAGAAGACCAGACGGAGAGCGCCGCAGATCTGACGAACAGGTGCGCAGGAGACCAGACGGAGAGCGCCGCAGATCTGACAAACAGGTGCGCAGGAGACCAGATGGAGAGCACCGCAGATCTGATGAGCAGGTGCGCAGGAGACCAGATGGAGAGCGTCGTAGATCTGATGAGCAGGTGCGCAGGAGACAGGATGGAGAGCGTCGCAGACCGGATGACCGGATGCGCAGAGAGGATGCAGAAAACCGCAGATCCGAGGAGAGACGCAGGCGTAAGCAAGATCAGGCGGTTGCTGCAAAAAAGAAGAACAAGAAAAAACGCAAAAAAGAGCGCAGGAAGCTTACCCCGGAGGAGATAGAGAGAAAGAAGAAGCTGCAGGCGGAGAAACTTGCCAGAAGAAAGGCGAGACGTGAGAAGGCGTCAAGGATATTCAAGATAGTTCTCAAGATACTTCTCATTCTGGTGGTGCTGTGTGCTATAGCGTTTGTATACATACGTACATGTTATAAATTGAAGTCCATAAAAGTGACCGGAACTGATCACTACACTGACCAACAGATGGTCGATATCGTGACCGGCGGTAAGGATTATGGCAATACGCTGCTGTTTATACTTGAGAGCAGACTGAATCCTGCCCAGGATGTAACCTTTATAGATAAGATAGACGTCACATATGTGAATAGGAATTCAGTAGAGATCACGGTGTACGAGAAGGCCATGGCGGGCTGCATAAAGTACAGCGATCAGTATGCATATTTTGATGGCGATGGTATCGTGCTCGAGATATCCGATGCAAAGCTTGATGATGTTCCTTGTATAGAGGGACTTACAAGTGACAGCGTGGAGCAGGGAAAGAAGCTTGATGTCGGTGATTCGGGATTCTTCCAGGAGATACTGACTATGACACAGCTCATTTACAAGAGCGGAATACAGATAGACAAGATTACTTATGACACAGATCAGAATCTCATACTTCATAAGGATGGAATAAAGATCAGGATCGGCAACGGTGAAAACCTGGAGACGAAATTCATGAATCTTGAGAGCATACTTGAGAGCGTGAAGGGTAAAAAGGGAACTCTTGATATGTCGAATTACAGTGAATCGCAGAGGAACGTTATCTTTAAAGAAAATAAATAAAAAATTTCTTGCGTAATGATATAAAAAATCGTATTATATAGGTACTAATGCGATAAAACGGTCAGCTTTTGAGCAGATGACAATGATTGATGGATAAAGAATAAGTATATAAGGAGGATGCAACCGTGCTTGAGATAAAATCAAATGACGAGAGAACACCGGCAAGGATTCTTGTAATTGGTGTCGGCGGTGCAGGTAACAATGCTGTTAACAGAATGATCGATGAGAATGTTGAGGGAGTGGAACTTATCGCTATCAATACAGATAAGCAGGCTCTTTCACTCAGCAGAGCTACAACAAAGATCCAGATAGGTGAGAAACTTACCAAGGGTCTTGGTGCTGGTGCAAAGCCTGAGATCGGTGCCAGCGCTGTAGAGGAGAATAGAGAAGAGATCGTAGACATCATCAAGGACGCCAACATGGTATTCGTAACATGTGGTATGGGTGGTGGAACAGGAACAGGCGCTGCCCCTGTCGTTGCAGAGATGGCACGTAACCTTGGTATCCTCACAGTCGGAGTTGTCACAAAGCCATTTGGTTTTGAGGGCAAGCCTCGTATGAGAAACGCAATCGAAGGTATAGAGAGACTTAAGGAGAATGTGGATACACTTATTGTTATCCCTAACGACAAGCTCCTTCAGATCTGTGATAAGAGAACAAGTATTCCTGATGCGCTGAAGAAGGCAGATCAGGTACTGCAGCAGGGTGTTCAGGGTGTTACAGACCTTATCAATAAGCCGGGTCTTATCAACCTTGACTTTGCAGATATACAGACAGTTATGAGAGATAAGGGTATCGCTCATATCGGTATAGGTTCAGCAAGCGGAGAGAACAAGGCTGTTGACGCCATCAAGGAGGCTATGGATTCACCACTTCTTGAGACAACCGTTTCGGGTGCAACAGATATCATCGTAAACTTCTCAGGTAACATTGGTATCGTTGAGGCTTATGATGCTGTTACATATCTTACAGAGCAGGCTGGAGATGGAGTCAACATCATCTTCGGTACAGTTGACAATGACAACATGGGTGAGGATATAAGCATCACGATCATTGCTACAGGTCTTGAGAGATCAGGCGAGAGCGATGTCACCGCAAGATATGCAGGTACTGCATCTCCTATGGGAACAATGACCACACCTAAGCCAGCAGTTACAACAACACCTGCTGCAGAGCCAAAGACTGCTACATATGCAGGCCAGAGCCTTGGAACACACAGCACTCAGACAAGCACAAGACCATCGTTCCTCGGCGGTCAGACAACTGAGACTGCTCCGGCAGCAAAGCCAGCATACACAGCACCTGTGACACCAGCACAGCAGACACCTGTAACATCAACACCAGTTGAGCCGGCACATGTGTCAAGACCAAAGACAGAGAGTATCAAGATTCCTGATTTCCTCAAGAAGAGATAAGGAAGAGATCGGAAGATTTTTATAGGTAAGTATAAAACGGGTAATTTCGAGAGAAATTATCCGTTTTCTTCAATAAGGAGGCAGAAATATGTTTTATGTTGCAGACCGAACAGAGATGCAGGAGATAGACAGGCTGACCATAGAGGAAAAGGGTGTGCCAGGGATCCTGCTTATGGAGAGAGCTGCGATCACCGTGCTGGAGGAGATAAATTCCAGACTGAAGTCTATAAACGCGGACAGAAAATTAAAGTGCCTTGTGGTTGTTGAAGGCGGCAATAACGGCGGGGACGGACTGGCTCTTGCGAGACTTCTGTACCAGCAGGGAGATATTGTCCATGTCTGTTATATAAATGGAATATCGAGAGTAAGCGACAGCTTTTCATATCAGCTTGAAATAGCGAAAAAAATCGGCATACAGGTGACGGATCACATCATTGACAGTGATTACGATGTGGTTGTGGACGGAATATTTGGCGTCGGACTCAAGCGTGATGTGGCGGGAATATGGAGAGAGACCATAGAGACGATGAACGGACTTGTCGGCTTTAAGGTTGCCATAGATACCCCGTCAGGTGTGGATGCCAGCACGGGGCAGATCATGGGATGTGCATTCAGGGCAGGCATGACGGTCACATTTGGACTGAATAAAAGAGGGCTGATATTTTATCCCGGCTGCGAGATAAGCGGAGAGGTCGTTGTGAGAGACATAGGATTTGCACAGGCTGAAGTGGACAGAGTACACCCGGTGGCATATTCCTACAACAGAGACGATCTGTGCATGCTTCCGGGACGGAGTGATTCATCAAATAAGGGAACATATGGAAAGCTTGCGGTGATAGCTGGAAGCAGAGACATGTCCGGTGCCATGACATTTGCGGCGGAGGCTGCATACAGGATGGGAACAGGGCTTGTGAAGATATACACACATATCGACAACAAGGAGATAGCAGGAGTAAGAATTCCTGAGGCAGTGCTTATGTGCTATAGCAACAAAGATGAAGCGGAGCAGTGTGCAAGGGATGCCGTGGAGTGGTCGGATGCCATACTGATCGGTCCTGGTATAGGAAAAGGCGATGCGGCAAGGAGCATGGTGGAATATATTATGTGCGAGGCCGTGCAGACCGTGATCGCGGATGCGGATGCCTTGAACATAATATCCGAAAAGCCCGATATTCTTGGAAGACACAGAGGACCGGTGATCGTAACACCACATATAGGAGAGATGTCAAGACTTACAGGCGTCGCCATACCGGATATAAAAAAGAATATATTAGAGGTGTGCAAAGACTTTTCGATGGAGTATAATGTTGTAAGTGCGCTGAAAGATGCCAGAACATGCGTAAGTGACGGCAGGGATGTGTACATAAACACATCCGGTAATAACGGTATGTCAACTGCGGGGGCAGGGGATGTGCTTGCCGGTATAATAGCTGGGCTTGTCTGCACCGGACTTGGTGCGTATGAGGCTGCGAAGCTGGGAGTATATATACATGGGTTGGCAGGAGATATGGCGGCAGAGCACAGAGGAAGAAATGCAATGATAGCCAGGGATATAGTGAGCGCTATATCGGAGGTTATAAAAGGAGCAGAACATGATGGACAACAGTAACTTTAACAGAGTGCAGGCTGTGATAAATCTTGACAATATAAGGGATAATATCACGGCTATGAAAAGGCTTATAGACGGTGATAAGAAGATGCTGGCGGTCATAAAGGCAGACGCCTATGGACACGGCGCTGTCGAGGTGGCAGAGGCACTTGATGATCTGGTGGATTTCTTTGCAGTGGCATTCATCGATGAGGCTTTGGAGCTCAGAAGAGCAAATATAGATAAGCCCATATTGATACTGGGCTACACAGATCCCTCGGATTACGAACTGATTATCAGATATGATGTTAGACCTGCCATGTATGAGGTGGACGATGCACAGAAGCTCTCGGATTTGGCGGTGAGCATGAATACAAAGGCAAAGATCCATATCAAGGTCGATACAGGCATGGGAAGAATCGGATTCACATGTGATGAAGATGGCGTGAAGAACATAGAAAAGATCAGTCAGATGCCGGGCATAGAGATAGAGGGGATATTTACCCATTACGCAAAGGCTGATGAACTCGACAAGACCGCTGCAAATGGTCAGCTTGAGAAGTTCAGGTGGATAAACAGCCAGCTTGAGGCACTTGGAATACACATACCTGTAAGGCATATATCTAACAGTGCGGGTATCATGGAGATGGACAATTCGGATTTTGATATGGTCAGATCGGGAATAGTCACATACGGACTTTATCCATCAGATGAAGTAGATAAGAATATAGCGGCTTTGAAACCTGCTATGAGACTTATGTCCAAGGTTATATTTGTGAAGGACGTAAAAGCCGGAACAGGTATAGGATATGGATGGTCCTATATAGCGGATCATGATATAAAGGTTGCGACGGTGTCGGCAGGATATGCCGATGGATACCCAAGAGCACAGTCCAATATAGGCCGAGTTATCATCCATGGAGAGTATGCTCCGATCATCGGAAGGGTGTGCATGGATCAGTTCATGGTTGACGTGAGCCACATTGATGGTGTAAAAGTAAGAGATGACGTAACTCTCATCGGACAGGATGGAGACAGAGAGGTAACTGTCGAGGAGGTGGCAGCGCCTGCCAACAGCTTTAATTACGAGCTGGTATGTAACATATCAAGACGAGTTCCGAGAACATACATAAGGGACGGCAGAGAGCTTGGACAGGTAAACTATCTTCTGGATTAACGAATAACCGGTACTGTCATGGGCAATACTTTTTTTAGAGTGGAATACATACTATATAAGTATATAGCCACATTCAATGAAAGTATTTGTGGGGTGAACAGAATTGGTGATCAGACGTGGGGATATTTATTACGCGGATCTAAGACCGGTGGTTGGATCGGAGCAGGGAGGCATACGACCTGTTATAGTAGTTCAGAATGAGGCTGGGAACAGACACAGTTCCACGGTCATAATAGCTGCGATAACCAGCAAGATGAAGAGGCCAAAACTTCCAACACATATCATGCTTGATTCTTCAAGCTGTGATATAGCGAAGGATTCCGTCATATTGTTGGAACAGCTCAGGACTATAGACAAACAGCGCCTGAAAGAAAAGGTGTGTCACGTTGACGCTGATGTGCTGAGGCGCGTTGATGAAGCTCTGAAGATAAGTCTTGAACTGGCATAAAATAATATATGAGGTGATACAGACAATTATATGAAGATTTTTAACAAAAAATCAGAAGAGGAAAAGGTAGAAGAAGAGATCATATCCATGGTGAACGAGGGAAATGAGCAGGGACTTATAGAGGACTCTGAGGCCCAGTTTATTACAAACATATTTGAGTTCACTGACAAGGAGAGCAGAGATGTGATGACGGCCAGATTGAACGTCATGGCTATAGACAAGAACTCTGATCTGGACGAAGTCATGGAGATAATGATAGAGAATAACTATTCAAGATATCCGGTGTATGACGGTGATCTTGACAACGTAGTTGGAATAATCTATTTCAAGGATTTTGTGAAGGAATATCTGCGAGATAAGACGAAATCACTGGCTGAGATCATGGTTGAGGCTACATTTGTACATCCTACGTACAACATAGCAAAATTGTTCCGCAGGATGCAGACAGCAAAGATACATATGGTCATAGTTGTGGATGAGTATGGTCAGACAGAGGGAATTGTGACCATGGAGGATATTCTGGAAGAGATAGTCGGTAACATACTTGACGAGTACGATGACGCCAGCGAGGATATCAAGAAGCGTGGCGATATGTACATAGTCAGTGGTAAGGCTGAACTGGATGAGCTGAGTGACGTTCTGGGGATAGAATTCCCGGACGAGGACTTCCAGACGCTGAACGGATTTCTGCTGTATGAGCTGGGGAGACTTCCATATGCGGATGAGGAGATAGAGATAGTGTATCAGAACTACAGATTCACTTCCCTGTCGGTAAATAACAACATGATCGGTGAGGTAAAGATCACAAAGGTTGAAAAAACACCGCAATAGTGATAATATACGTAACTAGTAATCAAGAGAAAGAGGAGAATTAACGATGTCAGGACATTCAAAATTTGCGAACATCAAGCACAAGAAGGAAAAGAACGATGCAGCAAAGGGTAAGATCTTCACAATCATTGGTAAGGAGATCGTGGTAGCAGTAAAGGAAGGCGGAGCAAATCCTGAGAACAACAGTAAGCTTCGTGATGTAATCGCCAAGGCAAAGGCAAACAACATGCCTAACGATACTATCAAGCGTGGTATCGAGAGAGCGGCAGGAGATGCAAACTCAGTAAACTATGTAGTGAATACATATGAAGGCTACGGTCCTAACGGTACCGCCATCATAGTAGACACTCTTACGGACAATAAGAACAGAACAGCAGCCAATGTGCGTAACTGCTTCACAAAGGGTGGCGGTAACGTAGGTACAACAGGCTGTGTATCATATATGTTTGATCACAAGGGACAGATCATCATTGCAAAGGAAGACTGTGATATAGATGCAGATGACCTCATGATGATGGCACTGGATGCAGGAGCTGAGGATTTCTCAGACGAGGATGACAGCTACGAGATCATCACAGCACCTGAGGATTTCTCGCAGGTAAGAGAGAGCCTTGAGAAGGAAGGCATAAAGATGGCTGAGGCTGAGCTCACAATGATACCTCAGAACTATGTTGATATAGACGATCCTGAGGTTGTCAAGAAGTTCACAAGGATTATAGATATGCTTGAGGAGGACGATGACGTTCAGGCAGTATATCACAATGCAAATCTTCCGGAAGAGGACGATGAGGACTGATATATAATTGCAAGGGATATGATAACATTGGTAACAGACAATTACTCAGATAATCAGCGCCATTGCAGCATAGCTTGAAATAGAACTTCCGCACCTTATATATGGTGTGGAAGTTCTATTTGAGTAATGACGACATGGATGGTATCTGTGTCTGTTATATACGGAATGAGTATTGTTAGGAGAAGAGATGAAGGGAATACTTAGATATCTTAAGGACTATAAGAAAGAGTCCATACTTGCCCCGCTTTTTAAGATGTTGGAGGCAACATTTGAATTGCTTATCCCGATCGTCATGGCAAATGTAATCGATGTCGGTATAGCAGGGCGTGACATAAGCTACGTTGTGAAGATGTGTCTCGTCATGATACTTTTGGGAATTATCGGTCTGGTGTGTTCTATCACCGCCCAGTATTTTTCGGCAAAGGCTGCTACAGGATTTGGAACAGCACTTCGAAATGATCTGTTCAGGCATATTACATCACTTTCATACACAGAGATCGACAGCATAGGAACATCCACACTGCTCACGAGAATGACCAGTGACACGAACCAGGTACAGACAGGAGTCAACATGGTGCTCAGACTGTTCCTCCGTTCACCGTTCATAGTGTTCGGTGCCATGATCATGTCATTCACCATCGACGTGAAGTCGGCCATGACATTTGTGGTGACCATACCGGCACTTTCAATTGTTGTGTTCGGTGTTATGGCACTCAGCATACCTCTGTTCAAGAAGGTGCAGAACAGACTGGACAGAGTCACACTGCTCACCCGTGAGGGACTTGAGGGCGCGAGAGTTATCAGAGCCTTCAACAGACAGGACAAGGAATTTGAGGAGTTTGACAAGTCCACGGATGACCTGATGAAGTTCCAGCTCCTTGCAGGACGTATATCAGCGTTCATGAATCCTGTCACTTATGTGATAATCAATCTCTCAACCGCAGCTATAATCTGGATCGCAGCGGGACAGACAGATGCGGGAATCATCACACAGGGAAAGGTCGTCGCACTTGTCAACTATATGTCACAGATACTCGTCGAGCTCATCAAGCTCGCAAACCTTATCGTGACGATCACCAAGGCTGTTGCCTGCGCAAAGAGAATAAATGCGGTCATGGATCAGCAACCATCGATAACAGATGGAACAGGCAAGGCAGCAGGATCACCGGCAAATACTGTAAAGGTAAGCTTCAGGGATGCAAATCTCAGATATGCTGGGGCCGGAGCAGATTCCCTGTCAGATATAACATTTGACGTGGCACCGGGCGAGACTGTGGGAATCATAGGCGGTACGGGTTCAGGAAAGAGTTCTCTTGTAAACATGATCCCAAGATTTTACGATGCCAGCCAGGGAAGCGTGTGCATAGACGGAGTTGACGTAAAGGACTACACCCTGGACGAGCTCAGGCATAAGGTCGGAGTGGTACCGCAGAAGGCTGTATTGTTTGCCGGAACAATAGCAGACAATATCAGGTGGGGCAAGCAGGATGCGACTGAAGCAGAGATAGACGAGGCGCTTGAGATAGCCCAGGCCAAGGAGTTTGTAGACGGCAAGGAGAATGGAATATACTTCAAGATCACCCAGGGGGGCAAGAACCTGTCGGGTGGACAAAAGCAGAGGCTTACCATAGCCAGAGCGGTCGTCAGAAAGCCTGAGATACTGATACTGGATGACAGCGCATCGGCGCTAGATTTTGCAACTGATGCGGCTCTCAGAAAAGCAATCAGGGAGAAGACAAAGGGCATGACTGTATTCCTTGTGTCACAGAGAGCGTCGACCATCATGAATTCGGATAAGATCATCGTCATGGATGATGGTCAGATAGCCGGGATAGGAACCCACAGACAGCTGCTTTCTAACTGTGAGATATACAGGGAGATATGTCAGTCACAGCTTTCGGAGGAGGAACTGTCTCATGAGTAAAGATAAAGGGAATAAATCAGTAAATAAAAAGACGATACTCAGAATACTGAAGTATATCAAGAGATACAGGTTCCTCGTGGTTCTGTCTCTCATATGTGCAGCCATATCGGTCGTGCTCACACTGTATGCACCTATCATCATGGGACATGCAGTTGACAGGGTTGTTGGACCGGGAAAAGTAGATTTTACAGGACTTAAAGGAATGCTTGCAAAGCTTGTGATTGTGGTCGTTATAACGGCTGTTGCACAGTGGGTCATGAACGTGCTCAACAACATGATCACATACAGGGTGGTTAATGATGTAAGAACAAAGGCATATGAGAAGCTTGGCAGCCTGCCGCTCTCATATGTGGATTCACATACACACGGAGACATAGTCAGCAGGATCATAGCTGACGTAGACCAGTTCTCAGACGGACTTCTGATGGGATTTACACAGCTATTTACAGGAGTTATGACTATAGTAGGAACACTGTGCTTCATGCTGTCGATCAACTGGATCATAGCCATTGTGGTCGTATGTATCACTCCGGTATCACTCTTTGTTGCGTCATTCATAGCAAAGAGAACATACAGTATGTTCAGGAAGCAGGCTGAGATCAAGGGTGAGCTCACATCCCTTGTAAATGAGATGGTTGAGAACCAGAAGGTAGTCACAGCATTCTCCATGGAGGATGAGACCTGCGACAGATTCCAGGAGGTCAATGGAAGACTTAATGTGGCAGGACTTCAGGCTACATTCTTCTCATCGATAACAAATCCTAGTACAAGATTTGTCAACAGCCTCGTGTACACAGGCGTTGGAATCATAGGTGCCATAACAGCTATAAAGGGCTTTATATCAGTTGGACAGCTCACAAGTTTCCTGAGCTATGCAAATCAGTATACAAAGCCGTTCAATGAGATATCAGGCGTTGTCACAGAGCTTCAGAACGCTCTTGCCTGTGCAGCCAGAATATTTGAACTTATTGAAGAAGACCCTGAGATTCCTGATGCTAAAGACGCAAGGGTTGTTGAAGAGGTTGACGGAACAGTTGATCTTAATGATGTATGCTTTTCCTATGTACCTGACAGGAAGCTTATTGAGAACTTCAATCTTCATGTCAAGAAGGGACAGAGAATAGCGATTGTCGGACCTACGGGTTGTGGAAAGACAACAGTTATTAATCTTCTTATGAGATTCTATGATGTTAACAGCGGAAGCATTGATGTGTCAGGAACTGATATAAGACAGATGACCAGAAAGTCTTTAAGACAGGGCTTTGGTATGGTTCTTCAGGAGACATGGCTAAAGTCAGGAACTATAAGAGAGAATATTGTTATGGGTAAGCCGGATGCTACAGAGGAAGAGATTATTGCTGCAGCAAAGGCAGCACATTCATATGGATTCATTAAGAGAATGTCTAATGGATTCGACACAGTTATAGGCGAGGATGGCGGAAGCCTTTCACAGGGGCAGAAGCAGCTTTTATGTATAACAAGAATTATGCTTGCAAAGCCGCCAATGCTTATTCTTGATGAGGCTACATCTTCTATTGATACAAGAACAGAAATAAAGATACAGAATGCATTTGCAAAGCTGATGGAGGGAAGAACAAGCTTTATCGTAGCCCACAGACTTTCAACTATCCAGTCTGCGGATGTTATTCTTGTTATGAAAGACGGACATATTATAGAGCAGGGTAATCATGAAGAATTACTGGCTAAGAACGGATTCTATCACAAGCTGTATTACAGCCAGTTTGATACAGCAGCCCAGAATTAATGTGGAGATATATGTATGTTTATAGAGGCGGAGAATATTAGAAAATCATATGGCAGGAAAACGACAGTGCTTAACGGCGCTTCGTTTCATGCTGCCAGCGGAGAGTATATTGCCATAGTCGGTGCCAACGGCTGTGGCAAATCTACTCTTCTGGAGATACTTGCAGGAAGTCTTAAGGCTGATGGAGGAAGTCTTAAGATAGACGGCATTGATGCATTTGCAGATGCGTTGGTGTTTCAGAAATATATTGGTTTTGTGCCGCAGGAGAATCCACTTATGGAGAAGCTGTCGGTAAGGGATAATCTTAAATTCTGGTACTGTGATACCGGAAGAAATATGGAAGCTGACTTACAGGGCGGTGTTCCTGCTGTGTTAGGAGTGTCAGGATATCTTGAAAAACGTGTTGATAAGCTGTCAGGAGGCATGAAGAAGCGTTTAAGCATATGCTGTGCACTGGCTAAGAATCCACCTGTACTTATATTAGTTGAGCCGGGTGCTTCACTGGATATTGTGTGTAAACAGGATATTATGAATTATCTGTCTGCTTACACGAAAAGCGGAGGTACAGTCATTATAACAAGCCACGAAGAAGGTGAATTAAAGCTTGCTGACAGAATGTACCTTTTAAAGAATGGTAAGCTTA
>ENA-UEQP01000802-UEQP01000802.1-human-gut-metagenome-genome-assembly--contig:-NODE-802-length-32580-cov-16.980340_pt1 | contig 32580 bp, 30 predicted proteins | sample MGYA00242951_ERZ507951 | MGnify/ENA primary metagenome ERZ507951 (study PRJEB26167, sample SAMN06115539) | human gut metagenome | host: Homo sapiens | place: China:Shanxi | collected 2015-11-18...
TATCAGTATCTTATATTCAATATTTTATCTCATTTTTTCTTTTCTTCCACAACTGATAACTATTGATTATATTTTGCAAAACAACCTCATCGCTCCTTCTAAGTAATGGACGACGTACTCTTGCGAACCTCGCCGGAATACAAGGAGTTCCGGCAGGAAATACTTCGTGCGATTCATTTGCTGGATACATCGATCGCGGCCCATCGACCGACGATCGTCACGGAAAGCTATCTTACCGGCGAAGAGGTGATGGAGCTGTTTTCGTTATGTCCCCGCACCCTGCAAAACTACCGTGACCGTCGGGTACTTCCCTACACGACGATCGGCAGCAAAATCCTCTACCCGCGTTCTGAGATCGAAAAGATTCTGGACCGAAACTATCGTAAATCGCTGCGATAGTGTATTGTCAAATAGTACGGGCGGCACACAATGCCGTCCGTACTGTTTTTATTTCATCTTTGTATCCATTGTCTCGGAGAGTTTTTCGTACAGGGCTTCGGCCATAGCGAAGCATCCGTCGAGTTTAGGCTTGGCTCCGCTTTTCGTGTGCGAGTGACAAATACTGTCTCGGGAGAGTTCGATTACGCTTCGGGACAGGGTTCCGTGCGTGCGAAGCGGTATGGGAATCTGTTCAAGTTTGCACAGGCCGATAAAATCCACAGAGGAGATGGATTCTCCTGCGAGGAACCTGTTCCCTGCCTGCCGCAACCGTTCGTGCCGTTGCTCTTCGGCTTGTCGTCGCTGCTCCTCGTTCCGGCGTTCCCGCTCCTCGTACTCTCGCTGCAAGCGTAGCCGACGTTCTTCCCGGTAACGGATCAAAGGTGCCGCATCGAGGCCCAGTTCTTCATAAATCCGCACGATGAGGAGTGGCAGATGCCGTCCTTCCTGCATGATCTGTTCAACGGTCCGATGAAAATTTTTCAGGACTTCGGCTCCGGCAGCGGCGACTTCCTTATCATCGAGGAATCGGCGGCATTGAGTGCCGTATTCGAAAAAGACGTCTTCCAGTTGCAGGACGGTAGCAATCATATCGTTCTCTTCACGATATTGATCCTTCTGTTGAAGATAGGTGTATACGCCCTCGCCGACTTTTTCCAGTTCAGCGTAATGCCAGACGACCTGATTGTGGTTCGTGCGGCTGTAGCACAAAAATTTTGTTTTCATAGAATTGATTATATAACCTTGTTATGATCGTATTTTGCCGTTTCTTGGATTTAAGCGTTTTGGACCAACAGCCAAAAAGCGTCGAACAGTTCCACGACGCATAGGTCAGAAACCGGTACCGTCCGCAGTCTGCCGTCGTCGTAATCCAACAGAGCATAGAGTACATCTTCGTTCACTCGGAATCCGTACACGTAGCAGGCGTCGTGGTATTCGTCGCTGATTAGGACGGAGTGGCCTTCGGTTTCGAAATTTTGGTCTTCGAACTGAACGACAAGTTTTCGGATGTGTTCTGTCAGTTCTTTGTCACGCAATCGATTGCGGTACTCCTGTTGTTTGAGTTGCTGACGATCTTCGTCCGAGATCGGACATACGATTGTCAGATAGTCGGCCGGGACATCCCATGTGCTCTCTCCACCACCGATACGGATGATACGCTCGTTTTCCGGTTTGCCTGCATTGATTTCGTCTTGCGAATCCAGCACTTCGTATTCGCCGGACTTCTCGCAGATCGGGTCGTCCCACCAGACCCGCTGTCCCTTTTTGAATATTGTCATAGCTTCAGTTGTATTTGGTTGGGTCGGAGATTACGATTTGTGAGAGATACTGCGAACAGAATCGGCACAAGGCACTATCTGTATTCCGGTTATTCCAATGGCAGGCTGCGAACTCCTCACTCAATGCCGATTCCTGTTCCGGGTTGCAGTGGCCCTGCAAAAGCGAGCGTAATGCACCTTCCGGCAGGTTGTCTATCAAAGTATCGAACGCCTCGTCACCCTGGCCGTACCAATCCGAGAACATCTCCACGAGGGCCAAGCCGATTACGTGGAAGATATTGGTGTGCATTTGCTCCTTGTAGGCGGCTTGCGAGCAATCGTCTCTCCGGATAAGGCGATCGGCTATGACATCGTAATCGATCCAGTAGAGAATCTCCTTTTCGAAGACGCTGCCTCCCTTATACAAGGCGATGCAATCGGTAGCCAGCCGCTCGTTTTCGTCGAAGACGTCGGCATCAAAACGTATGGTCAGGCCGAACGGTTCGAGGAACGACCGGGCCTGTGCGAACAGAACGGCGTTGTTCCAGTCGCGTAATTCTTGAATGATAGCTTTTTTATCCATCTTGTTTTGTGTTTATCGTTTTTGAAAATGGTTCTCGTATCGCTGGATAATATGCAAGATTGCCACTGCCGACACACCAGCGTTCTCGAAGTAAATGGAGGTATTCCGCGCAGGTCATGTTGCCGCAATTAATACCCGTATAATTGACAGCTTCGCACTTTGCAGATCTGGCAGCGATTGATTTGCACGAGGTCTCGGATCGGAATCTGTTTGAAAATCTTTTCAATCCCGCTCCGGTCACTAAATCCGAGTTCCGCGTCTTCATTTGCCGATACCGATAATGCAGCAAATGTTCTGATCGTGATTGTAGAATAAGCGTCGGCATTGTCCTTTATATTGGACAAACAAGGAATACGGGGTATCTGGATCGCGTAATAGTCAGCGTCGGCAATGCACTCGTATTTTAGAGATTATCCAACTGAATACTACAATTATTCTATAAAGTCTTCGACGATTCGTCCCTGCGTATATAAATCGCGCTCTATTCCGAGGCCGCCCGGCAGCACGATACGTTGCAGGTCGGAGAGCATCAGGTAACCCCATTCCCACTCGCAAATGTGGCAGAACCCGAAGAGTTTCCAATCTCCGTCCTCCTGTTTCTCCGCCTCCGTAATGAGCCACGTTCCGGCTCCCATGGGGTTGAAATACTTTACAAGCACCTCGGCCTTCAGACCTTTGCCGTCCTGCGAATAGATCGGATGTTCTTCGAATTTCCGAATAATCTGTTTCGTAAGCAATTCCATAACTGTTTTATGCAGTGTTTATCCTCCTGCGCCGGAGTTTTACAGGACGGCCGCTCCTTCAGCAGGAGCGGCCGTCAAAGGTTTGTATTGTCTGCAACTTAGCAGGTTGTTTCTGGTTGTGCGATCCATTCATCGTATGTCATCGCATCAATGAGTCCGTCGTCACCGTCCATATCGATTTCGATATAACCTTCAGGACCCATTTCGACGGATTGCCGGGTTAGGATCATTCCCGTATGGTTGACCGTAACACAAGGTTCGATCGTTCCGAAAACGTTATCCTCTCCGCCCCGTATGTCATAAGCATAAATACCTTCGGGAAGCGAAGCTCTGTCGATACGCTCTCAGGTAAAGGTATCATTCCTGTAATCGTTTTTTATTGGACGAATCGGAGGTTTTTTGTCGATGTTGCAGAACAGCTCGACGTAATCGCAGCAAGGCATTCTGATAACGATGCTGTTTTTCTCGCAGCTTCTGCCTGAAACGCAGCAATTCGGGATCTGCCTGCTCGTCGTAAAACAGCGGATAGCGCAATCGCTGCTGCGCGATATACTCCCGTTCCCGACGTTTGGCAAGCGTAATCTGTGCTTTTGCCGCCCGCAGCTTCGACAGACAGGAATCGACGTCTAACTTCAATCCCGTGCGTTTGTCGTAATAACCGTATGTCGTTGTGATCGTATCACGCGGGAAACGGCATTGAAAACGAGCCGTGCGCCAGCGTACCACCCATCGGTAACGTTCGAGCATCGTACGCGGCAGATCGTAGCGGTAGAGAATTTCGATCGGTCCGTCCGTCTTCCGAAGCTCGAAGGTGACGATTACCCATCGTTCGATTCGTAATGCACGTTCAGCTTGAGCATAGGCTTTGGCCAACGCCATAAAATCTTCTGTCTCGTTCTTCATAATTTGCAGCATCTCGACGTTCTACATAACCTTGCAAGCGAATCGCAGACCTGCAATTTCAGACGATGCAGCGGCCGTCTTTCCCGACAGGTTATGCAGCAGGCACCATCGAGCGTATTGTAATATCCGTGTTCGGGTACGATCCTGCACCCGCAGGCACGACAAGTCAATTCATTCATCGGAAACAAGTTTGTTTTTATCTGCATGGCAAATGGTGGTCTTTAAGCTGTTCGGCAATCTCGCGGCACATCCGATAGGAGGCGCGGTTACGGTCGTCGATACGCACGTTGCCCTCTTCTGCCATGAAGAGGACGCACGTGCGCAGCAGAGCGAAGAATCGCTGCTGCACGGTCGGATGTTCGTATTGCAGTCCTGCGGCAAAGGCTTCGCAGTCGAATCCGAAGTCGTTCAGCCCGCTCATCAATGCGCGGAAAAGTTTATGCTCCGGCATCTGTTCCAGCGTTGTGTGGGTATATTTATCCTTTACCTGTTTCATAGCGTCGTCAGTTGTTCACACGGTTAAGCAGTTCTCCCGACAGCTCGTGCAGTTCGCGTTGTCGTGCAGGCTGTGTTTCGCGGGCATAGGCCGTTATCGCCTGCGTCAGTTTCCAAAGCGTCGGCCCTCCGGCGAGTCCGTCGTCGGGATTGTTGTTCATCAACAGTTTCCGCACGCCTTCGTTCTCGGTTTTCAGCAGGCGGCCTTTCTGCATGAGCCGTTCCAGTTCTTGTGTGAAGTTGACCTCCTTGGCAGCCGCAGCCTTTATTTCGAGCGCTTTGCGACGGATGTTGTCGCGGCCGAAGAGCTGGGACGTAAGGTCGTTCACCGCAGACACGGTGGTCTGCGTATCGAGTTCGTACGTCCGCTGCGAGAGCTGGATATTATCGGGCAGCTTACCGCCCAGATGGATCTGCTTCATTACGTTCTCACGCACCATACCGTTCAAGCAGACGCCGTTGAGCAGGAAGACGCGGATGTCCACCGCTCCGTCGCCGAAATCCGAGGTGGAAAAACGCGCTCCCATATAGATTTGTATAAATTAACTGGTAGGCGATAAGAACATGATAGCATCCAAGTGATAGCTATTTGATAGCAAAAGCAGGAATACCTCATAGAATTGAGATAATCTGTACCAAATTAAAGCGCATCAAGTTAAAATCCCTAAGCAAAAACAGTTAAAGTCTGTTTTGTACTTAGGAGTGGGAATAAATTGAAAAAGTCTGAATCCACGGCAGCTATGCGGTTTCAAGGTTTTCAAAGAGCACATTGTGGTACGCATACCCGTGGAGAGATTCCGGAATTTATCTTTTCTATGTGATTTTGGCGGTAGCGGTTCCGATTGTAATCAAGGATATTTCAAACAAAGTGATTTTGCGTGCAAACAGTCGCAAAAATATGTCCGCCGAGGAAAAATGAACGTAAAATCACACGGCTTCGATTTTTCGCTTGATATGAACACACTTGCTCAAGGGCTTCGTAAAACGGAGCCCTTATTGTTTATTTTGCGATACCGCATTTTGCGGACTCCGATAAATTTTTAAATAATGCGGACAGTTTCCTCTTCAATTTCGTCTTAATAAGTGAAACGCGCTTCAATAACTTTTAAGAGGAAATTTGAATTATGGATAAAATTGTTTTAATTCAGTTCGCCGACGGAGTTGTGCGGATAATAGCGTTACTTTGCATGTCGTTTGGGTGTGTAATCGCAAGTAAAAACAAATTGAAATAATACGGACGGGTTTAAATCCGTCTTAATAGACAAAGTGTGTTTCAAAGCTTTTAAAGGGGAATGTTTATGCTTAGAAAAACCATAAAAAACATAGCGCTTCTTGATTTGCAAAATTTTACTGCCGAGGCGTTAAGGGAAATCAAGAAAATCGAGAGCTGTGCGATGCTTCTTGTTCCGAAAAATGCGAGTGATGAATGGAAAAATGCCTATGCCAAGATAACAATCCGAAATGTTGCAAGCATTATAGAGGTCAGCTACAGCAAATACAGCGTTTTAAACGGAATGGTTATATTAAACGATAAAAATGTTTCCGATGATTGCCTCTATATTGTCAACGGCATTATTATTCTTGAGACCGTTGAAAAAATTCCGGATTTGTGCGTGAACGGGCTTCTGCTTAAAAGAAAAAAATCACGCTATGAGATGACGCGAATGAACGGCAGAAGTGTTGAGGTTGAGGATAACGTCGTAATAAAGCCTTACCCTAACACCATCGAAATCGACGGCGATACGGTGAGGAGCTTCGATTACAATACATTGGTGGCCGCAGGCAACAATGTCGATATTGACAATGACGTGACCGAGCAAATGCTCTCCGATAAAAAGATAACATTTGCGGCAGGCAACGAGGTAAAATGCGGCAAAAGTATTTTGGGATATGTTAAAGTTAATTCAACCGTAGGCAACAAAATCACGGAAAAAAATGAATAACATTGAACTGTTTAACCAAATTTATGAAAAGTATTATAAAAGCATAGTTTCGTATTTTTCAAGGCGATTTGACAACGACGAGGCAGAGGATTTGGCTCAAATCACCTTTATGAAGCTGTGGGGTTATCTGCCGACGCTCGGTTACATCAAAAAAGAAAAGTCTTTGATTTTTAAAATCGCAAAGAATGTGCTTGCCGACAGACTTCGTAAAAATAATTTTGCCGACTCGCTTGATGAGCTTGAAAGCATTAAATGTCTTGAGGTGTTTGATGATATCACATCTGTTGAAATTCAGCAGATACTTTTGAAAATGAGCGAGCTCGACCGAGAAATAGTTACTCTTAAAAGCTACGGCTGGTCGAGCAGAGAGATCGGCAAGATAAAAAATATGCCGTCGTCAACGGTCAGAAACAGGCTGGCTGCGCTTAAAAAGCAAATTGAAAAGGAGCTCGGCGAGCCTTGCGGACGTCGAAAGCACCATAATACATATAAGACTTAAGAGCTGTCGGGCTATATGTCCGACGGCTCTTTTGTACAGAGATGTTTATTGATATTTATTATTTTTTTTGATATTATATTTTTAAAACATAAATGTGTAAATCGGTACGTCGAAAACAAACGGGTATTAACAAAATTGAAAAACAGTGTGAAAAAGGGGAGGTACCTATGCAGCAAAAAACAGTCAGCAAATACACAAAAGAACAGACATGCGAATTTGCAAAGGAAGTGCTTTTCAGACATTACGGGAGCCGAGCAACGCAGATTAAATACATAGGCGGCGGCTCCTTCGGATATGTTTACAAGGCCGAATTGCCCGTGATGCCGTACACTCTTACGGTAAAGGCCTGCCGCGTCGCCGGTATGCAGCATAATGAGAGCGCCGCGCTGAAAAAGCTTGCCGAAAGCTCGCCAGTACATATTCCCAAGGTCTATTTTACCTTTGACGCAACCGACGAAATCCCCATGGATTTTATAATTGAGGAATTTGTGAACGGAACAGACTGCTTCACCGACTTTTCAAAATTATTTTTAAGCAAAAAAAGAAAAGCGAAATTTGCAGATGCAATAGCGGATTGTCTTGCAAATTGGCACAACATTACCTGCAACAAATTCGGCAGCCTCGATTTCCCCGAGTACGATAATTGGCTTGATTTTTACCGACCGTTTGCGCAGGATGTTTTACAGACCGCCGCAGAGCTTAACAGAAAAAAACGGCTGAAGGACAGCACGCTTAATGTTATGCAAACAGCGTGGAAAAATTTTGATTACATTTTCAGCGAGCCCGTAAAAGAGGCGTCTCTTATCCACGGCGATTTGAATGTTATGAATGTAATGTCCGATAAAAGACTTAATATCACCGCGATAATCGACCCTCTTGAGTGCAAGTGGGCTGACAAAGAATTTGATTTGTTCCAGCTGAGAAACCTGACCGGGGAGTGCTTCGGGCTTTACAAAGCATATAAAAGGAAATATCCCGTTTCGGAAAAGTGTGATTTGAAGTGTGCGTTTTATGCGGTTTATCACGAGGTGTATTGCCTTATTTCAACCGGAACAAACACCGAAATCATACTTGCAGCGGCAGTCAAGAGACTGAAGAGGGAGCTTAAAAAAGCGGGGATTACATCTTGAAAATCCGACTCAAACGGTGATGCGAGCACACCTGAATGTGCCGAAAACGAGCATATAGTTAAAAACCATCTAAACAGCTTATGCTATAATTTACAATCGGAGGATGACATTGAATATCAAAGCCACGGATTTCTGCGACGTCTCAAATTCTGCCGAAGGCATTATCAAAGCAATAAATGAATTACAGAGCGGAGACACTCTTATTTTCCCGAAGAATGAGTATCATTTTTACAAGGACCGCTGTATTCACAAGGTTTGCCATATGACAAATACGGACTCCTTTAAGGCACCCGACAAGTATTTTGCGGTGCTTATCGAGAATAAGGAAAATATTACCGTGGACGGCTGCGGTTCAACCCTTGTGATTCACGGCGATATGTGTGCGTTTTCTCTGCGCGGCTGTAAAAATGTAAGGCTTGTAAATTTCACCGTAAGATATGCCTCCCCGACAAATTTTGAAATGGAGGTCGTAGAGCGCTCGCTCAATAAAATTACATATAAAATCCCGATGGGAAGCGACTTTGAGGTCAAAAATAACAAGCTTACGTTCTTTGAAAAAAGTCCGTTCAGCGGAGAGAATTACTATACCTATACAGCCAACGGCGAGTGCTACTGCAACGTAATTCACAGAGGCGACGAGGTTTTCAGAACGTTGCTCTCACCTACGAAAACCGCCTTAAAAATCAAAAAAACGGGGGCTCATACCGTCGAATGCAGATATTTTGTGTCACCTAAATTCAAGGTCGGAGACGTTGTTGCGATGTCTCGTAATAAGCTGCGCGACAACTGCGGATTGTTTTTCGAGAGCTGCTCCGATATCTTCTGCGAGAGGATAACCGTCAACTATATGCACGGCTTCGGGTGGCTGTCTCAGATGTGTGAAAACCTGAGCTTTGATAAGCTGACATTTAAGCCGGCGAGCGGTTACAGAGTTTCTTCGTTTGCCGATTTGATTCACGTATGCGGCTGCAAGGGCTATGTGAAAATAACCGACTCGCACTTTGAACACCCGCACGATGACGCAATCAATGTGCACGGCGCATTTTTAAGGTTCAGAAAGGCTTGCGACGAGCGAACCGCCGAGCTTGAATTTGTACATCATCAGCAGGGAGGTTACAAGGCGTTTTACCCCGGCGATAAAGTGAAAATATACAGCAGAACCGATTTGTCGGAGCTTGACGGCGTTTATACCGTAGACAGCACGGACGACAACATTGATAAAAAGACGGTCATTGTGAAATTCAAAGAAAAGCTGCCGCCGATGAAGCCGGAAATGTATGTCTTTGAGAACATCACGTATAACCCGAATCTCACAGTGAGCGGATGTACCTTTAATGCGATTCCGACGCGAGGCATTCTCTGCACTACCGATAAGGAGTCGGAGATTTTCGGTAACACGTTCAGGAGTGTCGGTATGCCCGATATTTACATTTCGTGCGATTGCAAGGATTGGTACGAAAGCGGCCCGTGCAGGAATATGAAAATTCACGACAACACGTTTTCTAAAAAAGACCCGATTAAGTTTGAGCCTATTTGTCTTTTGAAGCCCGTCAAGGATGTTCACAGAAATGTTCTGGTATATGACAACATTATAGCTGAATGAGCATCGGCTCCGTTTGCAGCCACGGCAAAGGCACGTTAGTTATTTTTTAACTAACGTGCCTTTTTTATATTAAGATATAATTTTACGCGGCCGGATTATTCGGCGGATACGGCGCCTTTAAACCTGCGTGACGGGTGATAGGCGAGCAGTGCTATAAATATCAGTACCGCCGTTAGCGACAGGCTTATCGGGTACGCATACATAATGGTTTTGAAGGTAGGCGATGACGGGAAAATGACGTATATCCAAAATACTCTTGTGCCGCAAACGCCTATTGTTGTGAGGAGAGCCGGTACCAAAGATATGCCGAAGCCGCGAAGATATCCCGACATAATTTCGTAAAGCATTGAAAACGTGTATGCCGAGAAAATCAGTAAAAGTCTGGTGTAGCCGAGCTCTATTACCTGTGGGTCGCTTGTGAATATCGAGAGCAGGAATCGTCCCGAGAAAAGAACAAGCCCTATTGTGACGGCTGTTGCGATTGTGTCCTCCGCAATTGACAGAAGCAGGGTTTTCTTGCAGCGGTCGAGCTTGCCGGCGCCGTAGTTTTGACCCACAAAGGTCGTGCACGCCTGACTGAACGAGTTAAAGACATCGTAAGCTATTACCTCTATATTAAATGCCGCGCTTGACGCCGCTATAACTATTGTTCCGAGGCTGTTGATAGCCGCCTGAATTATTATGTTTGAAATGGCAAAAACAGCACTCTGTATGCCTGCCGGCAGACCGATTTCCAAAATCTGACCGAGTACTCTTTTGTCTATGCGCAACTCCTTGAGCGACAGCTTTATGTACTTGTCGGACTTCATTAAAACAATAAACAGCACAATCGAGCTGATTGCGTTGGATATAACGGTGGCAATGGCAACTCCGTTTACGGTCATTTTAAGAACTATTACAAAGAATAAATTTAAAAGCACGTTGAGGCAGCCGGAGAGCGCGAGCACTATAAGCGGCGTTTTTGTATCGCCCACACTTCTGAAAACGGCCGACAGGAAGTTGTACAACAGTATTACGGGCAAGCCGAGCAGATATATGCGAAGATACAGAACGGCATACGGCAGTACATCCTCCGGAATGCTCATAACCGATAAAATTTGCACGGCAAAAATTTCACCGGGTATCATTACAAGAAAACCTCCGATTATTGCGGTGAGCACCGAGGTGTGAACCGCACGCTGTACGGTTTCTCTGTCGTCCCTGCCTATTGCGTTCGCTATTATTACATTTGTACCGAGGGCTATACCTATAAACAGGTTGAGTAACAGCCCGATTACCGGGCTGTTCGCTCCGACGGCGGCAACCGAGGCTGTTTTGGCTGCGCCCGTGAAGTTTCCGACTACGGCTATATCCGAGGCGTTGAAAAGCTGCTCAAGTATTGCTGTTGCGGCCACGGGCAGCGCAAATCGCGGAAGCTTGTTCCATATAGGGCCGTTTATCATATCCATTTTGTTACTGCTTTTTAACTTCGTCTTTTTCGGCATAATTATCCTTTTTGCATTTACGTATTTTTTATTTCGGTATTGTTTTTTAGCTGTGTCGCCTTGTAGGACGCAACACAATTATATCACCAAAAAAATTAACATCAATATACAGATATGATAAATTTGAGCGCCGCATCGCGCAAAGTAGTATAAAAACCGCAAAGCACCGCTACATTATGCGTTGAGGTAACCGAACTTACTCTTGGTCGGTTAAACCTATAAAATAATCGGCGGAAACATTATAAAATTGACAGAGCTTGATTAAATCCTCGATTTTCAATTCCGCTCTTCCGGTTTCGATATGGTTGTAGCCCTGTTGGGATTTGTTGATGATTTCACCTACTTGCTTTTGCGTTAAATCTCTGTCTTCCCTGATGTTTCTCATCCTTGTTCTGTAATCCATTTCCACAAAACCTCCATTGTAATTTGTGAAAATGTTAGCATACTCAAAAGCTGAGTATTGACATATACTCAATAATTGAGTATTATCATAAATGAAGTGTTTTATTATTGAGAAGGAGTTGTAAATAAATGGAAAAACAGAAAACGTCATCAAAACGTAAAGCGGCAATCAAAGTGATTGTGGCGGTATTGCTGATAGCTATAATGACCGGCATATCGTTCGCAGTCGCAAATTTTGTGCACAACAGAAAAAGCGTGCAGGCATCAAGCGTTAAAAACGGCTTGTCCGCATACGAGCTTGCGGTGCAGCAGGGATATGCGGGAAGTCTTGATGATTGGCTTGTTTCTCTCCAGGGTAAATCGGCATATCAGATTGCCGTCGATAACGGATATTCGGGCAGTGAAAAGGATTGGAGCAAAACCCTTACCGCAATGTCGAAAAAAGACAAATCCGATATCAGCTCCGCAGCATTTTCGGAAAAAGGCGACCTTGTAATTACGCTTTCCGACGGAACAAAAATCAATGTCGGTAAGGCGGTCGGTGCAAGCGGCAAAGACGGCAAATACGGTAAGGACGGCATAGGAATAAAATCGGCAAAAATCAATGATAAGGGCGAGCTTGTCATTTCCTATTCCGACGGCAACAGCGTAAATCTTGACAAGGTTGTCGGTGAAACAGTAAACAACGGAGTCGGCATTGCTTCTTCGATTATAAATGAAAAAGGCGAACTGGTGTTGACTTATACAAACGGCGAAACTGCCAACCTCGGCGGAGTAGTCGGCGCTGATGGCCGTGACGGCAAAAACGGTGCTGACGGAAAAGATGGCAGAGACGGTACGAGCGGAACGGACGGTATAAGCATTTCCGCAGCGGTTATAAATGAGTCGGGTAAGCTTATTATTTCATATTCGGACGGGACGACGGCAAACCTCGGTAAAGTAGTAGGTTCCGACGGTATAAACGGTGTGAACGGCACAAACGGTAAAGACGGCATAAGCGTTTCTTCCGCCGAAATCAATTCGGAGGGTGAGCTTGTGCTTTCGTTCTCTAACGGTCAGCGCGCCAATGTAGGAGCGGTTGTCGGAGCAAAAGGCGACAAAGGCGATAAAGGCGAGCAAGGCTTGCATGGAGCAAAAGGCGAAAAGGGTGACAAAGGCGAAAACGGTCTTAACGGTTCGGACGGTATAGGAGTTAAAAAGTCCGAAATCAACAGCGCAGGTGAGCTTGTAATTACATATACAAACGACCTTACCGAAAACCTCGGTCCCGTTGTCGGTGCAAAAGGTGACAAGGGAGACAAAGGCGACCAAGGCGTACAGGGTGAAAAAGGCGAAAAAGGTGACCAAGGCGTACAGGGTGAAAAAGGCGAAAAAGGTGACCAAGGCGTTCAAGGCGAAAAGGGTGACGCGGGTCTCAACGGAACCGACGGCAAAGACGGCACCGGTATAAATAATATTGAAATTTCAAACGACGGAAATCTTTTAATTACCCTTACGAACGGAACTTCGCTTAATCTCGGAAACATAAAGGGCGCAAAGGGCGACCAAGGCATTCAAGGCGAAAAGGGTGACAAGGGCGACCAAGGCATACAGGGCGAAAAGGGCGACAAGGGCGACCAAGGCATACAGGGTGAAAAAGGCGAAAAAGGTGACAAGGGTGACCAAGGCGTCCAAGGTGAAAAGGGCGACGCAGGCCTTGGCGGTGCAGACGGTAAAGACGGTACGAACGGCATCGACGGCGTAGGCGTTGCAAGCAGCGAAATAAATTCTCTCGGCGAGCTTGTTATAACATACAGCAACGGAACAACGGTAAATCTCGGCAAGGTAGTCGGCAATGACGGCGCACAGGGAGCTCAAGGCGAAAAAGGCGAAAAGGGTGACAAGGGCGACCAAGGCATTCAAGGCGAAAAGGGTGACAAGGGCGACCAAGGCATTCAGGGCGAAAAAGGTGACCAAGGCGAAAAGGGCGACGCAGGCCTTGGCGGTGCAGACGGTAAAGACGGTACGAACGGCACCGACGGCGTAGGCGTTGCAAGCAGCGAAATAAATGCTCTCGGTGAGCTTGTTATAAAATACAGCGACGGTAACACGGTAAATCTCGGCAAGGTAGTCGGCAATGACGGCGCACAGGGAGTTCAAGGCGAAAAAGGCGAAAAAGGTGACAAGGGCGACCAAGGCATTCAAGGCGAAAAAGGTGACAAGGGCGACCAAGGCCTCAACGGTACTGACGGTATCAACGGTACAAACGGAGCTGACGGTGTAGGCATTACAGATGTTACAATAAATGCCGATAACGAGCTTGTGCTTTCGTTCTCAAACGGCAATGTTATAAACCTCGGCAATATCAAAGGTTCAAAGGGCGACAAGGGAGATAAAGGCGACAGCGGACTTAACGGAAAAGACGGCGTGGGCATACAGAATGTCGATGTGACGGCTGACGGCGCATTGACCGTAACGCTTACAAACGGCACGGTTCTTAACCTCGGCAACATCAAGGGTGCCGACGGCTTAGGCATAACCAAGGCGGAAATCAATACCTCCGGCGAGCTTGTTTTGACCTATTCAAACGGCGACGTCAAAAATCTCGGCAAGGTTAGCGGTGAGAACGGTAAGGACGGTGCAAACGGCGCCGACGGACTCGGTATTAAGTCGCTCACACTCTCCCCGAGCGGCGAACTTGTGGTTACAATGTCCGATAATTCCATATCCAACCTCGGTAATATCAAGGGCGAAAAAGGCGACAGGGGCGAGCAGGGTCAGCAGGGACTTCAGGGCACCAAAGGCGCCGACGGACGAGGAATCGCAAAAACCGAGCTTGTTAACGGCGAATTGGTGATAACATATACCGACGGAACAAGCGATAATCTTGGAAGCGTAAGCGGAGCAGAGAGTGGTATTTCGGATCTTTTAACATATGAACTGTTGGAAAATGACACATATGCGGTTACCGGCTCAATAGTATCAATCAACAAACTAACTATTCCTTCAAGCTATAATGGTAAGGCTGTTACTGAAATTAGTGAGTATGCATTTAAAGATGAAGTATCCATTCTGTCGGTTACCATCCCCAACACGGTAGTTAAAATTTGTAACGGTGCTTTTATGTATTGTACTAATTTAAAAACAGTCAGAATACCGGCAAGTGTAAAAGAGATTGAGAGTTCAGCTTTTACGCTTAATAAAAGTCAGTTTGGCGATAGTAAATATAGCTTTTCCTTGTATGTTGAAGGAGAAAACAATTGGAATGGTTATGCAAGTCGTCAAACTTCATCTACCAGCTTTACGCCAAATTCGTTGGTATTTACCGGTGAACTTGATGGCCCGCAATTAGCATATTCTGGTACCCACAAACTTGATCCAAACAATAATCCATATCCCTATTATTGGTATGGCGGTGTAACATATAAGCGTAATTAGTAATGTGATTTGATAAATTGTTTCAACTTTGTTTAATTAAGACTGACGGCTTTGTGCGGAAGGAGGGCTAATATGAAAGTAATAACATTGATAGGTAAAACCAATTCGGGTAAGACATCATCACTGAAATATTGCTTTTTGGAAATGCTCGGCAGTAATGATTTTAAACTCGTTTGGAAAAGCAAACACTTTTTTGATGATAAAGAAGAAATAAAAAAGGATATACTTGATAATTGGAAAACCAAAAGTCAAAAAGGCGTTTCCGATATTTCCGGCGTGTTTAAATATAAGGGTAAGCATATATTCGTTGTGTCGATAGGTGATTCAATTACCGACATAAGAAAACAGCTTGAAAACAGACTGTATCAATATCCGGATATTGATATGTTTATTTGTTCCCGTCACGAGAAAGGGCAAATATATAAAGATCTTGCACTGCGCAACCTAACTATTTCCGAAATACCTATCATAAAAGACAGAGCAAGCAACCCTGACGAATACGATTGCGAAAATAAAAAATCAGGCAAAGAAGTCTTTGATAAAATTATTGAAACATATAAAGCTTTGAAATAACGCTCCCGTTCCCGAAACGGTTGTGTTTATAACAATATTTGATTTACGGGGCTACGTCCGGGCGTATTCTCAATGAGAATTTGTGCAGGGAAATATGCGAATACTATAAGCTGAAATGCGAGTAACCGCATTGAAAATTTAACTGCGGCAAGGTATCGGAAATTCAAAACAAACGGTGAATGATACCGTATTAAAAAGATTGCAATCCTCCGAAACAGCAGGGTTGCGGTCTTTTTTGCCGTGAAATTCGGCTTTTGCACATTAAACCGTTAAAATTTATCGGCAGTTTTATGTATTAAATCGTTGAAATATTTTAATTTGTGTGATAAAATAGCTTTTATCGGAATCGCACACGGCGATACGGGAATGAGAGCTGCCGAAGCATCTCGGCGGCTCGTTTTATTTTTGCTTTTAAGAGGAGTGCTGAAATGACGTCATCAACTGTATGCATTTTGGCGACGATATTTGTTTATCTCGTCGGAATGCTCGTAATCGGATTTCACTATGCCAAAAAGAACGAGTCCTCAACCGACTTTTATCTCGGCGGCAGAAAACTCGGCCCTCTCGTCACGGCAATGAGCGCCGAGGCGAGCGATATGTCAAGCTATTTGCTTATGGGCTTGCCGGGTCTTGCGTATCTGTCGGGTGTTGCCGACGTCGGCTGGACCGCCATAGGACTTGCCGTAGGTACATATCTCAATTGGCTTTTAACTGCCGGCAGACTTCGCAGATATACCCATAAAACCGACTCTTTCACCCTGCCGCAGTTCTTTTCGCACCGTTTCCGCGATAAGAAAAACATATTATCGTGTATGGCGGCTTTGATTATAATAATATTTTTCATTCCCTATACGGCGTCGGGCTTTGCCGCCTGCGGAAAGCTGTTTTCGTCGCTGTTCGGTATGAATTATATGACCGCAATGCTGATTTCGGCAATAGTAATAGTTGCCTACACGGCTGCGGGCGGATTTTTTGCTGCCTCTACCACCGACTTTGTTCAGAGCATTATTATGACCGTGGCTATTGTGTTTGTACTGATATATGCCACCGTGTCGGCAGGCGGTGTCTCAGCTGTTGCGGAAAACGCAAAACAGCTTCCCGGTTATCTTTCGTTCGTTTCGTCATATTCCGAAACTACGGGGGAGAGCGAGCCGTACAACCTTTTGCACATAATCACAACTCTTTCGTGGGGACTCGGTTATTTCGGTATGCCGCATATCCTTCTTCGCTTTATGGCGATTGAGGACGAGAAAAAGCTTAAACTCTCAAGAAGAGTTGCGTCTGTTTGGGTCGTTATAGCAATGGCTATGGCTGTGCTTATAGGTATAGTCGGCAGAGGCCTTTCAAGTACGGGACTTATCGACAGCCTCCACGGAAATGACACGGAAACGGTTATAGTTCGCGTAGCCGGACTTCTTTCAACCCACGGTGTTTTCCCGGCACTTATGGCAGGTCTTATTTTGGCGGGAATTCTTGCAAGCACAATGTCCACGGCAGACTCACAGCTTTTGGCTGCCGCATCGAGCGTATCCGAGAATATATTGCGCGAGACCTTCGGACTTAAAATTTCGGAGAAGAAGAGCATGCTTGCCGCAAGAATTACGGTAGTTATAATAGCGATACTCGGCGTTGTTATAGCCAGAAATCCCGACAGTTCGGTATTCGGCATAGTTTCGTTCGCTTGGGCAGGCTTCGGCGCGGCGTTCGGACCGCTCGTTATATGCGCACTCTTCTGGAAGCGCACAAATCTCCCGGGCGCAATCTCGGGCATGGCTGTCGGCGGAATAATGGTATTCGTTTGGAAATATCTTATAAAGCCGCTCGGCGGAGTTTTCGGAATATATGAGCTTTTGCCGGCGTTCCTTATTGGACTTATCACAATAATTGTTGTGAGCCTTTGCACCAAAGCTCCAAGCAAGGAAATAACCGATGAATTTGACGAGGTCAAAGCTATGGGTAAGGCGAAATAAGCGATAGCTTTGTCGGGTTTTAATTTTGACTTTTTGGGGTGCCGGATTTTGTTCGGCACCCTGTTTTTATGATGCTGTTAATAATTTGTTTGCAATTTCAACAAGAAATAACATTCAAAATATACCGTTGTTTATTCTGTCCTACAAAAATAAATTTTGTCCTGTAAGATTATTGACAAATTATTTTAAAAAGACTATTGTATTAGCAATGTATCAGTCAAATGCAATGAGCAGGACATGACTATTCGTATCACCGCTTTCAGAAAGCCGTCGGCAGTGCGAGACGGCAGCAAGGCACGTTTGGCTCTCACCTGTCAGCAGCTTCGGTGAAAGATTTTCCAGTAGTCGAAGCCGGAAACCCACCGTTAAAGGGGCGCGCCATCCATTATGGGCGGCGGTCGAGAGGCCGACAGTAAAATATCGGCAAGCAAAGTGGTATCGCGGAAGTAAATTTGCAACGGCGCAAATATACGTTTTGTAAGTTTAGCCTTCGTCTTTGCACGGGCTACCCGAAAGCGGGTATGCTGTGTGAGGACGAGGGCTTTTTGTTTTGCAAAAATGCATTCGGCTGAGAATCTTTTTTAAGAGAAGGGTTAGAAAAATGAACACACTTGTAATTGTGCTTATCGCGGCGGTTGTCCTTGTGGCAGCGTATCTGCTTTACGGACGCTGGCTTGCGAAAAAATGGGGAATAAATCCCAAGGCGCAGACTCCTGCCGTAAAATACAATGACGGCAAGGACTATGTACCGACAAACGGCTGGACCGTTTTCAGCCATCAGTTTTCTTCGATAGCCGGTGCAGGCCCCGTAACCGGCGCTATACAGGCGGCGGCTTTCGGCTGGCTTCCGGTACTCCTTTGGGTATTGCTCGGCGGCGTATTTTTCGGAGCGGTCACGGACTTCGGCGCTCTTTATGCCTCGGTTAAAAATGACGGTAAATCCATGGGCGTGCTTATTGAAAAATACATAGGCAAAACAGGGCGTAAGCTTTTCCTTTTGTTCTGCTGGCTGTTTACCCTGATTGTAATAGCGGCATTTGCCGATATGGTTGCAGGAACATTTAATGCATATACCGTAAAGGACGGCGTTTCGGTACTTGCCGACGCCGCAAATACAAACGGCTGTGCAGGCACCATTTCAATAATGTTTATGGTATTTGCCGTAATATTCGGACTTATCCAAAAGAAATTCAATCTCTCCGGCTGGAAGGAAGCCGTTGTCGGTCTTCTTTGTGTGGTGGCTTCCTTTGCTATCGGTATGCATTTTCCACTCATTCTCTCAAAGGACGCATGGAGCTATATTACATTTGTTTATATCTTCTTTGCGGCGGTGCTTCCCATGTGGCTCTTAAAGCAGCCGCGTGATTATATGACCACGTTTATGTTTATCGGTATGATAGCCGGTGCGGTTATAGGACTGCTTGTAGCTCATCCCACAATGAATCTTCCCGTATTTACGGGCTTTACAAACGAAAAGCTCGGTACAATGTTCCCGATACTCTTCGTAACGGTTGCGTGCGGTGCTGTTTCGGGCTTCCACAGCCTTGTATCCTCCGGAACCTCATCAAAGACCATTGAAAACGAAAAAGATATGACAAAGGTCGGCTACGGCGCAATGGTACTTGAGAGCCTGCTCGCGGTACTTGCTCTTTGCGTAGCAGGCGCGGCGGCTTCTCAGGACGGCACACCTGCATCGGGCACGCCTTTCCAGATATTCAGCCGCGGCGTTGCCGGATTCTTTGAAATGTTTGGCATTCCCGTACACTTCGCTACGGTATTTATGACAATGTGCGTTTCGGCACTTGCGCTTACAAGCCTTGACGCCGTTGCGCGTATAGGCAGAATGAGCTTCCAGGAGCTGTTTGCGGTTGACGATATGAAAAACGCGAAGCCTTGGCGCAAGGTTCTCTGCAATCCGTATTTCTCAACAATTATTACGCTTCTTTTCGGCTTTGTACTTACAAAAATCGGATATGCAAACATCTGGCCGCTGTTCGGTTCGGCAAACCAGCTTTTGAGCGCTCTCGTACTTATAACCCTCTGCGTATTTATGAAGGTTACGGGCAGAAGCAACAAGATGCTCTTCCCGCCGATGATAATAATGCTTTGCGTTACATTTACGGCACTCGTTCAGCGCCTTATAGCTATGGTAAAGGCTATAAGCACAGCCGCAGCGGTTACGATTCCCGCAGGCGAGACCACTTGGGGCAAGGTGTTCTTAAACAACGGACTTCAGCTTGTCATAGCTGTTTTGCTTATAGTTCTCGGCCTTACAATAGTTATCAACTCTATGAAGAGCTATGTTAAGAGCAAAAAGAACAGCGAGAAAAAAGAAGAAAAAGTAAACGGTTAATCAATATCGTTGAAACAGAGTAAAGGGCAGCTTGAAAGGTTATCTTTTCAAGCTGCCCTTGTTGCATATAAAAAACGTATCAGTCAAAGTTTACGGGGAAGTTTTTGTCCGCCGCCGCGTCAAAGCACATAAGTATTTGTTCTTTTGTGTTTTTTTCGTTTGCAAGATTTTCGGGAATATCGTCGCGCGAAAAATAACGGCTTTCCGTAGTCTCGGTGTTCGCCGTGACATCAAAAACTATAAGCGAGCAGAGCATAAATACCTTTGTTACGCCGTATGCGTAAACAGGCGTGTTGTGCCTGTTTCTGTCCTGAACCGCAATCAGTCTTACGGGTTTTACCGTAAGCCCTGCTTCTTCAAAAGTTTCTTTTACGGTGTTGTCGCCGACCGACATATTTACATCGCACCAGCCGCCCGGCAGTGACCACGTGCCGTTTTCCTCATGAACCAAAAGTATTTTGTCATCCTTAAACACTGCGGCGCGCGTATCTATTTTCGGCGTCTGATAGCCCGTCTCATTGCAAAACAGTTCTTTTGCTTTTTCAAAGGACACGTCGGCTTTTTCCGCTATCATTTCGGCGGAAATATCACGTATTCTTTGATATCGCTCTATATCGTACTTGTCTTTTCCGTACGTAAGACCTGCCTGGGCCAGACTTTGGAGTTCTATTGCCCAGTTTAAAAGTTTGTTATTTCTATCCATTGTCGGCTCCTATAACACCCGAAGAGGGACAGCTGAAAATACCGACCGTTTTGCCGTTAAGCTTATATGAAGAGGTTGCGAGATTTTCCTTTGACCACAGCTTTTCGTACAGCTCATAGAGCTCCTGCGGCGAAAGATTTTCGAGCGACGGTATTTTTTGTCCGTTTTCGGCGAGTATTTTATTCTTTGCTTCTTCCGAAGAAGCCATGGCGGCTATGTCATTTATCGCAAGAGATTTGTTGTAAAGTCCCCAATCGGAGTCTTTGTAAGAGGTAGTTTTGTAATTCCACAGCGTGTAGCTTATAAGAGCGCTGTCCATAAGCGAAACGGCGTCACCGCAGAATACTGTCGGGTTAAATTCACCCATATAGACCGCAACCTTGTATTGGCGTCTTGCCTTTTTCATAGAACGGATAAGCTGTTTTGTCGTTTTTTTCTCCTTATCGTAGGAGTGAAGCTGATACATCATATTCGACCAGCCCATCTCGGAGGGGTCGGGGAGCTTATCCATTCGCCAAAGCGCCTCTACGGTTATTATGTGGTCACGGTCTGCGGAGCGTATGGCTTTTATCATTCTGTCGTATACCGCTTTTCTGAGCGTCACGTCCTGCCACGGGTCAGCGGCGTTTTCGGGCAGAACACCGTGATCGGTGTCCGCGTTGTTGAGCGGCTCGTTCATAACGTCGTATGCTGCAACGCAGGTGCGGTCTTTATACCGTGTCGCTATTTTTATCCAGAGATTTTCCATTATGACCTGATAATTCTTATCACTATACAAAAGATTTCTCCCGGTCTTACCCGACGAATGGTCGCCGTTTTGACCGCCGGGGCAGCCGTGCATGTCAAATATCAGATACAGGTTGTATTTTTCCGCCATTTCACAGGCAAAATCAAGCTTTACAAATCCCGGATTTTCGTCATCGTTCTCGGTTATGTATGTGCCGTTTTCGTCCGACATAAAGTTTCTGTACCAGAAGGGTATTCTGATGCAGTTAAATCCGAGAGCTTTAACATTTTCAAAGTCCTCTTCGGTGATGTAATTGTCACGGTAGCTTTTAAAAAGCTCTGCGGTTTTTTCTTCCCCGAAAAGAAGCGTGAATTTATTTAAGGTGTCAAGTTCCGCCCAGCCGTCGTCCGTTCCGCCCTTTACGGTAAGACTCCTGTCGAGGCTCATAACGGGGCACATCCAGGTCTCCTGCAAGAGCCAACCTCCGAAGTTGACGCCGCGAAGCTGTATGCCGTTGTCGCTGCCGTCTGTGAGGTAGCCGTCCTCGCTGACTCGCAAGAGCTTGGAGTTGTCGATTTCACGCCGCATTTTCGGCTTCTGCCCACAGGACGAAAGACAAAACAGCAATGCCGCAGACAGTATAACGCAAACTAACCTTTTCATAACACCGCTCCTATTGTTAATTGTTTTTTATTATTCGATTGACGAGTAATCTATTTTTCTGTTTTTGAAATAGTATTCCCTGTCGTGCTCGCCGACATCACGCATTACGCGGCACGGATTTCCGACGGCGACCACAGATGACGGAATGTCCTTTGTAACAACGCTGCCCGCGCCTATGACGGTGTTATCGCCTATCGTAACGCCGGGCAGAATAAGCGAGCCTGCGCCTATCCAGCAGTTCTTGCCTATATGAATCGGCATATTGTATTGGTATTCCTTTGCTCTGAGCGTGGGATCTATCGGGTGGCCGGCGGTTGCCACGGTAACGTGAGGGCCGAACATTGTGTTGTCGCCGACGTATATGTGAGTATCGTCAACAAGCGTCAAGCCGAAATTGGCATAGATATGATTGCCGAAGTGTACGTGCTCTCCGCCGAAGTTTGAGTGAAAAGGAGGTTCTATATAGCAGTCATCGCCTATTTCCGCAAACATCTCCCTGAGCATTTCCTCACGCTTTTTAAGCTCGGTCGGCCGAGTCATATTAAAGTCGTAAAGCCTGTCGAGACGCTTTAATTGATGCCGCATTATCTCTTCATCGCCGGGTAAATACAATTCACCGGTGTGCATTTTGTCTTTCATGGAGCTCATTTAAAATCCTCTTTCTCTCTTTTATTGACATAAATTATAATTGATATTATCATAAGTATATCATTTTTGTATACAGCTTTCCACTATAAAGTTTAACGGAGGAATTACAATGGATTACAGAAAATTCGGAGATACCGTGGTTGCGAGATTTGACCGCGGAGAGGAATTTACAAGCTCGCTGCAAGAGCTCTGTGAAAAGGAAAATATTAAGCTGGCGTCCGTTTCGGCGATAGGCGCATTAAATGCGTTTACCGCAGGAGTATATATGGTGGACGAGAAAAGATATGTAAAAAACGAATTTAAAGGCTGCTTCGAGATCGTTTCGCTCACGGGAACCGTAAACACCAAGGACGGCGAGTATTACAGCCATCTGCACATAAGCGCCGGAGACGAGAGCGGCCGTGTTTTCGGCGGACATCTTAATGAGGCACATATCAGCGCGACCGCCGAGGTCGTAATAAGGATGATAAACGGTGAGGTTGACAGGTTTTATGACGATGCTACGGGCCTTAATCTGTTTAAATTTTAAGCCGACTCAAATTAGAATATGCGTCGTGCGCTCTTTGGGGCGTTCGGCGCTTTTTTTATTTCTGTTGACAAATGGATAATACGTGTTATACTAAATTAGTTCAATTTAGAACTAATTGAGGTGATGTGATGACCACGATAGAATTTCTGTCGGACTCGGCAAAACTGTATCAGGATACGGTCTTGCCCGTCTGCAAAAAGTACGGGCTTACGTATATGGAATTCGGTGTATTGATGTTTCTTTACAACAATCCGCAATATAATACTGCGGCACAGATAGTTTCGATGCGGCACATACCTAAGTCGCACGTTTCAATCTCTGTAAAATCGCTTATGGAAAAGGGGCTGCTGCGCGGTGAAAAGTGCAAGGACAAGCGTGCTGTGAGACTGTCGGTGACGGAATTTGCCGAGGAGATAGCAAGAAGCGGAAAATCGGCTCAAAAAAACTTTGTTGATACGCTTTACGGCGGGTTTTCCGAGGCGGAGCGCAGCGCATTTTCCGCGTTGCTTAATAAAATGGAAACAAATGTTGCGGAACATTTTGATTTGAAACGGAGTTGACACAATGGATAAGGACAAAGAATTTCTCGGAACGGAAAAAATAGGCAAGCTGCTGTTTCGCCTTGCCGTGCCTACCGTAATTGCGCAAATTGTAAATATGCTTTACAATATTGTTGATCGCATATATATAGGGCATATCCCCGGTGAGGGCAGCGCGGCTCTGACGGGAGTGGGCGTATGTATGCCTATAATTATGATAATTTCGGCATTTGCGGCGCTTGTAAGCGCCGGCGGCGCACCGAGAGCCTCGATAAGTCTCGGCAAGGGCGATAAGGACGGCGCAGAAAAAATACTCGGAAGCTGTTTCTTACTTCAGCTTATATTATCGGTCATGCTGACTGCCGTTTTGCTTATATGGAACAGAAAGCTTCTGCTGATGTTCGGCGCGAGCGAAAATACAATAGATTACGCTGCGGCTTATATGGATATTTATGCCGTCGGAACGATTTTTGTTCAGCTTACATTGGGCTTAAACGCGTTTATAACGGCTCAGGGCTTTGCAAAAACAGGTATGCTCACCGTTATAATAGGCGCGGCGGCAAATATAGTGCTTGACCCGCTGTTTATATTTGTTTTCGATATGGGAGTGCGCGGAGCAGCTGTTGCCACGGTAATTTCTCAGGGCGTATCGTGCGTTTGGGCGGTGTGCTTTTTGCTGTCGAAAAAGACCGGACTTAAAATTCGGCTCAAAAATATGCGCCTGTCGCTTAAAATCATAATGCCGTGTATTGCCTTGGGACTTGCGACATTTATTATGCAGGCGAGCGAGAGCGTAATTTCCGTGTGCTTCAATTCTTCTCTTTTAAAATACGGCGGCGATATAGCGGTCGGAGCTATGACAATACTAACAAGCGTAATGCAGTTTGCATTGCTTCCCTTACAGGGAATAGGGCAGGGTGCCCAGCCTATAATGAGCTACAATTACGGCGCGCGAAATCCGGACTGTGTAAAAAAGACCTACCGTCTTTTGCTTATTGTCAATATGATTTACGCCGTGATTTTGTGGGCGGCGATAATGCTGTTCCCAAAGGTGTTTGCCGGAATTTTCAGTTCAGATTCGGAGCTTGTCGGGTTTGCCGCAAAGGCACTCAGAATTTACTTAGGAGGGATGTTCCTTATGGGCGCGCAGATAGCCTGCCAGATGGCGTTTGTGTCAATAGGCAATGCTCCGTGCTCTATAATAGTAGCCGTTGTGCGCAAATTCGTTTTGCTGATACCGCTTATCTATATAATGCCGCATATAATATCCGATAAGGCCATTGGTGTTTATACCGCAGAGCCGATAGCCGATGTTTTGGCCGTAACCTTCACGCTCATACTGTTTGCGTTCAGATTCAGAAGCGCAATGAAAAAGCTTGAAAAGCCCGAAGCAGCCGAAAAATGACATTGAAAAAAGACACGATGAAAATCGTGTCTTTTTGTTTAACGCATTTGTTTTGTGGGGACGTTAAACCGGAATTGTGCCGACTGAAATATCCGTCTGGTTACTCCGAAACATCATTCTTCGGTCAGCAGCATTCTGTCATTGTCAAGCTCTTTTCCCGACTTTTGACGGTAGAGTCCCAAAAGGTCCTGAACTGTCATATTGTTTCTTTCGTCACCCTTTAGGTCAAGCACCGATTTGCCGCATTCAAGCATAATTGTGCGTGTGCCGAGCTTGAGCGCGGATTTTATATTATGCGTAATCATCATGGTTGTGATGCTGTTTTCCGCCACAATCCGCTGCGTGATGTCAAGCACCTTTTCGGCTGTGAGAGGGTCGAGCGCCGCGGTATGCTCGTCAAGCAAGAGAAGCTTCGGTGTTACAAGCGTGCTCATCATAAGCGTTACAGCCTGCCTCTGACCGCCCGAAAGCTGACCCATTTTTGTCTTTAGTCTGTCCTCAAGGCCCATATTGAGTTTTAGGAGCTTTTCTCTGAAGAATTCAACGTCTCTTTTTTTGAGCGCAGGTGAAAAGAGGTGTCTTGTCGCTTTTGAATAGACAAGCGCGAGATTTTCTTCAATCGTAAGGTCGGGAGCCGTGCCGCGCATCGGGTCCTGAAAAAGCCTCCCTATGTCTTTGGCTCTGATGTGCTCTTTTTGGTAAGTTATGTTTTTTCCGTCGAGGACTATTTTACCGCCGTCACACAAAAACTCGCCCGCAATCGCGTTAAACAGCGTGGATTTGCCTGCACCGTTAGAGCCTATTACGGTGACGAATTCGCCCTTATCAAGCGATAATGAAATCCCGTCAAGAGCCTTATGCTCGTTTGGCGTTCCCTTTAAAAATGTTTTGGAGAGATTTTTAATTTCAAGCATTTTTCATACCCTCCCTTTTCATTTTTCTGTCTGAGATCGCGTTTTTAACGGCCGGCACCGACAGCGTTACGGCAACTATAACCGCCGACAGCAGCTTTAGCGCGTTTGCCGAAAATACATTTGTCTCAAGCGCAAAGGCGACTATCATTCTGTAAATTACGGAACCGACGACTGCCGAAACAAGCCCTACTGAAAGCGAGCGTTTGCCGAATATGACTTCGCCTATTATTACCGAGGCGAGACCTATAACTATCATACCGCTGCCGGAGTTTACGTCGGCAAAGCCCTGTGTTTGAGCTATCACGGCACCAGAAAGTGCAACGAGCGCGTTTGATATTGCAAGTGCGGTTACGGTGGTTATGTCGGTATTTATCGAGGAGGCTCTTACCATATCCTTGTTGCCTCCTGTGGCTCTTATACATAAGCCGAGAACGGTTTTAAAGAACATAATCAGCAGTGCTACGCATATCGCGCAGATTACCGCCGCCAAAATCATTTTAGGCAGATCCCCCGTGCTGTTTTCGCCGAACAGCGACGCGAAACCGTCATAAAATCTCTTTTTGCCTATCAAAGATACATTGGGAGCACCCATAATAGTTATATTGACTGTGTAAAGACCGCTCATGGTGAGTATTCCGGCAAGTATCGGGTGAATTTTTGCTTTTGTTTGTAAAAATCCCGTGACAATTCCTGCGGCAAAGCCGGCGAATACGGCCGCCGTAAGACCCAAAAACGGATGTCCCGAAGCGCACAGGACTGCGGAGACGGCAATGCCGAAGGTGAAGCTTCCGTCAACGGTGAGGTCGGGAATGTTCAGTATGCGGAATGAAATATAGACGCCGAGTGCCAAAAGAGCGTATTGAAAGCCGAGCAGCACCGCGCCCGAAACAACAGAAAGCATAAGCTTTCCTCCTAACAAAAATTTAAAGGGGTTGCAAAATACTCGGAAAGCGACAATCAAAGCGGCGTGTTAAAGCTCTGCCGCCGAGATGCTTTTCGAACATTTTCCTAACCCCTGAAAGACTCAAATTATGCGCCGATGAACTGATAGTTGCCACCGGTAGGTGTTTTAATGCCGAGTGTGCTTGCGGTCTTGCTGTTTATGACATACTGATAATCCGTGAGCGCAACTGCGGGGACCTCTGATACGGGAGTACCTTTTAAGATTTTATCAGCCATATCGGCAGCTTTTTCGCCGAGCTGTGTGTTGCTTACACTGACGCTTGCAAGCGCGCCTTTCTGAACCATTACGGGATCGCTGCCGTATACGGGAATCTTTTTGGCTGTTGCCGCCTCTACTACCTGCTCCATGGCAGCCTGTACGGTGGAATCTATGGGAATGTAAAGAGCATCACACTTTGCGGCGAGCGAGGTTGCGGCCGACTGTACCTCTGAGGAATTTGTAACGGTTACCTCTTCGTAGGCATAGCCGCTCTGTGAGAGGTAATCCTTAGCCTTAGCGGCGGTTTTTACGGCGTTATCTTCGCCCGAGCAGTAGAGTATGCCTATTTTTTTGACATCGGGAGTAAGCTCTTTTGCAAGGCCGAATATCTGGTCAACCGGAACTATGTTTGAGGTACCGGTTGCATTTTTATCGGGCTTTTCCATGCTTGTCATAATGCCGGAGCCGACGGGATTTGTAACGGAAATAAATACGACGGGAGTTTTAAGGCCTTGATTTACGACTGACATTGTGGCGGGCGTAACTATCGGAACTATAAGGTCGTAGTCGCCGTTTTTAAGCCCCTGGCTTATGGTGTTGAGCACGGACTGATCGCCCTGTGCATTTTTGATGTCAAATATCATCTGAGCTTCATCGTAGCCGAGAGTTCTCATCTCCTGAATAAATGACTCGCGCATCTCTGTGAAGGCACCGTTGTCTGCGAGCTGAACTATTGCGACCTTGTACTTCTTACCGGTGTTGTTTGTGCCGGGGTCGGAGTTCGTGGTGCTGTTTGTTTTGTCTGTGCTCTGGCAGGATGCAAATGTGAGCACCGTGAGCATAAGTGACAGCATAACTGCAAAAAACTTTTTCATTTTAAAATCCTCCTGAAATCTTCTGTATAATAAAAAAGCTGCCCTTGTAAAATATACAAGGACAGGAAATTACCTGCGGTACCACCTTGATTAGCGTAAAACGCTCACTCTGACGGAATACTGACATATTCCTCTTTCTGTAACGTGAAAGCTCCGTCGCAACTTTTCATTGCGCCCTCAGCGGACCATTTGTCTGCACCGTAACAACCGGACTTACACCGCCTCCGGCTCGCTAAATGTTCGTTTTGCAGTTTTACTTCCGTTTCATCGGTTTAGGTCATTAAAACACACTTTAAATTTTTTGTCAAGGGTTTATTTTTGATTTTTTTATGATACAATAACATCGGTATAGTTGCTTTGCGCGGTACCGATATTTTCCCAAGGGGCGTGTTACACAATGGTAAGGCATATTATTTTTTGGACATTTTCCGACAATGTCAATGATTCAAACCGTAAAGAGGTACTGAAAATGATGTCTGACTCGGTTAAGAATCTCGTCGGAAAGATTCCGGGACTTATAAAAGCGGAAATCGGTGAAAACTTCGCCGACAGCGACTGCGATTTTGTATTTTATGCGGAATTTGAGCGTATGGAGAATATTCCGGCATTTCAGGTGCATCCGCTGCATGTTGCCCATAAGGAGCGTTCGGCGCCGTATGTAAAAACACGCTTTGTCGCAGACTATGTTTCGGAGTAATCAAAACATTATTTAATATCGTTGAGCGTCTCGTAAGCTAAGTCCGGCAGGTCTGTAAAGACTGCGTCCGCACCGTTTTTTTCGAGGCGCTTCATTATTTTCGGGTCGTTTATGGTCCAGTACTGAACGGCTATACCGTAGCTGTGGGCGTAATTTATAAGCCTTGTTGTACCGAGGTTGAAGAAGTAATCCTTATACGGAATGTGCAGATATTTAAACTTGAAATGACCCTGCTTATACGGAATGTGAAAGAAACTCTGAAAATAGAATCTGACCACCTCGTGTATTGTGGCCGAACGTGTTATGTCGGGATATTTTTCGTCAAGATACCGAATATTGCTCTTGTGAAATGAGGCTACGGCCGTGCGTGAGAGCATATTATACTTTACCAAAAGGCGGTGAAGCTCATCTGCGGTGCGGTAACCGATGTCACCGTCGTTTTTAATATCAACGGTAAAGGTGTAATCCCCGTACGGAGCAAGAAAATCAAATACGTCGCTGAGCCTTATAATGCGGAGTGAGTCCGGAATTTTGTCGCCTCGCAGACCCTCGTAAGGTATAGAACCGTCGGGAAGAACAAACTTTTCGCCCATATTAAGCTTTCGCAGCTCCTCAAAGCTCAGGTCGCACGGCAACACGCCGGGCTTGCCGAAATATTCCTCCGAATCGCTTGTACGGTCAAGCGTGTCGTCATGCAGGACTATTATTTGGCCGTCCTTTGTGAGGTGCAGGTCAAATTCAAAGCCTTCAAGTTCGAATTTATCCCTGTTCTTGATCATATTCTGAAAGGCGAGCAGAGTATTTTCCGGAGCGAGCCCTGCCCCGGAGCGATGAGCCAAAACTCCCGTCTTGCCATATGGCAGTATAGCCGGATTGTCGCTCTTGATGTTCTTCTTGGGCTTGTCGGGCGTTTCCCCTCTGAATATGATGCATACTAAAAATACAACCGCTGCCGTAATAAACAGCACCGTAAAAAATGTTTTCATTTTGCCCTCCCGCTTACCGCGCATATAATGTGCATAATTAACAATATATATTGTATTATAAGTCGATTTATATAATAAGTCAATAAACAAAGACGAAAAGAAAGACGGACATAAAACACAAGCTTTATATCCGTCTTTTAAATTTATTTATGAGTCACCGTTATATCAGTCGTCCTTGCCGCAGCAGTATTTGTACTTTTTACCGCTTCCGCATGGGCACGGGTCGTTTCTGCCGGGCTTTTTGGCTTTTCTGACCGGCTGCTTCTTTTCACTGCCGTCGGTAGCTCCGCTTGTGGAGGTAATCTTGCCCTGCTGCTCACGTTTTGTGTCCGCTTCGGTGCGGATTACAACCGTAAGAATGCCGGTGACCGTACCCTCGCGAATGGCATCGGTCATTTCCTCAAACATATCGTAGCTCTCCATACGGAATGCTACTATCGGGTTTTGCTGACCGTAGGAGCGAAGGTAAATACCGCGCTTTAATTCCTCCATTGCGTCGAGGTGATCCATCCAGTTGCGGTCTACGTTCTGAAGAAGTATTTTTCTCTCGAGCAGGCTCATAATCTCCGCTCCGTACTTCTGCTTGCGGTCGTTGTAAAGCTTTTCGGCTTTTGAGAGGAAGTATTTAAGATAATCGTCGGGGGTCTTGAGCTCGTCGAGCGAATCGGAGCCTATAATCCAGCCGAGCTTTGTCTTCATACCGGCGAGGTTCCACTCGTTTTCGGGAAGTGACGACGGGCAGTAGAACTGAACCATACTGTCAAAGTAGTCGTTTATCATCTTCTGAATCGTTTCGTGAAGATCAGCTCCGTCGAGCACCTGATTGCGTTCGCTGTAAATCTTTTTACGCTGCTCGTTCATAACGTCGTCGAATTCGAGGACGTTGCGGCGTGTTGCAAAGTTGTTGGCCTCTACCTTTTTCTGAGCACTCTCAATTGATTTTGAAAGAATGCCGGCCTCTATCGGCATATCGCCGACTGCCTTGAAGTTGTTAAGGATGTTATAGAATCTGTCACCTGCAAAGAGTCTTAAAAGGTCGTCCTCGGCAGAGAGGAAGAACTGGCTGTGACCGGGGTCTCCCTGACGTCCCGAACGGCCGCGCAGCTGATTGTCGATTCGTCTCGACTCGTGGCGTTCCGTGCCTATGATGTAAAGACCGCCTGCATTTCTAACCTTTGCGGCTTCGTCCTTGAGCTCTTCCTTGTGCTTGTTTTCAAGCTCACGGAATGTCTTTCTCGCTTCGAGAATCTCTTCGTCGGAAGTCTCTGCATAACCTGTTGCTTCGGCAATAAGCTCATCCGAATAGCCCTTTTTACGCATCTCGGCCTTTGCCATGTATTCGGGGTTTCCTCCGAGAATAATATCGGTACCGCGGCCTGCCATATTGGTGGCTATCGTCACGGCTCCGAATTTACCTGCCTGAGCTATGATTTCGGCTTCTTTTTCGTGGTACTTGGCGTTGAGTACCTCGTGCTTTATACCGCGTTTTTTGAGTGCCTTTGACAAAGCCTCGCTCTTTTCGATGCTTATCGTACCCACGAGCACGGGCTGACCGTTTTCGTGACATTCTATAATGCGGTCGATTATCGCATTGAATTTAGCCTGTTCCGTTTTGTAGAGAACGTCCGGGTCGTCGATTCTTATCATCGGCTTGTTAGTCGGAATCGAAATGACATCGAGAGAGTAAATCTCCTGGAACTCGGTGCTCTCTGTCATGGCGGTACCGGTCATACCCGAAAGCTTGTCGTAAAGTCTGAAGTAATTCTGGAAGGTGATGGTGGCGAGCGTCTTAGACTCTCTCTCTACCTTAACACCCTCCTTTGCCTCGATAGCCTGGTGCAGACCCTCGCTGTAACGACGGCCGAGCATTATACGTCCGGTGAATTCGTCAACTATGAGAACTTCTCCGTCCTTTACAACGTAGTCAACGTCGCGTTTCATAACGCCTATGGCCTTTATTGCCTGCTCTATGTGGTGGAGAACGGTTATGTTCTCGCTGTCCATAAGGTTTTCGAGGTTAAAATATGCCTCTGCCTTTGCAATACCGGATTTTGTGAGCGTTGCGGTTTTCGCCTTTTCGTCAACTACGAAATCGCCGTCCTCGGAAAGCTCCTCCTCGGCGTTCTGCTTTGAGTCGAGCTCCTTTACGGTAACCTTTTTAAGGGTTTTTGCGAAGCTGTCGGCAATCTTATAAAGGTCTGTCGACTTGTCGCCGACGCCTGATATGATAAGGGGTGTTCTCGCTTCATCGATAAGGATCGAGTCGACCTCGTCCACGATGGCAAACGAGTGACCGCGCTGAACTCTCTGCTCCGCATAGGCTATCATATTGTCTCGAAGATAGTCAAAGCCCATCTCATTGTTTGTGCCGTAGGTTATGTCGGCAGAGTATGCCGCCCTTCTCTCGTCGTTGTTGAGCTCGTGGACTATAAGTCCTACGGAAAGACCGAGGAAGCGGTAGAGCTTGCCCATCCACTCCGAGTCGCGGCGGGCGAGATAATCGTTGACGGTTACTATGTGAACGCCTTTTCCGGAAAGAGCGTTGAGGTAAGCGGGCAATGTTGCGACGAGGGTTTTGCCCTCGCCCGTTTTCATCTCGGCAATACGACCCTGGTGAAGTATGATACCGCCGATTATCTGAACCGGGAAGTGCTTCATATTGAGAACTCTTGATGAAGCCTCACGGCATACCGCAAATGCTTCGGGGAGAATATCGTCGAGCGTTTCGCCGTTTTTAAGTCTTTCTTTGAACTCCGGAGTCTTCGCCTTCAGCTCCTCGTCGGAAAGGCGAGAATATTCGTCCTCATAGCTTAATACCTTTTTTTGAATGGGCATTACGCGTTTTACTTCTTTCGACGAATAATCTCCGAAAATTTTGGTTAACAGTGACATTTATCGTGTTTCCTTTCGTAAAAAGAATGGAGTTTGCCGTATACG
>ENA-UEQP01000809-UEQP01000809.1-human-gut-metagenome-genome-assembly--contig:-NODE-809-length-32370-cov-4.905366_pt1 | contig 32370 bp, 29 predicted proteins | sample MGYA00242951_ERZ507951 | MGnify/ENA primary metagenome ERZ507951 (study PRJEB26167, sample SAMN06115539) | human gut metagenome | host: Homo sapiens | place: China:Shanxi | collected 2015-11-18...
TTGCGAAGTGATTGTCTCATCATTCTGCTATTCGATCTGTTTACTTCTCCTTTTATGTCTTTCTGTGTTTGGGAATCTCAAAAATCCAAATTTCGACATCTTGTGCAGGAAGAATTGATTCTGCTGTGAAATCCACTTATAATTTCAGATATAAAAGCTTCAATAAAATATAAAATCTTACGGAGGAACTGTTTCATGCCAGAAGAAAGATACATAACGATCGTCTCGGAGAGGAAAACGATCGCTTTAAGAGTGAGTACGATCTTATATGTTCTGATGAATGGAAAATACGCAAATATCCATGTGCTGGGAGATCAGGTGTATCGGACAACGATGACACTTGGGGAGATCGAGGAAAAGATCGGGGACGGATTTGTGCGGGTGCATCGCGGCTGCCTTGTGGCTGTCATGGCAATTCACAACGTCACGGATACCATCAATCTCAGCAATGGGGAATCCCTGGGGTATACGGCCCGTAAGAAAGGGGAGATTCTGAAAACACTCCGGAATGCCCAGCAGGACGTGATCCGGGGATTTCAGAATCATGGAGTACCGATGACGGACGATGAGTACCATGACTATTACCGCAGTTTCGATCAGCTCCCATTCGCATTTACGGATATCGAGATGGTATTTGATGAGGAGAAACGAGCAGTTGACTGGATCTTCCGCTATGGAAATCCGGAACTTGCGAGGCTGGAAAAACTGCCGTTAGACCGGCTGATCGGAAATTCATTCGGAAGTCTTTTCAGCAATATGGATTCCAAATGGCTTCGAAGCTATGAGCGGGCCGTCCTTTACGGGGAAAAACTGGAGCTCATCGACTACAGCCCGGAAATCGATACAAATCTGAAGGTCACATGCTTCCCGACTTTTCCGGGGCATTGCGGGTGCATCCTGTTCAATATTTCGGAGATCGAATTCGTGAGCAGTAGATAGCGCTGAGAATAAGCAAGTAACTTATAAAGAGGGCGCACCGGAGTTTACGGCAGTTTATGATGGATTTGTCAATGGAGAAAAATTAGAAAACGTTGGCGGAACGATCAAATTCCGTTGTGAGTATGAGAACGGAAGTCCGGCTGGCGATTATGAGATTCAGCCGGAGGTTACCGGTCTTGCAAACTACGAGGTGACTGCAAATAAGGGAACACTCAGCGTTCTGCCGAGAACCCCGGAATTTGTGGATTCCCAAAATTTCTATACAACTCGTGTCTATGACGGAAAGGCAGTAGATCTGGCTCCGACGACAGACGGCGATGGCAAGATGAGCTGTGAGATCACGAATAAGGAGACGAACGAAGTCTTAACGTCTGATCCGGTTGATGTCGGGAAATACCATGTTGTTTACAGTTTTGCTGCCGGAAAGAATTACAGTGCCGGAAGTGTAGCTTATGATTTTGATATTACACCGGCTCCGTTAAAAATTACGGCGGCAGATCAGAAGCTTTCGTATCTGGATGAGATTCCGGAATATACGGCAGATTATGAAGGCTTTGTAAACGGCGAGAATCTGGAAAGTGCCGGAGGAACCGTTCACTTTGATTGTTCCTATCAGAAGGGAACTGCAGTCGGTTCGTATCCGATCAATCCGGAGGTTACAGGTCTCAAAAACTATGAGGTAACGACGGAATCCGGAACGATGACGGTTGAAAGGAGAACCCCGGTATTCACCGATTCTGCAAATCTGTATACAACTCGCGTCTATGACGGAAAAGCTGTGGATCTGACTCCGGCAACGGACGGGGACGGCAGGATGAGCCGCGTGATCACGAACCGGGAGACGAATGCGGTCTTAACATCTGATCCGGTCGATGTGGGAGAGTACCGTGTGATTTACCGTGTTTCGGAAGGACAGAATTATACGGAGGGAAGTATTTCCTACGACTTTGCGATTACACAGGCACCGCTTGTGATCACCGCAGAGGATAAGAATGTTGTATTCGGAGCAAAAGCACCGGAGTATACAGTTGTCTATGATGGCTTTGTAAACGGTGAGACGGAAGCGGTTCTTACGGGAACGCTGGTTGTGACATGTGATTACACAGAGGAAAGCCGTGAGTCTGCTTATGAGATTGTTCCGTCCGGACTTTCTGCAAAGAACTACGCGATCACCTGGAAGAATGGTGTTCTGACAGCACGCTATCCGGAGAGTGACGATGACGACTACGAGGAAACTGGTGGGCATTTGATACAGATGGCTATCTGGTTACCGGATGGATCTTTGATCCGGTTTACAGAAACTGGTTCTACGTGGACGTCAACACCGGAATGAAGACCGGTTGGGTCCAGATCGGCGGAAAGTGGTATTACTTCAATCTGGTTTCCGACGGAACAAGAGGAATCATGTTCGCGAACCGCATGACACCGGACGGCTGGTTTGTCCGGGAGGACGGAAGCTGGGATGAGAAGCGGTAAGGATACCGAGATAAAGCTCCCATAAAAACTGAATAAAGACAGGAAAAGGTCGGCACGGGAATGTGCCGGCCTTTTTTCAGACGCAAATCCCGGGAAAACACTTGCAATCCGGCCATTTTCTGCTATACTAAACTACATTAACGCTTTATTAAACTAATATGGCAGACTAAAATGAGAGGAAGTATGAAAAATGAATGGAGCGATCATCGGTGTTTTTCTTGTGATCATTGCCTATCTGGTGATGATGCTGGCAATTGGTTTCTTTTATTCTAAGGGAAATAATGACTCCAGTGATTTCTATCTTGGCGGCAGAAAATTAGGACCGTTTGTGACGGCAATGAGTGCGGAGGCGTCGGATATGAGCAGCTGGCTGCTCATGGGACTGCCGGGTGTCGCGTATTTAAGCGGTACCTGCGACGCAGCATGGACGGCGATCGGACTGGCGATCGGTACCTATTTAAACTGGCTGATCGTCGCAAAAAGACTCAGAAGATACAGTGCGAAGACAAATTCGATCACGATGCCGGATTTCTTTTCGAACCGGTACCGCGATGATTCGAAGCTGCTGCTTGGAATCTCAGCAATCTTTATCATCATCTTCTTTGTCCCATATACGGCGTCCGGCTTCGCAGCATGCGGAAAGCTGTTCTCCACGCTGTTCGGGATCCCGTATACGGCAGCGATGTTGATCAGCGCGGTTGTCATCGTCGGCTATACGGCGCTCGGCGGCTTCATGGCAGCGAGCTTTACGGATCTGATCCAGAGTATCGTTATGACGATCGCCCTGGTCCTTGTCGTATGCTTCGGCGTGTCCATGTGCGGCGGTCTTGATGTCGTTCTCGCGAATGCAAAGGAACTTCCGGGATTTTTATCCCTGACAGCGACATATGACAGTGCATCAGGAACTGCATCTAATTATGGAACAATTACAACAATTTCCACACTTGCCTGGGGACTTGGATATTTCGGCGTGCCCCATGTTCTTCTTCGCTTTATGGCGACGGAGCATGAGGACAATATCGCAATGTCCAGACGAATCGCGACGGTATGGGTTGTGATCTCGATGGCAGTGGCGATCTTTATCGGTATTGTCGGACACAGCCTCACAAAGAACGGCGTGATGGCAGAGTTAAAGGGATCCGCTTCCGAGACGATCATCATCCAGGTTGCAACGCTTTTAAGCCAGCATGGATTCCTCGCGATCATCGGAGCCGGTATTACACTCGCCGGAATTTTAGCCTGCACGATGTCCACCGCAGATTCCCAGCTTCTTGCGGCATCCTCCGCTGTTTCTGAGAACCTGTTAAAGGGGATGTTTGGCGTAAACCTTACTGAGAAGAGAACGATCCATGTTGCCCGGGCGACGGTTCTCTTTATCGCAGTGATCGCAGTATTTTTAGCGGGAAATCCTGACAGCTCCGTATTTGGAATCGTGTCCTTTGCGTGGGCTGGATTCGGTGCAGTCTTTGGACCGGTTGTCCTTGCGGCACTGTTCTGGAAACGTTCCAACAGGAACGGCGCACTTGCGGGCATGATCGCAGGCGGCGTCATGGTATTTGTATGGAAATACTGCGTTCGTCCGTTAGGCGGGGTATGGAATGTGTATGAGCTGCTCCCGGCATTTATCGTTGCAATGGTCGTTTTGATCGCGGTCAGCCTTGCGACTGGGGAGCCGTCGAAGGAAATTCAGGATGAATTTGATGAGATAGTTACTTTTCGTGGGTAGGAATTTTCTGAACTGAAAATTCCGTACAGTACAGTAGTGGCTGCGGATTTTGCCGATTCGGAATGCGAAGCATCGGCAAAATCCAGTTACAGTGCACGGGCATGAAGTGCCTGTGGACTGTGACTGGCGGTGAGAGAAGGAAAGTAATCCTGTTCGGCTGATATTGAAAAACTGCAAAAAAAGAACTATAATGCTCATTAAGAGACCTGACAAGTAGGTTTTTGTCGGGTCTTTTTCTTAAAGAAAAACGATGTGGTTATTTGTGAACAACTTAGAAGATAAATGAAAAGGAGATTGTGGACAATGGATGAATTACAGAAGAAAATTGTGGATTATGTAGAGGCAAACGGCAAGACATATCAACAGATCGCTTTGGAGATCCATGAGAAGCCGGAGGTCAGCAATTATGAGTTTTTCGCTTCCAAACGGCTTGCAGATCAGATTAAGAGTGTCGGGTTCGAGGTGGAGATGCCGGCGGCCGGTCACAGAACGGGATTTGCGGCGAGCTATAAGTCCGGAAAGCCGGGCCCGGTCATGGTGTTCCTCGCAGAGTATGACGCTCTTGTGGGACTTGGACATGGATGCGGACACAACCTGTTCGGTGCGACGTCCTCTCTTGCGGCGGCTGCGTTAAAAAGCGTGATCGATGAGGTCGGCGGAGAGGTCCGCCTCTACGGAACACCTGGAGAGGAAGGTGGAGAGAACGGAAGTGCGAAGGGAAGCTTCGTCCGTGAGGGATATTTCAAGGACGTCGATGCGGCTCTTTCCGCACATCCGGGTGTGGGACATCATCTGACAGAGAAGACACTCGGCTGCGTGCCGATCGATATCGAATTCTGGGGCAAGGCGTCTCATGCGGCTGCGGCACCGGAGCAGGGAATAAATGCTCTGGACGCGCTGATCCAGACCTATAACTCCATCAATGCTCTTCGCCAGCATCTGAGTGATGATGTGCGGATCCACGGGATCATCGTAAACGGCGGACAGGCACCGAACACGGTACCGGATTACGCAGCGGCAAAGTTTTACTTAAGAGCAGCCGCATCCAGCACTTTAAAAGATGTTTACGCAAAGGTAGAGCGGATCGTGGAAGCCTCTGCGATGGCAATGGGTGCAAAGGGCAGCATGAAGCCGTATCAGAACTGGGTAGAGAACATGGTTCCGACACCATCCTTTGATGCGGTTTATGAGAAGAATCTGAAGTTGTTTGGGGAGACAGCAGATCCGGCAGGAGAGCGCCTTATGGGGTCGACAGATATCGGAAATGTTTCCCAGGTCGTTCCGGCGATCCAGCCGACCATCAATATCAGCGACGAGCCGATCAAGGGCCACAGCAAAGAGATGGTTGCGGCAGCATGCTCACAGAAAGGACTCGATTCTATCCTTCTTGGCGCAAAGGTTCTTGCGTTCACAGCCCTCGATCTGATCCGCGAGCCGGAGACATTAAAAAAGATCAAGGAAGAACATGCCTATGAGGTAGAGCATCAGGCAGACTGACCGGGGGGAGGATAGCCGCTCCCGGTCCCCATGCGGCGTATATGAAGACGGACTCTTTGGGAACGTCAAAGCGGACCCGGATCCCGTAAGTCGCGGCGGCTGCCGCGCATCTTCGTTTCCGGCGGTGGCGGGGCACCGGCCGGAAGATAGGAAAGCGGAAGAGATCTGCTGAACCGTTATAGAAATTTCTTCATACAGTCCCGGAGATTTTCTTCCATCCCGGTGAGCTCATCGGCGATCTCCATGACAGCCTTTGACGCACCGGAATACTGATTTTTATAACCGCATATGGTCTTGATCCCCATATTACAGCCGTCAGTGACAATACTGGCGGCTTCTTTGTCACCGCCTTTTGCCATCATGCGCATTTCTGTGGACATCCAGGACCAGGCGGAGGCCATTTTCCCCGGCTCTTTTCCCTCCTCCTCCATGGCGCTTAAGGTCTTTTTGATCTTTGCATCCAGCTCCTGATGCTTTTCATAGCTTTCCGTGATATCTTTCCAGAGCTCCTGATCCGACACCATATCCCGGATCTGCCCCAGGCTTTCCGCAGCCATTTTGCAGCCGGAGTCACATTCGCGGAGAAGATTGACTGAGTGCTCTTCCATCATTGATCCATCCTTTCCATAATAATTGCCATGCAGTTTCTTCAGACAGCTGATAAAAACAACAGCCATGGATCTGTCTGATATTCATCTGCAAAAAAAGTATGAGAGATACGGGGGAAAATTATGCATGGCACTTCTGGAATGTCACTGACATGCCATAAGAATTCAAGGGCGGTGGAACGTATTCTGCCGCAGACAGAAAAACTTAAGAAAATGAAAAGCAAAGGACAAGAGGGATCAGTTGAATCCAGCCCCTATTTATGTTATGATGTTAACGTTCGAAAACGAATTATGCTGAATACTGGAGGAAAAGCTTGGAAAAGACAGAAGCAGAAAAAATTCTGAAGGAAAAACTGGGAACCGCAGAGAAGGTACTTGTGGGGATCGGCTCTCAGTGGAAGAAAAGAGAAGGCACGGAGGAGGGAGAGGTCCTTCATGCCGCCGAAAAGTTAAAAAATTTTCTGGATGGAAAAGATTATTATATCATAACTTCACTGTCCGGTGAGGATGCGGACCGGCTGGGCTTTTCTGCCGGTCATATGGCAGTTCCCCATAGCGTATCCTTTACGGAAGAAGCGTGGAAGCATTATACCTTATGGCTTTCCTGCACCCTGAACCGGAATACGGTGCTCCTGGAGTTGGGGGAAAACTATAAAGATCCGTCCCTGATCCGCTGGCCCTTTGAGAAGACAGCAATGTTAAACAATAAGGCGTATCTGTTCCGGGTTCATAAGATCTTTTCCCAGGTGCCGGAAGAGCTTTCTGGGAAATCATGTCCGGTGGCGGAGGTATCGTTTAAATTAGTGGATGATTTCTTAGAAAGAGTATAACTGTTCAGGAGGCTTGTGCACTTGCTGTGTTGACGGTAAGAAAACATAAAATTATGAAGGTACTGAAGCGTTACGAATAAATACAACAAGGAGGAAATATGGCTGCGATCGCAAATGACTGGTTGGTCCCTATGAGCGGGGAATTCAAAAAGCCGTATTACAGGAAATTATACGAGACCGTAAAGAATGAGTATGAGACGAAGGAAGTCTACCCGGCACCGGATGATATCTTCAACGCTTTTGCGTTTACACCGCTCTCAAAAGTGAAAGTGGTGATCCTTGGACAGGACCCGTACCACGAGCCGGGGCAGGCGCATGGACTGAGCTTCTCCGTAAAGCCGTCGGTGGAGATCCCGCCGTCTCTTGTCAATATTTATAAGGAACTTCATGAGGACTGCGGCTGCTATATTCCGAACAATGGATATTTAAAGAAGTGGGCAGATCAGGGTGTGATGCTCTTAAACACAGTCCTGACCGTTCGTGCCCATGCGGCAAACTCCCACAAGAATATTGGATGGGAGGAATTCACGGACGCCGCGATCCGCGTCTTAAATGAGCAGGACCGCCCGATGGTGTTCATCCTCTGGGGACGCCCGGCGCAGATGAAAAAGCCAATGCTGACGAACCCGAAGCATCTGATCCTCGAGTCGCCGCACCCGAGCCCGCTGTCCGCCTACCGCGGATTTTTCGGCAGCCGCCCGTTCAGCAAGACAAATAAGTTCTTAAAAGAACACGGCCTGGAGCCGATCGACTGGCAGATCGAAAACGCCAACTAGCAATCTAGCGTGCGTCAGCGGGTTCGGAAAAATGCGCCGCAAGCTTGCTTGCAGAAGCATTTTTTTGAACCTGTTGACATAGGGCGGATGCCCGAAGCTTCTTGTTTTCATGACAATAAAAACAAGAAGACCGCACGCAGATTCCGCGCAAGCCAATATCATAGAAAGCATAGGAGTGAATATGAGTAATTTTATTGAATTTCTGAAGATCATCGTATTCGGTGTCGTAGAAGGTTTCACCGAATGGCTTCCGATCAGCAGTACCGGACACCTGATCCTGGTGGAAAATATCGTCCACCTCAACGTCTCTGAGGACTTTATGAACGTGTTCCGCGTTGTGATCCAGTTAGGTGCGATCCTGGCCGTCCTGGTCCTGTATTTCAGACGGCTGAACCCGTTTGATCCGGGAAAGAAACCGGCACAGAAACGTGCAACCTGGCACTTATGGTTCAAGATCGTGATCTCGTGTCTCCCGGCGGCTGTCATCGGAATCCTGTTTGATGATGTTCTGGATAAGTACCTCTACAATCCGTATGTCGTAGCGGCAATGCTGATCATCTACGGTGTGATCTTCATCGTATTTGAGAACCACAATCAGTATGCGGAGGCGCGGGTAAAGAAGGTTTCCCAGATCAGCTACCAGACCGCCTTCTATATCGGTTTATTCCAGCTTCTCGCCCTGGTCCCGGGTACATCGAGATCCGGCGCGACGATCCTCGGCGCGATGATGCTCGGCTGCTCCAGAACAGCAGCATCCGAGTTCACCTTCTTCCTTGGAATTCCGGTCATGTTCGGCGCCAGCCTCTTAAAGATCGTTCACTACGGACTCGCATTCTCCGCGATGGAGCTCTTCTTCATGGCAGCCGCCATGGTGATCGCGTTCGTTGTTTCCATGTATTCGATCCAGTTCTTACTTGGATATGTCAAGAAACATGACTTTAAGTTCTTCGGATATTATCGCATCGTCCTCGGTGTGATCGTTCTGATCTACTTTGGATTAACTTCGATTCTTGCAAAATAAGAGGAAACGTCAATGAAAGTATTTCTGTGTGAAACGATCCATGATGCAGCTTATCAAAAAATGAAGGAGCGGGCAGAGATCATCAATGACTGGGACAGGATCGGGGAGGCGGATGCCCTGATCAACGGTGCACTTCATCCAGAATACCTGGTTGTTTAAAATATTGCAATTAAAAAGAATTCCAGAAAAATCTGATCAAATGTACAGATATTTCTGGAATTTTTATTTCACAGAACCATACATGTTTCATCACACTTTCATCACAATTCACTGGTACACTATGTCATGTAGTTAAGGAGAAGAAAAAAGAGAAAATAAGAGAACGTCCTTAAGTACATAAAGAAACATTGAAAATTTCAACACAGAAAGGAGATACCTATTATGTATGATGAAAATAAATGGAATGAAGGAAATCATGAAAATGAGATGAAACATACGGAACAGCCGGTAAACGCGCAGGACAGCCAGAGCAGCCAGAACACCCAGAATGGAGCACAGCAGCCTCAGGGAGAGCATACGGGAAGACAGGTCTACGGAAGACTTGGTTCCGGCACGCAGAATGGTCAGCCGTATAACGGAAATCCGAATGGGCAGAGCCAGAATGGTTCCTACTACGGCGGACAGCAGCATCAGCAGTACTACGGCAACCAGAACCAGTACACGAACCCATATCAGCAGTACGATTATTATCAGGGACATGGACAGAACCCGAATGGAAACGGTAACAGCCATCACGCCCCAAAGAAGAATCCACACATGAAGACAGCAGCGCTTGTCACAGCGGCAGCCCTTCTTTTCGGTGTCGTATCCGGAGGAACGATGTACGGAGTGAACCGCGCGGCAAACACCCTGTTCCCGTATCAGAGCACACAGGCAGGTGCTTCCTCCGAGACGATCGGACAGACTGCGCAGGTTCCGGCAGCCAATACTTCAACAACCTCCGGCAACGGCATTGTCATTGAGGATGTATCCGCGATTGTGGACGCAACTCTTCCGTCAGTTGTATCCATCACGAATACTCAGGTTTACCAGAGCAACAGCTGGTTCGGCCAGTCCCAGACTTACGAGGTTCCGAGCAGCGGTTCCGGCATCATCGTCGGACAGAATGACTCTGAGCTCCTGATCGTCACAAACAACCACGTAGTCAGTGATTCCGAGGGACTTACGGTTACATTCGCGGATGAGAGCACTGCGGACGCAGCCATCAAGGGTACCGATTCCGAGGCAGATCTGGCGGTGATCGCCGTACCGCTTGACAAGATCTCCGCTGACACAAAGAGCAAGATCAAAGCAGCGACTCTTGGAGATTCGGACGCATTGAAGATGGGTCAGGGCGTTATCGCCATCGGCAACGCACTCGGACTTGGCCAGAGCGTAACAGTCGGACATGTAAGCGCATTGAACAGAGAGATTCAAGTCGATGATATGACAAAGACCGTGATCCAGACTGATGCAGCCATCAACCCGGGCAACAGCGGCGGAGCACTTTTAAACTCCAAAGGTGAGGTCATCGGAATCAACGAAGCAAAATACGCGGATACAAGCGTTGAGGGTGTCGGCTATGCGATCCCGATCTCAAAAGCAAAAGACATCATTGATGATCTTATGACAAGAACTACAAAGATCGCAGTTTCTGAATCCGAACAGGGTTATCTCGGAATCCAGTTACAGAATATTGACGAGTCCATGGCAAAGATGTACGGAATGCCGCAGGGTGTCTATGTTTATAAGATCATGGAGGACTCCGCAGCCGCAGGCTCCGACCTTCATGAGAAAGACATCATCACAAAGCTGGACGGCGAGAAGATCTCCAACTACGCGGATCTCGCAAAACTCCTGACTTACTATAAATCCGGTGATACGGTAACACTGACCGTCCAGTCCCTCGTAGACGGCAGCTATCAGGAGAGAGAAGTTCAGGTAACCTTAAAGGAACGTCCGGCTGAGGCAGATAACGGAAACAGCCAGAGTCAGGAACAGAATCAGAAACCGGCGCAGAGCCAGTCAAGGATCGGTAAATAAATCAGAATCGACAGTAAGACCGCCTCTCCGGAGTGACCCGGAAGAGGCGGTCTTGTTTTGTAAGGTATAAAGGTTTTATCGAAGGATTACAGGAAATTCATAAATGTGGTCAGTACCATGGAGTTAAAGAAGTCAACAAATAAGCTTCCGACTAACGGTACGATGAAGAACGCTCTCGGAGCAGCACCGTAGCGCTCAACGAGTGCTCTCATGTTTGCCATCGCGTTCGGGGTAGCGCCCATGCCGAAGCCGCAGAAAGCGGTGGTCATAGCAGCTGCCTCGTAGTCACGTCCCATCACGTTGAATACAACGAAGTTTGCGTACAGGAACATGACAACGGTCTGGACAAGAAGAATGACGATCATCGGAAGAGCGAGCGCTGCTAACTGCCAGAGCTTTAAGCTCATCATTGCCATGGAAAGGAACAGGTTTAAGGAAAGTCCGCCCAGGGCGTCGATCTCGACCATCGGGAGGTCTTTGTTCTGGACATCCCAGATATTGCGGATCGCTGCTGCTGCGAGCATAGCGCCGATGTAAGTCGGGAATGTCAGGTGGCATACATCTTTGAAGAAGGTGAAAATAAGAGTACCGAGACCGATGGCAACCGCTAAAAACATTGCGGATGTTGTGAATTTCTGACCATCAACGGCCGGCATAACCTCAGCTGTCTCGTTGCCTTCCTCAGCTGCTGTGGATTTCAAGTGGAGTTTTTCAACACGGGCGCGGGCGATCGGGCCGCCCATCATGCTTCCGGATACAAGTCCGTATGTAGCTGCCGCGAGAGCAACAGTGGTAGCGCCGACAACGGCATAATCAGTCTCAAGAAGCGGTCCGAAGGAACCGGATGTTCCGTGTCCGCCTACTAACGGCATGGAACCCATACATAAGCCAAGGAGCGGATCCAATCCAAATGCTGCTGCAAGACCGCTGCCGACTGCGTCCTGAACGATACAGATGGCGATTGCCAGACCCAGGAACATAAATACCTGTATGCCGCCTTTTTTCAACAGACGGAAGCAGGCTGTGAATCCGACGCTGCAGAAGAAGATCGTCATGAAGACACTCTGTAATGTGGTGTCAAAGGAGAGTTCCAGAATTCCTGCTGCGTATAACGCCAGATGAGCAAAGGCGAATACGATACCGCCGGCAACCGGTGCCGGGATGCAGTACTTGCTTAAAAATGAAAGTTTGTTGACCATAAGCCGTCCGAGACAATAGACGAGAGCGCCGAGGGCGCAGGCCTGGTACATGTCGAGCTGTAAAGTGATCATAAGATTTACCCCCTCTTATATAGTTGTTCACCAGGTAACGGTTCAGTGAATTCACAGCCGCGGTCAAGCCTGTGTTACTTACGGTCGGTGCAGGGAATGCGCTGACCTGCCAAACAGTTACTTAGTTGCTACAATTCCATGTTAAATTCAAACTACAAAAAACATCAAAAAAATACAGGGGGAAGAGTTCAGATACTGTTAAGAGGAAAAATGATTCTGTCAGAAAATTTACACATGGTTTTTCGGTTGCGGGAAGACTCAATTTGCATTATAATAGGTTATAATTCTGTAAAAACAGGCAGAAAACGCGTGGACAGGCCGCGGCCTGTATCCATGAGAAACGATAGAAGGTTCAGGGAGAAAAAATTTGGAAGACAACAAAAATAACGGATATGAGAAGATCTGCTGCATGTGTAGACGGACGGAGAGTCAGGCAGGAAAAATGATCACGCTGCCGGGCGGATTGCAGGTGTGCCGGGACTGCATGCAGAGATCGTTTGATATGATGATGGGAAGCGGTATGGACTGGACAAAGATGTCCGGGATCACGCCGGAGCTGTTGAAAAATATGTATCTGAATCCGATGGGAAGCGGAGATGGAGCGCAGAAGCCGGAGAATACCGGAACTGCTGCGGGTAAGAAAGATGACGTGAGCGAAGCGGAAAAACAGAATTCTGTGGATGATTCGACTGAAGCAGACACGGATGAGGATGCAGAGCAGACCGTTGTGGATGCTGATGAGGCTGAGGACGGCGACGATTTCGAGGAGGACGGTGACGGATCAGAGGGAATTCCACTGGGAAATATTTTCGGAATCCCGGTGGGGCAGATCGACCTCGGCGCCCTCATGGGCCAGGGTCATAAGCGCAGGAAAAAGAAGAAAAAAGTAAAAAAGGAGCTGTTTAAGCTCAGCGAGATCCCGGCCCCCCATGCGATCAAGGCACAGCTCGACGAGTATGTGATCGGACAGGAGCAGGCGAAGAAGGTGATCGCTGTCGCAGTCTACAACCACTATAAGCGTGTATTTTCCAAGACATCCCCGGATGCCGGGAAGTACGGAACCGATATTGACATCGAAAAGTCAAATATCCTGATGATCGGACCTACCGGAAGCGGTAAGACGTATCTCGTAAAGACTTTGGCGAAGCTCCTCGATGTGCCGCTTGCGATCGCGGATGCCACATCCTTAACAGAAGCAGGTTATATCGGTGACGATATCGAGAGTGTTCTCACAAAGCTCCTCGCAGCGGCGGGCGGTGATGTGCAGAAAGCGGAGATGGGCATCGTGTTCATCGACGAGATCGATAAGATCGCAAAGAAGAAATCCACGAACACCCGCGATGTCAGCGGCGAGTCCGTGCAGCAGGAACTCTTAAAGCTTTTAGAGGGTGCGGATGTGGAGGTCCCGGTCGGAACAGGACAGAAGAACGCCATGACCCCGATGGAGATGATCAACACAGATAATATCCTCTTTATCTGCGGAGGCGCCTTCCCGGATCTTGAGAATATTATCAAGGAGCGTCTCACCAATACGACGTCCATCGGCTTCGGCTCCGATCTGAAAGACAAGTATGATAAGGATCCGAACCTTCTTTCCAGAGTTACCAATCAGGATCTCAGGGAGTTTGGCATGATCCCGGAGTTCCTTGGAAGACTTCCAGTGACTGTGACACTTCAGGGATTGACAAAAGACTTCCTCGTGCGGATCTTAAAAGAGCCGAAGAACGCGATCCTGAAGCAGTATAAGAAGCTTCTCGCCATGGACGAGGTAAATCTGGACTTTGACGATGACGCTCTGGAATGGATTGCAGAGCAGGCGTTAAAGAAAGATACCGGAGCCAGAGCACTCCGGGCGATCATCGAGGAGTTCATGCTTGATATCATGTTCGAGATCCCGAAGGATCCGGAGATCGGTTCCGTGACGATCACCCGTGCGTATCTGGAAAAACACGGTGGCCCGCGGATCGAGATGCGGGAGTATTCCGCACCGGAGAAGAAGGAAGCTCTGCCCGGACCAGTGGAAGCGGCAGTACAGGAAGGCGCTCCGCAGGTTGAATAAATTAAAGGTTTCGTAAATGTAAGAAAGCTTCATGAAGATCCAGTGTTCCATATCCGTATTCACGGTTCGGGTATGTGAGCGCTGGATTTCTTTGTGCTCCGCGGACGAAGATGGATTTTAATACCGGAGTGTTGAGGTACGGATAACTTCCGTCAAGGAGACCCCAGTGCAGCAGGATTGCCGCGGCTCCGGCGAGATGGGCGGCGGCGACGGAGGTGCCGGACATTCTCGTGAGGCGTATTCCCGAGGCGGATGCCCCTAAAATATTGACGCCCGGAGCAGCGAGATCCGGCTTGATTTGCCCGGAACGGCTGTAACCGCGGCTGGCATGGATGTAGATACTGTTCCGCGTGTGGTCATAGGCTGTGACGGTGATGGGATACTGGGCATTTCCGGGATCTGTGATGGTCGTGTCGGGATCCGGGCGGAGAAAATAAGTCTCATCCGAGATGAAACCCCGTACCGGAAGCCAGAGATGAAAGGTTTCCCGGATGTCCAGAGAGTTCCGGATCCGGATCCGCCAGATCCCGGACATCGGTCTTTCAAAGCGCATGAAGATAAACTGGCTCCCGGCGCTCACGTCGGCGATCTGGGTGTAGACAGTGATCTGAGTCTGCTCCAGAAGAAAGGACAACGTGTTCTCGCCCCGGAGCGAAACGGGAATCTCTTTTGCAATCTCCCCGGTGGGCGAGATAAAACCCACCGTGTAGACACCAACCTCATTTGCCCACAATTCCATGGAAAATCCCGTTTCCTGTTCCCCCACACGAAGTTCCGCTGTGATCTCATCCGTATCGGCATTCATGACTGCCTGAAAGTGGTGTCTCGCTCCTGTTTCATTTCCTGCGGCGGTGATGACGGCGGAACCATTTGAAAGGCTGACCTGATTTAAATACTGTCCGAGTCGGCTCGTTCCCATGTGGCTTCCCATATTGGTGCCGAGGGCGATACAGACGACAAGAGGCATGGAGTATTCCCGCGCGAGAGCGTAGAGATAGGAGACGCCCATCAGGATATCATTTTCCTGATATGCGTCAGCCCCGTCCCGGATCAGGTAAAAATCCCGGAGATACTGTTTTGCTGGTTTTAACTTCACCATGGCGATGGATGCCCGCGGAGCTGCCCCGGAAAATCCGGCGCGTTCGTCCCGGTTTCCGGCGGCGATGGAGGCGAGGAAGGTTCCATGCCCGTTTTCGTCCCGGGTTGGAACGATGGAGGCAGGATCATCGGAATTCAGGGCCAGATTGATCTGGGCAGCAGTATATTGGCAGCCGTAAAGGACCGGGAAGAAGGATGAGGTTTCAGAAGACGGCGGGAGTGTCTGGTCCCATATCCCAATGATTCTGGTACTCCCATCCGCGCTCCGAAACAGAGGATCCATATAATGGATCCCGGTATCCACAAATCCAATAAGAACTCCTTCCCCCTGATTGTTCAGCACCGGAAGCTCACCTGCCGCTGTGATCCCAGCAGCATCCATACTTGTGACATCTAAAAGACTATATAGTTTCGGAATTGCCGAATATGTATAGGAGGTATAGGAAAAGGATGTTATCGTGGAGAACGGGATATAGACGACCGCCAGCGTGGAATTCACGAAATCAATGCAGTCTGTCCCCTGTGATCGCATAAAGTTCTCGGGAGAGGTAAAATAGGGCGCGATAAAATCTGCAAACTCTTCCGATGCGACAGAATTTCTACATGCCATGGCTGATACTCCGCAGAAAAATGGTTTATACTGTATATGTATCCAGAATGCAGATAAGACCCGGATCCAAGAAAGATATGGACGGACTCTTTAAAATGTTGTAAGATGATACAAGGGATAGAAGATCAAAAATCCGACGCAGGGCTGCCTGCAGAGGGATTTCTGTATCTGGACCCGGCATCATATCAGTTTAGGAAAGAAAGGGGAATCGCGATGTTTGGATTTTTGACATTCGGAACGACGCTTGCGCTTACAGATCTGGCTGTAAAAAAAGAGATCGAAGCCAGACCCGATGAAGAATTCCCGAAAACCGTGAAAGAATCAGGTGGCCTGATCCGCCTCTACAAAAACCACAATCCGGGCTTTTCCTTCGGATTCATGAAGGAATACCCAAAACTTGTGGAGATGGTCCCGGTCTGCATGCTGTCGGCGGTAGCCGGTGCATGGGCGTATGTGATCGGAAAGAAGGGACGCGTGCTGGAGAAGACGGCGCTGACCCTGGTGCTGGCCGGCGGAGCGAGCAACCTTTATGACCGGCTCAAACGCGGATATGTGGTGGACTATTTCAGCATCCAGTGGAAGAAACTGAAAAAAGTGGTCTTCAACCTGGGTGATATCTTTATTTTTGTCGGATCTGCCCTGTTTGCGGCAGTCCAGCTCGTGGAGGAGCTCCGCGAAATTCTTCCGAAAGAAAAAATCTTTGTTAAGGAAGAAGAGTAATTTAGGCAGCAGGACATAAAATCCAGCTCACCCATGCTGCAAAATACATCGGCGCAGAAAAGCCGGGACAATGAGGAGAACAGTCTATATGAAGAAACAATATGATTACCTGTTAGTGGGCAGCGGACTTTTCGCCGGAGTTTTCGCGTACTACGCAAAAAAAGCCGGAAAGACCTGCCTCGTTCTTGAGAAGAGAGAACATGCAGGCGGAAACATCTACTGCGAAAATATCGAGGGCATCAACGTACACCGCTACGGCGCCCATATCTTCCATACCAGTAACAGGGAAGTCTGGAACTTTGTGAACGGCCTCGTGGAATTCAACCGCTACACAAACAGCCCGGTTGCAAACTACAAGGGCGAGATGTACAACATGCCGTTCAACATGAACACTTTCAGCCGCATGTGGGGAATCTCCACTCCGGAGGAGGCAAAAAAGATCATCAGCGAGCAGAGAAAGGTCATCAAGGGTGAGCCGAAAAACCTGGAAGAGCAGGCCATCAGCCTTGTGGGAACCCATATCTATCAGAAACTCGTAAAGGGTTACACCGAGAAACAGTGGGGCAGAGACTGCAAAGAACTTCCGGCCTTCATCATCAAGCGTCTCCCGGTGCGCTATACCTACGACAACAACTATTTCAACGATCTCTACCAGGGAATCCCGATCGGCGGCTACAATAAGATCACAGAAAAGCTCTTTGAGGGCTGTGAGATCCGCCTTGGAACCGACTATCTGGCGGATAAAGCGAAATATGATGCGCTTGCGGACAAGATTGTGTATACAGGAACCATCGACAGCTATTTCGACTACTGCTTCGGAAAACTCCAGTACCGCAGTCTGCGGTTCGAGACGGAAGTCTTAGACTGCGACAACTACCAGGGCAATGCGGTCATCAACTACACCGACCGCGAAACTCCCTACACGCGGATCATTGAACACAAGCATTTTGAGTTCGGAACACAGGAGAAGACGGTCATCACGAGAGAGTATCCGGCGGAGTGGACCGAGGGCATGGAGCCGTATTATCCGGTCAATGACGAGAAAAATCAGGAATTATATAAGAAGTACGCAGAACTCGCCGGAAAAGAGGAGAATGTGATCTTCGGAGGAAGACTCGCGGAATACCGTTACTATGATATGGATAAGGTCATCGAATCCGCATTTTCCTGCGTAAAGAAGGAATTCGGAAATGAGTAACAGTTCGAAAATGCCTCATGGATTTGCTCGCCTCATTATCGGTGACGGATCCGCGGTGTCGGAGCAGAAGAACATTATCTGGAATATGATCGGAAGCTTCCTCTACGCCTTTGCGTCCATGGTGCTCTCCATCGCGGTGGTCCAGCTTGCTGGCGAGGACGCGGGCGGGGTGTTTACCTTCGCCTTTACGACCTTCGGACAGCACATGTTCATGGCGGCGTACTTCGGGATCCGTCCGTTCCAGATCACGGATACCGGGGAGAAGTACACCTTCGGTGACTATCTCGGGCTGCGTCTCATCACCTGCGGCCTCGCGATCCTTGTGGGCTTTGGCTATGTGATGGTCAGCGATTATACCTTTGAGAAAGCGGTCATTGTCTTCCTGATGGTGGTCTACAAGGTCATCGATGCCCTGGCGGATACATACGAGGCGGAATTCCAGCGGGGGGGAAGACTGTACCTGACGGGAAAATCCAATGCGTTCCGGACGATCCTCTCCGTGACCTGTTTTCTCGGAAGTCTCGCGGTGACGGGAGAGCTTCTGACCGCCAGTATCTGGGCAGTGGGCGCGCAGACCGTGGGATTTTTCCTGTTTGACTTCCTCGTGATCCGGGAACTCCCGAATGTGACATGGAAGTCGGTGCAAGGAAAGAAATTCCAGCTCTTCCGGGACAATGTTCTGTTATTTTTCTCGGTGGTTCTGGACTTCTATATCTTTTCTGCATCAAAATACGCCATCGAGGCCCATATGGCAGACCGTGATCTCGCAGTCTACGGCGCGATCTTTATGCCGACCAGCGTGATCAATCTGGTTGCCGGTTTCGTGATCCGCCCGTACCTTACAAAGCTTGCGGTGGACTGGGAGACCGGACACTTAAAAGCATTCCGGAAGATCATCAGGAATCTTGCCCTGATCATTGCGGCGCTGACAGTCCTCGCAGTGGGCGGCGCATGGCTGCTCGGCATTCCGGTGATCAGCCTGCTGTACCCGAACCTGCGGGAGGGTCTTTCCACCTGCCGTGCGGCACTGGTGCTCATCATCCTCGGAGGAGCACTGAATGCGTTCATGAACCTGTTTTATTATTCACTCATAATTATGCAGAAACAGAAGTTCATCATTCTTGGATATGCTTTCGTCAGTGGACTGGCGGTCCTTTCCTCCGGCTGGTTTGTCCGGACGGGCGGGATTCAGGGCGGTTCCTTTGTATACATGCTTTTGATGGCGGCACTGATGGTATTTTTCGGAATCTTTTCGGCAGGCTTTATGAAACAGAAAGAGAGAGCACAAAAACATAATGAAGGTTGATGTGATCATCCCGGTCTACGGTCCGGGAAACAGATTGTTGGAATTATTTGACCGGCTGGGACACCAGACCGTACCGGTAGACCGGCTGATCGTCATGAATACGGAGAAGTCCCTGTGGGACAAGTGGACAGGGACTCTGGAACCGGGAAGACTACCGGAAAATCTTACCGTATATCATGTGACAAAGGAAACGTTTGATCATGGTGCCACGAGAAATGCAGGGATCGAACATTCCGACGCGGATGTCTGTGTCTGCATGACTCACGACGCGCTTCCGGCGGACACGGGGCTCTTAAAAGCCCTGACGGACGCGCTTTTTGCAGAGAAGGATATCGCCGTGGCATATGCGAGACAGCTTCCCGCAAAGGACTGCAATATCATCGAGCGCCACACGAGAGAGTTCAACTATCCGGACAAAAGCCGGATAAAGAGGCTCTCGGACCTCGACACACTTGGGATCAAGACATACTTCTGCTCGAATGTCTGTGCAGCCTATAAGCGGGAGATCTATATGGAGCTGGGGGGATTTATCCGGAAGACGATCTTCAATGAGGACATGATCTTCGCGGCGAAGGCCATGAAGAACGGATACGCGGTCTGCTATGCGGCAGACGCGAGAGTGATCCACTCCCACAACTACACAGCGGTAGAACAGTTCCACAGAAATTTTGATCTTGCGGTCTCTCAGGCGGATCATCCCGATGTATTCTCCGGGATCCGGTCTGAGGGCGAGGGGATCCGCATGGTGAAGGACACCGCGCGCTGGCTGGTAAAAACGGGGCATGCATACCTCGTGCCGAAGCTTGTGGTGGACAGCGGATTTAAATATATGGGATATCTCGCCGGGAAGCGGTATCAAAAGCTGCCGAAGGCATTGGTAGTTAAGTTATCTATGAACCGGAATTACTGGAAATAGAGTTGAAAATTATGTGTAACTGTTCAGTAGGTCTGCGCACTTGCTGCGCTGACCGTAAGAAAACATAGGATAGGAGGCAAAAATCCCATCAGCGAAGCTGATCTGGAATGGATTTTTGCGTGTAACTATGAAGGTACTGAATAGTTACAATTATGTAAACTGATTTGCTGCACATTCCTCTATATAAATGGCTGTGTGGCAGGTTAGAGAAGAAAAATATTGTCATTCTGCACTCCGGGTGGTATGATGTAGTGCGGAAATGCCGAAAAATGGCGGAAATACAGCGGCTGATCTGGAAAAAGCATATGCTTTTACTCCGGGAATGAAACGGACATATGCCGAAAGAGAAAACAAGAACAGCCGTAAATTTATAAAAGGTGAGGTAAAAGACTATGGGAAAGATCAAAGTTTCTTCCTGTGAAACAGATGGAATGGTAATCGAAGGCCTTCATGTGATCGAGCCGACCGTATTCAATGACGAGCGCGGATATTTTATGGAGACATACAACCAGAATGACTTTAAAGAGGCAGGACTCGATATGGTTTTCGTACAGGATAACCAGTCGATGTCTGTAAAGGGTGTACTCCGCGGTCTTCACTTCCAGAAACAGTTCCCGCAGGGCAAGCTTGTCCGTGCGGTACGCGGAACCGTGTTCGATGTAGCGGTTGACTTAAGAACACACTCTAAGACATACGGAAAGTGGTTCGGAGTTGAGCTCTCCGCAGAGAACAAGAAACAGTTCTACATTCCGGAAGGTTTCGCACACGGCTTTGTTGTCCTCTCCGACGAGGCAGAGTTTGCCTACAAGTGCACCGATTTCTATCATCCGGGTGACGAGGGCGGACTTGCATGGAACGATGAGACCATCGGCGTAAAGTGGCCGATCACGCCGGATATGCAGCTCATCATCTCTGAGAAAGACCAGAAATGGCCAGGATTTAAAGAGATCTTCAAGTTTGATCGTTAGTAATTAGCAGTGCGGCGCCAAATGCGGCAAGATGTGTCGCAAACTTGTTTGCGTAAGCATCTTTCCGCATTTAGCGACATAAGGCGAATGCCAGGAACTGCACCAATAGAAAGGTTGTAAAAGCGTGAATTATTTGACTTCATTACTGAAGGAGCTGGTGGCAAAAAGAAAACTGATCTGGGAGCTTTCCAAGGCAGATTTCAGAAAACGTTTTGTCGGCTCCTATTTTGGCGTTGTCTGGATGTTCATCCAGCCGATCGTCACCGTCCTGATCTACTGGCTCATCTTCGGTCCGATCGGATTCAAGAGTGCGCCGCCGGTGCCGAACGCCTCGTACGTCCAGTGGCTGATTCCGGGTATCGCCCCGTGGTTCTTCTTCTCTGAAGCCTTGAACTGCGGAACGGGATGCCTTCAGGAGTACAATTATCTGGTAAAAAAAGTAGTATTCAAAGTGGAGATCCTGCCGGTGATCAAGCTGATCTCCTGCCTGTTTGTGCATGTGTTTTTCATCCTGATCATGTTCTTTGTGTTCCTGATCAGCGGCAAAAAACCGGAACTCTCCTGGATCCAGATCATTTATTACTCCTTTGCCACATCCATGTACGCTCTGGCGCTCACGTACCTTACGAGTGCGATCCAGGTATTTTTTAAGGATATGGCGCAGATCGTCAGCATCTGCCTGCAGTTCGGCATGTGGCTGACCCCGATCATGTACAGCGAGCAGTTATTCCTTGACAAAGGTCTGACGATGGCTCCGATGATCCTGAAGCTGAACCCGTTTTACTATATTGCGGCGGGATACCGTGACAGCATGCTGACGGGAGACTGGTTCTTCATGCGTCCGACACTGACCGTGTATTTCTGGGCAGTGACCCTGATCACCATGTTAGTGGGACTCAAAGTATTCAAGCGGCTCCGTCCGCATTTCTCAGATGTATTGTAGGAGGAAACCATGTCTGCCAATGCGATTACAGTAAAAGACGTGACGAAGGTGTACAGACTCTACGACAAGCCGATCGATCGCCTGAAAGAGTCCTTAAGCCTGACACATAAAAGCTATCACAAGGATTTCTATGCCTTAAATGGTCTCTCCTTCAATGTCGAAAAAGGTCAGACCGTGGGTATTATCGGAACGAATGGTTCCGGAAAATCAACGATCTTAAAGATCATTACCGGTGTCCTCACACCGACCACAGGCCAGGTGGACGTGGAGGGAAAGATCTCCGCGCTTCTGGAGCTTGGAGCCGGGTTTAATATGGACTACACCGGAATTGAAAATATCTATATGAACGGCACCATGATGGGGTATTCCCGGAAAGAGATGGATGAAAAGCTGCAGGATATTCTGGATTTTGCGGATATCGGCGATTTTGTCTATCAGCCGGTAAAGACCTACTCCAGCGGTATGTTCGTCCGCCTTGCGTTTGCCTTAAACATTAACGTGGAGCCGGAGATCCTGATCGTCGATGAGGCACTGTCCGTCGGAGACGTATTCTTTCAGGCAAAGTGTTACCGGAAAATGGAGGAGATCAAAAAGAGAGGAACTACGATCCTCATGGTAACCCATGATATGGGCAGCATCATCAAATACTGCGACAAGGTCGTTCTATTAAATAAGGGTGAGTTCATCGCGGAAGGTGAGCCGGGCCATATGGTGGATCTCTATAAGAAGATCCTGGCAAATCAGCTGGATTCCTTAAAGGAAGAGCTGGAGAGTGACTATTCCGGCGGTATGCTGAGCGAAGAAAAGAACGTGAAGGCTGAGGAAGTCCATTCCGATGGATCCCTCATGAAGGATAAGATCACCATCAACACCGACCGAACCGAGTACGGAGACGGACGGGCGGAGATCTTTGATCTGGGGCTTTTTGACGCGAGAGGAAACCTCACAAATCTCCTGTTAAAGGGAGAGATGTTCACGATCAAGGAGCGGATCCGCTTCCATGCGCCGATCAAGTGTCCGATCTTTACCTATACGATCCGTGACAAGAAGGGAACGGATCTCACCGGAACGAACACCATGTATGAGGGCTGCGATATCAAACCGGTGGGGGATGGCGATGTCTACGATGTTTCCTTTACCCAGAAGATGACACTGCAGGGCGGTGAGTATCTTCTCTCCATGAGCTGTACCGGCTTCGAAGGCGAGGAACATGTGGTCTACCACCGCCTGTACAATATTGCAAACATTACGGTGATCTCCAATAAGAATACGGTCGGTGTGTATGACATGGAATCGGAAGTGGAGACATCGCTGACAAAAGCATAAGACCAGAACATGGCATTTTGACAGCGGGATCTGTCTGAAAAGACCGGCAGGATCCGGGGAAAATGTCTGTGACACATAGCGGGAGAAAAAGATGAAGGATTACAGTTATGAACTTCTTGACCTGCTCGAAAAGTATAAAGGAGATGCGGAGGCGGCACTGCGGGGAGAAACAAGCCCGTGGTGTCTCTACGCATTTTCTCCGTTAAGGGAAAATCTTTTCGAGTGGCTGGAAATGAAAAAAAATGACCGGGTTCTCCAGGTCGGATCCGACTACGGTTCCTGTACCGGGCTCTTTTCGGAGCGCGCCGGTGAGGTGGTCGTTCTGGATCAGCGGGATGAGAATCTGGAGGTGAACCGGAGAAGACACGGAGAAAAGGGAAACCTCTGCCTGATCCGCGGGGAACTTCCGAAGGCAGATGCAGAGTCTCTTGGGTGGAAAGAGTACAAGGGAAAAGAACGTGCAGCAGAGGAGCTGGATGCGCTCTATAAAGCTGGATTCGACTACGTGATCCTGCCGTCCATGCTTTCCGCGACAGAAAAAAGCGGGGCAGCGGATCTGCTCGAAAGAGCGGCAGCCCTTGTGAGACCGGGAGGAAAACTCTTAGCAGCGGCAGAGAATGAGTCCGGCGTCCGCTATTTCATGGGAGCGGAACCATTTGAGCACTCCTTCCTGGAGGTGGAGTTCCGCGGCCTGTTTGAGGACCTAAAAGAGAAATTTGGCGGAACCGCAATGCTCTACTATCCGGTTCCGGACTACCGTTACCCGGTGACTATCTATTCCGACGACTATCTCCCGCAGACCGGCGATGTGACGAACATTTCCGCCCGTCTTGACGGACCGGGACTCTGGTTCGGAAACGAGGAGAAAGCCATGGCGAATGCATGCAGAAATGGAGATTTCGCGAAGTTCACGAACTCATTCCTTGGCATGTGGGAAAAGGGGAAGGCATGAGACAGATTTTATTTGTAAAATACAACCGGACCAGAGCGGCACAGTTCCAGCTGAAGACGGAGATCGTGAGGGAGGACGGAGTTCTCACTGTCGAGAAGACAGCTCTCACGAAAGCCGGCGAGGCGCATATCCGCTCATTCGGGGAAAAATATGAGAAGATCCGCGATCTGAATCCGGCCGTCCGCTTTTTAAAACCGGAGTGGAAAAAGGATCAGAAGACGGTTTCTTTCCAGTACTTAAACGGTAAGACCGTAGGGGACGCCCTGGGCGAGGCGATCGTCATGGGGGAAGTTCCGTATCAGGAACTTGAGAAGGTGATGAACGTCCTGTTCCCGGAAGACCCTGACGAGAAGAAATTTGAGGCAACGCCGGAATTTGAGGCGGTATTCGGGGAAGTCCCGGAGATCAGCGATCAGGCGGTTTCCGTGTCCAACGTGGACGGACTCTTCGAGAATCTTATGGTCCCGGAAAATGAGAACTGTATCTACGGGATCGACTACGAGTGGGTATTTGACTTCCCGATCCCGGAGAAATTCTTAAAATACCGCAATCTCTTATATTTCTACAGACGTTATGAGAAGGTGCTGAACGTTAAAGAAGAGGAACTCTACGCGCATTTTGGGATTACGGCGGAAGAGCAGGCTGTTTTTGACGGAATGGAAAAGGCGTTCCAGTCCTATGTCCATGATGCCGGTTCCTTCGGTTACGTGAAGCAGTATGAGCAGCCGACAAAGACGGTCGAGTTCCTTTTAGACCGTGAGAGCGAGCTCTACAAGGTAAAAGACTGGTGTGAGAATTTAAAGCAGGAGATCTCCGAGAAAGATGTCACGATCATGAAACAGCAGGAGGTCCAGCGCCTCACCAACAATCATGTGACGAATCTTGAGAACATCATCACAAGTCTCAGAAGCGAGAATGCGAGAATGGCGGGAGACCTGCAGTATCTGTCGAAACATGAGGCGATCATGTGGAAAATTCTCCGGAAATGCCATCACGCTGTGGATAAAGTCATGCCGAAGGGCACGAGAAAGAGAAAGATCGCAGGATATTTCAAGAATACCGTCTTCCATCCGGGAAAATACGGAAAGCTGTATTTCACGAAGGACGGACGAAACAGGATCCGTGGAGATTTCAAGATCGGCGCCGGTTACCTGGAACACGGAAAGCTGCACTTTGACTATGTGGAGCATCCGACCGTTTCCATCGTGATCCCGGTCTACAACCAGATCCACTACACATATGCCTGCCTGCTCTCGATCCTGGAGAACACGAAGGATGTGACTTACGAGATCATCATTGCGGATGACGTGTCCACGGATGCAACAAAGGAACTCTCCCTGTACGCGGAGAATCTCGTGATCTGCAGAAACAAGACAAACCAGGGATTTTTAAGAAACTGCAACCAGGCTGCGAAGGCGGCCCGCGGCAAGTATGTCATGTTCTTAAACAATGACACCCAGGTAACACCGGGCTGGCTTTCCTCCCTTGTGAACCTGATCGAGTCGGATCCGACGATCGGAATGGTCGGTTCCAAGCTCGTGTACCCGGACGGACGCCTTCAGGAAGCTGGAGGAATTATCTGGAGCGATGGTTCCGGCTGGAATTATGGCCGTCTCGATGATCCGGAGAAACCGGAGTACAACTACGTGAAGGATGTGGACTACATCTCCGGCGCAGCGATCCTGCTCTCGACGGATCTCTGGAAGCAGATCGGTGGCTTTGATGAGCTGTTTGCACCGGCATACTGTGAGGACTCCGATCTTGCATTTGAGGTGAGAAAAGCCGGATACCGCGTGGTCTACCAGCCGTTATCGAAGGTCATCCACTTTGAGGGCGTCTCCAACGGTACCGATGTCAACGGAACCGGTCTGAAGCGCTACCAGGTGGAGAACAGCAGAAAATTAAAAGAGAAGTGGGCGGAGGAGTTCAAAAAACAGTCTGTCAACACAGGCAATCCGAACCCGTTCCGTGCCCGTGAGAGAAGCCAGAAGAAGCCGGTGATCCTTGTTGTGGACCATTATGTCCCGACGTTTGACAAGGATGCAGGTTCCAAGACGACCTATCAGTACCTGAAAATGTTCGTGAAGATGGGATATTCCGTGAAATTCCTCGGAGACAACTTCCTTCACGAGGAGCCGTACTCGACGACACTCCAGCAGATGGGCGTGGAGATCTTATACGGACCGGGATACCAGGCGGGAATCTGGGACTGGCTGACAAAGAATAAGGACGAGATCGATTTTGCGTACCTGAACCGTCCGCATATCGCGATCAAATATATTGACTTTATCAAGAAGAACACCAATATCAAGGTGATCTACTACGGACATGACCTGCATTTCTTAAGAGAATACCGGGAGTATGAGCTCACCGGCGATATCCAGAAAAAGCGGGAGTCCGATTACTGGAAATCCATCGAGTTCTCCCTGATGGAGAAGGCAGCGGTATCCTACTATCCGTCTTACGTGGAGGAAGAAGCAATCCATGCGATCCATCCGGAGTACAAGATCCGTGCGATCACTGCCTATGTCTACGAGAAGTTCCTGGAGAATATCGACAAGGACTTCGAAAAGAGGGAAGGACTGCTGTTTGTCGGTGGATTCGCGCATCCGCCGAATGCTGACGCGGTTCTCTGGTTCGCAAAGGAGATCTTCCCGCTGATCAGACAGAAGCTTGATGTGAACTTCTATGTTGTCGGATCCAAGGTGACGGATGAGATCAAGGCGCTTGAGCAGCCGGGAAGCGGTATCATCGTCAAAGGCTTTGTCACAGAGGAAGAGCTTGCGTCTCTTTATTCCACATCCCGCATCGTTGTGGTTCCGCTGCGATACGGCGCCGGTGTCAAGGGCAAGGTCGTTGAGGCCGTCTACAACGGATCTGCTATCGTCACCACATCCATCGGCTCTGAGGGAATTCCGGAGGCAGAGCGTGTCATGAAGGTTGCCGACGGACCGGAGGCATTCGCCGACGAGGTAGTGAAGATGTATGAGGATCCGACAGAATGCCGCAGAATGTGCGAGGAGACCCAGAAGTATATCCGAGAATACTTCAGCGTTGAGGCAGCCTGGAAGGTCATCGAGGAGGACTTTACGCCGGAGAAAAAGAGATAGGACTTGGCTGTAAAGTCATATATGGAATCGAATATTGTGATAAGATTCTGCCGGGAATTTATTTCCCGGCAGTCTGTTCACATGAACGAAAATTCCGGCAATGATCCGGCAGGTCCGTCGTGCATGGTGTGAAAGCCTGTGGAATGCGGTCGAAAAGGAGAATATAGTGAAAAAAGACGTTATTCATGAAAATTCCAACAATCACAATAAATACATAAACAACGAAAGCAGCGGTGAAAAATCCGCGGAACAGGCAGGAGCTGTGCTTCGCGCGATGACTGTGGATGATATTTCCGCTGTGAAGCAGATCGAACAGACCTGCTTTTCGGATGCCTGGTCTGAAAAGCTCCTCTCTGACCTGCTTGAGAGTGAGTGGGACGAGGCCTGGGTGCTGACAGATACAGACGGCACCAGGATCGGATACGCGAATTTCCGCTTCCTCGCCGGCGAAGGCGAGCTCATGAGGATCGCAGTGCTCCCGGAACACAGGGGCTGTGGGGAGTCAAAGAAACTCATGGACCGTCTGGAAATCTCTGCAAAGGAAAAGAAAGCGCCGGACCTGACTCTGGAGGTGCGCGCCGGAAACACACCTGCCATAAACCTTTATAAATCCTATGGTTTTCAGTCGGAGGCTGTGCGGAAAAATTACTATCAGAATCCGGTGGAGGATGCCCTCATCATGTGGAGACGTTCCGTTCCATCGATTCCCACTTAAAATCATGAAAATATCCGCTATACTGTAGGGGACTCCGGAAGAGCCGGAGATAAAGAAGGCGGAGGAAAAGAAACGATGAGAAAATACGGAAAAGATGGTAGGCTGGATTGTGTGATCTGCAACCGCTGTGGGAAAAAAATGGCGGTGAAACATGGGATCGTGCGGGAAGGTGTGTTTACATCAGATCACAGATGGGACTTCTTTTCGGAAAAAGACGGGGAGGTCCACCATTTTGACCTGTGCGAGGATTGCTATGACGAAATGACAGCGGAGTTCCGAATCCCGGTGGATGTGGAGGATGAGATCGAGCTGCTTTGAAAAATCGGACGGCATGTGGCGGAAGAACCGGAGTGCTGATAAAATCAGGTAAGACTTCACAGCAAGAGTGGGGGCATATCCGGGAATCAGTCACCATCACTTGCATATAGCGGCCGCTTTATGGTATGATACGAGCAGACTGAAAGATAGTAACGATTCAGTGCTGTGATAGGTATAGAACTGCTGAACAGTTACAATGAATTTTAGATTTTTCATAGAATGCAGAGGAAAATACATGTTAGATATCTGTTTACTGGGGACCGGCGGCATGCAGCCGCTGCCGTACCGCTGGCTTACATCCATGATGGCGCGCTGCGACGGAAGCAACCTGTTGATCGACTGTGGTGAGGGAACTCAGATCGCATTAAAAGAAAAGGGATGGAGCCCGAAGCCTGTGGACGTGATCTGCTTTACCCATTATCATGCGGACCATATCAGTGGGCTTCCGGGATTTCTCCTGACCATGGGAAACGCGGAGCGCACGGAACCGGTACTTCTCGTCGGCCCCAAGGGTCTGGAACGCGTAGTGGGCGCACTGCGCATGATCGCGCCGGAGCTTCCGTTCCCACTTGTGTTTAAGGAGCTCACGGAGCCGAGAGAAGAATTTCAGGCGGGGCCGTATGTGATCGACGCATTCCGCGTAAATCATCGTGTAACCTGCTATGGCTACCGGATCACGATCCCGAGAAACGGTAAATTTGATGTGGAGCGGGCGAGAGCTCAGGAGATCCCGCAGAAATTCTGGAGCAGACTCCAGAAGGGGGAAACGATCGAGCACGAGGGCAGGATCCTGGTACCGGATATGGTGCTTGGAGAAAAACGTCGCGGAATTTCAGTCACCTACACGACCGACACGCGTCCGGTCCCGGCGATTGCGGAATATGCCGCGGCCAATGACCTTTTTATCTGCGAGGGCATGTACGGCGAAAAAGAGAAGATCGCCAATGCCCGGGAGAATAAACATATGATGTTTCAGGAGGCGGCAAAGCTCGGCAAAGAGGCGAACCCGAGGGAGATGTGGCTGACCCATTACAGCCCGTCTTTAATGCATCCGGAGGAATATTTAAACGAGATCCGGGAAATCTTCCCGAAAATTAAGACTGCCCGCGACGGCTGGTCTGCTGAACTTGGATTTGATGAGGATTAAGAAATGAAGATACACAGTGTTGAAGAAGATGTATATATACTTGCAATCGAGAGTTCCTGTGATGAGACAGCGGCCGCTGTTGTAAAAAACGGCCGTGAGGTGCTTTCTAACGTGATCTCATCCCAGATCGCGCTCCACACACTTTATGGCGGTGTTGTGCCGGAGATCGCGTCAAGGAAACATATTGAGAAGGTAAATCAGGTGGTTCAGGCTGCCTTAGACGAAGCACACATGACATTAGATGAGATCACAGCCATCGCTGTGACCTACGGACCTGGTCTTGTGGGCGCGCTTCTCGTGGGCGTTGCGGCGGCAAAGGCTATCGCTTACGCCGCAAAGAAACCGCTGGTGCCGGTTCATCATATCGAGGGACATGTATCCGCAAACTTTATCGAGCACCCGGATCTGGAACCGCCGTTTGTCTGTGAGATCGTATCCGGCGGCCACACTCATCTTGTTATCGTGAAGGACTATGGTGAATTTGAGATCATCGGCCGCACGATGGATGACGCGGCAGGAGAGGCATTCGATAAAGTAGCCCGCGCGGTAGGACTCGGATATCCGGGCGGACCGAAGGTTGACAAGGCTGCAAAAGAGGGAAATCCCCATGCAATGGAATTCCCGCGCGCAAAAGTCGGAGGCTCTCCCTATGACTTCAGCTTCAGCGGCATGAAATCTGCTGTATTAAATTATATTAATCAGGCAGAAATGAAAGGTGAGACGATCTGTGTACCGGATCTCTGCGCGTCCTTTCAGAACGCGGTGGTGGATGTCCTCGTGAGCCGCGCCATCGCGGCAACAAAGGAGTTTGGCTATAAGAAACTTGCGATTGCCGGCGGCGTAGCGTCGAACTCTGCCTTGCGCGCAGGTATGAAGGCGGCGTGTGAGAAAGCCGGAATCGAATTTTACTATCCATCACCGATCTTCTGTACCGACAACGCGGCTATGATCGGCGCTGCGGGATATTATGAGTATATCAACGGTGTCCGTGCCGGCTGGGATCTCAACGCGGTACCGAACCTGAAACTGGGAGAACGATAATGAAAAACGTGAAGACAGCGGCCATTGTTCTGGCAGCAGGACATGGAAAGCGGATGCACAGCAAGGTGGCAAAGCAGTATCTTCTCTTAAAGGGGGAACCGGTGGTTGTTCATGCCCTGCGGGCCTTTGAGAAGGCAGGGATGGATGAGATCGTTCTGGTGACTGGAGCAGACGAAGTGGAATTCTGTAAAAGGAATATTGTGGAGCAGTATGGATTTACCAGAGTGAGACAGGTCGTGGCCGGAGGAAAAGAACGGTATGATTCTGTCCGGAATGGACTTTGCGCATTAAAGGCCGCAGGATTCACAGAGGACGGTATCGTTCTGATCCATGATGGGGCAAGACCGCTTGTAAACGGGGAGATCATTGCGAGAGCTGTGGATGGTGCCCGGGAGTATTCTGCCTGTGTGGCATCGATGCCGGTGAAGGATACGATCAAGGCAGCAGATGCGGAGGGATTTTCTGCGAGCACGCCGGACCGCAGCACCTTATGGCAGATCCAGACACCTCAGGCATTCCGCTTCGGTCTGATCTACCGCGCCTACGAGAAGGTGTTTGCACCCGGAACAGACCGCAGCCGTATTACGGATGATGCAATGGTAGTGGAACTGATGACGGACACAAAGGTGAAGTTTATCGAGGGAAGTTATTCCAACATCAAAGTGACAACTCCGGAGGATATGATCATCGCGGAGGCTCTTTGTGCTCATAGGGTACAATAGATTCTTTCTATATTAGACTTTTAGAAAAATTCTGAAAAAATTCTTTTCAAAAGGAGAAATGAGTTTATTGGATATATGACATGAGAATACCAGATGTTGATGATTGCAATGCATTGGGATGGCATATTTTGTATACAATTAGAAAAGAATAAAAAAACGAAAAAAACTTGGAAAAACGCTTGACAAAAATGGTATTGTGGGGTATTATTAATGAGCACGTTTGAGAGAGCGCTTTGGAGAGATATCGAAGTGGTCATAACGAGGCGGTCTTGAAAACCGTTTGTCCGCAAGGGCGCGTGGGTTCGAATCCCACTCTCTCCGCTGACTGTACTGCGGAGCCAGAGAGATGAGTTCCTGGTGCAGAACTGAATATCGATCTTGCAAAAAGCAAGATGTGAGTCAACCAATGCAGAAGTACCCAAGTGGTTGAAGGGGCTCCCCTGGAAAGGGAGTAGGTCGTTAGTAGCGGCGCGAGGGTTCAAATCCCTCCTTCTGCGTTCGCTCGAAAGAGCGCGAGAACCTTGAAAATCAAAGATTGAACAGTATGTAAAACCCTGAAAATTCGAATAAAAAAAGAGTCCTGGTTGGACGTCTTTGAATGAGAAAATTCAGAACAAAAACAAACCAAAACAACAGTAGAACGGTTTAAACATTAGCCAAGCTAAGTTCTAAACCTGGATACAAACTTTTAACATGAGAGTTTGATCCTGGCTCAGGATGAACGCTGGCGGCGTGCCTAACACATGCAAGTCGAGCGAAGCGATCGAGATGAAGTTTTCGGATGGATTCCTGATTGACTGAGCGGCGGACGGGTGAGTAACGCGTGGGTAACCTGCCTCATACAGGGGGATAACAGTTAGAAATGACTGCTAATACCGCATAAGACCACAGCACCGCATGGTGCAGGGGTAAAAACTCCGGTGGTATGAGATGGACCCGCGTCTGATTAGCTAGTTGGTGGGGTAACGGCCTACCAAGGCGACGATCAGTAGCCGACCTGAGAGGGTGACCGGCCACATTGGGACTGAGACACGGCCCAAACTCCTACGGGAGGC
>ENA-UEQP01000815-UEQP01000815.1-human-gut-metagenome-genome-assembly--contig:-NODE-815-length-32150-cov-5.358245_pt1 | contig 32150 bp, 27 predicted proteins | sample MGYA00242951_ERZ507951 | MGnify/ENA primary metagenome ERZ507951 (study PRJEB26167, sample SAMN06115539) | human gut metagenome | host: Homo sapiens | place: China:Shanxi | collected 2015-11-18...
AAGGCGACACCGCATAATTTCCGCAAAGCGCCGCAGCTCTTATTGTGCGGTATTGTCTTAAGAATGATAAGGATAGCGTATAATCAAGTTCGCAAAATCAAACAGAAGTGTCTGGACTACCGCAGCAACCACAGGATCAAGGCAAAGCGCAAGGGCCTGCCGCCTGTAATTCACAGGCAGCAAGCCCTTTCGGTCGCGTGAGCATTCTTTTTCTAACTTTTAGAGGTCACTTCAAAAATGCCCTGCTGTTGTATTTGAGGGAATGAAAAGCATTTGGAGCTGCTTTTCTAATTTGGAATAGAGAGAGGAGAAAGAAATGCTAAGAAGAATTACTCGCCGACCTTGACGAACACGCCGCCAGCCTGGCAGGACTCGGTAGCAGCCTTAGCCATGAGAACCGGACGCAGGCCGTCAACAGCGCCGACAGCAACCGGCTTGTCGTTGTTGATCGCATCAACGAAGGAGATAACCTGGTTGATGAATGCCTGGTTGTAGCGCTCGAGGAAGAACCACAGCGGCTTCTCGGACTTCGCGCCGTCTACGGTCATAACGGTGGTGGTGTTGACCAGATCGTTAGCGTCGGAAGCCATGCCCTTGGAGCCGAAAGCCTCTACGCGCTGATCGTAGCCGTAAACTGCCTGACGGGAGTTGTTGATGACAGCGATGCAGCCGTTAGCCATCTTCATGGTAACAACAGCGGTGTCAACGTCCGGAATGCCGGACTCTTCCTGCAGCTTCGGGTTAACGAGGCAGGAACCAACAGCGGAGATCTCAACAGCCTCGGAACCGGTTACGTAGCGAACCATGTCGAAGTCGTGGATCATCATATCATAGAAGATACCGCCGGAAACTGCAACGTAGGATGCCGGAGGGGGCTCCGGGTCACGGGAGGAAACGATAACGATATGCGGATCGCCGATCGTGCCGTCCTTGACTGCGTCTGCAACTGCCTTGTGGTTGTGGTCGAAGCGGCGGTTGAAGCCTACCTGGAACTTGACGCCCTTCTCCTCAACGAGTGCGAGCAGCTTCTTGATCTTGTCGATATCATAGTCGATCGGCTTCTCGCAGAATACGTGCTTGCCAGCCTGAACTGCTGCCATGGAAACATCGCAGTGCGTGTCAGTGGAGGAGCAAACGAATACTACGTCTACTTCCGGGTTGTTGATAACGTCCATGAAGTCGGTGGAAACGTTGGTGATCTTGCGCTCTGCCAGCCACTCGCGTGCGCCGGACTTATCCAGCATCGGATCTGCTGCTGCGACTACCTGTACGCCCGGTACAGAGTTGATCAGGTTGTTGATGTGCAGCTTGCCGATACGGCCGCAGCCAACTACGCCGATTTTCAGAATGCCCATTGGTTTTCTCTCCTTGTAGAAACGTGATTTTTTAATAGATGCGCTGCACTTACTGCTGCAAGTGCAGCGCATGGTATTACGGTTTACTGTGCAGCTGCCTTGCCGTCCATCTGGCTTTTCAGGGTTGCCATGTAGTCCTCGGCGGTGGTGCTGTCGATGACCTTGGTACCGCAGTCAACAAAGCTGTCCACCTTTTCGCCGTCGAGGTAGGCCACAACGGTCTTAACTGCCTGATAGCCCTGATCGTAACCGCTCTGTGCAACGGTCATGGTCTCGCCGCCGTCCAGAATGGACTGTGCTGCGGTGATGTTGCCGTCAAAGCCGATGAAGATAGTCTTTGCATAAGCCGGATTGTTCGCTGCTGCACGAGCTGCCGCAATTGCGCAGTCATCGTTGTGGCAGGCGATGATAGCCAGACCCTCCGGATGGCTCTGCATGATGCCCTCCATGCAGAGGGTTGCCTTGTCCGCTACCGCATCAGCATACTGCACCTCGTCTGCGAGGAAGGTGCCGCCTGCGCCGTCAATGCCTTCCTGGAAACCGGTGCGGCGTGCATCTGCGGTGGAGTCACCCTGAACACCCGCAATATAAGCTGCTTCGATCTTATCCCAGCCGGCTGCCTTCGCCGCCTCGACAGCCTTTTCGCCGCCGCTTGCCGCTGCATCCTTCTGGCCGATGCCGATGAACGAAATCTTCTCCGGTGCATTAAAGTCCGTGTCGATTGCGAAGATGGGCATATCCGTGCCGCTGACGAGCGTCGTCGCCATATCGCCCTGAAGCGGTGCGATGATCATGGCGTCATACTTGCCGGCGTGCAGGTCGGTTTCGATCATATTCTGCTGCTCATCGTATGCGGTTTCGGAGGTCGCGCCCTTCATGTCGAGCACCGCGCCGGTCTCGGCCGCCGCTTTTTCAGCGCCTGCCATCATGTACTGGGTGTATTCGTTCGAAGTGGTCTTGAACACGATGGAAATGTTGTAATTGCCATCACCGCCCTCAGCCTGAGAGCCGCTGCCGCCGGTGGAACCGGAGGACGAGCCGCAGCCTGCGAGCATAGATGCCATCAAGGCGGAGGAAACAAACAGTGCGCCGATTTTTTTCAGATAGCTCATAATAAATTCTCCTTTACAGATCAAAAAAAACGTGATAAATGCTGGGGAATATGCTGTGAGATACTGCGGATTTTACGATATTAGAACTGTGCGTACTTGGCAACGTGTGCGCGGGTGACTTCTGCGGACTTCTTTACGTTTTCCTCCTGCGACAGCTCGTAGTATTCCGGACGGAAAATCTCGATGGTGCAGCAGTCGCCGTCAAAGCCGATTTTCTTGAGCGTATCGGCGTAGCGTGCATGCGGCAGGCAGTCGCCCTCGGCACCCGGCCACAGACGCTTCTCGTCGTTGTTGTAATATGCGCCGCAGGGCATGTCCTCGGTGCCGTTCAGGTGCCATACGAAAATCTTCTTGCCGTCCGCCTTTTCGAGCGTGTCCCAACCGGAGCCCATTGCATAGAAGTGGTACTGGTCGAGGGTGACGCCGACATACGGGCTGTCCACGGCTTCCACGATGGCGTAAGCGTCCTCGAAGCGGTTGATGGTCATGGACGGCTCGCCGCAGAACTCAAGGCTCAGGCGGATGCCGTGCGGCTCGCACTTCTTGACCATTTCCTTGAGAACAGCAACTGCATCCTCGCGGATCTCCTTGCGGGTCGGGGTCAGACCGCGCTCCTTCATGTCCTTGCTCGGTACGACAACGATCATCTTGCAGCCGAGGATGTTGCAGCGGCGGATGATCTCGTCGAGCTCAGCCATAACCGCGTCCTTCTCCTCCTGCGTCTGCTTCATATTGAAGAAGCACAGCGCGTTATAGGAAAGCATCTTGAGGTGGTGGCTCTGGAACCATGCGCCCATCTCTTCGAGGGTGATCTTGCCGGCCTCGAGGTCGCGGTTCAGGCACTCCGACTGAATGTCAATGCAGTCGAAGCCGTACTTCTCGCACAGCTCGAGGTCCATCATGACGCTGTGGTTCTTGCAGAAACGGTCATTTGCTTCGTTAAATCCGAGTTTCATAGTAAATTTCTCCTTTTCTTTTCTCAATTAGGTTCTTGGTTAGACTTTATTATACTCATGCGGCAATGCCGATGGGCGAAAACAGAATGTAGATGCCGATCGCCAGAATGATACCGATGATACATACGATATGGCGATACTTCCACGGGGTCAAATCAACTGCACCGACATCGGCCGGAACATATTCTTCTGTGCCGCGGTATTTGTTCAGATACCACATGATGGCAAATTCAACGATGAACAGCACAGCGATGGCGTACAGATAATGAATCGGCTCACCCGAGGTGGGGTAACAGGGCTTGAGGATCATAAACGCGCCGTAAGCGATAACGTGAACAGCGGTGATGACCTTGGGCGCGTACTTCGGTGCCTTGCGGAAGATCAGCGCGCCGAGTACGGTGAACAGGATCGGCAGGGAAACGAACTGGCTCATAGAGTTGAGGAAGGTCGTGATGCCCTGTGCGAACATAACGAACGGTGCCACGCAGATAGCGACTGCACCGGCGCAGGTGCCGTAGATCTTGCCGACCTTGACGCACTGCATATCCGAAGCCTTGGGATTGATGGCAGTTCGGTACAGGTCGAGGGTAAACATGGTCGATGCGGAATTGAGCACCGAGTTGAACGAGGACAGGATCGCGCCGAACAGAACAGCGGCGAAGAAGCCCATGACCGGCTTGGGAACAACGGCGGAAACCAGCGCCGGATAAGCGAAGTCGATCGCGGAGGAACCGGCCGCCGCCAGCTTGTCCTGAATGGACGGCAGGTGGTAAGCGATAACGCCCGGCAGCACCAGATAGAAGAAGCCGATGGTCTTGAGGAAACCGCAGTAGATCGCGCCCTTCTGACCTTCCTTTAGGCTCTTTGCAGCAAGTGCGCGCTGTACAAAGGACTGATTCGTGCACCACCAATACAGGTTGTTGAAGAACATTCCCGTGAAGATGAGCGGCCACGGCAGCGCCGGTTCAGCAGCATCCCACGAAGCCCATGCGTTGAGCTTTTCGGGTTCGGTTTGTACGAGGTACTTGACACCTTCTACCAGACCGCCGCCGGTGGTCTCGTGACCCAGCAGCGCCAGCGCGAGGAACGGAATCATCAGACCGCCGATGATAAGGCCGATGCCGTTGATGGTGTCGGATACGGCAACCGCTTTCAAACCGCCGAAGATGGCGTAGCAGCCGCCGATAATGCCGATGACGACACACAGGATTGCGACAGCCTGGAACTTGCCGATGCCGAAGATACCGGAAATATCGAAGATATTCTCAAATACAACCGCACCGGAGTAAAGGATGACCGGCAGATTGAGGATGGAGTACATCACAACGATGACGAACGAGAACATCAGCTTGGTGCCGCGGCCAAAGCGTGCTTCCATCAGCTGCGGGATGGTGGTCGTGCCCATTTTGAGGTAGGTCGGCAGGAACCACAGCGCCAGCGCAAACAGCGTGAACAGTGCGCCGACCTCCCAGCCAATCGGGCTCATATTGGAAGCCCAGCCCTGGCCGTTTGTGCCGACAAGCTGTTCTGCGGACAGGTTGGTCAGCAGCAGCGAGCCTGCGATGACAATACCCGGCAGTCCGCGCCCCGCGAGGAAGTATCCCTCGGCGGTGTCGAGCTTGTCATCTCGGGTCTTCCACGCTGAAATGACTGCCACCATGACGGTGAAAAACAGGAAGCTCAGCGCGATCCAGATCATGGAACTGAAAAATGACATTTTGTTTCTCTCACTCTCTTTGGGGGGGTTCGATTTTGTGAATGGCCTTGTTCACTTGACAATCACAGAATATCACAGCGGATTTCCGGTTGCAATAGCTTGGGCATACTATCATTTATCCGTGCATTATCTCGTGATTATGCACATTAACATTGCAATAATTTATGATATCATGCACAAAAACGGCGCTATCATTGTATCGCGGACGATGTGCATCACAACATTTTCGTGCAGATGTAACATCTGGCGCAGGGAAAGAATATGTGATATTATATAAATAAAGAAAGCACGAAGGGGTGAAGCGTATGGTAACGATGCAGCAGATTGCTGACCGCTGCGGGGTGTCGCGCGGAACGGTGGACCGCGCCCTGCACCACAAGGAGGGCGTGCGCGAGGAGGTCGCGGAGCGCATCCGCGCGACGGCGCGCGAAATGGGCTATATCTCAAACCGCCTCGTCATGCAGCAGACGCAGCAGTGGAAGATCGGCGTGGTGCTCCACTCCGGCCATTCCTCCTTCGTGCAGATGCTGTGCGAGCTGTTCGAGAGCTTTTCCGAGCGTGAGCTTCTCCCGAACATCACGGTCATCGTGCGCGCGATGCAGGATATGGATGTGCAGCATCAGCTGACGCTGATCGATGAGCTGGTAACAACCGAGCACATCGACGGCCTCGCGCTCATGCCGCTCGCGAATACGCTCGTGCGCGATAAGATAAACACGCTCAGCGAGCAGCAGGGCATCCCCGTCGTGACATTCAACACGGATATCACCGACGCGAACCGCATCGCCTATGTCGGCGCGGACAACATCGCGAGCGGCCGCGCCGCCGCCGCACTGCTCGGCATGGTCATGCAGGGGCACGGCAGCGTGCTGCCGATTCTGGGTCAGCGCAGCGGTCACTATGCCGACTCGCAGCGTTTTACCGGATTCAGCACCGAAATGGCGGAGAGCTTTCCGGATATCCGGGTCCTGCACCCGGAATGCTCTTTCCTCGACGAAAGCCTTTCCGAGCGCATCGCTATGCGCGCCATTCAGTCGGACAGCGAGCTGCGCGGCATCTATCTGACCTCCGCGGGACGGGAGGGCGTTTACCGCGCCGTGCACGCCGTACACCGCAGCGAAAAGCTGCATATCGTCGTTCACGACATTACCGAGGGCAACATCAAAATGGTCAAAAACGGCACGGTCGATTTCATCATCGGGCAGGACGTCAAAACACAGGGCACGCTCCCGATTCGCCTGCTCTACGACTACCTCGAGCGGCACCAGTTTCCCAGAGAGCGCATGAATATGACGGATATTACGATTAAATTCCGCGGGAACGTGTAAAAATTCATGCTATTGGAAAATAGATTGCAAGACCATAAAAAGAGCGTACAGCAAATTCATGCTATACGCTCCGAGACTGTCGAAAAACTTCGTTTTTTCGACAATCTGAAAGGAGCAGTCATAGACTGCTCCTTTTTCATGCTATCCGGCGTATTTGGTTTTACTTTTGAACGATCTTCTCGCACCAGCGCTGCATGATTGCGGCGATCTCGGCACGAGTTGCAGTGCCGGTCGGGGCAAGAAGGTTGTCGCTCTTGCCGTTCAGCACACCTGCGCCGACAGCCCACTGCAATGCGGGAATTGCGTATTCGCTTGCCTGTTGCGCGTCTGCGAAGCTGAGAATGTTCGTATTCTCGCCTACACTAACGTCGATGTTCTTGCTCTGTGCGCAGCGGTACAGGATTGTTGCCGCCTGCTCACGGGTGACGGCTGCATTCGGTCGGAATGTGCCGTCCGTAATATCCGCTTTCGCGCCGTTTACCGTCGCGGTAACACGACCCCGACCGGTCGTATCGACAGTGATATCATAGGTCAGGATTTTCTCAAATGCCACATAGACATTTGCCGCGTTGGTCAGATTGGTAAGGGTGTAGCTGTTCTGCTCGGATGCCGTTCCGGTGATTGCGGTCGAGCCGTTAGCTGCCGTATACCAGCCCTCGACCTGATAACCGTCCTTCGGCGTTGCCGTAAAGACGATGGTCAAGCCGGCAGGCTGCTTTGCGCCGGAGTCGAACGTATTCGAGCCGTTCTTTGCAGTCAGCGTGCCGCCCTCGACAGCATGACCGTTCTCGTCCACAACACCGAAGTTTACTGTCGTCGGTTTTGCGTTGTCGTTCACCAGTGCGCGAACCCAGATATTGCTTTGCAGATTGCGAATCGTGTAGCTCAGTCCGGTAACGCTCGAGTTAATCCATGTACCGTTCTCGGAGGTCCTGTACTGCCAGCCGGCAATGCCCATTGCGAGGGACGGCTTCGTCGTAAAGGTAACCTCGGTGCCGCTGAGTACAGAAGAGGTCAAGACCGGAACATCGCCCACTGCGGCGGTGACAGAGCCATGGGTATCGCTCTGCGCCGACACCGTGTAGAACTGGTTGGAGAATTCAACGTGTACATCCAGATTCTTCTGCAAACTCGAAACCGTCAGCGTTTTCTTATCTGCCGAAAGGGTGTAGTCTGTATTTTCAGTCAGCACCTGAGCGCCGGATTTGACCGTCCACTTCCAAACCTGATAGTTTTTTGCCGGCGTAGCGGTGAAAATCACCTTGCTGCCCTCCGAGGCAGTAATGCGATAGGTGCCGGGGACGAGCGTATTGTTAGCAGTCCACAGGGGTACGCGAGCCGTCCTTGTAGGCGGCGTAGGTGATCTGTTTTCCTTCCGCACTGGAAGTATAGTCATTGACTTTTACACCCTGCAAGCTCGGAGAAATCGTGTCGCCGTAGGTGCAGCCGCTTACCGCGATTTCATAGAGATTGTCTGCCGCCGGTGGTCGTGACCTCAACCGTTTCGGCAGCGCCGGGCTTGAACAGCTTGCCGTCCGTATTCTGATACAGACCCGTTACCAGAGGCAGGCTGGTGTAGGTATTTTCGATGGTCAGTTGATAGTCGGTCTTGTTTAGATCCGTCCAGCGGCCGCCGTCCGTTCTGCTCTGCCAGCGATAAGTAACGCTCCCTGCTCCTCCGGTCGGGGTCGCAGAAATGGTAAATACAGCATCGGTACCGGGGCGAACGCTCGTACTTTCCGGCTGTATCTTGGTATCGGTCAGCGTGTACTTTCCGTTCCTGGCTTCCGGATTCTGCGGCTTGCTGGGCGGCTGATTGCCGGCAAGCACATGGCTGAACTGATAGGACCAGACGGTATTCCGGTCGTTGCCATTCTTGGACAGCACCATCACGACCGAGCCGCGCTCGGTCATACCGCTATTGGTCTCATTATACAGATTGCCCTTGATGCCCGCGCTGTTGCCAAACGGCTGCTTTCGCAGCAATCAGACAAGCTGTTCCAGTATTTTAGCGAAATATCGCAGCTTGGCGTTGTGTGCGTCACCGCTGTCCTCCGTTGTTGAGGTTTACTTTGTCCGTAATGTCGTGTATCGCCATCACCGATACCGGCCGGCTGCGGTGCACCTTGAGGGACGAGTCGCCCAGTGTGCTTTCCGGCCGCTCCAGCGAGATCAAACTCTTGTAGACATTGCCGCCGGAGGTGTGTATCTCCGCCATGTTTTCGTGTCTCGCAAGCAGATTTTGGAATGTGTCCGATCTTTTGGGTTGGACGTTTTTCTGTTTTTGGGAAAGCTCAATTATGCGGTGCTGCCCAAGGTCTCTGCACAGGAAATGCACTGTGCAGGGACCTGCTGTTCTGCGTGCATTTGCATCGGTGCACGCAAAAGATATTGTAAATCTGCACAATTTGGAATGCAGTATTTTGAGCGAAGTGCCGTATTTGTAAAAAAACTAAAAATCATCACCCATAATGTGAAGATTGTGTGTTTTCTAATTTCGGCGGCTTTGATAAAATCATCACAAAGAAATGACACATGAGGAGGGAAGAACAGCATGGAGTATGTACTGGAAATGAAAGATATCAGCAAGTCTTTCCCCGGCGTAAAGGCGCTTGATCATGTGCAGCTTCAAGTGAAGCCGGGCGAGGTTCACGCGCTGATGGGCGAGAACGGCGCCGGTAAATCCACCCTGATGAAAATTCTGATGGGCATTTACACCAAGGACGAGGGCGGCGAGATCATCTTCAACGGTCAGCCGTATCACGTTTCTAACCCGAAGGAAGCCATGGACCATGGTGTTGCCATGATCCATCAGGAGCTGAACCCGATTCTGGATATGTCCGTGTATGAAAATATCTTCGTCGGACGCGAGCTCCGCAAAAACGGTCTGGTCGATGCAAAGGCAGAGATCGCAGAATCGGAAAAGCTCATCAAGGAGTGCGGTCTGCACGTTTCCCCGAAGGAAAAGCTGCGTAACCTCACCGTTGCACAGTGTCAGCTGATCGAGATCATCAAGGCAATTTCCATCAACGCCAAGGTCATTGTCATGGACGAGCCGACCGCCGCCATCACCGACCGTGAGGTTGAGCTGCTGTTCGAGCATATCCGCAAGCTGACGGCAAAGGGAGTTGCGATCATCTACATTTCGCACCGTATGGACGAGATCTTCTCCATCTGCGACCGCGTCAGCGTTTACCGCGATGGTCAGTACATCGGCTCGGGCGATACTAAGGATCTGGACGAGTCGCAGCTCATCAAGATGATGGTCGGCCGCGAAATCACCGATGTATTCCCCAAGCTGGATGCGGAGATCGGCGATGTGATCTTTGAAGCAAAGAACATCGTCCGCGCCGACAACAAGGTAAAGGGCGTCAGCCTTTCGGTTCGCCGCGGCGAGATTCTCGGCATCGGCGGTCTGGTAGGCGCGGGCCGCAGCGAGCTGGTCGAGGGCATCTTCGGTATGCACGAGCTGGCCTCCGGCGAGATCTTCGTCAAGGGCAAGCAGGTCAAGGTCCACTCTCCGAAGGATATCATCAAGGAGGGCGTAGCCCTCATTACCGAGGACCGAAAAGTCACCGGTCTGAACCTCAGCGGCTCGGTAAACGACAATATCGCCATGGTAGCCATCAAAAAGCTGCTCAGCCACGGCCTTTACAACAAGGGCAAGGCACGCGCCGCTTCCATGGAGTACATCAAAAAGCTGAATATCAAAACTCCTTCCGGCGACCAGATCGCGGGCAACCTGTCCGGCGGCAACCAGCAGAAGATCGTTATCGCCAAGTGGCTGCTGAACGACCCGGACGTCATCATTCTCGATGAGCCGACCCGCGGCATTGATGTCGGCGCTAAGCGCGATATTTATCTGCTGCTCGGCAAGCTGGTGCAGCAGGGCAAGGCGGTTATCATGATTTCGTCCGAGATCCCCGAGCTGATGGGCGTCTGCGACCGCATCATGGTAATGTGCGAAGGCAATCTCTCCGGCGAGGTGAAGCGCGACGAGTTCTCGCAGGAACGCATCATGACGCTGGCATCCGCGCTTGAAGTATAAAGGAAGGGGAACAACATGAAACAGAAAAATCTTAAAGGACTGATCAGTGAATACTTCATCTTCCTGATCTTCATCGCGCTGGTCATCGTTCTGACCTGCCTGAAGCCCAGCTTTATCGGTCCTACCAACCTGGTAAACATCCTGAAGCAGGCTTCCATCAACGGCATTCTGGCGTTCGGCATGATGTTCGTCATTATTGCGGGCGGATTTGATATGTCGGTCGGCTCTACCGTAGCATTCACCGGCATTCTGGCAGCGCTGCTCGGCAAGGGCGACCTGCCGCTGATCGTGCCGCTGGTCGTTGCGATGCTGGCCGGTCTGGCAGTCGGCATGGTAAACGGTATCGGCGTTGCCATTGGCGATTTGCCCCCGTTTATTATGACACTCGGCTCGATGACGGCTGTGCGCGGTCTGGCGCTGCTGACCTCCAAGGGCAAGCCGATCACCGGCATCAGCAAGGAATACAAGGCTGTCGCTGCATCTTCTATCGCAGGCATTCCGATGCTGTCCATCTTTCTTGTAATCGTTATCATCATCTGTGCATTTGTTTTATCCAAAACGGTTTACGGACGGCGTGTTTACGCCTGCGGCGGCAATCTGCAGGCAGCCCGCGTTTCCGGCATCAACACCACCGCGATCCGCATTTCCACCTTTGCTATTGCAGGTCTGCTGGCTGGTCTGTGCGGCTTCCTGATGACCTCGCGTGTCACTATCGGCCAGCCGACCGCAGCTGAGAGCTACGAGATGGACGCCATCACCGCGTGCGTAGTCGGCGGCGTATCCATGACCGGCGGCGTAGGCAAGCCGTGGGGCGTTGTCATCGGCTGTCTGCTCATCACCGTTATCGCAAACGGTCTGGATATCATGGGCGTATCGTCCCACTGGCAGAAGATCGTCAAGGGCGTTATCATCGTGGTAGCCGTTCTGATCGACGTAAAGGGCAAGACCAAGAAAAACTGATTTCTGTTGTTGACTGTGAGGACCGCAGGAGCGTGCGAACGCTCCTCTCTCCTCCTATCATAACCACAACTTCTCTAAGGAGGAAAAAGAAAATGAAAAAGAGACTTCTCGCTATGCTGCTTACCGGTGCCATGACTCTGGGTCTGGCTGCCTGCGGCGGTACTTCCACCGGTTCTGATGCAGGCACCGATTCCGGTGCTGATTCCGGCAGCGATTCCTACAAGATCGCCCTCATCCAGCAGCACCAGACCAACGCATTCCAGATTGCCGTATCCGAGGCTGCTGAGGCCAAGGCTGACGAGCTGGGCGTTGACCTGACCATTCTGAGTGCCGATCAGGACGCCGCTACCCAGATCAGCCAGATCGAGCAGTGCGTATCCGAGGGCTATAATGCCATCCTGTTCGAGCCTGTTGATCCGGACGGCCTCGCTGATGCTGCAAAGTCCGCAGCTGATGCCGGCGTTGTTATGATCAACATCATCTCTGCCTGCACCGATTGGCAGGACAATGGTATCTCCGCTGTTTCCTACGGCAACAACGTAAAGGCCGGCGAAACCGAGATGGAGCAGGTTGCAAAGCTCCTTGGCGGCAAGGGCAACATCGCTATCCTGACCGGCCCGTCCGGCGACGCAGGCGGTCTGCAGCGTATGGAAGGCTACGAGAACATTCTGAAGAACTACCCCGAGATCAAGCAGGTCGTTGCTCCGGCTGACTGCCAGTGGGATACCGCAAGCGCACAGTCCACTGTTGAGAGCTGGCTGTCCGCTTATGATCTGGATGCTATCGTTTGTGAGAACGACGGCATGGCAGTAGGCGCCGGCAACGCGGCGGGCGCTAACTCCGGCATCATTATCACAGGCGTTGACGGCACGCCGGACGGCTTTGAGGCTATCGAGGACGGCCGCATCACCGGTACGGTTTCTCAGAACGGCGGTGCTATGGCTGCAAACGGCATCGAGGTTGCTGTTAAGCTGCTCAAGGGTGAAACCCTCGACACCACCGAGATCGTAACCGATAACACCTGGATCGATTCCTCCAATGTTAAGGATTACGAGTAATTTCTTGAAAATGCTTTGCAAATCCTTGTAAACAGTGTTATTATGGATAAGAAAAAGGGAAAGCGGATACGTTTTCCCTTTTTCTTATCAACAAGCAAAATCCGTTTTTCTAAAAATACCTTCAAAGGGGAATATGTATGTTAAGGGTCGTACTGGCGGATGATGAAAAAAAGGTTCTGCTGCTGATGCGCAAGCTGATCGACTGGGAAGGTCTTGGCTTTGAGATTGTCGGCATAGCGAGCGACGGTATAAGCGCACTCGATCAAGTGCGCGAAAAGAAGCCGCACCTGCTGGTGACCGATATCCGTATGCCCGGCTGCGACGGCATTGACCTCGTTCGGCAGGCAAAGCAGATTCAGCCGGGACTGCATTTTATCATCGTCAGCGGCTACCGCCAGTTTGAATATGCACAGAATGCGCTCAAATACGGCGTAGAAGGCTATCTGCTCAAGCCGCTCAAGCAGGAGGAAATGGTCGATCTGCTGATCAGCCTCAAGGAGAAGATGGGCGAGGAAGCAGCGATAGAGTACCGCTTGAAAAAGAGCAGCGAGCGCGAGCAGGAGCGAATCATCGACACTCTGATGACTGAGGTGCGCGGCGGTGTACGCACCTCGAGCACCGTGCGCTCGTTTGATCTGGAGCGCGGTCTGCCCGAAGGCGGCAGCTACTTTGCGGCTGTTATCAGGCCGCATATTCCGTCTGCGGCAGAAAATCAGGACGGCTTCCGTGCCATGCAGAAGCACGCGCTCGAGATCGTCCGGCAGGAGCTGGGACAGATGGACTGTGGCTTTGTGGCATCGGCACGCCGCGAGGGTATCGTGGCGGCTGTGTATACGCCGGAGTACCAGCCGGTCGAGGTCAAGCGGTGCTTCACCAAGATACGCAAGGAGATCGAAAAGCAGCGCGACCTGTTCTGGGGCATTCGCGCCGCCGTCTGCCTTGGCAGCCGGCAGAGCACCGCAGAAAAGCTGTCCGTTTCGCTGAAGGAGGCGCTTTGGCTGTGCATCGACGGTCTGTGCCATACACCGAACTGGCGGGACGCCGAAGCCGAAACACCGGATTTTTCCCTGCATTATACGCTGGACAGCGCGCAGAAGCGCCGCTTTCAGGAGGCTGCCGAATGTCTGAACACCGAGCTGTACGCCGAGGAGCTGGAGGACAGCTACCGCGCAGTTATGTCTATGCAGCCGCTCTGGGGACAAATGCTGGAGGACTGGTTCCGGCAGATACTAACTGCGGTGCGCTACGGCTTGCAGCAGGACGGCAGCGCCGATGAGCAGTTCTACCAGCGCATGGAGGACGGACTGTGGCAGTGTACCAACGCACAAGAGCTGCTTCGGCTGCTGCAGGACGGCGTCAGCGGTGAGCTGAACCGCCTGCACCGGGAGCGCTCCCAGCGCGAAGCGCGTCCCATTACGGACGCAAAGCGCTTTATCCGGCAGCATTATCAGGAATCTCTGCGGCTCGAGGACGTCAGCAATGCGGTCGGCTTCAACGCGACCTACTTTTCCGCCATGTTCAAAAAGGAGACCGGACAGAATTTCATGGATTACCTGACCGAGCTGCGCATGAACAAGGCGAAGGAGCTGCTGTGCGGCGATGAATGCTCGGTGCAGGACGTTGCCGAACAGGTTGGCTACCGCGACCTGAAATATTTCTCCCGTCTGTTCAAGAAAACCACCGGAATCAGTCCGTCGGACTATAAAAAGCTGTACAGGTAGGTGAAGGGCATGTGGCTAAAAACACAATGGAAGCTGCGCCGGGCGCTGCGCCGCTATCGGCGGGACGGCAATCTGGACGCGGTGCTGCACGAGGATTGGAGCCGCTGCCGCGATGTTTTTGCCTTTTTCCACGAGATCGAGGATCGTCTGCACGGCGAGGAGATCACCCGCCTGCGGCAGAAGCAGGCGGAATATCTGGCGCTGCAAAACCAGATCAACCCGCATTTTCTGTACAATGCGCTTGAGGCGATCCGTTCGGATGCGCTCTTGGCGGATTGCGAGGACATCGCGGAGACGACCGAGGCACTGGCGACTTTTTTTCGCTACACCATCTCCAATGTGCAGGAGTACGTCACCTTTTCGGACGAGCTGGACAATGCCGAGAACTATTTCACCATCCAGCGCTGCCGCTTCGGTGACAAGCTGGATATGGAGCTGGAAATGGAAAACGAGGACTTGCTCGAGGCGCGTATGCCCAAGCTGATCCTGCAGCCGCTGGTGGAAAACGCCGTCGTGCATGGTCTGGAGGGCAAGATAGGGAAGGGAACCGTACATATTTCGGTGGAAAACAGCGAAAACACGCTGTTTCTGCGCATCAAGGATGATGGAATCGGTATTTCCGAGGAGCAGGTGGAGCAGTTGAACGAGGAGTTCGCTCATGGCAGCGCGAACGCCGTCAGCCGCAAACGCGGCGGCATTGCGCTGCGCAATGTCAACAGCCGTATACGGCTGATGTTCGGAGAAAATTACGGTCTGCGGATATTCAGCGCGAAGGGGATCGGTACTGAATGCTGCGTTACGCTGCCGCTGCTGCTGCAGGAGGAGTGACATGAAGGAAGAACTGATACGCATTGAGCATGGTGTATTCCGCGGCGATACCGGCGAATACCGGTTTGATATCTCGATTTCCTGCGGCGAGTGCATCGGCGTATATGTGGATGAGCATTTGACCTCCGGTACTGCATATCTGGATCTTTTCAAGGGACGCCTTGCACTGACGGACGGACGTGCCTTCTGCTGCGGCAGCAAGACAGGCGCCGCAGTGATCGAGCACTGGATCCGGCAGAACACCATGCTGGTGGACAAATCCCGCTTTGCGGGCAGGGAGCTGACCATGCGCGATTTTGTGCTGGCGCTTGGCAGAACGACCTCGTACCGGCAGAAGAGCCGCAGCGCGGCACGGCTGAAATCGCTTGCCGCGACCGATATGCTGCGGCAGCTTGGGCTGGAGCATTCGTGGGAGACGCGCCTTGCCGACCTTTCGGTGCTGGATTATTACCGGCTTTCGGTGTTCCGCGCATGGTTCACCGAAAGCCGGCTGCTCGTCCTCGACCGGCTGACAGAGGCACTGCGCCGGCAGGATCTGGACCGGCTGATGCAGTGCGTACAGCTTCTGCTCGGGCATGGCATGGCGGTTCTCCTTCTCGACATGGATGAGATGTTCATGTTCCGCTATGCCGGCCGCATTGATGTGATTAAGGAGCGCCGCACCTTTTTCCGGCTGTATCCCGAGGAATACGGCCCGCGCCTGTTTGAGCTGCTCGGCTGGGAGCGTGCCAGCCGTCCGGCATGGATGGAGCGCACAGCGCTCACAAAGGGCAAGACGGTGCTTTCCGTATTTGAGCTGTCCCTGCCGCCGCTGCCGCCGCTGTCCTTCGAGGTATGCGCCGGCGAGATCGCCTTTCTGCACGATGAGAATTACAGCACCGGACGCCGTCTGCACGACTGCTTTCTGGGGAATCGGGGCTGGCAGAGCGGCATTTTCCGGCTGGACGGCAGAATTTACGACCACAGCGAGCTGAACCGTATCATCGGCACCGAGATCGGCATCCAGATTGAGCGGCCCGACCGGCCGGGCGGCGTGCTGTTTGACAACATGACCGCGCTCGACAATCTGTGCACCTGTCTGATCCCTAAGGCAGACAAGCGGCTGATCCGCAAAAAGCTCGTCTCCAGTATTCTGGAGGAGGCGACTCGCTGGTTCCCGCGCGAAATGCTGCTGCGTCCGCTCAGCGCATGGTCACTGCCCGATCGTCTGCGGTTTTCGTATTATCGGTGGTATCTGCTCAATCCCAAGCTGCTGATCTGCTTTTTCCCGTTCGCGGGACAGGAATCGGCGCACCACAAGATGATCATTGATATGCTGGTGCTGTGCGCGCGGCGCGGCATGGCGGTCTGGATCATCTCCTCCGGCATTGACGCCATCTGCGAAAAAACCGATAACGAAGAGTTTCTGCGCCGTCTGCGCTACATCAAGGAATGATGTGGGCAGGCGGCGTTTTTCTTATCCAATCTGCACGACAACCGACCTCCGACTTTGTGGGAATTCCATATTGTGACAATCTTCGGAAACCGATATAATAGAACTGTAAAAGCATAGGAAACAAAGCGGCATTCGATCAGCGTCAATACTCCTCCGGATGCCGCTTTCCGCAACAGTCGGAAAGGAGGGACTGTTATGACCGAACTGATGCTGAAGCTTGCCGCGTTCCTTGCGATGGTGATCGACCATGCGGCGGCGTGCCGTCTGGACAGGGTGTTTTTTCCGGGGTTTAGCAAGGTGTATATGATTTCCAGAGCAATCGGACGCATGGCGTTTCCGATTTATGCCTTCTGTCTGGTCGAAGGATTCCGCCACAGCCATGATCTCCGCCGATACGGCGGGCGTCTGCTGCTGCTCGGGGTCATCTCGCAGCTTCCGTATGCGTTTACGCTCAACCGCGGGTATCTCGAGCCCGCGTTCGGAGAGGTGTTTCCCATTAACCCGAGTCGGGCGTTCCGAAGCTTAAATGTTCTGTTTACGCTGTTTATCGGGTTGGTTCTGCTGGTTTTCTTTCGTAAAAAGCCGCTGGCGCGGGTGATTCAGTCCAAAGGGCTTGCGGTGCTCCTGCTCGCCTGCGGCGGCTTCGCGGTCTATACGGCGGAGCCGGAGTTTGACTCGCGCTTCCGCCGGCTGTGCACCGTGCTGCTCCTTGCCTCGGCAATCGCGGTCGCGCTGCTGCACGTTTGGCGAAAGCACCTTGCCCTGCGGGATTGGCTCGCGCGGTTTGCGGTGCTCGTGTTTGCTGTGCTGCTGTTTGAGCGGTATCCGCTTGCGCATCTCCGGTGCAACATCGACTACGGTGTATGGGGAATTTTGCTGATTTTGTGCCTGTCGTATGCCGAGAGCCGATGGAGCCGCGCGCTTGTTGTTTTACTCTGGGGTGCGCTGTTTTATTCCTCGCTCGGTATGCCGGATTGGGGTTCGATCTGCGGCACGGCGGCGGCAGCGCTCCTTCTGTTGCTGTACAACGGCGAGCGCAGCCGGAAACCGCACCCGAAGCTGAACAAAGCCTTTTATGCGGCGTATCCGCTGCACCTCGCGGTGATCTGGGCGATGGTGATTGCAGCGAAAGGTCCGCTGACGCAGCTCAAGCTGTTGAAGTATTATTTGTAAATCGCAAAAAACAGACCGACAGAGTGAATGTCGGTCTGTTTTTTGCAGGCTTTAAGCGGAAATCAGCGCTTTCAGCTCGCTTAGCGTCATGGAAACCACATCGCCCTCGGCGGTGAGTGCGACCAGCTTGCACCGCGCATCGCGCGGCGAAGGCGTCACGCGGAGCAGACCCTTGTCTGCCATGCGCTGCACGAGTATGCGCGCGGAGTGGTTCGCATGTCAAGCGTGCCAACGCGGAAAACGAAAAAATTCGTGGAAATAGCGCGCAGACTGTGCTATGCTGATACCAACAACACGCTATGGCAGGAGAGACAACAATGACGCAGGAACAGATCACCCTCCGCATATTGCACCACGAGGACATTGCGATCACGATGGAAGCAGGTGTATCGCTGTTTTTCGGTCTGCATGGACAGTACACGATCGCGACCGCGCACGAAAGCTGTGCGATTCATGCCTCCGAGGTGTACGCGGTCTCGCCGTTTACGCTGTACCGCGTACTGGGCGGCGAGGACGCCGGTCTGCTGCAGATCACGCTGTCGCCCGAGATATTGCAGCGGGCGGAATGGCAGGAAAAACAGCAGATCTCCTGCTATCTGACGCGCGACAGTCTCAAGGACGCACTGGCACAGGAGGTACGCCGCCGCTGTGCAGCGGTATTCCGGCTGTATTTTCAGCAGACCAACCAGCCGGAGCTGATGCGGCAGGCCGTCGAGCTGGCAGCGCTGCTGCGCCGGGAATTTGCTGCGGTGGAGGCTGCCCGTCCGGAGGAGAGCATCAACGCGCTCAAGCTGCTGGAATCCGCACTGCAGACCATTCATACGCGCTGGAAACAGGCGGTCACGCTGCCCGAGGTCGCGGTGCAGCTCTATGTATCCGAAAGCTATCTGTCCCGCCTGTTCAAAAAGTACCTCGGCAAGACCTTTACCAAATATCTGGTGGAGCTGCGGCTGACGCACGCGGCAGCCGACCTGCAGAGCGGTCTGTCCGTCACCGAAACCGCATACCGCAACGGCTTCAAGAGCGATAACTCGTTTATCGACTTTTTCAAAAAGGCATACGGCTGTACACCGGGCAAATTCCGGCAGCAGGCGAAGGAGAGCGGCGAGAAAAGCGCCGCGCCGCAGGAGGACGTCGCTGACTGGCTGCAGGAGCTGCTGCAACATTCAGACGGTGCGCCGCTGCCTGTGGGAGATGCGCCGGTGCTCGTGCGCAAAAGCGTGCAGCTTGCCGAGCAGGCCGCCTGCACGCCGATCCGGTCAAGCTGGCGGAAGATGGTCAATATCGGCTATGCGCACGATGGGCTCATCGGCTCGGTGCAGACGCAGCTGTGCCGCGCACAGGAGGAAATCGGCTTTACCTATCTGCGGTTTCACGGCATTCTGGACGATGATATGCACATCTATCAGGAGCACGCAGATGGCTCGCCGTGGTTCAACTTTGCCTATGCCGACCTGCTGTTCGATTTTATACAGGAGATCGGGCTGATCCCTTATGTGGAGCTGAGCTATATTCCCTCTAAGCTGGCAAAGGGCGATGCGACGCTGTTTGACAACCGGAATATCCATATCACGATGTATAACGATCCGGAAAAGTGGCAAGCGCTGATACAGGCGTGCCTGTCGCACTGGATCGACAAATACGGTCTGAACGCGGTGCGCAGGTGGAAATTCACGGTGTTTTCGATGAACTACAGCGAAATGACCGATCCGCCGCTCACACGCGAGGAATACAACGAGATGTTTGCAGCCGTTTACCACACGCTAAAGACCATCGATCCGGAACTGCAGCTTGGCGGCGGAGGCTGCTTCCCGAGCATTGCGCTGGAGGAAAACGGCCTGCCGCGTTTCCTGCGGGAGATGCGGCGGCGCGGCTGCATGCCGGATTTCATCACGCTGCAGTGCTATCCGCATGAGCAGATCTTGCAGGATATAGACTTTCTGTATTTTACGTCCAATCAGGTGTCGGCGCCCTCGGTTTTGAGTAAGGATCGGGATTTTACCCGGAATTTTCTGGACAAGATCCACCGCATGCTGGAGCAGATCGGCTGCGGCGATGTTCCGGTAGTGGTGGAGGAATGGAACTCCACCTTGTGGCAGCGCGATCTGTCGAGCGACACCTGCTACAAGGCGGCATGGCTGGTGAAGAACGCTCTGCAAAGCTATGACCGGACCGAGGCGCTCGGCTACTGGCTGCTGACCGATTTTATCGACGAATGGCTGATACCGGGCGGTGTGTTCCATGGCGGCTACGGATTGTTCACCATGGGAGGCATCCCGAAGGCGGGCTATCGTGCGCTGCGTCTGCTGAGCCGCGTCGGTGCATACAAGGTCGCGGACGGCGACGGCTGGTTTGTCTCCCGCACCGAAAACGAGATACAGGTGTTCCTCTACCATTATTGCCATTATGACGCGCTGTACCGTTACCGCTATCAGAAGCTGACCGATCCGCACGATGCGTACAAGGTGTTTGAGAACAGCCGAAGTCTCAAGATCAAGCTGTCGCTCTGCGGCCTGGATGCCGGCGTGTATCGGCAGGAAAGCTGGACGATCAGCCGGACCTCCGGCTCCACCTTTGACAAATGGCTGGAGATGGGAACGCCCGGCGTTATGGCGCCGGACGATCTGCGGTATCTGAACAACAGTGCACAGCCGCTGTGTACCATTCGGGATACGGATACGGTCGGCACGCTACAGATCGAAGCGGAGCTGCAGCCGCATGAAGTTCGCATGATCGTGCTGAGAAAACGGGATGCGTAACAGCCGGAAAACAAAAATCCTTGTTTTCATACAACACGATACCGAAAAACTGAACAGGATTGTGCGGGATTTTCATGAAAACCGAAAAGCTGCCGGAATATCAAGAGGGATATTCCGGCTTTTCTGTATTCTGAAGCCGGATTTGCGCGTAAACTGTAACCATAGAAAACAGAGCAGACCTGCGCAGGCGAATGCTCACAAAAAGAAAAAAGGAGAGAATCATATGGCAATAACCAAGCAGAATATGCAGACCTCGCAGGACACCAATGTAAAAACCAGCGTATTTGAGAAAATCTCTTACGGCATGGGCGATGTTGCGTGCAACGTCGTATTTGCGCTGACCAGCGGTCTGATCACGTACTTCTACACCAACGTAATGAGCGTATCGGCAGCAATGGTCGGTATGATCATGCTGATTTCGCGTATTTTTGACGGCGTATCCGATGTGGCGATCGGTCTTATCATGGACAAGGTACACTCCAAGCATGGCAGAGGCCGTGCATGGGTGCTGTGGATGGCGCTGCCGTACGGCATTTCCGCCGTTGCGCTGTTCTGCCTGCCGCCGAATGCCACCGAAATGGTGCAGGCGATTTACATCTTCATCACCTATAACCTGTGTACAACGGTGGTCTACACCGCACTGAACCTGCCTTATGGCGCGATGGCTCCGCTGATGACCAGCAACGAGCAGGATCTGGCAAAGATCAACCTGTTCCGCATGGCAATGAGCCCGATCGGCAACATGATCGTTTCTGCGGCGACCCTGCCGATCATCAACCGCATGGGCGGCGATCAGGCGGCATGGATCAAGGTAACGCTGATCTACTCGGTCGTTGCGATCGGCATGCTGCTGTGGTGCTTCTTCGGCACGAAGGAGCGCGTGAATACGCAGGCGGCGCGTGAGGCGGAAAAGCTGCCCGTAAGCGTTCGCTTTGGCGCACTGATCCACAACAAGTACTTCCTGATGATCCTGTTCGCGTCCCTGTTCCTCGCGGTTTACCAGACGGTAAACGGCACCTGTGCTACCTACTACGCACAGTACATTCTGGGAAATAACGAATATTACAGCGTGCTCAACCTCGCAGAGAACATCCCGCAGGTTGCCGTTATTATGATCCTCGCACCGTTCATCAAGAAGTTCGGCAAACGCAATCTGGTTCTGGCAGGTGCGGTCGTTACGATGGTCGCACAGCTTACGCTGCTGGCCGTCCCGGCAAATCCGGCGTTTGTTGCCGCTGTTGCTGCTATCCGCGGCATCGGCAAGGCTCCGCTGTTTGGCTGTGTATTCACCATGATGGCTGACGTCGTCAACTACGGCCACTGGAAGACCGGCGTTCGCGTTCAGGCGCTCATCTTCAGCGCGGCAACCGTCGGCCAGAAGTTCGGCGGCGGCATCGCAGGTGCTATCGTCGGCAAGCTGATGGATATGTCCGGCTTTACCGGTCTGGCGCAGGAGATCCCGTCCGCAGTAGCAATGGTCGAGAACCTGTACATCTGGGGCACGGTATTCGCATGGGCGATTATCATCGTTCTCATGCTGACCTACAAGCTCGACAAGGAGTATAACGGCATTCTCGGCGATATGGAGAAGAAGGGAATGCTCAAGCAGGCAGACTAAAGCAAGCAACACCGCACAAGGAGAGAAAACAGCAATGTATCAGAACTGGCAATATGAAATTGATCCGAAGGCTCCGTTGAGGCCGCTGTATCAGGGCACCTATGAGGAGACCGTGACCGTTGGCGGCAAGCAGCGCCGCTATCTGGTGTATATCCCGAAGAACGCGCGTCCCTCGACGGCCGGTGTGTTCATTCTGCCGGAGAACGGCAAGGCCGCCGATGACCTGTGGCGGGACAGCTGGTGGCGCATGATCGCAGACACCGAGGAGACCAAGGAAAAGCTGATCGTATTCTTCCTCGAGCCGGAGAACGGCGCGTGGAATACTGAGGAGCCTTACGGCAAGGCGGACGGCGACGTTGCCTATGTGGAGCAGGTGTATCTTGCCGGTGCGCAGCGCTTCAAGTTCTGCGTGCATGAGGCGAAGTTCTATCTCACCGGCACCCGCGAAGGCGGCGTGATCGCCAACATGGCAGCCATGTTCAATCCGGCAGTCTGGGCAGGTGTAGCGACCGTCGGCGGCTCCAAGGTGCCGGAGGACTACCGCAGGGCTGCGGCAGATGACTACTGCACCAATCTGGACGGCTTTATCGACGAAGCCCATCGTCTGAACCTGAAAAAAAGCGACATTCCCATGCCGGCATGGGTGATTGACGATCCGGAAAGCCCGGTCGGTACAGACAACGGCACCGCGGACTACTGGAAGCACACCTGCGGTATCACCGAGGACGGCGTGCAGACCGCACCGGATACGGTAACATATGTGCGCACCACAGAGCCGCCGTATGCACCCAATCAGGAAAAAGAGGCGTTCCGCGTTTGCACGAGCACGATTTCCGGCGGCTCGGCGGACTGCGCAAACCTGCTGCTGCGCCGCATCTGGAAGGATTTCCTCTATCGGCAGCGCCGCTGGATGAGCGGCCCGGGCGGTGACCTGCGCGTCACCAAGGACCCGGTCGCCGACCTCGGTATGGAGTACCATTATGAGGAGATCGGCGGCTGGATGCGCGAATGGTACGTTTATGTGCCGGAGCAGGTCAAGCAGAATCCGGGAAAGCCGGTTCCGCTGGTGTTTGCCATGCACGGCTACACCTGCTCGGCAGAGATCTACTGCGGCAACTCGGAGTGGTACAAGGTAGCAGACAAGCACGGCTTTATCCTCGTACACCCGACCGCAACGCCGGGCACGATGGATGCAACGACCGTAGCCTCCAGTCCGGACAATGTAGCGCTTCCGGCGTGGAACTTCATGCGCAAGGCGCCGAACGGCCCGGATGAGCTGCTGTTCTTCCGTACATTGCTTGACAGAGTGTGCGCGGAGCACACCATCGACCGCACCCGCATTTACGCGACCGGCCACTCGCACGGCTCGGTTATGACGCAGGTTCTCGCTATGTCCATGCCCGAGGTATTCGCGGCAGCGGCACCCTGCTCGGGCGTTATCTTCAAGGGCTTCGGCATGGATATCCGCGAAACGCCGGAATTCCGGAACCGCAAGGACTGCCCGCTCCCGGTATGGATGTTCGGCGGCGAACAGGAACCGTGGCTGCTTGACCATATCCCGACAAATGATAATGCGACCGGCGACAGCATCCGTATCTGGCGCGGCAACAACCATCTGACGCCCGAAATCCCGGCAAGCTGGGAGGACGGCTGGACGGTAAACGGCCGCTGGCATGATCTGCATTACACCAATGCGGACGGTGCACCGATGGTAAACTATACATGGGTAGATTATATGCCGCACGCAACCATGACCGAAATGAGCTTCCGTATCTGGGAGGAGTTCTTCTCGAAGTTCTCTCGTGCAGACGGAGAGATCCGCTATCATCCCTCATAATTTCGTCTAAATCCACCTTACCCCCCTTAGAGACAGCAGGCACGTTCCGATTGGAATGTGCCTGCTGCTTTGCAGACAAAGAAAATCCCCGGCGGAGAATCATTCTCTGCCGGGGATTGTTGTTCCGGTTCGGTGTTCTGATGGTTGGCATCATCGGCTATCGCAAATCGCAATATCATGCCGAGCATAGTCCATAGCGATTGCCTCTTTCCGTGTTGAATTTTTGCCGCAAATGGATTCTCACACAGAGGTCCTTGCTGCGGACCTTTTATTTGACTGAGTGCGCAGCTTCATTTTACAACGCGCAGACCGCCCGCTTACTGCCGCAAAAAATACACCAGACACGGCCGGCCGCCGGTGAGGTAGTCCATTTCGCTGCCGATGATCTGCCGGTCGGTCAGATAATTCATGTACCGGCGCACGGTTACGACCGACAGACCGACGTGCGAGGCGATTTCATCGCTCGTGTGCCGCTCGTCCGGCGCGGCGCGCAGATAGGTCTCGATTCGCGCAAGAGTCTGGCTTTGCAGGCCCTTCGGGGGAGCAGCAGACGGCGCCGGCGCCGTCTGCCGGAACAGCGTGTGATCGAGCGCATCCTGACTGAAGCTGTCGCGCTGCACGCTTTCCCTGCGGCGGCAGAACACTTCGAGCGCCTGCTGAAACCGCTCATAGGCAAAGGGCTTGACCAGATAATCCACGGCGCCCAGCCGCACCGCGTCATTGACCGTTTTGGCATCGTTTGCAGACGTTACCATGATCACGTCCGCGTCCACGCCCTTCGCGCGGAGCTGCAGCAGCAGCTCGGTGCCGCTCATCTGCGGCATGTAAACGTCCAGGATGATCAGGTCGATCGGATTGTGCTGAAGCCAGAACAGAGCCGGATGTGCTGCCGAAAAGGTCTGTACGACGGCAAAACGGCTGTCCTGCTCCACATAACGGCGGTTCAGCCGCGTGATCATCGGATCATCTTCAATAATGACCACTGTATACATTGCAGATCGTTCCTCCTTAGTTCTGTACGCGGCTTTCCGCGTCGGAAAGCGTGATGATGAATGAGCTGCCGATGCCCGGCTCGGACTCCACGCGGATCGTGCCGCCGAAGGCATCTACGGTCTCCTTGACGAGCGAAAGTCCCGTGCCGCGTCCCTCGCCCTTGGTCGAGAAGCCGCGCTCAAAAATACGGTCGAGCTGCGGCGCCGCCATGCCTGCGCCGCTGTCATCCACGCTGAGGAGCATGCCGTGCTCGCCCTCGCGGATGCTGACGGTCACTTCCTTCTGCGCATTCTCCGGTGCGCTGCGCAGGGCGTCGAACGCATTTTCCGTCAGATTGCCGAGGATGGTGATCAGGCTGCTGGCCGGCAGGTACTGTCCGTCCCCGCGCAGCTCGCTGGCCGGGTCGAGGACGAACCGAATGCCCAGCTCGGCGGCGCGGTATGATTTGCCGATCAGGAGAGCCGCGACCGACGGCTCCTGAATGCGCTCGGAGATATAGCTGATCGAGTGTGCGCGCGTCTTCGTCAGACGCAGAACGTATTCCTCGGCCTGCCTGGTTTCCCCGAGCTGGAGCAGACCGAGAATGACATGCAGCTTGTTGGTGAACTCGTGCGTATACGCCCGCAGCGCCTCCACGATATGCTGTACGCCGGTCAGATCCTGCGCCAGCCTTGTGACCTCGGTGCGGTTGCGGAAAATAGCGATCGCACCCTCGATCTCCCCGTCGCGCCAGAGCGGCATGCGGTCGGATATGACCGAAACGTGCTTAATGGATTCCAGACTGATGTTGTACTCGCTTTTTCCGGTCTGCATGACGCGCGCGATGGTCGAACGCGGATAGATCGCCCTGAGCGGCTGTCCGAGCGCATCGCTCGTGCGGATGTTGAGGATGTCCGCCGCCGCACGGTTGATATAGGTGATCGTGCTGTGCGAATCAATGGCCAGCAGACCCTCGTCGAGCGCATCGAGGATATCCATACGCTGCAAAAACAGCTGACGAAACGCATCCGGCTCGTAGCCGAGCAGCTCCTGCTTGATATGATTAGAGAAGCGCACGCTGAGCAGACTGCCGACACCGAGCGCGAGCAGGGTGATCAGACAGTAGAACAGCAGCACGTGCAGCACCGTCCGGCGATAGGAGCGCAGATACAGCCCCGCCATCACAATGCCGAGCGCCTGCCCGTTTTCATCGCGTACCACGGCGTAGGCGCAGCGGTCGGCGCCCTCCGGCATCTCATCGCTGGAAAGCAGCGGTTTCTGCTCGCTGTACAGGCGGCGGACCGTATCGGCCCGCAGGGTCGGCAGCACGGACGCCTCTCCCTCGCCGGCGGCGAGATCGTAGAATACCAAAGGTCTGCCCTGCACGTCATATATGCCGAGCATATCCACCGCGGCTACGCGGCGGACGGTCCGTTCGAGATACTGCTGCGCGGTATCGGTCTGGATCGTATCCGTCAGGAGCGGCGCGTCGGCCGCCATCTGAGCGGCGTTGGACAGCAGCTGATCGCGCGTGCGCACCTCCTGATGCAGACTGATGCCCAGGCCGACCGACGTCGCCAGAAGCACGACCACGGCAATGCACAGGAGCAGCATCCGGCGCACACGCCGGTGCAGCGAGCCGGAAGAATATGTATTTGTCAATTTCATTCCCCCTTAGAAAAGCTATTTTATATCATAGCACGCTAGTCAAAATTCATCAAATCGCTTTCGGAAATTTTATGAAACCCGTCAAATTGCGCGGGTTTATTTTTTTTATTTTCGTAAGCTTGCGCAGAACCCGTCGGATTTCTACAATAGGAACGCAAAGCAAAACAAACGAGGTGATGCCCTTTGGGAGAAATCAAAGCGGAATTGAATGCCGAGCTGCAAACCCACATTGCGTTCGAGATTCCGCTGTTTGGCGGGATACCGGTACCGGAATCCGCCGTGGTAAGCTGGGTCATCATAGCGGTGCTGACCCTGCTCGCCGTCTGGCTGACGCACGGGCTGCGAAAACGGCCGGGACGCCGGCAGGCGGCCGCCGAAATGCTGGTGGGCTTCATCAACGGCTTCTGCCGCGACACGCTGGGCGACAAATACTGGCGTGCGTTCGCGCCGTATCTCGGCACGGTCGGTCTGTATCTCGCGCTGGCGAACATGGCCGGACTGTTCGGCGTTACCCCGCCGACCAAGGACCTGAACGTGACCGCCGGTCTGGCGATCATGAGCGCCCTGCTGATCTACGGCGCGCAGTTCCGCTTCCACGGTCTGCGCGGCGGTCTGAAAAAGTTCAGCGAGCCGGTCGCGGTCGTCACGCCGCTCAACATCATGGAGATCGGCATTCGGCCGCTGTCGCTCTGTATGCGGCTGTTCGGCAACATCTTCGCCGGCTTCGTCATTATGGAGCTGGTCAAGATGGCCGTTCCGGTCGTTGTGCCTATCCCGCTGAGCCTGTATTTCGATGTGTTCGACGGCATGATACAGGCAGTCGTATTCGTCTTCCTGACAACGCTTTTCCTGTCGGAATCGCTTGAGTAACCACTGTTTTATATGAGAAAGGACTACAAAAAATGAGTATTGCAATTGGTGCGGCTATCGCAGTTCTGACCGGCATCGGCGCCGGTCTCGGTATCGGCTACGCGACCGCGAAATCCTCGGAGGCCATCGCCCGTCAGCCGGAGGCCTCGGGCCAGATCAGCAAGAACCTGATCCTCGGCTGTGCGCTGGCAGAGGCAACCGCCATCTACGGCTTCCTGATCGCTATCCTGCTCATCTTCATGAATTGATCGGGGTGAGATCGAATGATCCTCAATCTAAATGCACAGATCATCTGGGTGTTTGTTGACCTGCTGATCCTGTTCGTGCTGATGAAGAAATTCCTGTTCGGGCCGATCACCAGAATGCTGGACGACCGCGCACAGGAGGTGTCGGACACGCTCGATCAGGCAGACAGGCGTCTGGCCGAGGCCGAGCAGCAGCAGACCGCGCATGCGGCGCAGCTCGCCTCTGCGAAGGCGGAGGCCGCGCAGATCATAGAGGACGCCCGCGCACGCGGTCAGCAGGAATACGACCGTCTGGTCGCGGAGGCCCGCACCGCCGTGCAGCGTCTGGAGGAGCAGTCGGCGCAGCGCCGTGCATCCGAGCGGGCGCAGATGCTCCGCGAGGCGAAAAAGGAGCTCGCCGCTCTCGTTCTGCTGACCACCGCAAAGGTATCCCGGCAGACGCTCGACAGCGACACCGACCGCGCCATGATCGACGATTTCCTGCGCGAAGAAACGGAGGCCGCACGATGAATTCGACCGCCGTACAGTATGCCGGGGCGCTGCGCCATGCCGGGTGCACGCTGAGCGAACTGCGGCGCACTGCCGACTGCCTGACCGGCTGCGCGGAGCTGTGGGACGCCCTGTGCTCGCCCGCCGTGTCGGCACGGGAGAAAAAGGCCGTGCTGGCCCGGCTGCCCGATTTTTATGCGCGGGGAGCGCTGCGGCATTTCTATCTGCTGCTGGCGGATAAAAACCGCTTTGCGCTCCTGCCCGAGATCGTCCGGCAGTTCCGTCTGCTCGAGCTGCGCGAAAACGGCGAGGGTCTGTGCGTATTCCGCAGTGCCCGTGAGCCGGAGGAGCAGTCGCTCGGCGCACTGGCCCGCCTGCTGTGCGCACGGCACGGCTACCGCGCGGTTACGTTCGAGATCGTGACGGACGAAACGCTGCTCGGCGGCTTTACCGCCGAGATCGACGGCGTAACATACGATAAAAGCGTGCGCGGACAGCTTCGCGCACTGGCGCATGACCTGTAAGGGGTGAAAACCATTGAACCATTCAGACGAGATTTTATCCATTCTCCGCGAGGAGATCGAACAGTATGACAACCGAACGCGCTGCGACGAGACCGGTACGGTCATCGAGGTCGGCGACGGCATCGCCACCGTATACGGACTGAACCGCGCGGTCTACGGCGAACTGGTGCAGTTCGACACCGGCGTGCGCGGCATCGTGCTCGACCTCAAACGCGACAGCGCGGGCGTGGTGCTGCTCGGCAGCGAGGACGGCCTGCATGAAGGCTCGACCGTTTCCCGCACCGGACGCGCGGCTGACGTTCCGGTCGGTGAGGCGCTGATCGGACGCACGGTCAACGCCCTCGGCGAGCCGATCGACGGACTCGGCCCGATCGAAACGACCGAGCGCCGCCCGATCGAACGCGAGGCTTCGGGCGTGGTATCGCGCGAGCCGGTCAACCAGCCCATGCAGACCGGCATCCTTGCCATCGACGCGATGGTGCCGATCGGACGCGGTCAGCGCGAGCTGATCATCGGCGACCGCCAGACCGGCAAGACCTCCATCGCCATCGACACCATCCTGAACCAGAAGGGACAGGACATGATCTGCATTTACGTTGCCATCGGTCAGAAGGCATCCACAGTGGCGCGTCTGCGCGGCACGCTCGAGAAATACGGCGCACTCGATTACAGCATCATCGTTTCTGCCACCGCAGCAGACGGTGCGCCGCAGCAGTATATCGCGCCGTATGCCGGCGCGGCGATCGGCGAGTATTTCATGAGTCAGGGTCGCGATGTGCTCATCGTCTACGACGATCTGTCCAAACACGCGGTCGCCTACCGCACGCTGTCGCTGCTGCTGCGCCGCTCTCCGGGCCGCGAGGCATATCCGGGCGATGTGTTTTATCTGCATTCCCGCCTGCTCGAGCGCGCGTGCCGGCTGACGCCGGAGTACGGCGGCGGCTCGATGACCGCTCTGCCGATCATTGAAACGCTCGCGGGCGATGTCTCCGCCTATATCCCGACCAACGTCATTTCCATCACCGACGGCCAGATCTATCTGGAAAACGACCTGTTTTTTGCCGGTCAGCGCCCGGCGATCAACGTCGGTCTGTCGGTATCCCGCGTCGGCGGCGCCGCTCAGACCAAGGCTATCAAAAAGACCGCCGGTACGCTGCGCATCGAGCTTGCCCGCTTCCGCGAGCTGGAGGTATTCACCCAGTTCAGCTCTGATCTGGACAGGGACACCCAGCAGGCGCTCGAGCACGGCAAACGGCTGATGGAAATCCTCAAGCAGCCGCTGTGTCATCCGATGCCGGTATGGCGGCAGGCGGTCATTCTGTATGCGGCCACCAACGGCCTGCTCCGCGATGTGCCGCTTGACCGCGTGCGCGGCTTTGTGCAGGACTTCGCGGACAGCCTGCCGGATGCGCTGCTGACCGAGATCCAGTCCACCGGCACCCTGACCGGCACGGCCGCCGAGCAGATCCGGGAGGCACTCGAGGCCTATAAAGAACAGGTGAGCGCAGCATGGCAGGCATAAAGGAGATCCGAACCCGTATTGACAGCGTGCAGCAGACGCTCAAGATCACGAACGCGATGTATCTGATCTCGTCCTCCAAGCTGCGCCGGGCGCGGCAGCAGCTGAACAGCGTGCAGCCGTATTTTATGAAGATCAGCTCCACGATCGCGGATATCCTGCACCATTCTCCCGAGATCGAGCATATTTACTTCGATAAGCGCCCCGAGCGGAAACACCGCAGGGCAGGCTATATCGTGATCACGGGCGACAAGGGTCTGGCCGGCGCGTACAACCACAATGTCCTTCGGCAGGCAGAGGAGCGGCTGGCGCAGGAGGACGACCCCACGCTGTTCCTGATCGGTCAGATGGGACGCGCCTACTTTGCCGAGCGCGACATCCGCGTGGACGGCGAGTTTATGTTCACGGTGCAGGACCCGACGATCGCTCGCGCCCGTGATATCGCGGATATTTTCATCCGCCTGTTCCGCGAGGACCGGCTCGATGACGTTTATGTCATCTACACGGAAATGGTAACGCCCATGCGGCTCGAGCCGCGCGTGCAGAAGCTGCTCCCGCTGGACGTCGATGCGTTCCCGTGGGAGCCGCGTCCGGGCGAGAACGGCCCCTATCATCAGACGGTGCAGTATATGCCCTCGGCTGACCGGGTGCTCGAGCATCTGGTGCCGGGCTACGTCAAGGGCGAGCTGTTCGGCGCGCTGGTCGAGTCGTTCTGCGCCGAGCAGAATGCCCGCATGACGGCTATGGATGCCGCGACGGACAACGCGCGCGATATGCTCAAATCGCTTTCGCTGCATTACAACCGCGCACGGCAGTCCGCCATCACGCAGGAGATCACCGAGATCGTCGGCGGCACGCAGGGCAGCGCGATAGAGACGCCGCAGCCGCGCCGTCCGATTCCGACGCGAACCGTCCGTTTTCTGGCGGACGGCAGCCGCGCATAGAAAGTGAGGAAAAAAACTATGAAACGCAAAGGTACCGTAGTGCAGGTGACCGGCCCGGTCGTAGATGTTGCCTTTGAGGGCGGCGGTCTGCCGGAGATCAACGAGGCTCTGTCTGTTGCACCGGACGGGCAGGTGCGCATGATGGAGGTCGCACAGCATATCGGCGGTGACACGGTGCGCTGCATTATGCTCTCTCCGAGTGAAGGGATCGGCCGCGGCGACGAGGTGCTGTCCACCGGCCGCACCATCGAAGCGCCGGTCGGCGAAGCGACACTGGGACGAATGTTCAATGTGCTGGGTCAGCCCATCGACGAAAAGGGAACGGTCGAAGCGCAGGAAAAGTGGTCGATCCACCGCGCTCCGCCGGTATTTGCCCAGCAGAACCCGACGACCGAGATCCTCGAGACCGGCATCAAGGTCATCGACCTGCTCGCGCCGTATGCCAGAGGCGGCCAGGTCGGCCTGTTCGGCGGTGGGGATTACGGTATAGGGGAGGTCGAAGGGACGGCCCATCACGAGCTTCTCCGAGGTAGCGGGTTCGGAGGTGAGACCGTTGGCCGAGGCGATCACGGTGGCGCGGTAGGCGTCCATCGGTGCGTCATCCGGGAGCGTGTATGCCAGCGAAGCCGAGGGCGTTTCCCCTACCTTGGTGCCGTTGATGCTGACTTCATATTTTATCTGCGCGAGGTCGAGATAGCCGTTGTGCACTCCGCGCGCCGAGGGTTGCCATGAGACGCCCTGCGGCGTCAGCGTTACTGCGCCGGGCGCCTCCGGGGTGTCGTGTCCTATGTAGCGGTGAGCTACGCCAGGATAACCCGTATGGCCGTCGTGCGTGGCTTCCACGCGTAGTGTATAGTCACCCTGTGCGAGGTCTGAGAGTTGCCGTGTCACGGCCTGGCCGGGCTGAGCGGTGCCGGAGGCGAGTTCTCGTCCGTTACCTTTCAGGCTCCAGTTCATGGCCGAGGTGACGGGTGTCCTGTCGTGGAGCTTGTCGGGCATCATGAAACTTACGGA
>ENA-UEQP01000818-UEQP01000818.1-human-gut-metagenome-genome-assembly--contig:-NODE-818-length-32057-cov-4.061851_pt1 | contig 32057 bp, 21 predicted proteins | sample MGYA00242951_ERZ507951 | MGnify/ENA primary metagenome ERZ507951 (study PRJEB26167, sample SAMN06115539) | human gut metagenome | host: Homo sapiens | place: China:Shanxi | collected 2015-11-18...
TCGTTCCTATATATAAGAATGACGAGCAGCTGAAACAGATTGATGCCAAGGTAGAAGGTATTGTAGCGAAGCTGAAGCTCTTAAGCCTCGGGATCATGGCTGCAGTCCTTGTGATCGCTGCCCTGGTCCTGATCTTTAAGAGAGATATGGACTCCGTCGTCTTAAAGGACGGAGCATACAACTATTTCGGAGATGTAAAAGTCGAATATACAGGAAAATGCAGAGTCCAGTACACGGATAAAGAGGTGACGATCCGGGATGAAAACGGAACGCAGACCCTGAATTCCAAACCGTTGTACCAGCCGGACGGAATGGCACTTCTGCCGTTTGATTACGCGTGGTATGCGGGAAATGACAGCGTATACCGCCTGTCCCATTTCAGTACGATGGCGATCGAGAACAACTCGGTCGTTCTCAGAGACGGAAATCTGAAGGCGGAAAATGCCGGCGGATATCTCTTCGACGGCGTGGACACTTATATATTCCTTGAAAATACAGAACTTCGCTGGGGCGGCGGCAGTGTGGAAGTCCCGGCGCTTTCATATGCTGTGGCGAGATACGGGAATACACTCCAGTATTTCGACTATGCGGCAGGAACGAGCACGGTTGTCCAGACAGGGGAATCGGAGCTCACAGCTTCCTTCGCGAACGGGGATGTCCTTGACATGGGAACAGACACGATGAAGAAAGCGAACGGAACTTGGTATCTTCTCGTTGCGAGACCGGGAACGTTAAACAGAATGGAGAACAAATAGGAAGCAAAGGGGGAACTGGATTATGAAAAAAATTATCGCGATGGCAGCCATGCTGCTTGCGGTGGTGGTATTTGCCTACACATACCGCCTTCAGACTCTGGCCTGGCTTCAGCTTCCGGCATTTGCAGTGACAGAAAAGGACATCACAGATACCTTAAAGGCAGACGGAACGCCGGAGGAAGACAAAGAGGTCCTTTCGATGCGTGCCTGCACAGAGGATGAAGCGCTGTACCGCAGAGCAAACCGGTACTTTATCGGCGATAAGAAAGAATCCGTCGATATCACCTACCCGTTATTTGCACAGGAGGGAACGGCGCTCTATTATTTAAACGGTGACCTCAAACTCATCACAAACGATTTTGAGTCATATGAACCGTATGAAGGTATGCTCCTGAGCAATGGTACTGCATATGATATTGACGGTCAGACAGCAGAGGACGAGGAGTATATCCTCTCCACAGCAGGAAAAGGTCTCTACATCAACACTCAGCCGATGACCGTGACCTCTTCCGGTAACGAATCAAGGATCCGTTTAAACAGTATCATGTACCTTGGAGATTCCGGCATCCACTATTACAGCTACGATGACGGAAGACTTGTCTACGGGCAGACAAAGATCACTTACGGGGACACTGTCAAGATCGGTTCGGTCAGCATGTCCTACGATGAGTTTTTAAAACAGCTCGGTCTCGTCGCAGAGTACAGCTCCACAGAGCAGAAAATACAGCCAGAGACGGAGGCGGAGACAAACCCGGCCGACCGTTCGGACCGTGAGCAGAGAAGACCGGGATCTTCCGGCGAGCATGCAAACGGAGAGACTGTCGCAAATGCGGACACCTCTGTCACACCGGCACTTCCGGTAACACCGGGAGCCGATGGGAACAGACAGGTGAACGAGGAGATCGATGAGTCCGGCAGCACGGATGGAAATAACGGAAGCGATGACAGCGGTCTCTATACGGACAGCACCTTCGCAGAGGAAGGCAGCGGAGACAGCTCCGGCGACTCCGATTCCGGCAGCGGCTCCGGTTCCGCGGGAGGCGGATCTGCGAGCGGAGGCAGCGGAAGCAGCAGCGGCGGCTCCGGCGGAGGCGGAGCATCCGACTCCGGAAGCGGAAGCGGAAGCTCCGGAAGCGGAAGTTCCGGCGGAGGCGGCGGAAGTTCGTCCTCCCCATCCGGAGGCAGCGGCAGCGTTGACCAGTCCGGAGACGGCGATTCCGGTGCAGACACAGGCGATGGATCCTCCGACGGAGGCGATTCTGACGTACGTCCGGATGAATTTAAGGAACCGACAGTGACACTTTCCAATATCAATGTCGGCGTATATGGCATGACAGGCAAGGTTGAGATCACGGATGATCAGAGCCGTCTTGTTCGTGTCGTCTTCCGGTTCAGTGTCAACGGAACCCAGAAGAGCCGTAAAAACATGAAAAAAGAAGGTACGCTCGAGGTTACAAACCTGGAACCGGGAACGACGTACCAGTTAAGCGGAGATATCGTTTTCCGCAACGATGAAGGTATCAAGGTGACAAAGCCATTCATGGATGCCATCGAGATCTCGACACTTCCGATGACGACACTTCGCCCGATGCGGCTGACATTCTCTGAGCGAGATACCTTCCTCCCGTATCAGATCGGGATCGACAGGATCCTCGCAGAGGATGTCGCGACTTCCGATGAACGGATCTCCGCGATCCCGTACATCAGCAGGATCGAGGTGACGGCCGGCGGTGAGGATTACAATGTCGGCGGTACGATCGTGAGAAACATAAAAAAGGGAACAGCGGGAGATTGGCTTTCCAAAGAAGGTTTTTCTTCCAACAAGACCTATGATTACACGATCCGCGTCATGGACCGGTTCCGGAATGAATTTGAACTGACATCGGACAGCATCACAAAGGGATCGACCCATACGAGCAAAGTGGAGCCGAAAGCTTCACTCCGCGAGACAGGAAACACGGTCGGGACCCAGACGATCTCCGTCCAGATCCAGAACACGGACCATGCGGCGATGGAGAACTGCTATTTCTATGTGGTCAACCAGCAGGGAGAAGATGTGCCGGCCTTTGACGAGACGGGAGACGGGATCAATACGCGCTACCGCAGGGCAGTTTCCACGGATGGAAATGCGAATGAGTTTACGATCACAAACCTTCCGTCCGGAAGCTCGTTCTATATGGTTGCCCGTGCGGATTATGATCTGAATGATAAAAATACGGAAAACTGGCAGAGAAACATGCAGCTCGGAAGACTTTCCGTCTACACGGCTCCGATCAGTCTTCTCGGAAACGCGTATGTGGGTGTCGACTCCGCGGATATCACGGATTCTTCGTTCACGATCGGATTCAGTATCGATACAGATAAGACACTTGAGGGTCTTTTGACTCTTATGGAGCGCCTTCCGGTCGAGATCTCTTCCGATACAAAGACATGGAAGAACGAGGAGATCCTCTCAAGGAAAGAACTCGAAAAAGTGCCGGTGCAGGCCGGTACTGCGAGCATGGTGATTCAGGATCACGATTCGACAGATGCGTCTGTCCCGAAGGTCGTTCTCACGGGAACAGCACCGACGGAAAATACGAATGCCTGGGAGCTTCTCATGAAGGGCTGGAGAGCAGAACTGCAGTTCCGCGAGGGAGAAGGACAGGATGATCCGTTTGACTCCATGACTGTTTACACGGTATCGGTCGGAGCTGTTGCAGCTCAGGGCGGAAGTGAATACAACGTTGGCGCGTCGACAAACAGCCTTCAGCTCCGTACCCTGAAGCAGACGGCGGGAATCCGCCATGACGGCGTGTTCACACTCTCGAACTTCATCGAGATCTACCACTTCTACTTCGATGACCCGGACAATGCCGTCGATAAAGGAACGATCACGGTAAAGCTCTACTCCGTATCGGAGGCAAGCCTTGTCGAGACCAGAATGATCAAGACAAATACGGAGTACGAAAGTCTTCGTTTCAACAACCTGAAGATGGATACGGATTACCGTATTGAGTTCACGGCGCAGAACTACAACGTCTACTACGACAGCGGAAAGAATGAGACGAACTACACGTTCCCGGATCCGAACAGACTCTATGTTACAACAGGTGAGGGAATTACCGGCTCGCTTGATCTCGAGTCCATTGTGGCTGCGGGATCCGGATGGCAATCCTCCGTGACGGTTACATTAAACGACCGGAAGAAGGAACTGAAGAACGGAACTTACACCCTGCTCTTAAAAGGAGCGGACGGTATGGACGTTGACTCCTCCAAGTTAAAGGAGATCAGCCGGACTCCCTATGATTTCCCGTATGATACGGCGGGAGACCAGGGAATCTCGGAGGCAAAGAGCTTTGACTGTGAGGGATTCTGGACATACGAGGTCGATCTCCTGATCAGTGTCCGCGGTTACGAGGACATTGTCCTCTCAAAAGTGAACTTCACGACGGAGGCCGGAATGGATACGATCTCGAACTGGACGGAGTTCCGGACGAAGCTGAATGCAAATCCTAACGGAAAGTTCGCGGTCATCGCGGATATTGAGAGGACGGATTCCAGCTATGTATGGAACTTTGCCGGAACGGTTGACTTTCAGGGACATACGCTTTCCTTCCCGGAGGGCAGCAACTACGGATCGGTGATCGGAACGCTCAAGAGCACCGGCGTGGTAAAGAACATTGTATTCAATTACCGGAGAACGGTAGGACCGACTTCACAGATTTCTCAGGAGGGCGGACTTGTCAACATGAACTATGGAATGATCCAGAATGTTGTGATGACAATTTCTCTTGGGAGAACAAGACCAAATTACGGCAACGGTTTCCTTGTATATACGAACTATAAATCCGGCGTGATCGAAAACTTCTCTATCAAGATTGAGAAGGAGCTCCACGCGAGAAACAGCATTGGTATCGTGAGCGGCACAAACCAGGGAACGATCCGCCGCGGCGTTGTCTACGGAAAGGACGTTGTCATGGAGAGCGTCGTCTATGGAGGCGATGTGACGGTTGCATCCGGCGGATATGGTGCGATGGCATATACAAACTCGGCGACCGGTCTGATCGAGGATACCTTTGTGATCAACAATGCGGTCAACGAGTACAACAACAGTGAGTGGACAATGAACCGGACAGCCGGAATTGTCGGAACAAACAGCGGTACCGTCCGGAACAGCTTCTTTGTCGGAGACACATACTATTATACGTATGAAGACGGAAAACAGTCCGTCTACAAGATCTACGATAAGGGCGGATCTACGGTCGGCGTCAACGACAGCGGTGCGCGCGCGACGGATCTCTACCATATCTCGATGAGTTCCGTAGCGGTATATCCGAAGGATCTTGGAGCGGCGACGGCGGTCCAGAGACTCTGGGACGGTGTCTGGTATGAGAAGGCGTTCAAGAATCCGAATGCCTTTACGATCGAGAGTCAGCTCGCGAGCGGATACTATCCGCGGATCAATATGTCGGATGCGATGGAGACGGCGCAGGAGAATATCGCCCTGCCGCCTGCACCGGGTGCAGATGTTCCGGAATTTGTCAGCAGCCGTGTGGTCAGCCAGACAAATAAAGAGGCGGAAATCCTCCTCTACTACCGGAGCAACAACCAGCAGAAGATTACCGGAATCGGCATCGATGGCCTGACGACGGAGGTTCTTGACCAGTATACAGAAAACGGCATGTACGTCGTCCGCGTGAAGATCAGCGATCCGAAATCCTTTACCGGAAAGTATCTCTATACGAGCATTACCTACGAGATCAACACGGTGAGCCACGAGACGACGACTGTCGCCTGCGGTCAGGACGGAAACTATATCGAGGCTGATTTCTACCGCGAGATCGCAAGCTTCGAGGACTGGCTCTATATGGACCAGTACCCGGCGGAGAACTTTATCCTTGTGGATGATCTCGACTTCACCGGAAAGAACCTCGCGGCGATGCAGGTTGGCAGCGATAAGGTCCCGTTTACCGGAAAACTCAGCGGAGACGGTCACACCGTGAGAAATATAAACGGTGTCGGATCTACGATCTTTGCGGTCGTATCCGGGGCGGAGATCAAAGACATCAATTTTGAAAATGTCGAACTTATCACAAATGATTCCACGGACAACAAGGCGAAGTCCATGCAGGCCGGAATCTTTGGCAAGGTTTTAAACAACACGACCTTAAAGAATATCCGTGCGTCGAAGGTGACGCTCTCCGATATGCCGTCGAATATCGGCGGTCTTGTTTCCTACCTTGAGTACAGCACAATCGAGGACTGCCGGATCGAGGATCTGTCGATCCGGACGACAGCCTACGGAAACAGCGCCCTTTCGGTCGGCGGTCTTGTAGGTTACGGAAAAGGTCTCACGGTGAAGAACTCCTACGCATCGGGGCTTGACATCGAGGCGAAGAACGGAGTCCGTGCGAACGGAGTCGGAGGTCTCGTCGGATACGTCGAGACATTCGGAGCTGTATCAAACGCTTACTCCCACGGAACGATCAATACCGCGTTTGGCGGCACCGGCGGGATCGTGGGAGCCGGAAGCTCTGACGTCAGTGAGGCGGTATCCCTGACGGATATCACAAGCTCGACCGGAGACCTCGGCGGAATTCTGGGAATTGCGACGGATAACGTCTCGGTTGATGATGTCATCTCGATCGGAAACCTCTCCGGAAGCGGTTCCAATATCAACCGTACCTACGGAAATACACGTGGTGTTGCACAGTGTGCAGTCACAAACGGCGCTGCCTACAGCGGCCAGATCGTCGGAACGGGAACTTCCGTCGATCTTCTGACAGCGACTTACCTCTCTGCGGCAGGGGAATTCCTGACCCAGAACTTCTTCAGAAATCGCGGACGAATCGGAAACAGCTTTGATATCGAGGGCAGCAGCGGCTACCGGATCGAGGACGGATATCTTCCGCAGTTAAAGAATGTTTCCGGGGAAATTCTCGCAGATCAGACCCCGCGCGAACTTCCGGATGAAAACCTGAAAGTGAGAAGAGCGGAGATCTATCAGCTGAGCAGTGGTGTCTATAACGTCGAGGTATACGCAGAGAACGGCGGAAACGGTTTCCTTTTGGATCGCATTGAGGCGGATGGACTCGATTTTTCCTCCTCAGATCCTAAAAAGGCAGTCGATGGGCTTGGAATCCAGTATTCGGATGTACAGCCGACGAAATTCCAGTCCGTCTACCCGGCATTCGCAGTCTTTAAGAAAGATGGTGTGGAGAAGCGCCTTGCGATCCAGATCCTCGTGAGAGAGGGAACCGTCATCGCGCGGACGATCCGCGATGCGGAAGAGTGGTATGCTGCGATGACAGAGGCGGGACAGAACTTCGAGAACTTCCGGATCGCCGGGGACATCGATCTTTCCAAGTATATAACGAACGGAAAGATCCCGATGGGCTTAAAGATCAATTCCCTCGTCGGTGAGACAAAGAGCGACGGCGGAAAGTATACGATCACCTTTGGCGGAAAGGAGTACAGCACAGCGAGTGCTGCGGAATCCATGATCAACGTGATCGCCGGGGAGATGAAGAATCTGCGCTTCGCTGATATTGCGATCAACAACGGAACGAAAGCGGGAACCGGTTTTGGTATTGTCTCCACAAACCAGGGTAAGATCGAGAACTGCGAGTTCGAGAAGGTAAAACTTACCGGTTATCAGGCATCCCAGGTCGGTATGATCGGAACGAACACAGGTACGATCACGAATGCTTCCTTAAAGAATATCGAGATCTCGGTTTCCTCGACATCGAGTTATGTCGGTGGTCTTGCCGGTTACTCGACCGGTGCGATCAGCAACATCATGGCGGAAGGAGACGCGGTGGACTATACGTCCCTCGACGGTCTTCCATCGGACACACTCTTTACCTACCGGATCGTTGCGCCGTACAGTGAGGGCGTCGGCGGTATCGTCGGCGGAACAAAAGCGACGCTTACAGACGCTTCGGTCAAAGGAATCTATGTCAGTGGTTATAGTTATAACGGCGGTATCGCCGGACGTCTCGCTCAGGGCGTGCCGTCCGGAAACCTTATGGTCGGTGAGAGCGGATATCCGGTCTTTGTAAGCGGCAAAAACTATACCGGCGGTATCGGCTCCCTGTTCTCCGAGTCGACGAGAGACAGTGCACCGATCACGAACACGAAGGTGCAGTATACTTATGTCTCCGGCGGAGGAACCACCGCAGGTATCCTCGGAATCGGAAGCTGGTGGACGAGGATCGATGATGCCATGGTATACCGCTCCTATATTAAGGGAACCGGAAGCTACACGATGGGAATCATCCAGAGTGGAGCGAAAGTGAACCGGGCACTCGTAAAAGAGTCCGTGATCACCGGAACTTCCTACGTTGCTGGTATTTCAAACGGACAGAGTGGCGGTATCTACTACTCGAGCGTCGTTGATTCAACGGTCGAGGGAAGCGGAAACTATATCGGCGGCATCATGGGTAATACATCTGCTCAGGAGGGGATCTCTCAGGTTGCGGTTGTCGGATGTACAGTTCAGGGAACCGGAGCAACTTCGATGGGTGTCGGCGGAATCGCCGGAAGAAACGAGGGAACCGGAACGGCCGCCAGCTTCTTCGTTGTCAATAACACAAAGGTCAAAGGCGTCACGGGGGTTGGCGGTATCACCGGAATTGCGATCGCCGGAAGATATACGTATATGAACTGCAATGCGGATGTCGAGGCGACCGGTTCTGCTGCCGGTGCCTTTGCGGGAATCCTCTACGACTACAAATACGATAATCGTGGATACATTTCATACAACCGCGCGATGGTGAAGGAAGGTATCTTCGGAGGAACGGTCAAATCTGTTGAGCAGGCAGGCGCTTTTGTCGGACGTCTCACCTACAGCAATCCGGAGAGAGATGCAACGGGTGCTGTCGTTGCCCACGGAAATGACTATCTGAGCAGCGAAAATTATAATAATCTCGTTCTGACTTCGGATGTAACCGTGACGGGCAGATCGAGTACACCGACCGTCTGGGGTACTTTCTATCTGGACACGACTGAGTACACAGATACGGATTCAACTTATTTAAGACCGACAAGGACTCTTGACGATGAGGGGATCCGGACCGTGAACGGAGCAGCTCCGAAGGCGGCCGTCTGGGGCGGACTGAAATTAAACGGCACACCGCTCTGGGGCGAGAACGGTTCGAAGATCCAGGATTACACCGGAAGCGGAAAACCGTATGCGGAACTTAAGCTGAATGCAAATGCGAAGGATCCGACGAAATTCGATGATCCGGCAGCCGTTGCTCCGTACCAGTATTTTGTTACGGATGCGAATGTGTTTGGTACCAATGCGTTCTACACGAATGTTTTGAGCCTGAATTCCAGCTACTGGGATTATAAGAACCTGAAGCCTGGAATGAATGATACGTATACGGCACATTTCCCGTATGTAAAGACGGGGGAGAGCTTCTACCCGTATCCGGATCAGACACAGACAAACCTCATCAACTATGAGGATGGCTCCTACGGCTTCTGGGGAGTTCCGATCCCGACAGGCGCGATGACTTCGATGTTGTCACTTCGGGATCTTACCGACGAGCAGTACCTCTGGGTATCCGCTTCGGGACCGGCGTCCATCACGTTTGAACTCGCTTCCGACGTTGTCGGAGTGACGATGACGGTTGCAGATGGATCCGGGGAAGTCTTAAGTATCAACACGACCGACCGGATCTATACGATGCCGTACAATTACAGTACGCCGCTTACCGTAACGCTCTCGGCACCGGAACTCGGATTTACACAGACCTATGATGTTCTGGCGACGGACCTTGTGTCCTCCGTCATGGCATGGAACGGGGATCAGTATTACCTGACCGGTTCCGGGATCCGGAGTGCATCCGGAAAGCAGATCGCGGGAAGCTTCCTGAACCTGCGCGACGGAAAAGCACTCGACTTAAACGGCGATGTCTGGGATGTGGAGAGCGGAAGCGTCGTATCGCACTGCGATTTCTCTGACATTCAGTGGGAGGAACCGAAGGCAGTCCATACCTTTACATACGATGGAAAGAAGCTTTCCGTCTACCACCAGTTCATCCACTACGACGGGGAGGACCTCGACAGGCTCGCTTATGTGAAGAACGGAACCCTGTTCGGATTGGAGACGGATCCGGAGCTTGTCTACGGGGCAGTGCTCGCGGATACATATCAGGACAGCCAGTATCTGACAGTTCTCGGAACCGATGGAATGCTTCATGACTTAAATGAGTCGATCCATCTTCCGGAGAGCTTCACAAACCGCGGGATCGTGGAGCTGGCTGATAATATGAACGACAGCAGCCATGTCGCGATCGGCCGGTTTGAGGACGGAAAGGTATTTGCCTTCAACTTCCTGACCGGAACGGAGCTTACGCTTGAGGAGGCGGATTCCTGGGAGAACGGCGAGGATCTGACACTTGCGGATTACGCGGGTCAGTATATCGAGAGTTACTTAGGAAGCTGGTTCGGAATCAACAATTCCGGATATCAGGCATCCGTGAACCTCATGACGAACTTAAACAACGGAAAACTTGGAAGTCTTGACGATATTCTTTCCTACAAGGGAACCGCCTCCGGAGATGGGGATGCGGCTGTTTCTTCCGGAAAGGCAGGAGGAGACGGATCCTCATCCGGTGATCCTGACAAGACCGAAAAGAACGGAGAAAACGACAGAACGGCTGACAAGACGGAAACGACAGACGGAAACGGAAGGACCTCCGACAATACGGAGAAAAATACTGTTTCCGGAACATCGGTGAAGGATCGTGAGGCGGATACTTCTGAAAAGGATGTAAAAGCTTCCGGAAAGCTGGCTTCCGAGAAGAAGACGACTGACAAAAAGGATGGCGGAAAAGAGAAAGCCGCTGTATCTGAGAGCGCGGCTGAGAAGGAGAAATCCGGAAACAGCAGTATCGTGGATAAGATCAGGAGTCTCTTCGGAAAGGCGAAGGACGATGTGAAAGCCGATGCGGCCGATGCGAAGAGCAAAGATGCATCAGAGAGCACGGATGCAGCGAAGAAATCCGGTGCAGCCGATACTCAGATGAAGAATGCAGCTCAGAATGCAGAATCCCTGACAGTCCAGAAGGAAGACGCAGAGAAGACTGCAGACGGATCAGACAAAGCACAGAACGCGCTGCCGGAGAACCGTGCAGATGACGCAGAGACCGGCAATACGGACAATTCCGGTGCAGCAGCTTCCGACTCTGCAGGATCGGAGAATGATTTTGAAGATGCAGATTCGAATGCTGCCTCTGAGGATACGACCTCCGGAACATCTGCAGAAGGTTCCGCGGATGAAGCCGGAAAGGCAGCAGACGCGGCAGCTCAGACTGACGGAGAACAGGCCGGAGAGTCCGCTGGAAATTCTTCTGAAGCTTCCGGACAACAGGCTTCTGAGGCCTCCTTCGACGGAACATCTGCGGAAGCAGCCGATGGAATGACCACCGATCCGACATCCGGCTCTGTGACGGAAAGGAAACTGATCACTGTCTATAATCCGGCAGACGGATCTTACAAGGTCTACACAGCGAAAGATTACCTGTCTCAAAAGAGTAGTGATCTTACAAGTGTGGACGACAAGGTGAAGCAGATGGCATCTCAGGGACTGATCGCCGATCAGGCACAGTTAAAGAGCAACGATTTCGTGGAAGATAAGAAATACGGAATCATGATCTTCGGTGCGTTCTCTGCGATGGGAGTCCTCTTATCCCTTGGTCTTCTGCTCAGAAAGAGAGAGGGGAGGAAATAAGATTCCATGAAACAAAAAAAAGGCTGGAAAGTATTCTTTCTGTCGCTCCTCATGTGCCTGACGTTTTCGTCAGGCGCGTGGGCGGCAGAGGGAGATCCCGTGAAGATCGAGCGGGTGAAACTGAAGCTGGAATCCCAACTGACAAAGACCGGGGAGGTCAAGGTCACAAATATGGGAAAAGGCTACACAGTTACCGGCTGCGAGGTCATCAACGGTGCGGATGTTGACAACTGGAATTCTTCCTACTGCGCACGTGTCCAGATCGGGCTTGTTGCGGACAGCGGGTATGAGTTCCGGAAAAAGGGAAGCTCCTATTTCGACCTCAAAGGGTCCGATGTCTATCGCTTTGTATCGAGAGAATACGAGGGGAATGAAGAGGTCTGGCTCTATGTGGACATGATCCCGATGAATAAAAAGATCGGGGTTCCTCTGGATCCGGACTGGAGTGGTACCGGGACAGCAAAGTGGAGTCAGGCATATAAGGCGGTTTCCTATCATGTAACCCTTTATGAGAATGGAAAAAAGAGAACGAGTGAGACGGTAAAACGTGGAAATACGATCGATTTTTCCGGTCAGATGAAGGAAGGAAAGCTCTACACCTTCTTTGTGACAGCAGAAAACAGCGATGGAAAGAAGAGTAAAGCGGTTGCCGGACCCGGGATCGTCTATACCGGAACCAGATTCACATCACAAGATGGAGGTACTCCGAAAGATCAGGCATTTTCAGGTGCGTGGATCGAGGAAGACAAAACCGGAAAGTGGCGTTATGTGATGAATGCCAGAGGGACTTCTTGGTGTCAGAACCAGTGGAAGGAGATCGGCGGAAGCTGGTACCGGTTTGATGCGGACGGCTACATGGTGACCGGCTGGTACCAGTCTCCGGATGGAACCTGGTATTATCTCGATGAATCCGGTGCGATGGTAACCGGAGAGAGAACGATCGACGGAAAGACGTATCGTTTTGGAAATGGTTCCGACCGGGAAGCCGGAGTCTGGATCTCCTGAGCATGTGATCCGGGAAGACTCCTGACCGGTTTCAGAGCGGCATGAAATTTTTTCACGGATGTGCGGCAGCAGAGAAAATGGCGGCTGGGAAGACATGCTCATATGACATGTCGTCCCAGCCGCTTTTGTTCACTTGTTACCTCAGCCGCCCGGCGAGGCGGCGGATCATTTCGGCTTTCTGACGCTCCGGCGGGGAGAGGGATTCACACAGGACATCAAAGAGAAGTTCTTTTTCGTCTGCCGAAAAGGAGATGGACTCTTTCTGCAGCTTCTGATTCAGGTTGAGAAACGCACGCATTCTCTCATTTTCCGGTGTGTTTGCAAGTTCATCCGCAAAGGATGCGAGAAGCGCGATCTTCGCGGCGTCCATGGAGTGAAGTCTCGGGTCGGATTTCCATGTGGAGTTGTTCATGCAGAACCTCCCGGCGCGAAGCTCTGGATCACCATCTGCAGGGTCTCAAACTGATTTTTTACATCCGGCGGCAAAAGTGCGAGAAGCTGATCCGGTGTGACTCCGGCATTTGCAGCGCCTTTCCGGGTCTCTAAGAACCGGGTCATCATATCGATCATCTCCTGTTCCTGATGGTTTGCGTAGGGGCGGACGGCTGAGAGCATGGATCGCGGAGAAGTGTGTTCCGCATCGAGCGCACAGATCTTCATCATGCCGTCCTCGTTGTCCCGGAAAAATTCCATGGTCCGCAGAAGCTCTTCGGCTTTTACGAACATGGAAAGATTTCTCTGCCTGCCGATGTCGAGGTAGGGGAGTGCGGCTTTCACCATCTGGAGATGATGATCACCGGTAGCGTAGTCGAGATCGGTCAGTTTTAATTCTTTTTCACTCATACTTGTGGACCTCCTGTATGTGAAAATATATGAGAGGAAGTTCCGGCTCATGACGGGAAAATCCGGATGAAAGAGGAATGCGAAAGCACTGCTTCTCCGGGTTCACAGTGAAAGAAGTTCCAGAATAAAATAACAGTAAAAAGACGCAGATGGAAAGAAATGATGCAGCTGCGGACGGAATCCGGATGGAAGAAAATGGGAAGACTTGTCATAGATGGAAACAGTGTGTATGAGATCGATGAGGAATGTGAGAGAAAGAAGATGATGGAGGAGTTGAAACGTGCAGAGGTAAACCATCCGACGGGAAAAAGCGGATGGAACAAAGATGGAACGAAGGTGCCGCTAAGGCGCGGTTAGGAAATATTGGGCGAATCTTAACAGGAGGGCGGGAAGATCTCCCGCCCCATGAAAGAGATGAGACTGCAAAAGGATCAGCAGCCAAAGCCGCATCCGTTTCCATTGCCCCAGCCGCCGCAGCAGCAGAGGAGCAGGATGATCCAGAGACAGCTGTTGTCACATCCGCATCCATTTCCACAGCCATTGCCGCAGCCGTTATGTCCCCAACCGCCGCAGCAGCAGAGAAGCAGGATGATCCAAAGAGAGTTGTTTCCGCATCCGCATCCGCCGCAGCCAGGTGCCGGGCTGTCACATCCACATCCACAGTTTGTAGCAGCTAAATCACTCATGTTATTTCCTCCGGAAATATCTTTACACTTTCAGTATATGCAGGATGGCATGTCAGAATTTAACGAATTTCAGCAGAAATTTTCTATTGCCGTGTAAGGGGCATTTCCGTATGCGGCGAAAATGCAGGACCATGGTACGGATCGAACTCACAATATATGGACTCTCACCGCTTTAAAGAGCTGTGGGATTTATCTGATCGAGATAAAATTAAGGAGGAACAGGTCAGTATGAAAAAGAATCAGCGAAAGCTCAGACAAGCAGGTTTTATTGCGGGGATATTCCTCTGCGCAGGGATCAGCGTTTTCCCTGCATCGGCAGCCGGGCGGATCCAGAAAATTTCCCTTTATCTTGAGGGGGAGGCGGCAAAGCCGGGACAGTTTCTGGATGATACGCTTCCGGAGATCACTACGTCTGCGGAAAAATATACGATCCATTCTTACGATTATGTAAATGACCGGGTCAGATGGGACCGGATGGACACACCGGAGATCATGATCGATCTTTATTATGACAGTGGTTACAAGCTTTCGAAGGAGACCGTTGAGAAGATCCAGCTGCGCGGTCTGGAGTGTACCTACGAAAAGTGCGAATGGCTGAGAAAAGATGATCTCGAAGAAGACGGAGTCCGGGGTGTGCGGATCTATCTGAAATTCCCGGCATTCAGTACGCCGGGAGAAAGTGCGAAGGCGAAACAGGAGGCAATCGAGGCGGAAGCAGCGGAGCTTGAGAAAAAGTCAAAAAAGAAAGCAAAACGTCTGCGCGATTCTTCTGTCGCAAGCGGATGGTATCAGGATACGAATGGCTGGTGGTACCTTGAGGACGACGGCAAGTGGCATGTGAACGAATGGAAAAAGACTGGTGGCAACTGGAGCTATCTGGATGCCGACGGTTATGCAAAGACCGGCTGGTTTGAGGTCGGAGGCATCTGGTATTGTGCGGACAAGACCGGCACGCTCTATGTCAACACAGTTACTCCGGACGGGTATCATGTGAACGGGGACGGTGCATGGGTGTCATAACATCCCTTTTCGCAGACAGAGATTTTTTGAACTGAAAGTTTATATGACACAGTAATGGGTGGGGATTTTGGTGATTTCGAGTGAGAAACATCGGCGAAATCCCCATCTTGTCATATGGGAAGCGAGATGGTAAAATCAAGATACACTGGGACGTCCGGCAGCAGGGACCGCAGCAGATGGTTCCGGGAGTACGGTTCCGGAGAGGAGACAGGATATGACAGGACGGAAAAAACTGTCAGTCAGGCTTGATGATTTCCAGAAGATCCGGGGAAATTGAGAGACGAAAGAGGAGAGATAGTTATGAAAAAATTATATTATGATTCAGCATATATCCGCACATTCGAGGCGAAAGTCCTTTCCTGTGCGGAGGGAAAAAAGGGATATGAGGTAGTTCTGGATCAGACAGCGTTTTTTCCGGAGGGAGGCGGACAGCCTTACGATACGGGCGTTCTCGGTGGCGTTCCTGTAACGGCAGTCCACGAAAAGAATGGTGAGATCGTCCACTATACGGACGCACCGCTTACCGTCGGCGAGACCGTGACTGGTGAGATCGACTGGGAGAGAAGATTTCGGAATATGCAGGGACATTCCGGCGAGCATCTTGTCTCCGGACTGATCCATGCGAAATATGGATATGATAATGTGGGATTCCATATGGGATCGGAGGAGATCACGATCGATCTGAACGGAACACTCACATGGGACGAGCTTCTGGAGATCGAAAAGAAAGCGAACCGGATGATCTGGGAGAACCTGGAGATCTACGCGGGATTTCCGTCCCAGGAAGAGCTTGCAAAGATGGACTACCGGAGCAAAAAGGAGCTGACCGGGGACATCCGGATCGTCAGCATCCCGAACGGCGACACCTGCGCCTGCTGCGGGACACATGTGGCGAAAACCGGTGAGATCGGTCTCGTGAAATTTTTAACCATGATTCACTATAAGGGCGGTGTCAGGATCTCTCTGCTCTGCGGTGAAAAGGCGGTCATGGATTATGAGAAGAAGCGGGACGAGCTTCAGAAGATTTCGGTTCTGTTATCTGCCAAGGCCGGAAAGACTGCAGATGCCGTAGATAAAATGAAAAATGAGCTGATGATGACACAGGCAAAATTATCTGAAATGTCAAGAAAACTCATGAAGATCGAGGCGGATCAGTTAAAGGATGGAAATGAAAGAATCTGCTGGCTGAGAGATGGTTACGATATGACGGAGCTCCGCCATTTTGTGAACTTTGCATTGGAAGAGAAGAGGGGGAAAATTGTCCTCGCCCTGTCAGAAAGTGTGAATGGGGGATTCTCTTATGTTCTGGGGAGCCAGAGCGAGGACATGCGCGCTCTCTCGAAGGAATTAAATGGGGAACTCTCCGGGAGAGGCGGGGGAAGCAGCCAGATGGCACAGGGAACTTTCTTTACGGAGAAAGAGAACCTGATCGCCAGTCTGGCCGCGAAAGGATTCGTTATGGCCTGATGACTGCTTTATGCTTTCGGCAGACACGCCTTTCTGACCGGGACATCATGCGCCCGGAAAGGCGTGTGGGGATCTGCGGAGGGAAGCGGATCATCCGGATCAGATCAGCAGCCCTGGACCATGTACTGGATCAGGCGTCTGGAATCACTGTCGTTGTGGGTCGTAAGGTCTAATTCCTTGATGTTCCCGTTTGAAAATACAGTTGCCATCGAGAAATACTGGCTGAGTTTTGATTTTAAGTTTACACTTCCGCCTTCCGGAAGACTTAACTCAACAGCACCGTCACACTGATTGATGACTTTGAAAAATGTATCAAGATTGGAAATATTTCTCAATTTTAATTTCATAATGATTACCTCCTTAAAGGTTGCTTGTAACTGCCACAGTTACTCGTGTTTTACTTTGTCACTTCGTTTTTCTTTTAACGATTTGAATTCTACCAGATGAGTAGGGAAAAAACAATCGACGGAATAGATAAAAATTTAACAATCTAAACTGGATTTTTATGGAATTTATGGGGAACATCGGGCGGAAGCTGGACGGACTGTCGAAAATGCACCAAAAACAGGGAAAGGATCAGGAAAAATGGCATATTTTCCATTGTTTGTGAACCTGGAAGGGCGTCGTGTCCTCGTAGTCGGCGGCGGAAAGATTGCTGCAAGGCGGATCCGGACGCTGTTGGAGTTCGGATGTGAGATCACTGTTGTGGCACCGGAGGTGGGTGAGGAGCTTCTGGAAATGCTGGAGCCGGACGCCGGGACCGTGTATGCGGAAGAGGAAGGAAAATCAGGAAAGGTGACCCCGGGGAGTTGCCGGATCATCTGGAAAAGGAAAAAGTATGAGATCAAAGAGCCGGAAGCAATTTCAGCAGATCCCATGGAGACAGATAAATTCACATTCGTTCTTGCCGCCGCCACCCCGGAGATAAATGCACAGGTCGTCCGGGAATGCCGCAAAAAAAATATCCCGGTCAACAATGCGTCGGACCGGGACCAGTGTGATTTTTATTTTCCGGGAATCGCGAAGGATGGCGACACGGTCGTCGGAATCACTTCCGGTGGGAGAGATCATAAACTGGCGACTAAGATCTCGCAGGCTGTGCGGAACGTGTTACATGTCTAAGATCTTCCGATTCCGGCCATAAACATCGAAAGCTTGATATCGTCGAGATAGAGCGCCGAGACCCGCAGCCCGCCACGTCCGGATCCGATCTCGATATCGGGCTTTGCGGCACCGTGGAAGTCGGAGCCGCCAGTGGGAGCGAGGGAGTATTTCTTTGCGAGTTTTCGGAGCTTTCCACTCTCATCCTGATTGTTGGAGGAGTGGAAGCACTCGAGACCGCAAAGACCGTGGTCGGTGAGCTGCGAGACGAGTTCTTCCGTGCCGGCCCAGCCAAGCTTATACTGGAGCGGATGGGCGAGGACCGGGAAACCGCCTGCGGCCTGGAGAGCGTTAAGGACTTCCTCCGGCGTGATGAGCTCTCTGGAGCGGTAGTACGGTCGGTCCGGGTTTAAGTATTTCCGGAACGCCTGATCGACAGAGGACACATACCCCCGTTTTAAAAGCGCTCTCGCAAAGTGGGCGCGAGTGATCACGGTTTTCGGATTCCCGCAGTGGAGATCTTCCACGGTGATCTCAAATCCATCTTTATTGAAGGCAGCCAGCATTTCCATATTGCGGTCATAGCGTTTCTGATAAGCTTCCTTTAAAAAGGAAAGAAGCTCCGGATTCTTATGATCGATGTAGAGACCCAGAATATGGATCTCTTTTTCTTTGTAGATACAGGAGACCTCGATCCCGGGGATGACCTCCATCTCGAGATCCTTCGCAGCTTCAAGGGCTTCGTCGATCCCGGAAACGGTGTCATGATCTGTGAGAGCCATGGCGGTGAGGCCGAGGCTGTCAGCACGGTTTACCACCTCAGTGGGAGTTAAGGAACCGTCGGAGGCAGTCGAGTGTATGTGAAGATCGATCAATTTCATATAATAAATATCCTTTCCGAAATAATTTCCAACTGTTACCCAGTTTAACACATTTGAGACAAATTTGTGAATAAAATTTAAGATTTCTGTTATTCCATTTTCCATAAATTATGCTATACTATTACCTGCGTATCTGCACCCTTAAGATATCAGGCTGGCGGTGCAGAGGAGAGGAAAAGAAGAGAGATGTTCCGGCTGCCCTAAAAAGGCAGGCGCATGAAAGAAGCGCGTGAGCCGATGAATATCAAGGTTTAAGATAAAAGGTGAGAAGAAATGAGTGACAGATATAGAAACAGCAGAGCGGGCGGAAGACGCTCCCGCCAGTCGACGAGCGCGGACCGGATCATGGCGGTCCAGAATGCGAGGAACCGGGGAGCCGGATCCAGACGTGGAGGTTCCGGAAGACGGCGCGGAAGACGTCAGGGACCGGATATGGCAAAAATCGTACTGATCGCGATCGGCGTGGTGATCCTGCTGATCTGTGCGGCAGTGGGATTTCAGAGCTGCGCGAGATCCGGCGGGGATGCCACAGCGGGTACGGAGTCGACCGAGGAGCCTACAGAACCTGAGACCGAGATCGAGGCGGAGATCACCGTCAATGGAGTCCAGATCCACGGCCTTACAAAGTCTGAGGCAATGAAAAAGGTTCTGGCAGATATGGGCTGGGGGATGAAGGTAAGCTTTGAAGATCATACGGAAGACCTTCCGAATTTTATGGAAGCGAATGTGGATGCCGTGATCGACGAGGCACTGGCAAAGAAGGAATCTGGCGACTATACGGTAGAGGCAGAAGGCCTCGATGATGCGGTTCAGGCAGAAGTAAAAGCCCTGGCGGCAAAATGGGATGTGGAGCCGAAGAACGGATCCATCGCTTCCTATGATAAAGCATCTGACAAATTTACATTTGCCGGTGCCCAGACTGGAAAGAAGATCGATCAGGAAAAACTTACATCTGATATCATCTCCGCTATGAAAGCAGGAGAGTATGTGAAGACCATCACGGTCACCGCAAATGAGGTTCAGCCGGAGATCAGCGAAGCACAGGCGAGAGAGAACTTTAAGCGTATTGGAACCTACACGACAAAGACGACTACCAACAAAGACCGAAATGAGAATATCCGCCTTGCCTGCGCGGCGATCAACGGAACGATCATTAAGCCTGGAGAGGAATTCTCCTTTAACAAGATGACTGGAAACCGTACCACGGAAAAAGGCTACAAGCCGGCGGGAGCCTATTCGAACGGTGTTGTTGTTCAGGAGCCGGGCGGTGGTGTCTGCCAGGTATCTTCGACGCTTTATAACGCGGTCGTATTTGCGGGACTTAAGACAACCGAGCGGCATGCCCACACCTATGAGCCGTCTTATGTGACTCCGGGCGAGGATGCCATGGTGAGCTATGATGGCTACGCCGGTCCGGACCTGCGGTTTGTCAATAACTCAAAGACAGCAGTCGGGATCAAGGCAGCCTATTCAAATCAGACTCTGACGGTGTCCATTTATGGAAATCCGATCCTTGAGGATGGGGTGACGGTCTCCATGCATTCCGAAAAAATCAAGGAGCTGGATCCGCCGGCGCCAACCTATGTTGAGGATCCGACACTGGTACCGGGTGTTGAGGTTGTTGCGAAGGCGGCAACTCCGGGCAGCAGATGGCAGACGAACCTGATCACGAAAAAGAACGGACAGGTGGTAAGCGATGTGCTCTTCCACAACAGCACCTACACCGGAAAGGCGGCGACGATCAAGCGAAACACATCCGGAACGGTAGCTGCAACGGAGACAGCCTCCGAGACGGCGGTGTCTTCCGGGGCAGCAGGAGAGACGACAGCACCGTCTCCTGCGGAGACAACAGCTGCGGAGACAACCGCGGCGGCAACGGAGGCAGCGACGACAGCAGCTCCGTCAGCAGGTGAAAATTACGGTCCAGGATTTGTGGACGAGACAGCAGCGACAGCTCCTGCGGAGACAAATCAGTCACCATCCGAACTGGGATTGATCGAACCGAATGGACAATAGGAAAATCTGACTTTATTTAAAAAAGCGGTGAACGGGAATCAAATACGATTCCTGCTTCACTGCTTTTTATTTAAAAGAAATGATGCTGAAAACTGGGAAGTGGTAAAAAAACAGAGTTCGTACAAACTAACCCGAGAACAATCTCACAATACGGATAGCATTCCACATTGTGAAAAGAAGAAGTAAAAATTTTAATATTGTTTATGATTTGGTACATGATTCCGACGTTTTTGGTTTGCATTTTAGGGAAATATTGCTATAATAATCTATAGATGTTCTGTGTATGCAGGGCACAAGTAAGTTTAATAAATATTTACATATTTATACACTTTATAGGAGGAAATCAACTATGGCAAGAAAAATGAAAACCATGGATGGTAACCATGCAGCCGCTCATGCTTCTTATGCATTTACGGATGTAGCAGCCATCTACCCGATTACCCCTTCTTCTCCGATGGCGGAAGCTACCGATGAATGGGCAACCGATGGAAGAACAAACATGTTCGGACAGCCGGTACAGATTACCGAGATGCAGTCCGAGGCAGGTGCTGCCGGTGCCGTACATGGCTCCCTTGCAGCAGGTGCGTTAACAACAACTTATACAGCTTCTCAGGGTCTTCTTCTTATGATCCCGGATCTCTATAAGATTGCTGGTGAGCAGCTTCCGGGCGTATTCAACGTATCCGCTCGTTGCGTAGCAACTCACGCATTAAATATTTTCGGTGACCACTCCGACGTTTACGCCTGTCGTCAGACCGGATGCGCAATGCTCTGCGAATCCAGCGTACAGGAAGTTATGGATTTAACACCGGTTGCACACCTTGCAGCATTAAAGGGTAAAGTTCCGTTCATCAACTTCTTCGACGGTTTCCGTACTTCCCACGAGATCCAGAAGATCGAGACATGGGATTACGAAGATTTAAAAGAAATGGCTGATATGGACGCCATTGATGCATTCCGTAAGAACGCTCTGAACCCGAACCATCCGGTACAGAGAGGTTCCGCTCAGAACCCGGATATCTTCTTCCAGGCAAGAGAGGCATGTAACCCGTACTACGATGCTCTTCCGGCAATCGTACAGGAGTACATGGATAAAGTAAACGCTAAGATCGGTACAGATTACAAGCTGTTCAACTACTACGGAGCTGCTGATGCTGAACACGTTATCATCGCTATGGGTTCCGTTAACGATACAATCGAGGAGACAATCGACTACCTTGCAAAACAGGGCAAGAAGGTCGGCGTTGTCAAAGTTCGTCTGTACAGACCGTTCTGCACAGAAGCCCTGATCGAGGCAATTCCGGATACTGTTAAGCAGATTTCCGTACTCGACAGAACAAAAGAGCCGGGTTCCATCGGCGAGCCGTTATACCTTGATGTTGTTGCAGCATTAAAGGGCTCCAAGTTCGATAAGGTTCCGGTATTCACAGGCCGTTACGGTCTCGGTTCCAAGGATACAACACCGGCACAGATCGTTGCTGTATACGAGAACACAGAGAAGAAGAGATTCACAATCGGTATCAACGATGATGTGACACACCTTTCCTTACAGTTAGGCGCTCCGCTTGTTACAACTCCGGAAGGAACAACAAACTGTAAGTTCTGGGGTCTTGGCGCAGACGGTACTGTAGGTGCTAACAAGAACTCCATCAAGATCATCGGTGACAACACAGACATGTACGCTCAGGCTTACTTCGATTATGACTCCAAGAAGTCCGGCGGTGTTACAATGTCCCACTTACGTTTCGGACATACTCCGATCAAGTCCACATACCTGATCCACAAAGCAAACTTCGTTGCATGCCACAACCCGGCATACATCCGCAAGTACAACATGGTTCAGGAGCTTGTTGACGGCGGTACATTCCTTCTCAACTGCCCGTGGGATGCTGAGGGCCTTGAGAAACACTTACCGGGACAGGTTAAGAAGTTCATCGCTGACCACAACATCAAATTCTACACCATCGACGGTGTTAAACTTGGTATTGAGACAGGCATGGGCCCGACCCGTATCAACACGATCCTTCAGTCCGCATTCTTCGAGCTGACAAAGATCATCCCGGCTGACAAAGCAAACGAGCTTATGAAAGCAGCTGCAAAGGCTACTTACGGTCGTAAGGGTGAAGACGTTGTTATGAAGAACTGGGCAGCGATCGATGCAGGCGCTAAGGGACTTGTAGAAGTTAAAGTTCCGGAGAGCTGGAAGAACTGCGCAGACGAAGGTCTTGACATGGTTCACGCTACAGAGGGCCGCGAGGATGTTATCAACTTCGTAAACAACATCCAGGCTGCTGTAAATGCTCAGGAAGGTAACAACCTCCCGGTATCCGCATTCAAGGATTACGTTGACGGTACAACTCCGTCCGGTTCCGCTGCATACGAGAAACGTGGTATCGCAGTAAACGTACCGGTTTGGAATCCGGACAACTGTATCCAGTGTAACTTCTGTTCTTATGTCTGCCCGCACGCAGTAATCCGTCCGGTAGCTATGACAGAGGCTGAGGCTGCTAACGCACCGGCTGGTACAAAGACCATCCCGATGACAGGTATGCCGGAGTACAAGTTCGCTATGACGATCTCCGCTCTTGACTGTACCGGTTGTGGTTCCTGTGCTAACGTCTGCCCGGGCAAGAAGGGTGAGAAGGCTCTTACCATGGTTCCGCTTGAAGGCAACGCAGCAGAGCAGGAAGTATTCAACTACGGTCAGAAACTTGACATCAAGCAGGATGTAATCGATAAATTCAAAGAGACAACTGTAAAGGGCAGCCAGTTCAAACAGCCGCTCCTTGAGTTCTCCGGCGCATGTGCTGGTTGTGGTGAGCCGCCGTACGCAAAACTGATCACACAGTTATTCGGTGACAGAATGTACATCGCAAACGCAACAGGATGTACTTCTATCTGGGGTAACTCTTCACCGTCCACACCTTACACAGCTAACAAGGCAGGCAAGGGACCGGCTTGGTCTAACTCCCTGTTCGAGGATAACGCTGAGTTTGGTTATGGTATGTTACTCGCTCAGCAGGCAATCCGCGATGGCTTAAAGGCTAAAGTTGAGGAAGTTGCTGCAAACGAGAACGCAACAGCAGAAGTTAAGGCTGCTTGCCAGGAGTGGTTAGACACATTCAGTGTTGGCGCTACAAACGGCGTTGCAACTGACAAACTTGTTGCAGCTCTTGAGAACATCGATTGCCCGACCTGCAAGGACATCGTCAAGAACAAAGATTTCTTAGCTAAGAAGTCCCAGTGGATCTTCGGTGGTGACGGATGGGCTTACGATATCGGATTCAACGGTGTTGACCACGTACTTGCAAGCGGCAAGGATATCAACATCATGGTATTCAACACTGAGGTTTACTCCAACACAGGCGGACAGTCCTCCAAGGCTACTCCGACAGGTGCTGTTGCTCAGTTCGCTGCAGGCGGTAAAGAAGTTAAGCAGAAAGACCTTGCTGCAATCGCTATGAGCTACGGCTATGTATACGTTGCACAGATCTCCATGGGCGCTGATATGAACCAGACCATCAAGGCAATCGCTGAGGCTGAGGCATATCCGGGACCGTCCCTGATCATCGCTTACGCTCCGTGTATCAACCACGGTATCAAGAAGGGTATGGCAAAGGCTCAGACAGAGGAGAAGCTTGCTGTTCAGTCCGGTTACTGGAATCTCTTCAGATTTAACCCGGCAGCTGAGGGCAAGAAGTTCAGCCTTGACTGCAAGCCGGCTACCGTTGACTACCAGGAGTTCATCAAGGGTGAGGTTCGTTACACATCTCTCGCACTTAAGAACCCGGCAAGAGCTGAGAAGCTGTTTGCTAAGGCAGAGCAGAACGCTAAGGATAAGTACGCTTACCTTGAGAAGTTAGTTACACTCTACGACGAGAAGTAATTGAAAGATAATGAAGGGCCTGTAATGTTTTCGGACATTACAGGTCCTTTTTTTATGTATCAGGGAATTCCGAGAAATTCTCCATTACACAAAAGGCACTAACAGTTGGGTATTTTGGGGTTGCAAAACGATAGGGGTTGTTCTATACTTTCAAGAAGAAAGGGAGGAACACAATATGAAAAGGCATATGAAAGGAAAGCGGATCGCGCTTTTAGCAGGGATCAGCACACTCTGTCTGACGTTTCCGTCATTCGCCGGCGAGCTTGTAAAAGATACGGCAGGAACCTGGTATCGCAACGATGACGGGTCCTATCTGCAGAATGAATGGCATCAGGAAGAAAACGGCAACTGGTATTTCTTCGGAAAAGACGGATATGCGGTAACCGGTGTCATGCAGGGAGATCTGGCGCGTTATATCATGGATCCGGATGGCGTTATGTATACGAATGTAAATGTCCAGCTGGACAGCAAGTATTATCATGCGGATGAGTATGGAATCCTCCTGCCGATGAAGGCCACAGAAGGCTGGATCCTTACGAATAACGGCTGGATATACCGTGAGGATAAAAACACGATCCTTCGCAGTGAATGGAAAGAAAAGGACGGCAAATGGCTGTATCTTGGCGAAGATGGGCTTGCCGTAAAAGGCTGGCTGAAGTTGAATGACGTCTATTACTATATGGGGGCGGACGGCAGGATGGAGACCGGCTGGCAGAAGGTCGGCGGTGTCTACTATTATCTCGGTGATGATGGAATCATGCGCACCGGATTACAGCAGATCGGCGGTGACGGTGCCTGGTATCTTCTGGGGGCGGATGGCGCAATGCGTACCGGCTGGCAGGATATTGACGGCGCGTCTTACTATTTTGATATGACAGGCGGCGCAATGCAGACTGGCTGGCACGACGTCGAGGGTGGAAGACGCTACCTTGGCGCGGATGGAAAAGCGCTGAAGAATACGGAGCAGACCGTCGACGGTGTGTTATATGTTTTTGATGCAAATGGAATCGCTGCGGTAAAGCCTGTCACACGGGCACAAAAAACACAGAGCAGGGCGGCAACAGAGCAGGTTCCGGCGGCAAGCGATGCGGAGATGACGGCTCAGGTGAATGCGATGGCAGAGCAGATCCTTACAAAGATCACCAACGCTTCTATGAATAAGACCCAGAAAGCGAGAGCGATCTACTCCTGGGTACGCTCCAATATGCGCTATGTAAATCACTCCGAGAAAGGCAACTGGGTGAAATCTGCTTATACCGGCTTCCGAACAAAGCGTGGAGACTGCTATACCTATTATTCGGTATCGAAGGCCCTTTTGGATAAGGCAGGAATCGCAAATCTGGAAGTGATCCGTACAGATGGACATCACTGGTGGAGTCTTGTGGACTGTGGAAACGGCTGGTATCATTTTGATACGACCCCGCGTTCGGCAGGCGGAACCTTCTGCCTTCTGACAGATGCACAGTTGGAGAACTATTCCAACACAACGGGCCGTGGAAGCCATAAGATCGACCACTCGAAATATCCGGCCACCCCGACGACTCCGTCTCCGTGATTAAAAATACAGTGAGGAACGAAAGATGATACAGACAAATATTCTGGAATATCTCGAAAAAACGGTGAAAGAGGTTCCGGATAAAACTGCCTATACCGATGGAAAACATGGACTGACCTTTGCGGAGGTCTTCCGGTATTCCCGTGCGATCGGAAGCTATCTGTCCCGTGAAGGCTTTTACCGGGAACCGGTCGTGATCTATATGAAGAAAAGCCCGGAAGCGGTTGCCGCGTTTTACGGCGCTGTCTACGGGCGGTGCTTTTATGTTCCCTTTGATGAGGAGATGCCGGAATACCGCGTATCCCTGATCCTTGAGACATTAAAGCCGCGTCTGATGATCTGTGACGCGTATACGGAGAAGAAGTTGGCGAAGATCGGCTTTTCAGGCCGGACTCTCAGGTTTGAGGATGCAGTGAAGACGGAGATCCGGGATGAGAAGCTGGCAGAGATCCGCGAGGCTTCTATGGACACGGACCCCATCTACATCGTATTTACCTCCGGCTCCACCGGAGTCCCGAAGGGCGTTGCGGCCTGCCACCGGTCCGTTCTCGATTATGTGGAGAATCTTTCCAAGGTCCTTGGATTTAACCGGGAGACCGTCTTTGGAAACCAGTCACCGCTTTATTTTGACGCCTGCTTAAAGGAACTGTACCCGACCATGATGTTTGGGGCTACCACATATCTGGTACCGAAGAGTCTGTTTATGTTCCCAGTGAAGCTGGTGGAATATCTGAACGAGAATCACATCAATACGGTGTGCTGGGTCGTATCGGCGCTGACGATGATCTCATCTATGGGAACCTTTGACAAGGTTGTGCCGAAGTACCTTCACACGGTGGCATTCGGAAGTGAGGTCTTCCCGATCAAACAGTTCAATCTCTGGAGACATGCGCTTCCAGAGGCACAGTTTACGAATCTTTACGGACCGACTGAGTGCACCGGAATGTCCTGCTATTACAGGGTCAACCGGGAATTTGGCCCGGATGACGTGATCCCCATCGGACGCCCCTTTAAGAATACGGAGATCCTTCTCTTAAATGATGAGGATCAGCCGGCGGGAGAGGGAGAGACCGGTGAGATCTGCATCCGAGGAACCTGCGTGACTCTGGGATATTACAGAAACCCGGAGAAGACGAAGGAGGTATTCGTCCAGAACCCGTTAAACGATTGCTATCCGGAGCTGATCTACCGGACTGGCGATATCGGGCGATACAATGAGTTTGGAGAACTCGTGTTTGTTTCGAGAAAAGATCACCAGATCAAGCACATGGGACACCGGATCGAGCTTGGAGAGATCGAGGTCCATGTGAACCAGATGGCAGGAATCCGCATGTCCTGCTGCGTTTATGACAAGGAGCGGGAAAAGATCGTTCTGTTCTATGTCGGTGACGCAGAGGGAAAGGATATCATCAAGGCGTTAAAGGAAAAGCTTCCGCGCTACATGATCCCGAATCTCGTGGAGAAGATCGAAGAGATGCCGTTCACGGCAAACGGAAAGCTCAACCGGATGGAATTAAAAAACAGGTGTGCAAATTTATAGGAGAGAGGAACTGAAACCATGAATGAACTTTTAGATATGTTATCTGATTTACACGAAGATGTGGACTTCGAGTCCTGTGATACCCTGATCGACGACGGAATTCTCGATTCCTTCGACATCGTGACACTGATCACACAGATCAAAGACGAATTTGACGTTACGATCCCGGCTGATGAAATCGTGCCGGAAAACTTCAACTCCGCGGAGGCGATCTGGAACCTGATCCGCCGTCTTGACGAGGAGTAAGGCGTGTTATTTACATCCTACGGATTTCTGGCATTTTTAGCGGCTGTTCTGGTCCTTTACTACACACTGTGCAGAAGGTTCCAGTGGCAGCTGCTTTTGGCGGCCAGCTATCTGTTCTACTACTGGTCCGGTCCGAAAAACCTGATCTTTATCATGGTGACGACCGTGACCACTTATTTTGCTGCCCTAAAGATCGGCCATTACGGGGAGATCTCCGCGGCGTATATAAAGGAAAATAAAGCGAGACTCACAAAGGAAGAAAGAAAGGCCTATAAAGCGGGGATGAAAAAGATCCAGAGGAAATGGATGCTCGCATGACGTTTCGTTAATCTGGGAATTCTTGCGGTTTTAAAGTATACGAACTTTGCCATCGCGAACATCAATTTTTTTCTGGATGCATTCCATGCGGGAGAGCCGATCAGCTTTAAGAACATGATCCTTCCGATGGGGATCTCCTTCTATACATTTATGGCTGTGGGCTATCTCGTGGATGTTTACCGTGGAAAATATCCGGCGAAAAAAGGGCTTTTTTCTTTTGCGCTGTTTATTTCTTTCTTCCCTCAGGTGATTCAGGGCCCCATCAGCCGCTTTGACGATGTGTCTGACGATATGTGGGCGGATCACAAGTTTGACCGGAGGGCAGTTTCCTTTGGCCTTCAGCGGATCCTGTGGGGATTCTTTAAAAAGCTTGTGATCGCCGACCGGATCCTGACCGCGGTCAACATGATCATCCATGACCCGGCGACTTATGATGGGATCTATGTATTTCTGGGAATGATGTTCTATGCCCTGGAGCTCTATGCGGATTTTACCGGCGGAATCGACATCACCATCGGTACGGCGGAGCTGTTTGGGATCCACCTGAAAGAGAATTTCCATCGCCCGTATTTCTCGAAAAATATCGCGGAATACTGGAGACGCTGGCATATCACGATGGGGACATGGTTTACGGACTACATTTTCTACCCGATCTCTGTATCGGAACCGATGCTGAAGTTCAATAAATTTGCGAGAAAGCATTTCGGCGAGTACATTGGAAAGCGCATGCCGGTCTACACAGCAAGCGCCGTCGTATGGTTTGCGACGGGAATCTGGCATGGGGCGGCCTGGAATTTTATCGTCTGGGGAATGATGAACTTTGTAGTCCTCATGGTTTCACAGGAGCTGGAACCGTGTTACAAGTGGTTCCATAAACATTTTTCCGTGGATGGAACGCTGTGGTATAAGATGTTTCAGGTCGCAAGGACGATCCTGCTCATGAGCTCGCTCCGCATGTTTGACTGCTACCGGGATGTTCCGCTTACCTTCCGGATGTTTGGAAACATGCTGGTACATTCGAGGATCCCGCAGCTCTTTGATGGAAGATTTCAGACACTGGGGCTTGCGGCAGCGGATTATCTGATCCTGTTCGTCGGGCTTTTGATCCTTATTGTGACGAGCCTGATCCAGAGGAGCGGAAGTGTGCGGGAAAAGATTGCGGCAAAACCGCTGATCGTCCGGTTTGCATGCTGGTACGGTCTGTTCCTTGCCGTGCTTATTTTCGGTGCCTACGGTGTTGGCTTTGATTCCAGCCAGTTCATTTACAATCAGTTTTAGGAGGAAGGGAATATGAAAAAAAGATCGATATCGGTATTCCTGGGACTCGGACTGGTCGTTCTGGGAAGCTTATGGCTGTTACAGCGGCTTCTGATGCCGAAATATATGGGAGACATCGTGGAAGGCGCACTGATCTCTGAATATTATAAGGAAACGACGGATCATGATGTCATCTTTGTCGGGGACTGCGAAGTCTACGAGAATTTCTCCCCGATCACCATGTGGGAGGACTACGGGATCACAAGCTACATCAGGGGAAGTGCCCAGCAGCTGATCTGGCAGTCCTATTACCTGTTGGAGGAGACACTTGAGTATGAAAAGCCTGAGGCTGTTGTATTCAATGTGTTATCGATGAAGTATGATACGCCCCAGAAGGAGGCGTATAACCGGATGACCTTAGACGGGATGAAGTGGTCAAAGTCGAAGGTGGATGACATCAGGGCCTCCATGATGGAGGACGAGGAGTTTGCGGACTATGTATTCCCGATCCTTCGCTACCATTCCAGATGGCAGGAACTCACATCAGATGATTTTAAATATCTGTTCACGAGACGGCCAGTCTCCCAGAGTGGATATTATATGCGGATCGATGTGAAGCCGGCGCAGACGTTTCCGAAGCCGAAGAAGCTTGCCAATTATGAGTTTGGTGAGAATTCCTGGAAGTATCTGGAGAAGATGCGAAAGCTCTGTGAGGAGAAGGGTATTCAGCTGATCCTTGTGAAGGCGCCGAGCTTATATCCGGCGTGGTACGATGAGTGGGAGGATCAGATTGAGGAGTATGCGAAGACGTATGAGCTTCCCTATTATAATTTCCTCGAGCTCACAGACGAGGTCGGGATCGATTTTACGAAGGATACGTATGACGGCGGACTCCATTTAAATCTTTCCGGAGCAGAAAAGATGGGAGCATATTTCGGAAAGATCCTGCGCGAGGAATTTCAGGTTCCGGACAGACGCAATGACGAGAAGATTGCTTCTGTGTGGGCAGAGAAATGCGCTGCCTATTACGATATGGAGAAAAGGCAGCAGGAGGAGCTTGACACCTACGGGTATCTGAAGATGTTCAACAGTGATAAAGAATAAAATGGCAGATTCCGGAAGAATCCGGGACGACAGGAGGAGAAGATTATGAAAAAAACAATGTTCACAATGGTTCTTATGACAGCAGCGCTGTCCATGGCAGGCTGCGGCTCCGGCAGTGGTGCCGGAAGCACAACGGCTGCAAAGACAGAGGCTGTCGAGACAACGGCGGCAGAGAGCAGTCAGGCTGCTGAGACGACGGCGGAAGCATCTGAGAGCGCCAAGGAGGCAGAGATTACCGGCTTCACCTTCGTAGCAGGTGACACGGTGATCGCGATGAACGCAGATGCGGCTCCGATCCTCGAGGGACTCGGAGAGTGGGAAAACTATGCTGAGACGACGAGCTGTGCCTTCAAGGGCCTTGATAAGACGTATTCTTATCCGGGATTCGATCTCTATACATACCCGTTAAACGGTAAGGATAATGTGAACTCGGTTTATTTTGTCGATGATACCGTCTCCACACCGGAAGGGATCCATATCGGTTCCACAAAAGAGGAGATGGAAGCGGCATACGGTACCGATTATGAGGAAGAGTTCGGCGCTTATACTTACACGAAGGATCAGTCCAGGCTCCAGTTCCTTGTGACGGACGGAGTGATCGATTCTGTTGAGTACACGGCGATCACACCGGAAGCGTAAGAATTTTGTAAGAGAAAAGACCTGTGATGTTCATTGACATTGCAGGTCTTTTTTTCTATACTAAGTGTATTAAGAGTGTCCATACAGTTGAAACATGCACAGAAAGGAGGATACCTATGATCATATTAGATTACAAAGACCGCCGCCCCATTTACGAACAGGTGGTCTCAAAGCTGGAAGAACTGATGCTTCTTGGCGTATTAAAGGAGAATGAACCATTGCCGTCGGTGCGGGCTCTTGCGATGGAGCTGTCGATCAACCCGAATACGATCCAGCGCGCTTATGTGGAACTGGAGCGGCAGGGATATATTTATACAGTGAAGGGAAAGGGAAGTTTTGTGGCAGATAATACAGCAATGAAGGAAAACAGGAAGAAGGAAGTTCTTCTTCAGGTGAGTGATATGATCGATGAGGCGATCCGGGTGGGAATTCCCGGCGATGAGATCAAAAATATGGTAGAGATCCAGTATAAAGCGGCAAAGAGGAACGGAGGTGGAGAAGCATGATCGAGACAAGTGGATTGACAAAACGGTTTGATGATATTCTGGCGGTCGATCATATCAGCGCAAAGATCAGGGACGGCAGTGTGTTCGGACTGATCGGAACGAACGGTGCCGGGAAAAGTACATTTCTGCGTATGGTCAGCGGAATCTTAAAACCGGATGAGGGCGAAGTGCTGATCGATGGTGAAAACGTGTACGAGAACCCGGCGGTGAAATCGAGATTCTTTTATATCTCAGATGACCAGTATTTTTTCGCCAACGGAACCCCGTTGGAGCTTATGAAATTTTATAAGTCTATCTACCCGGCTTTTGATGAGCCAAGATTTTTCCATCTCTTACAGTCCTTTGATCTGGACAAAAAGAGAAAGATCTCCACATTTTCAAAGGGAATGAAAAAACAGCTTTCCATCATTTACGGAATCTGTGCGGGGACGGACTATATCTTCTGCGACGAGACCTTCGACGGTCTTGATCCGGTGATGCGTCAGGCGGTAAAGAGCCTGTTCGCAAGC
>ENA-UEQP01000845-UEQP01000845.1-human-gut-metagenome-genome-assembly--contig:-NODE-845-length-31523-cov-7.615436_pt1 | contig 31523 bp, 24 predicted proteins | sample MGYA00242951_ERZ507951 | MGnify/ENA primary metagenome ERZ507951 (study PRJEB26167, sample SAMN06115539) | human gut metagenome | host: Homo sapiens | place: China:Shanxi | collected 2015-11-18...
ACAGCGTTGGCCTTGGCCTCGTCGAAGGCGTTCTTCTTCATAACGCCGGGACGGACGGTAGCCATGCAGGGACGGAAGCGGGGGCAGATGATGGTAGCCATCAGATGGCCGCCGAATGCAGGACGGGTCATCTTCAGGTTGCGGTCCTCCATATCCCACTTCATGGAGTCCACGTCCAGAGTGGAGGACTCACGCAGGAACTGGATGTAGTTAGGCACATCCACGTCCAGATGGGTGCAGTCAGCGCACAGGCCGGTGTGCAGACGGGCCGCGCAGCGGGGGCCGAGGTCACGGCCGATGTTGGTGGCGCCGATCAGGAATGCCTCAGGCTTCAGGTCCTCGATGACATCGCAGATGACCTTGGCATAGCCGTCGGTGGTGTAGGTGGCCAGCAGGGGGCTTTCGCAGACGATGACCTTGTCAGCGCCGTAGCCGCCCAGCTCCTTGGCAGCGGACTCAATGCCCTCGCCGCCCAGCAGCAGGCCGCACAGGTTCACGCCCAGCTCGTTGGCCAGATCGCGGCCCTTGGAGATCAGCTCGAAATCGGTGGGCATCAGTTTGCCCTCACGCTGCTCACAGAACACCCATACATCCTTGAAAGCAGCGATATCAGCACTGTTGAAATTAGACATTATTTCGTTCTCCTTCCTTAGATGATGTGCTTTTCCACGAGGATGGAAACCAGCTTCTCGCAGGTCTCCTTGCCATCGCCTTCCAGCATCTGGCCAACGCCCTTCTGAGGAGGCGTGAAGCTCTTGAAGATGTTGGTGGGAGAGCCCTTCAGGCCGATGGTGGTGGCGTCGATCAGGGCATGATCCTTCAGATCCTCATAGCCCAGAGTGGTCAGAGGCTTGCTGTAGGTGGACAGGATGCCGCCGATGGACATATAGCGGGGGTTGTTCAGCTCCTTGATGCAGGTGATCAGGCAGGGAGTCTGAACCTTGATGGTCATATAGCCATCCTCCAGCATACGCTGGACGGTGATGGTGTCGCCTTCCTTGGTGATGTTGGCGGCGTAAGTGACCTGAGGCAGATGCAGCTTCTCAGCGATCTGGGGGCCGACCTGAGCGGTATCGCCGTCGATAGCCTGACGGCCGCAGAGGATAACGTCGTCCTTCTCCACGCCCAGGGTGTCGATGGCGGCAGCCAGAATCTGGGAGGTAGCATAGGTATCGGAACCGCCGAACTCACGGGCGGAAACCAGAACACCCTCATCCGCGCCCATGGCCATCAGCTCACGCAGCATACCGGCTGCGGGCGGGGGGCCCATGGTGACAACGGTGACCTTGCAGCCGGTGGCGTCCTTGATCTTCAGGGCGGCCTCAACGGCGTTCATGTCATCGGGGTTAATGATGGTCTGCATGGAAGCACGGTTCAGGGTGCCGTCGGGATTGACAGCCACCTTACCGGAGGTATCGGGTACCTGCTTGACACAAACATAAATCTTCATTTCGACTTCTCCTCCTTACAGGCCCATGTTGGCGGAGATGACGATACGCTGGACCTCGCTGGTGCCCTCGTAGATCTCCGTGATCTTGGCGTCGCGCATCATGCGCTCCATGGGATAATCCTTGGTGTAGCCGTAGCCGCCGAACATCTGCAGCGCCTTGGTGGTGGTCTTCATAGCGTGCTCAGAGCAGAACAGCTTGGCCATGGCGGCCTCCTTGGTGTAGCGCTCACCGGAACCCTTCTTCATGGCGGCCTGGTAGGTCAGCAGACGACCGGCCTCGCAGCCCAGCTCCATGTCAGCGAAGGTGAACTGGGTGTTCTGGAACTTGCTGATGGGCTTGCCGAACTGGACACGGCCCTTGGTGTAGGCCTTGGCCTCTTCCAGAGCGCCCTCGGCAATACCCAGGGACTGAGCGGCAATGCCGATACGGCCGCCGTCCAGGGTCTGCATGGCGATGTTGAAGCCCTTGCCCTCGCGGCCCAGCATGTTCTCCTTGGGGACGATCATGTCGGTGAACACGATCTCAGCCGTGGGAGAGCCGTGCAGGCCCATCTTCTCCTCGTGCTTGCCGACGGAGAAGCCGGGGAAGGAGGACTCCACGATGAAGGCGGAGATGCCCTTGGTGCCCTTGGACTTATCGGTCATGGCAAAGACCACGAACACATCGGCCACATAGCCGTTGGTGATGAAGATCTTGGAGCCGTTCATCACATAGTGGTCGCCCTCCAGCTTGGCCTCGGTCTGGCCCTTGGAAGCGTCGGAACCGGCGTTGGGCTCAGTCAGAGCGAAGGCGCCGACCTTGTGACCGGTGGACAGCATGGGCAGATACTTGGCCTTCTGCTCCTCGGTGCCGTGGGTCAGGATGGGGTCGCAGCACAGGCCGTTGTGGGTGGCTACGATATCGCCGGTGGAGGCGCACTGCTTGGACAGCTCCTCGATGCAGATGGCGCTGGCCAGAGGGTCAGCACCCTGTCCGCCGTACTCCTTGGGGATGCACATACCCATCACGCCCAGATCGAACAGCTTCTCGATGTTCTCACGGGGATAGAGGGTCTTGGCGTCGGTCTCGGCAGCGATGGGCTTCACTTCGTTCTCAGTGAACTCAGCCATCATCTTCCGGATCAACAGATGCTCAGGGCTCAGATTGAAATCCATAATGCTTTCTCCTTTTATGTAAATTTTGGAAAGGCTATATTGATATGTCGCAGGGACAGATATCACAGTTTATCATTTGTTCTGACCGGGCGCTGCCCGGTCAGAACGCTGCTGCCCGCGGGACGGCATGCCCACCGCTGGGCGCGTCAGGGGCAGCGTGTCCGAGGGGGATCAACCCGCCTCAGAATCAGTCCACAATGCCGGCGATGTCCTTAGCAAGCTGCTTCTTGCCCTGGATGTTGCCCTGACGGGCGATCATGATGCGCTGGGCCTGGGGAGAACCGGCGCCGTGCATGGACTCGGTGCGGTAACCCACAGCGGCAGCGCCCAGGCACAGGTTCTCGATGAAGCGCATGATGCGCTGACGGTTCTCGGTGGAAACACCCTCGCGAGCGGCAAAGAACTTGTTGCAGATCTGGCCGATGGTCTCGCCGTTCCGGCCAACAACCATATCGCTGTGGAAGTCCACCTGAGAGGGCATGGTGACCATCAGACCGCCGGCAATGTCCTCTGCCAGACGGACGATCTCATAGGGGAAGCGGGTGACGTTCTGCTTGCAGACGTTGGCCAGCAGCAGGTCGATCTGATAGTTGCCCGCCTTGGTCTTGAAGCCCTGAGCGGAGCAGGCGATGCCGCAGCAGAACAGGGTCTCGTTCAGGTGGGTCATCTCGATGAGCTTGTCCTTGACGGCGGAGGCCTTCTCCACGCCGTTGTACTCAGCGGCCAGAGCAGCGGCACCGATCAGGGTGTCGCCCACGCCCACCTTGCAGCCGCCGTAGGACTGACGGTGATAACCGGCGAAGCGCTCCACGATCATACCGGCGAACTCATACTCACCGTTGAGGAAGATGTACTCATTGGGGATGAACACATGGTCCAGAACCACCAGAGCCTCCTGGCCGCCGAACTTGGCGTTGCCCACGTCGATAGAGGCGTCCTCTTCCATCTTCCGGGTGTCGCAGGACTGACGGCCGTAGATCATGTACATACCCTCGGCGTCGGTGGGGCAGGCAAAGCTGACAGCCCAATCCTTATCGGCTTCACCCATGGAGATGGTGGGCATGAAGATGTGCCAGTGGGAGTTGATGGAGCCGGTCTGGTGGCACTTGGCACCGCAGACCACGATGCCGTCGGGACGGCGCTCCACAACATGAACGTACATGTCGGGATCAGCCTGCTGGCTGGGAGATTTGGAACGGTCACCCTTGGGGTCGGTCATAGCGCCGTCCACGGTGAGGTCGTTGTCCTGCACATAGGTCAGGAACTTCTTGAAGTTCTCGTGATAGTGGGTGCCGTACTTCTCGTCGATCTCATAGGTGGTGGAGAAGACGGAGTTGAAGGCGTCCATGCCCACGCAGCGCTGGAAGCAGGAAGCGGTCTTCTGGCCCAGCAGACGCTGCATCTTCACCTTGTTCATCAGGTCCTCGGTGGACTGATGCAGGTGGGTGAAGCGGTTGATGGTGTGACCGGTGAGGCTGGACTTCACGGTCATCAGCTCAGCGTACTGAGGATCCTGAGCCAGAGCGTAGGTCATGGCCACGCAGTTGATGGAGGGGCGGATCATGGGGTGATCCACCCAGTTCTCGATCTTCTCGCCGAACATGTAGACGCGGGTGTTCAGCTTCCGCAGGGACTCAATGTATTCTTGGGGGGTCATCAATGCCATTTTTTGTTATCCTCCTAATTAATTTGGGGACTAAGGGGGGATCGCTCCCCCCTTAGAGGGATGTTTAGTCGTTAGCCAGACCCATCAGTTCCTCACGGAAGATGCGCTCATCCATGAGCTTCAGGTCATCGGCAATCTTGGGCATGAACTCCATCTGATCCAGAACCTGAGTCTGGAGATCAATGCCGGGGGCGATCTCCACCAGCGTCACGCCCTCGGGCCGCAGCTCGAACACGGCGCGCTCGGTGATGTACAGAACGGGCTGGTGCACCTTGTTGGCGTAATCGCCGGAGAAGGTGATCTGCTCTACCTTGTTGACGAACTTCTTCTTGGCACCCTCCTGGGTGATGACCAGCTTGCCGTCCTTGCACTCGGTCTTGAGGCCCTTGGCGGTAAAGGTGCCGCAGTAAACGACCTTCTTGGCGTTCTGGGTAATGTCGATGAAGCCGCCGGCGCCGGCCAGACGGGTGCCGAACTTGGAGACGTTCAGGTCGCCGTTGGGAGCGGTCTCGGCCAGGCCCAGGAAGGCCACATCCAGGCCGCCGCCCTGATAGAAGTCGAACTGGACGTTGTGGTCCAGAATGGCCATGGAGTTGGCTGCGCCGCCGAACTGGGTGCCGCCGTAGGGCACACCGGCGATGGAGCCGGCTTCCACGGTCAGAGTCATCTTGTTGGAGATGCCCTCCTCAGCGCAGACGTTGGCGATCTTCTCGGGAGCGCCGGTACCCAGGTTCACGATGGCGTCCTGAGGCAGCTCCATAGCGGCCCGGCGGGCGATGATCTTCTTGGCGTCCATGGGGATGGGGGGGATATCGTCCACGGGGATGCGGAACTCACCGGAGAGAGCTCCGTCATAGGGCATGCCCAGGCACTGGTTGTTGTCCTCGGGAGAGCCCACGACGATGGCATCCACATAGATGCCGGGGATCTTCACCAGGCGGGGGTCCAGGGTGCCGCCCTGGACGATCTTTTCCACCTGGACGATGACGATACCGCCGGAGTTCTTGGTGGCCTGGCACTGGGCGGTGACGTCCAGAGGGCCGATCTCGCGGTGGACGGTGCAGTTGCCGTATTCATCGGCGTAGGAGCCGCGGACCAGGCACACATTGATGGGGATGGGCTTGTAGAGCAGGCGCTCCTCACCGTCAATGTTCACCAGCTTCACCAGGTCTTCCTTGGTGCACTCGTTGAGCTTGCCGCCCTCGTGACGGGGGTCTACGAAGGTGTTCAGGCCAACGTGGGTGATGGTGCCGATGTTGTGGGCGGCGATGTCGCGGTACATGTGGGTGATGACGCCCTGAGGCAGGTTATAGGCCTCCAGCTTGTTGGCCAGAGCCAGCTCGCCCAGTTTAGCGGCGCGGTCCCAGTGACCGCCGACTACCCGCTTGCACATACCCTCGTGGCCGAAGTGGTCGCCGCCGGTGCCGTCCCGGTGGCCCTGACCGGCTGCAAAGAACAGAGTCAGGTCGCGGGGATGGCCGGTTTCCACAAAACGGTTTTCCAGAGCCTTGGTCAGCGCCTCGGGGCAGGCGCAGCTAACGAAGCCGCCGGTGGAGACGGTGTCACCGTCCTTGACCATCAGGGCCGCTTCCTCAGCGGTAATGACACGTACTTTTTTCATGCTGTAAATTCCTCTTTTGTCAGAAATTTTTTAAGCGATGGATACGGAGTCTAACTTACTTGTTCTGGAAGTGCTTTTCCTTGCGCTTTTCAACGAAGGCGCTCATGCCTTCCTTCTGGTCGGCGGTGGCGAAGCACATGGCGAACAGCTCGTTCTCCAGAGCGATGCCGTCGTCAATGTCCATCTGCATGCCGCGGTCGATACAGGCCTTGGAATACTTCACGGCGATGGGAGCGTTGGCGGTGAAGGACTTGGCCATGGCGATGGCACCGGGGATCAGCTCCTCGGGAGCATACACGGCGTTGACCAGGCCGATCTTCTCAGCCTCAGCGGCGCCGATGACCTTGCCGGAGAAGATCAGCTCCTTGGCCTTGGCGATGCCCACGCGGCGGGGCAGGCGCTGGGTGCCGGAGAAGCCGGGGGTGATGCCCAGGCCAACCTCGGGCTGGCCGAACTTGGCGCCGCCCTTGCCCTCAGCGTTGGGGCCGGCAGCCAGGATGATGTCGCAGCTCATGGCCAGCTCGCAGCCGCCGCCCAGAGCGAAGCCGTTGACAGCAGCGATGGTGGGGATCTCCAGCTTCTCAATGCGGCGCATCAGGGCGCTGCCCCGCTGGCCCCACTTGCGGCCGCCGGCCACATCCAGGGGGAGCTGCTCGCCGATGTCGGCACCGGCCACAAAGGAACGGCCCTCGCCGGTGATGATGAGAGCGCCCAGCTCGGCGTCCTTCTCCACCTCGGTGATGGCCTGCTCCAGGTCGCCGATGACGGTGGAGTTCAGTGCGTTCAGCGCCTCGGGACGATTGATGGTGAGAATGCCGATGTTTTCCTGCTTTTCATAACGAAGGGTCTGATACATAAGTAGATTCCTCCTCAAAAATAATATGTAAGCGTCTGTGCTGACGGAGATGTGGGTCCAGCTGCACCCGTCAGCCTATCCATGGTTGTACAGTGAGTAATATAGCAATTTATGTGCCAAGATTGGCAAGCTGTTTTTCACAAAAATAGGGCTGACAACTGTGCGGGTTTGACAAAAAAAACGGGGGGATTTCGGCGGAATTTTCCTCTTTTCAGCGACCTCATTCGGGCACTATTCAAAAATGAATAGGCTGGATGCGCATATATTTTTCCCTGCGCAGGACATCCTTTCGGCAAGAACCACGAAAGCCGGCGGTTATTTTTTTACAAAAGATACAGAAGAAACTTGGCACTGGCCCTTTCTATTCGCTTTTGAATATGCTATAATCAAAAATGAATAGATCACACGCGGGAGGTACTCTCATGGCGCATACACCTGACCTTCCTCATTTCTTTGAGGAAAATATCAATCTGGAGGGACTTTTCGATATCCTCAGCCCCAAAAACAATCTGGTCCTGGCAGACGATATGATGCTCTCTGACGCAGACGGCATCATTCTCCGAGTCAGTGAGAACTATGAGCGGAACTTTGGCTTTACCCACGATTCCATCGTGGGTAAGTCGGCTTTTGATCTGGAAGCGAACGGGACCTTCCGGCCCTGTATCACTGCGGAGGTCATCCGGCAGAAGAAAAAGATCACCGCCACCCAGACCATCAACCACACCCATAAAAATGTCATGACGGTGGGAATTCCGCTGTTTGACCAAAACGGTGTGCTGAAATATGCCGTGTGCTTCAACACGGTGTCCATGGAGCAGATCAACACCATTCAGCAGAACTACCGGCATTTACAGGACTCCTTGCAGCAGTATACGCAGGAGATCGCGGAACTGCGGCTCCGGGCCACCGCCACGGATCTGGTGGTGAAGAGCCCTGCCATGCAGCGGTTATGGACACTGATCCTGAATACCGCCAACACGAAGGCCAATATTCTCATCACCGGGGAGACCGGCGTGGGCAAAAGCGCAGTGGCCAAGGCCATCCACGCCATCAGCAACCGGGCCAACGGCCCCTTTATCGAGGTCAACTGCGCGGTGCTCCATGAAAACCTCATTGAATCCGAGCTGTTCGGCTATGAAAAGGGAGCCTTTACCGGCGCGGCCTCTGCCGGTAAGATTGGTAAGATCGAACTGGCCAACCACGGCACCCTGTTTCTGGATGAGATCGGAGAGCTGCCACCTCATATTCAATCTAAGCTGTTGCAGCTCATTCAGGAAAAGACCATCGAGCGGGTGTCCGGTACCAAGCGCATTGAGTTGGATTTCCGTCTGTTGGTGGCCACTAACCGCAATCTGGAGGAGGAGGTGCAGCGGGGGCTGTTCCGTTCGGACCTTTTCTACCGGCTGAACGTCATCCGGGTCCACATTCCCCCTCTGCGGCAGCGCCCTGAGGATATCCTGCCTATGGCGCATCAGTTTTTGGAGCGGTTCTGCAAGGAATACGGCAAGCAGCTGGCGTTAAGTCCCCGGTTTGTGGCCTTTCTGGAGCAATATCCCTGGCCCGGCAATGTGCGTCAGCTGGAAAACCTGATGGAACGGCTGGTCATCACCGCCCAGAATCCGATTTTGGACATTACGGCCCTGCCGCTGGAATACAACAGCGGCGGCAGCGCACCGGACCTCCCCTCTCAGGAGGGGACTCTGGCGGAGCGGATGGATGCCTTCGAGGGACAGATCATCCGGGATTCCTATCGCCGCTGCGGCACCACGGTGGCCGTGGCGAAGGAACTGGGCATCTCTCAGGCCACCGCTGTCCGGAAAATCGCCAAATATGTGAAGGACCGGAAGGAATGAAGCTGTTATGAATCTCATTTCTTTAAAAACAGAACTGCGGCAGGAGCTGAAGCTGACGCCGCAGCTACTGCAATCCATGGAAGTCTTGCAGATGAATTCTCAGGAGCTGCTGGACTATCTGGGGAAGCTCTCCGAGGAGAATCCCACCTTGGAGCTTTCGGAGGCCTCGGAGCTTCGCTCTGCCTATGCGGAGCTGCGGCAGAAAGCCAGTTGGCTGGACGCGGGGACCTTTGGGACCTCCTTTGCCCATGAGGAGGATGCCCCACCGGAGCCGGGAGCGACTGATAAGGAGCTGGACAGCCTGTCTGCGTTTCTCTGCGATCAGTTGGAACGGAAACGACTGCCGAAGCCCATGCTGGCCCTGTGTAAATATATGGCGGAGCTGGTGGACGAGGACGGATATCTGACACAGGAGGATCTGGACGGCCTGATAGAAATGAAGATCCCCCAGACGATGGTAGATCAGGCACTGGATATGATTCAGTCCTTGGAGCCTGCCGGCGTGGGCGCCCGGGACCTGTCGGAGTGTCTGGTGCTTCAGCTGAGCCGCCGGAAGGATAACGTTCCCTATGCCATGGATATTGCCGCACGGTTCCTCACGGAACTGAGCCGCAGCCACTATGGACCCATCACCAAGGCACTTGGGGCCAGCATCTCTGAAATTCAGGCGGCGGAGAAGGCTATCGCTGCCTTGAATCCTCACCCCGGTCAGGCGTTTCAGCCGGCAGAACCAACCCTCTACGTCCGGCCGGACGTGTTCGTGGTGGAGCTGGAAGGGGAATTGCAGGTGCTGCTGAACGAATACTATCTTCCAAAGGTCACTGTGAACCCTTATTACAGCAGTATGGCCAAGGAGAGTGACGATCCGGAGGCCCGCACTTATTTAAAGGAGAAACTGCGGCAGACCAAATGGCTGCTGGACAGCCTGGAACGCCGGGGCAGCACCCTGCGCCGCTGCGCGCAGGCCATCCTGGACGCGCAGAGATCCTTCTTTTCCGGACAGACTGTGGAACTGTCACCCATGAAGCTGTCCTCCCTGGCGGAGACGCTGGACCTGCACCCTTCCACCGTTTCCCGGGCCGTGCGGGATAAATACCTGCAATGCCGTCAGGGAATCTATCCGCTGCGATACTTTTTCAGTCGGGCGGTGGGACAGCAAGGACTGTCCCGTCAGGCGGTGAAGCAGCGGATGCTGCTTCGCTTCAAGGATGAGGATTCCAGCCATCCTCTCAGCGATCAGGCACTTTGCGACCTGCTGGCGGAGGAGGGGATTTTTCTGGCCCGCCGCACTGTGGCAAAATATCGGATCGAGCTGGGAATCGGTTCCTCCACGGCCCGCCGGGCCCGGAACCGTGGAAAATAAGGCATGATGAGTTAAGATCAAAAGACGGAAGGCCCTGATTAGCTTCCGCTGACACCTATTTAATTTTAGAGGTATGCGTTGATTTGATGCATACCTCTGTTTTTTGCAATGACGGGCGTATGACCGGCAAGACAGCCTATGGGACTGGGCACGTTTTCTAAGAGCTGTGTAAAAGGGAAATTGAAATGGATTCGTGTTGCGTAAAGTGACGTAAAAATTTTGTAAAAAACTAAAAACTTTTCTTGCAATCAAGGTTGTCAGTTTGTATAATAGGCGTATGAATAAAGGGGTGAGCTTTATGGACAATGACGGATTGACCCAGTATATGCGAATCGCAATCTCTGTGGCTGAGCGGATCGCGGCGGGAGAACTGCGGGAAGGGGAAAAAATCTCCGGTCGGTCCAAGCTCTCATCGGAATACGAGGTGTCGCCGGAGACTGTCCGGCGGGCCATCCAGCTTCTCAGTGATATGCGGGTGGTGGCGGTGAAGGAGCAGAGCGGCGTATATGTGCTCTCTGCGGACAACGCCAAGCGCTATCTGCGAAACTTTGAGAACAGGGCAGATCTGATGAGCAAACGCCGGAAACTGCGGGAACTGATCGAGGAAAAGGAGGCGCTGAACCGCCGCATGGGGGAACTGTGCCAGAGTATTCTGGAGGATACCCTCTATCCTGTTCAACCGGCGGAGACGCTGCCTACGTTTAGCTGCCGGGTGCCGGAGGGCTGGTACGGCATCGGAAAAAATTTGGGTGACCTGCGATTCTGGCAGGCGACCGGCGCTACGGTGGCTGCCATCCGCCGGGGCACCACGGATATTCTTTCCCCCGGCCCCTACGCGGAGCTGTATGCCGGGGATATCGTTATTTTTGTGGGCGAAAAGAAAGCGAAGGAGGCGGTGGAACGCTTCCTGAACACGGAGCAGAAAACCGGATCCGGTATGGGTCCCTGATCGGAAAGGAGCAGCCTATGGTTCACAATCAACTTCACGCAATCGACCTCATCATCATCGCAGCCTACCTGATTTCCATGGTTTTGATCGGCGTGGTGGTGGTCAAGAAAGTTCAGAGCATGGACGACTACTATCTGGGCGGCCGGTCCTTCGGTCCACTGGTGCTGATGGCTACCGTGTGCGCCACCATCATTGGCGGCAGCGGCCTTATGGGCCGGGCGGGCGTGGCCTATTCCAGCGGCTTCAAGGCCATTATGACGGCACTGCCCTATCTTCTGGGTATGTTTATTTTCTCCGGCTTTGCCGGGCGGATCTCCGCAGTGGGCACTACGTTCCATGTGACCTCAATCCCGGACCTTTTTGAGCAGCGCTTCGGCAAGACCACCAAGGTGATTTTAGGCGGCCTGATCGCCTTTACCATGATGGGCACTGTGGCCTCGCAGGTGACGGCCACCGCCACCATCATCAATATGCTGGGCAATGAGATCGGAATTTCCTACGAGATGGGCGCGCTCATCGCCTGTGTCGTGTTTATAGTCTATACGGCCACCTCCGGCCTGTTCGGCGTGATCTATACGGATGTATTCCAGTTTGTCATGCTGATCCTGTTTGTCTACATTCTGATCCCCTCGGCATCTCTGGTTAAGCTGGGTGGCTTGTCCGTCTTTTTGGAGGGACTTGCTCCGGAATTGGCAAAGCCCTATCTGGATGGCGGCATCGTGGGCGATATCATTACCTATTTCGTCTTTACCCTGGCGGGAGCGGAAATGTGGCAGCGGGCCTTCGCTGCCAAGAGCCAGAAAGCGGCCAAGGAGGGCCTGTTCCTGGGGACTCTGGCCTATGGACTTACCATTCCACTGGTGTGGTTCATGGGCGTGGTGGCACATCAGCTGGTGCCGGCGGAAAAACTGGCCCAGTACGGCTCTACGGACGCGGTGGTCCCGGCTCTGGCCATTGAGATCCTGCCGGTGGGCCTGACGGGTCTGGCACTGGCGGGGATTCTGTCCGTCATCATGTCTACGGCGGACAGCTACCTGATCGTCTCCGTACAGACCTGCGTCCACGATATTTATAAGGTGTTCAATCCCAATATTTCTGAGAAAAAGGAACTGCGGTTGACCCGCGTGTTCGCGGTGATCCTACCCTTGGGAGCGCTGGTGATCGCCCTGTACATCAAAAACGCTTACAGCATCCTGATGTTCGCGTGGAGCTTTTACGCGGCGGCGGCGGGACTGCCGGCATTTGCGGCGCTGTATTGGAAAAAGGCCACCAAGGCCGGCATCATCGCCGGTATGGTGGCGGGTTTCACGGTCTGTGTAGGCTGGAAACTGGCGGGGGTGCCCTTCGGCCTCGGGCCTACGGTCCCCGGCGCCATTGCCTGCGCTGCTGCATTGGTCGGGGTCAGTCTGGCTACCTATCGGAAGGCACCGACCCCCTTCCTGGACCCTTATCAGAACGCGGCGGGCCGCTGAACGGTTGATGCCGGTATGAAAATCTGATACCATATTCTCCGGGGAAGATTCCCCGGAGAATTTTTTGCTTTTTACGCGACGGAACGCACGGATTTCTCGTCTATATGGACAGAGAGACAAAAAGGAGGCGCGGCTATGGACGATACGCAGATCATTGACCTCTACTGGGACCGGGATCAGGGAGCCATTACGGCTACCGCCGGGAAGTACGGCAGCTTTCTCCATGCTCTGTCCTGGAATATCCTCCGCAGCCATCACGATGCAGAGGAGTGCGTCAACGATACCTATTTCCGGGCCTGGAACGCCATGCCGCCGGAGCGACCAGGCGCACTTCGGGCCTGGCTGGGGCGGATCACCCGGAACCTGTCACTGGACCGCTGGAAGGCGGGGCGGACCCAAAGCCGGGGCGCGGGTATGGAGACGCTGCTGGGGGAACTGGACGAGTGCATCCCCGACCATCGGGGACCGGAGCAGGCGGCGGAGGAGCGGGCTTTGGCGGAATGTGTCAGCGCGTTTCTGCGGGGACAGACGGCGGATAACCGGTATATCTTCCTGCGGCGCTATTGGTACGGCGAGGATATCGCCGCCATCGCAAAGCGTCTGGATTGCGGCGAGAGCCGGGTAAAATCTGCCCTGTTCCGCACGAGAAAGGCCCTGCGGGCATTTTTGGAAAAGGAGGGGATCGTGGTATGAAAGCCGAGCGATTGTTCCGGGCCATCGGTTTGGTGGATGAGGGTCTGATCGAGGCGGCCGCTGAGACCCCTGCGAAAAAGCGGCCCGTCTGGCGGCGGTATGCGGCTGCGGCGGCCTGCTTGATGGTGCTCTGCGGGGCGGGAGCCGCCTATCTGGTTACCGGCGGCTTTCGCGGTCATGGAGCCAGCGCAGGCGGCAGCGGGATCAATAATGCGGACAGCGCTGCGGACGCTGTGGCGTTCATGTCCTACGCCGGGCCGGTGCTGCCCCTGACCACGGCAGACGAAAATCCCGGCGTGACGGCGGAACGCCACACGGATTGGGATTTTACCCCCCGGACAGACCCGGAGGGGTACGATTCTCAGTGGGGCGCGGCGATAACGGACGGTTATATCCTCGGCAATCCAACCGATACGGATGTGACGCTGACCCTGCTGTATCCCATTGTGGGCGGGATCAAGGATCTGCTTTCCATAGATCCCAGCGTGACGGTGAACGGAGAGAAAGCGGAGAAGGAGTTGGTCATCGGCGATTATGCGGGCGGCTTTGGCGGCGCCGGCGGCGGTGACACTTCTACCCTGAATCTGCGGTATCCCAGCCAATGGACGGATTATCAGACGCTTCTGGACGGCGGCGGTTACCGGAAAGCGGCCACCGGGACGCATACACCGGCGGATATGCCGGTCACGGTCTACACCTTTACGGATTTTGAAGCGCCCACGGAACAGTATCAGGCGGCTACCCAGGCGGTGACGTTTACGGCGGATGACACCCGTACCACGGTGCTGTCCCACGGCTTTGAGGGGTACGGCTGGGATGAGCGCACCGGAGAGGTCACTTACAGCTATTTTGTACCTAACGGGAAGCGGCGGAGTAAAACCGACAAGAAGCTGATCGTTGTGGGTGATGATCTGGACGGCTATGTTCTGCAAGGCTACCAGGACGGCGGCTGCGATCCCGGCGAGGAGATCGACGGTGTTTCCTGTACCGTTACCCGGAGTGAGACCACGCTTCATGAGGTGCTGCTGACCCTGTGTCGGGAGATCCTTGACACAATGGAAAAAAATCCCGGCTATTACGGCTGGCTCAGCGAGGCGGCGGAGGTTTTGAACCCGGAAACTTATTGCTTGCTGGCGGAGCGGGCGTTGGAGCAATACGGCCTGTTGTCGGATAAACCGGTGGACCGTTATGACAGCGGACGGCTGGATGAGCTGATGGACGAGGTGCTGTCTGTGGATCGGGTACTGTATCTGAAAACGGAGGTTACCGTTCCGACTGGCGGTACGGCGGAGGTCACGGCGCAGTACTGGAAGGCCCCCAGCTTTGACTTTGCCTGCTCCGGCTCAGAGCATCGGAATTTACAGGGATATGATCTGATGACCACGCTGGATTCCACTCTGGCCTTCACGGCCCAGACAGCCTCCGTTACCCATGCAGAAAACGTCCAAATCACAGGCCAGAACATCGGTTTTGATCCGGAAAATGGCGTTACGGAGGTGAAGTTGGACCCAAACCAGCCCCATTATTATTTGGAAATTCAACCGGTTCCCAAGGAGACAGATTGACAGACGGAATGAACAGGAGGCACAGCATTGACGCTGTGCCTCCTGCTTTCATCTGTTATTTTTCGTAGAATTTGATCAGAGCCTGGGTGCCCAGATCACCGCAGCCCCGGTCAATCAGGGATTGACAGTTGGAAAGCGCCTGCTGCAAAACATTCAGATCCAGCCCGGCGTTTTCTGCTTCCTCTTCCGCAAGGCGCATATCTTTCACAAAGTGCTTCATGAAGAAGCCGGGGGCAAAGTCACCTGCCAGGATCTTCTTGCCCTGAAAGTCCAGCTGCTTGCTGCCAGCGGCTCCGGTGGATACGGCGCCCAGCAAAGTATTCCCGTCTAACCCCTCCGCCTTGGCGTAGGTCAGAGCCTCACACACGCCGGAAAGCGCCCCGGCGATCATGATCTGATTGGCCATTTTGGCGTGTTGGCCGCAGCCTGCGGAACCGAAATAGGTGATGTTAGTGCCCATTGCCTGGAAAATGGGGAGGCAAGCGTCGAAATCTGCCTGATCGCTGCCTACCAGAATGGAAAGCGTTCCAGCACGGGCCCCGCTGTCACCGCCGGTGACGGGGGCGTCCAGCACTCGCAGTCCCCGGGCGGCGCCCTCTTGGTAGATCCGCTGGGCCAGGGTGGGGCTGGTGGTGGTCATGTCGATGAGCGCCATGCCCTTGGCGGCGCTGTCCAGAATATTGCCGGGGGCAAAGTAGACCTCCTCCACATCCTTGGGGAAGCCCACCATGGTGATGACCACCTCGCTGGCCTTTACGCACTCCGCAATGCTGCCGTGGGGTACGGCACCCTCGGATACCACGTCTGCCACTTTTTCCGGGTGACGGGCATAAATGTGGACCTCGTAGCCCGCTTTCATCAGGTTCCGCACCATGGCTTTCCCCATGATGCCTACGCCGATCCAGCTGATTCTCCGCATATTGATCCCTCCTGTGTCATTTTTTTCAGCATGGCACATTTAAAGAGGGGTGTCAAGAGAAACAACTGTCCTTGTTGTAAATACACATAAAATTGGTAGGAAAAGCGCGGAAAATTTGACATCTGAAATCTTGACGGATAAACTGCGCGGGGCTATAATCAGTCCATCAATTTCGGAGCGGGTCAACGCTCCGGCCATATTGAAATGCGTGGATCGAGACAAGTACCGTGGCCAAACGGTCACAGCGAGCCGGGGACAGTGGAAGCCCGGTACAACGGGGCGGCGGGAATAACACTCAGGAGCAGCGATCTGAACGGCGGCAGCCCAGTAGGAGAGACGCGGTGTGCGGCGTTAAAGCACAGGGGTTTGTTGGAACCCCGCAAAGGGGCTGATTTTCAATCAGCAAGTTAGGTGGCACCACGGATGCGGCAGCGATTCGTCCTAAAATTTTAGGATCGTTCGCTGCTTTTTTGTATTCGGAGGTGTTTTTTATGTGCGCAATTATGGGATTTTCCACGAAGAAACTGGACAAGCATGAGATTTGGGAGTATTTCGACCGGACCCTCTCCCGGGGGCCTGATATGTCCCGGCTCATGGACACCGGCTCCGGCTGGCTGTGCTTCCACCGGCTGGCCATCATGGGCCTGACTGAGGCTGGCATGCAGCCCTTTGAGCTGGACGGCGACATGGTGGTCTGCAACGGCGAGCTGTACGGCTTCCGCCCCCTGAAGCGGCAGCTGACGGAGAAGGGCTACGAATTCAAGAGCGGCAGCGACTGCGAGATCATTCTGCCGTTGTACCGGGAATACGGCCTTTCTATGTTTGCCAAGCTGGACGCGGAGTTTGCCATGATCATCTATGACCACAAGACGGATTCCCTCATCGCCGCCCGGGACCCCATCGGCATCCGGCCGCTGTTCTACGGCTATCTGGATGACGGCGGCATCGTGTTCGCCAGCGAGGCCAAGAACCTTATCGGCCTCTGCAAGGAGGTCTGTCCCTTCCCGCCGGGGCATTATTACGCAGACGGCAAGTTTGTCCGCTACGCCGACCTGACCACCGTTACGGAGTATTGCCATGACGATCTGGAGACTGTCTGCCGTACCATCCGCAACAAGCTGATCGCCGGTGTGGATAAGCGGTTGGACGCCGACGCCCCTTTGGGCTTCCTGCTCTCCGGCGGCCTGGATTCCTCTCTGGTGTGCGCCATCAGCGCGCTGGTGCTGGGGAAGAAGATCCGTACTTTCGCCATCGGAATGGACAAGGATGCCATTGATCTGAAATACGCCAGAGAAGTGGCGGATTACATCGGCGCGGACCATACCGAGGTATATATGACCCGCCAGCAGGTGCTGGATACGCTGGAGGAGGTGATCTCCCTGCTGGGGACCTATGACATCACCACCATCCGGGCCAGCATGGGCATGTACCTCTGCTGCAAGGCCATCCATGAGCAGACGGATATCCGGGTCTTGCTGACCGGCGAGATCAGCGACGAGCTCTTCGGCTACAAGTACACCGACTTTGCCCCCTCTCCCGAGGCCTTCCAGCAGGAGGCCAAGAAGCGGGTGGATGAGCTGTATATGTACGATGTGCTCCGGGCGGACCGCTGCATTTCCGCCAACTCCATCGAGGCCCGGGTGCCCTTCGGTGATCTGGATTTCGTGAAGTATGTCATGAGCATCGACCCGGCCATGAAGGTCAATACCTATGACATGGGTAAGTACCTTCTGCGCCACGCCTTTGAAAAGGACCACCTGCTGCCTGACGACATCCTCTGGCGCCAGAAGGCCGCCTTCTCCGACGCCGTGGGCCACTCCATGGTGGACGACCTGAAGGAGTACGCCGAGACCAAGTACACCGACGCCGAGTTTGAGGAAAAGCGGAAGAAATACGATTTTGCCCAGCCGTTCACCAAGGAATCCCTGCTGTACCGGGAGATCTTCGAGAAGTACTATCCCGGCCAGGCCCCCATGGTGAAGGACTTCTGGATGCCAAATAAGAGCTGGAAGGGCTGCGACGTCAACGATCCCTCTGCCCGCGTGCTGAGCAACTACGGCGAGAGCGGAACATAAAGAATCAAATCACCTCCGTCGTTTTCGGCGGAGGTGATTTTGATACACATATAAATTAAGGGGTACACTTCGGCCTTTTCAGTGCTTTCGGGCTTAGTCAGAGGGGTTGATCTGGGAGAGGTAGCGGTAAATGCTGGCGGTGGAACAGCCGAGGGCGGCCGCGGCGCTTTTAATGGCGCCCTTCAGCAGAAAAATGCCGGCGGATTCCAGAGAAGTGATGACCTGAAGCCGCTCGCTGTGGGTGAGGTGGCCGGGCGTGACCCCCATCCGTTCCAACTCCCGGTTGATGGCGTCCAAAGCCACCGCATCTGCGGAGTTGCGGAATTTTTCCGGGGAGGATCGGGCGGATATGTCATCTTCACTCTCTGGCAGCGGCTGTGCCAGCACATCGGTTACGAACAGGTCCGGGTGGCACAGCTTCAGGATATGGTCGCTGATGGCCCGATAGCGGCTGTCGTCAAAGTTGATGCACAGCAGGCCGATGAGCTTGCCGCTGTCCTTGATGAAAAAGGTGCTGGAGCGGAGATCCTTGCCGTTGACGTTGATGCTGTAATAGTGGAGATGGTAGTCCGTATGCTCATAGCTCTTGTCCCGGAGAATACTCAGGGCCATATTGGTCAGAGGTGCGCCGACCTCCCGGCCGCTGATATAATTATTGGCGATGGCGATGATGGAACGGTCCTTCCGGGTCAGATCGTGGAGGGCCACTTCATAGTCGGGACCCAGCGCTTTTCCCAAAAATTCGGTTAGCTTGATGTAATGCTGAAGAATCAGGTTGGAAGAGGACGTCATAAGATTCCTCCGTTTCATTTTGCATGTTTTCAGGCTATGAAAATATTATATATGAGAAAGTCGTATTGTCAAAGTAAAAAATAATGAGAAAAAATTATTATCCGCCCATCGAGGAAACGTGCAAAATATATAAATTTAAACAGCTAAACAGCGTAAAAAATATTGAAGATATGCAAAAAAATCGCAATAAAAGTTGACGACCCTTAAAAAACATGATAAAATAATCGCACAACAGGAAAGGGGCGGTGACAGGATCCCTGCTTGGCGTTCTATTCAGGCAGCCTGGAACGAGCCGCTCCACGATTCTTTTGTATCGGATACTGTCCGCCAGGCGCAGAGCGGGAAATGGGAAGCCCGCTCTTCGACGACCGGGGTATCTCCAAAAAAACAGGCGGAAAACGCCAAATTATGGAGGTAAACAAAATGGACAAGAATGCGAAGCACTATCCCCTGAACGTGACGATGCCTCAGCACTGCGCATATGTGGTGCGCGATCTTCCTCAGGCTACCGTTGAGCAGCGCGAGCGCGCTCTGAACGCTACGCACTGGAATGAGTTTGCATTCCCCTCCGGCATGCTGACTGTGGATATGCTGTCTGACTCCGGTACCACCGCTATGACCAACCAGCAGTGGGCGACCCTGTTCCTGGGCGACGAGGCCTACGGCCGCAACACCGGCTACTATGTGCTGCTGGATACCTTCCGCGACATTTTCGAGCGCGGCGGCGAGAAGAACTGGAAGAAGGTCATCGACCTGGTCCGCACCGATTGCCGTGACATCGAGAAGATGATGGACGAGGTCTATCTCTGCGAGTACGAGGGCGGCCTGTTCAATGGCGGCGCTGCTCAGATGGAGCGCCCCAACGCCTTCATCATTCAGCAGGGCCGTGCCGCTGAGTCCGTCCTGATGGAGATCGTGAAGAAGATCCTGGCCCAGCGTCATCCCGGCAAGGTCTTCACCATCCCCTCCAACGGCCACTTCGACACCACCGAGGGCAACATCAAGCAGATGGGCTCCATCCCCCGCAACCTGTACAACAAGGAGCTGCTGTATGAGATCCCCGAGGGCGGCTCTTACGAGAAGAACCCGTTCAAGGGCAACATGGACATCGAGAAGCTGGAGCAGCTGATCCAGGCCGTGGGTCCCGAGAACGTACCTCTGGTGTTCACCTGCATCACCAACAACCCCATCTGCGGTCAGCCCGTCTCCATGGCCAACATCCGGGAGATCAACCGCGTGGCGCATAAGTATGACATTCCTCTGGTGTTCGACGTTGCCCGCTGGGCCGAGAACTGCTACTTCATCAAGATGAACGAGGAAGGCTACGCCGACAAGTCCATCGCCGAGATCGCCAGCGAGATGTTCTCCTACTGCGACGCCTTCACCATGTCCGCCAAGAAGGACGGCCACGCCAACATGGGCGGTATGCTGGCCTTCCGCGACCGCGGCCTGTTCTGGCAGAAGTTCTCCGACTTCAACGAGGACGGCACCGTGAAGACCGACGTGGGCGTGCTCATCAAGGTCAAGCAGATCTCCTGCTACGGCAATGACTCCTACGGCGGCATGTCCGGCCGTGACATCATGGCTCTGGCCTGCGGCCTCTATGAGAGCTGCGACTTCGGCTACATGCATGACCGCGTGCAGCAGTGCGAGTATCTGGCACAGGGCTTCTACAAGGCCGGCGTCAAGGGCGTCGTTCTCCCCGCCGGCGGCCACGCTGTGTACATCAACATGGATGAGTTCTTCGACGGCAAGCGCGATCATACCACCTTCGCCGGCACCGGCTTCTCTCTGGAGCTGATCCGCCGCTACGGTATCCGCGTGTCCGAGCTGGGCGACTTCTCCATGGAATATGACCTGAAGACTCCCGAGCAGCAGGCTGAGCTGGCCAATGTGGTGCGTTTCGCCATCGACCGCAGCCGCCTGACCCAGGAGCACCTGGATTACGTCATCGCCGCTGTCAAGGCGCTGTATGAGGACCGCGAGTCCATCCCCAACATGCGGATCGTCTGGGGCCACAAGCTGCCCATGCGTCACTTCCACGCCTTCCTGGAGCCCTACGCCAACGAGGAGAAGTAAGTCCGGGAAATACAATTAAATAAAAAGATTTCAGCGCAGCATTTCCAGCAAGTTCCTTTGTCTCAGTTTTCATCGCGCCCGGGCGCTTGAATAGGTTCCGTCCCGTTTGGGTGCGCCGCTTGCGGCCACCCATCGGGCGTGAGCCGATCTGAAAAGTGCCACATCCGATCATCACACCAATCTGTGTCTTTAGGAGGGCAAACTATGTCAGACAAACACGCAACTCTGGAAAATCGCGACGGTTTTCAAAGCAAATGGGGCTTTATTCTGGCCTGCATTGGCTCTGCCGTTGGTATGGGTAATATTTGGCGCTTCCCCATCATGGTGCAGCAGTTCGGGGGCATGACGTTCCTGATCCCCTACTTCCTGTTCGTACTTCTGATCGGTTCTACCGGTATCATTGAGGAATTCGCACTGGGCCGTTGGGCGCAGGGCGGCCCCGTGATCTCCTTCGGCAAGGCTACCGAGGAACGCACCGGTAATAAGCGGCTGGGCGAGGCCATCGGCGCGCTCCCCATCGTCGGCTCTATGATGCTGGCTATCGGCTACACCGTGGTCATGAGCTGGATCTTCAAGTACTGCTGGATGGGTATTTCCGGCAGCCTGTACGCTATGGGCACCGATATGGCGACCATCGGCGGCACCTTCGGCGGCACCGCTCCCGAGGCAGAGACTCTGGGCGAGGCCCTGAGCATGATGTTCAGCAACGGTATCTTCGGCATCGGCAATGGCGTATGGCTGATCGTGGGTCTGGTGGCCTCTCTGGCCATCATGGCATTCGGCGTGGGCAACGGCATTGAAAAGGCCAACAAGGTCATGATGCCCGCCCTGTTCTTCCTGTTCGTGGTCCTGGGCGTTTATATCTGCACCCTGCCCGGCGCCAGCGAGGGCTACAAGTACATCTTCACCCTCAAGCCCGAGGGCCTGCTGAATCCTCAGGTCTGGGTCTTCGCATTCGGTCAGGCGTTCTTCTCCCTGTCTGTGGCGGGCAACGGCTCCGTGATCTACGGCTCCTATCTGCCCAAGGATGAGGATCTGCCTTCCTCTGCTCGCAACGTGGCCCTGTTCGACACCATCGCCGCTCTGCTGGCTGCCATCGTCATCATCCCTGCCATGGCAGTCATTCTGGGTGACGGCATCGTTGGAATGAAGGGCGGCCCCGGCCTGATGTTCGTCTATCTGGTCAATGTGTTCAACGCTATGCCCGGCGGACGGATCGTGGGTATGATCTTCTACATCTGCGTGCTGTTCGCGGGCGTCAGCTCCATCGTGAACCTGTATGAGGCGCCCGTGGCCTTCCTGCAGGAGAAGCTCCACACCAACCGTGTGCTGTCCGTGGTCATCATCGGCGCAGTGGGCGGCGTAATCGCACTGTGCATCCAGCCATGGACCTCTCAGTGGATGGACGTTGTCTCCATTTACATCTGCCCGCTGGGCGCTCTGCTGGCCGGTATCATGTTCTTCTGGGTCATGAAGAAGGACACTGCTCTGGCGGCTGTCCACGAGGGCCGCACCGCCGGCAAGAAGGACATCAGCGGCTGGTTCTATCCTCTGGGCAAGTGGGTGTATTGCGCAGCCTCTCTGGCGGCCCTGATTTTGGGCGCCATTTACGGCGGCATCGGCTAAGCCTGTATACAATTTAAAAATGGAGCACCGGGATCGGCCGGTGCTCCATTTTTTCACTTTTTCGAAAAATATGGCCTTTTGTGGGCTGCACGGGAAGAAAATGGATGGAAATGAATGGGTAGCTGATATGCGCATCAGATTCTTTATCCCCAAAAATGAATAGAGCGCTCAGCGAGAAAACTGGAGGGGAAATAGGAATAACTCTCATGAAAAGTGTCCGTAATACGGAAAAAAGTATCAGTTTTTTGCTTCTGTTCTGTTGACAAATGCGAATGATTCAGGTATCATATATAGCAACTATTTGCAGGTCTCTTGTGAAATGCTTGCAAAAAAACGAATTGGAGGCATGTATGAAAAGATTGCTGAGCACACTGCTTGCCCTGACCATGGCCCTGACCCTGGTTTCCTGCGGCAAGAGCAACCCCACCCAACACTGGCAGCAACAAAACCGAGACTCCTTCTGAGACCACTGACACGAAAACCGAGGGCAACGTCCACATCGGCATCGTGACCGGTTCCGTTTCTCAGTCCGAGGACGACCGCCGCGGCGCCGAGGCTTTCCAGGCCCTGTACGGTGAGGATATGGTCAAGCTGGCCATCTATCCCGATAACTTCACCGAGGAGCTGGAGACCACCATCCAGACCATCGTGAACCTGGCTGATGACGCCGACATGAAGGCCATCATCGTCAACCAGTCCGTCCCCGGCACCACCGAGGCGTTCCGTAAGATCAAGGAGATCCGCCCCGACATCCTGTGCATCGCCGGCGAGGCCCACGAGGACCTCAACGAGATCGGCTCCGCTGCTGACCTGGTGTGCAACAACGACTTCGTGGCTCGCGGCTATCTGATCATCCGCACCGCTCACGAGCTGGGCTGTGACACCTTCGTGCACATCTCCTTCCCCCGTCACCTGGCTTATGAGACCATGAGCCGTCGTATCGCGGTCATGAAGGCCGCCTGCGAGGAGTTCGGCATGAAGTTCGTTATGGAGACTGCTCCCGATCCCACCTCTGACGTCGGCGTGGCCGGCGCGCAGGCTTACATTCTGGAGAAGGTCCCCGAGTGGTCCAAGACCTACGGCGAGAAGGCCGCTTACTTCTGCACCAACGACGCTCACACTGAGCCTCTGCTCAAGCAACTGCTGCAGTACGGCGGCTACTTCATCGAGGCCGACCTGCCCTCTCCTCTGATGGGCTATCCCGGCGCTCTGGGCATCGACCTGACCGCTGAGGCCGGTGACTTCCAGAAGATTCTGGCCAAGGTCGAGGACGCGATCTGCGAGGCCGGCGGCGCTGGCCGCTTCGGTACCTGGGCTTACTCCTACGGCTACACCACCACTGCCGGTCTGGCCCAGCACGCTCTGAATGTCATCAACGGCGAGAGCGAGCTGTGCGACATTGACGATATCGCCAAGGCTTACCACGAGTTCTCTCCCGAGGCTTCCTGGAACGGCTCCAACTACACCAACGCCACCAGCGGCGTCAAGGCCGACAACACCTTCTTGGTGTATCAGGACACCTACATCATGGGTGATCCCGGCTGGTTCATGGGCTCCACCGAAGTTGAGGTTCCCGAGAAGTATTTCACCGTGAAATAAGCAGCGTTTTTTCTCGCTCATTCAAAACTGGGGAGGAGGGGCGACCCTCCTCCCCTCTTATTAGGTAGGGTATCATTTATGGAAAGTAATACGGCTCCCCTGTTGGAGATGCGCGGCATCAAAAAAGACTTCTTCGGCAACCAGGTCCTGACGGACATCAACTTCACTCTGAAGGCCGGCGAGGTTCTGGGCCTGGCAGGCGAAAACGGCGCGGGTAAATCCACGCTGATGAAGATCCTGTTCGGTATGGACGTCATCCGGGAAACCGGCGGCTACGGCGGCGACGTCCTCATCAATGGTGAAAAAGTCACCTTTAATACGCCCTTTGACGCACTGGAGGCCGGTATCGGCATGGTGCATCAGGAGTTCTCTCTGATCCCCGGCTTTACTGCCACGGAAAACATTCTGCTCAATCGTGAGCCCCAAAAGAAGAACGTCATTTCCGAGGTGTTCGGCCCCCGGCTGAATACGCTCGATTATAAAAAAATGAAGACCAAGGCCGCAGAGGCCATTGACAAAATGGGCGTGGAGATCGACCAGAACATGGTCATCAGCGATATGCCCGTTGGTCATAAGCAGTTCACCGAGATCGCCCGTGAGCTGAGCAAGGACCAGCTCAAGCTGCTGATCCTGGACGAGCCTACCGCCGTTCTGACGGAGAAGGAGGCCGCGGCTCTGCTGGAATCCATCCGGGGCATGGCGTCCCGTGGCATCGCTGTTATCTTCATCACCCACCGGCTTCAGGAAGTCCTGAACGTATGTGACAAGGTAGTCATCATGCGGGACGGCAAGGTAGTGAAGGACACGCCTGCCTCCGAGACCAGCGTGGATGAGATCACCAGGTGCATGGTGGGACGCAGCGTGGACCTCAGTGCGGTCCGGGAGGTTCTGGATTGTTCTGACGCCCGGACGATCATGTCCATCCGTAAGCTGTGGGTGGATATGCCCGGCGAGATCGTCCGGAATGTGAATCTGGATGTCAAGGAGGGCGAGATCCTCGGTATCGGCGGTCTGGCAGGTCAGGGCAAGCTGGGTATTCCCAACGGCGTCATGGGCCTGTATGAGGCCGGCGGCACCGTGGAATTTGACGGCAAGCCCATTCCCCTGAACAATCCCCGGAAGTGCCTGGACGCGCAGCTTGCCTTCGTGTCTGAGGACCGCCGCGGCGTGGGCCTGCTGCTGGACGAGACGCTGGAATGGAACGTTGCCTTCCCGGCTATGCAGATCCAGAACAAGTTCCTGAAAAAATACGGTCCTATCACCTGGCGCGATACCAAGGCGATCCATGATGTGACGCAGAAGTATATCGACGAGCTGAAGATCAAGTGCACCAGCTCCAAGCAGAAGGCCAGAGAGCTTTCCGGCGGCAACCAGCAGAAGGTGTGCCTGGCCAAGGCCTTTGCCCTGCAGCCCCGGTTCCTGTTCGTTTCGGAGCCTACCCGCGGTATCGACGTGGGCGCAAAGGCGCTGGTGCTGGACGCACTGAAGAAATTTAACCGTGAAAACGGCGTTACCGTGGTGATGATCTCCTCTGAGCTGGAGGAGCTGCGCACCACCTGCGACCGGATCGCCATTGTCTCTGGCGGCAGGATCGTCGGCATCCTCCCGGCCACCGAATCCTCCGAGACGTTCGGCGCGCTGATGGTCAGCCAGGTCAAATAAGGAGGAAGTATGGATAACACGACAAATACGCTTGCGGAGCAGAGCAAGCTGCGGCGGCTCGTCAACAGCTATGGCGTGCCCCGCCTGATCATCACCGGCTTTTTGCTGCTGATGTTCATTCTGGCGCCGGTGGCCGGCGTGGACTTTGCTACGCAGATCACCAACGTCATCAACCGCTTCAGCTGGAACGCCATTATGGTGCTGGCCATGGTCCCCATGATCCACTCCGGCTGCGGCCTGAACTTCGGCCTGCCTCTGGGCATCATCTCCGGCCTGCTGGGTGCAACTCTTTCCATTGAATTCGGATTCACCGGCGGCATGAGCTTCCTGATGGCTATTGTCATCGCCACGCCCTTTGCGCTGGTGCTGGGCGGCGGCTACGGCTGGATGCTCAATAAGATCAAGGGCGGCGAAATGATGGTCGCTACCTATGTGGGCTTCTCCTCCGTGTCCTTTATGTGCATGATGTGGCTGCTGCTGCCCTACAAGAGCCCGACGATGGTTTGGGGCTTTGCCGGTAGGGGCCTGCGTACCACCATCTCTCTGGAGGGCTTTTACGATCAGTTCCTGGCAAAGTTTTTGCAGATCGACCTGAACCGGTTCGGTATCAATCTGGTGATCCCCACCGGCAGCCTGCTGTTCTTTGCTCTGCTGGCATTCCTGATGTGGGTCTTCCTGCACACTAAGACCGGTACCGCCATGACGGCTGTGGGCTCCAACCCCACCTTCGCCAAGGCTGCCGGTATCAGCGTGGACAAGACCCGTCTGCTGTCTGTGGTGCTTTCCACTTGGCTGGGCGCTGTGGGCATCCTGCTGTATGAGCAGGGCTTCGGCTTTGTACAGATCTATATGGCGCCCCTGAACATGGCGTTCCCCGCCGTGGCGGCTATTCTGATCGGCGGCGCCAGCGTGAACAAGGCCAGCATTACCAACGTTATCATCGGCACGATCCTTTATCAGGGCCTTGTCACCATGACACCCACCGTGATGAACGCCATCGTGCATCTGGACATCAGCGAGGTCATCCGGATCATCGTCTCTAACGGCATGATCGTTTACGCTCTGACCCGTAAGACGGAAGGAGGGAAATGAGCATGAAAAAGACGAATGTACCCGGCAGCCAGAGCTTCGGGCAGAAGCTTTTGCAGTTCATTCGCAACAACACCGTCCCCATTATGTTCATCCTGATCTGCGCGTACTGTATTCCGCAGGCGGGCTTTTCCTGGTCCTACCTCTTGAATGAGGTCATGACCCGTCTGGGCCGTAACGCATTCTTGATCCTGAGCCTGCTGATCCCTGTTATGGCAGGCATGGGTATGAACTTTGGTATGACGCTGGGCGCCATGGCCGGCGAGATCGGGCTGATCTTCGCCGCTGACTGGCAGGTTTGGGGCATCCCCGGCATGATCCTGGCCGCCATCGTTTCCATCCCCATTTCTGTGGCATTGGGCGTGATGATCGGCAAGATCCTGAACCGCTCCAAGGGCCGGGAGATGATCACCAGCTATATGATCTCCTTTACCATGAACGGCGTGTATCAGTTTGTAGTGCTGTTTATGATGGGCCCCATTATTCCCATCGTTCATGATTCCCTGAAGCTTCCCCGCGGCTACGGCATCCGCAACACCGTGAGCCTGCTGAGCATGCGTCAGAGCCTGGACAACCTGCTGGCTGTTCAGGTTGGCGGCGTGAAGATCCCTGTACTGACCCTGCTGATCATCGGTCTGGCCTGCCTGTTCATCGTTTGGTTCCGTAAGACCAAGCTGGGCCAGGATATGCGGGCTGTGGGTCAGGATATGGAAGTGGCCCGGGATGCCGGTATCAATGTGGAGCGCACCCGCGTGATCTCCATGGTGATCTCCACGGTGTTCGCCGGCTTCGGCATGATCATCTATCTGCAGAACGTAGGTAACTTCCCCACCTATACAGCTCATACCCAGATCGGTATGTTCGCCATCGCGGCTCTGCTGGTGGGCGGTGCCTCTGTGGATAGGGCGAGCATCGGCAACGTATTTTTGGGCGTGATCCTGTTCCACACCATGTTTATTGTGGCACCCAAGACCGGCGCTGCCATTACCGGCGACTCCATGATCGGTGAGTATTTCCGCGTGTTTGTGTCCTATGCGGTCATTACGCTGGCTCTGGTCATGTATGAGTCCAAGAAGCGCAAGAACAAGAGCCTGGCAGGTCAGCAGTTGGCTGCCGAGCAGGCTGCGGAAGAGGAGGCGTCGAAATGAAAGCAAAGCGGAGACTTCTCTTTCAAATCTTAGCGGTGGTCCTGCTGGTGGCGATCGGCTATACCATGACCATCATTGGCCGTGGGCATACGATCTATCTGGACAGCAAGACCCTGGAATATGACGGCCAGACCTACAAGCCCGCCTATAAGACGGTGGTGTATGTGGATGGTCAGCAGGTAGCCAAGCTCTACGACAAGGAGCGCGGCGTTGCTACCTGCATCGGCCAGACGCTGACCGTGACGCTGGAGATCACCCAGCAGAAGGGCGGAACGGAAGAGGTTTATGCCTATAATATCCCTGTTCCCCGGAAGATGGACAATGTGATCATCAACCTGCCCGGTTTCCTGGCGGGACTCCCCGAAGAGGCGTACCTCAGCGAGTTTATCCCCTCTCCGGACGAGGTGGCGGCAGACGAGACCGATGTTCCCTCCGACGATGATTTCGGCATGGAGGATATGGGCATGGGCGACGAGTCCGCAGCTCAGTAAATCGGCTGAGAACGGCCAAACCAAAATCCAAAATAGAACGGCAGCCCTCACGATGAATCGTGAGGGCTGCGTTTTTGCATATAATACCCGCATATGCGGCAAGAAGCAGCCGGTACGGTGGAAGGAGGGGTGTGGGCAATATAATATAGGAGAGCCTCTGCACTCCGGGGAGCGGGAAGCGAAGCACCTATGCTGACCGGTCCGACTATGCCACGTTTTTGCATTTCCGACAGCGCTAAGCCCGGTGTATTCAAGGGGGGATTGGGTGTAGGGTGCAATCAAACGTAGGAAGAGATCGTAAAATCCGTCCCATCGGCCTTAGCCGATGGGACGGATTGTTATCTGATATGGAAACCGATCAGGCGTTGTTAAGCTGCTTCTGGAGCCAATCCTTGCCTTCCACGAAGCGGGAGACGATGTAGCTGACCACATAGTCGCCGGCGGAGTTGATCATGGTAGCGGGAGGGTCCACCAGATTGCCGATAGCCACCAGAATGGGGAAGGCCAGTTCCATCTGCGTGGGGAAGAAGATGGAGCAGATGATGTACTCGCCGATGTAGCCGCCGCCGGGAACGCCGCTCATACCAACAGAGGACAGGACGGCCACCAGAACGATGAAGGGCAGACGGGACCAGGAGAGCTGCTCGCCGAACACGCCCAGCACGAAGGCAATCTTCAGCACGCAGGAGAAGCAGGAGCCATCCATGTGCATGGTAGCGCCCAGGGGCAGCACCATACCGGCGATATCCTTGCTGACACCGGTCTCTACGGCTTCCTCCATGTTGGTGGGGATGGTTGCCACGGAGGAGCAGGTGCCCAGAGAAACAACGGCAGGGCGGGCAATGTGCTTGAACATGATGCCCACGGCACCCTTGCCGCCGCCGAACCACGCGAACAGGGGGAAGGCCGTGAAGATATAGATGAAGCACAGGGGATAGTAGACCAGCAGGGCGCGGCCGTAGCCCTTGGCGACCTCAGAGCCGTAGGTGGCTACCAGATCAGCGAAGATGGCGAAGAACGCGATAGGGGCATAGTAGGTGATGATCTGGACGAACTTCATCATCACGTCGGAAAGGCCGGCCAGCCACTTGCCGATGCTGGAATCCTTGCCGCCGGTCATCTGGACGGAGAAGCCGAACAGGATAGAGAACACGATGAGAGGCAGCATGGCCCGGCGGCTCAGCAGGCCCACAAAGTCGGAGGAGGTGAAGAAGTTGACGATCATCTCCGTAAAGGAAGCGTGTTCACCGATCTCCTCGGCCACCATATCTGCCCAGGGGGTCAGCACCGGGGGGAACAGCTTCATCAGCACGAACATAAGCACAGCGGCGATGGCACCGGTGATGACGAAAGTGCCAACGGTGACGCCCATGATCTTGCCCGCCCGCTGGCGGCTTTCCATATTGGCAACGGAACCGGCGATGGAGGCAAAGACCAGAGGCACCACCACGCAGAACATCATATTAATAAATACGGTGCCGAGGAAGGCGATGCTGTGTCCCCACTTGGGCCTGAACCAGCCCAGCAAAGCACCGGCGACCATGCAGCTCAGCAGAATCGCCAGAAAGCGGTAGTTTTTCGCGACAGATTTCTTATCCATAAAACACACTCCTTTTGGTTTGGATAACAGATACTTGGGTTGGCAAACTTTATCAATTCAGCGAAAGCTCCTCGTCCGTGACCTCGCCCTTGCAGACAATATTGGTGGGACCTGTAAGATAGAGGTTTTGGACGGCGTTTCCCTGGAGATCTACGTCTACAATGAGCTGGCCGCCGGTCATATTGACCCGGACCTGTTGGCCACTGACTTTTCCCATCAGGGTAAGGGCGGTGACAACGCAGCCGGTTCCCGTGCCGCAGGCATAGGTGAAGTCCTCCACACCCCGCTCAAAGGTGCGTTCAAAGACCTCATCCTCACCGGTGAGCTCACAGAAGTTGACGTTAGCGCCCTTGGGGAATTCCGGATAGAAGCGGATCTTGCGCCCCAATTCACGCAGCGCGTTTTCGTCGGCCTGCGCCAGATTGGGATACGGGACCACGGCATGGGGAAGTCCGGGATTCCCTAATTCTAAATAGGAACATTCATAGCGAACGCCGTCGATCACCACAGGCGCGTCCAAACGGACCGTAGAGGGATCATTCAGACGAATTCGATAGAGACGCTGGTCGATGCGGTGGCCTGTCACCAGACCGGCGGTGGTTTCTACACGCTGGATCTCGCCGGCCAGACCATTTTCGTAGCCGTAGCGGCAAATGCAACGGGCGCCGTTGCCGCACATTTCACCGAGGCTGCCGTCAGAATTGAAAAACAGCATCCGATAGTCACCGCCCTGAAGCGGGGCATCTACGATCATCAAACCGTCGGCCCCAATGGACAGATGGCGTTCGCACAGAGTGCGGGCCAAAGTGGGAAAGCAGGTTTCGGGAAGATGCTCTACCATATTATTTATAATGATAAAGTCATTGCCGGCGCCGTTCATTTTCCAGAACCGCAAGTAAATCACCTCAAAGCTTGGTATGATATTGTATTATAGTAAAGCAAAGCTGGAAAAAACACTGGATATTGTGCGAAAAACCATGCAAAAAGTGCTTCTGACAAAAAACTCGAAAAAACTCGAAAAAAATGCTTGACATTTCAGGCATGTTTTGGTATTCTAACTAAGCTGTTTGACGGCGATGAAGTGAATGAGTCGAGAGCTTGAAGATCTGAAAAGATCGGAAAGAAAGATCTGAAAAAGATTTGAAAAAAGTACTTGACAAATGAAACTGAGCCTGATATAATAGTGACTGTTCCGCTTGAGGGACGTGCACCTTGTAAATTAAACAACGTGAGAAAAGAAAGCACCAGCGGAGCGAGCTTTTCACGAGGCTCGCGACGAAGTTGTGGGTGAATAGGCCGTAGTCAATTCGGTCGAAAGCAGCAACTATAAAAGAGAAATAAATGAAGTCATGATAAATGACTCTATGATTGATTTAAGCGGCTACGGTCGTTTAGATACCATATTATAGAGAGTTTGATCCTGGCTCAGGACGAACGCTGGCGGCGTGCTTAACACATGCAAGTCGAACGGAGCACCCTTGATTGAGGTTTCGGCCAAATGATAGGAATGCTTAGTGGCGGACTGGTGAGTAACGCGTGAGGAACCTGCCTTTCAGAGGGGGACAACAGTTGGAAACGACTGCTAATACCGCATGACGCATTTTGATCGCATGGTCGAAATGCCAAAGATTTATCGCTGAAAGATGGCCTCGCGTCTGATTAGCTAGTTGGTGAGGTAACGGCCCACCAAGGCGACGATCAGTAGCCGGACTGAGAGGTTGACCGGCCACATTGGGACTGAGATACGGCCCAGACTCCTACGGGAGGCAGCAGTGGGGAATATTGGGCAATGGGCGCAAG
>ENA-UEQP01000848-UEQP01000848.1-human-gut-metagenome-genome-assembly--contig:-NODE-848-length-31435-cov-3.739365_pt1 | contig 31435 bp, 26 predicted proteins | sample MGYA00242951_ERZ507951 | MGnify/ENA primary metagenome ERZ507951 (study PRJEB26167, sample SAMN06115539) | human gut metagenome | host: Homo sapiens | place: China:Shanxi | collected 2015-11-18...
CCTCTTTGGACGGAAAATAGTTGCTCAAGGAACTGATGCCAACGCCCGCGGCGGTAGAGATCATGTGGTAGGAAGTCAGCGCAAACCCTTTTTCAAGAAAAGCGGAAATCGCCGTTTCAATGAGTTTCTGCCGCGTTGGGAAATCAGGGTCTTTTTTCGCAATCGCTATCCCTCCCTTTAATGTTTTTTGTAATGCATACCAAATATTTTTTTTAATATAGCATATATTCGCTTGAAATGCAACAGACGAATAGGGATTTTGAAAAATATTTTTAGGGAGTACGGGGGGAACGAAAGGACGAAGAAAGCGGTTATACCGAGTTTTTGTGGTCTAAAACCCCGCGTTATGCGGTCTTTCCCCTCAATCTCGGTATAACAAAAAACTCGGTATAACCGGTCTTGTACCGAATTCGGTACAAAAGCGGCAAGCAGGGCAAAGAGGCACCCACTTTGCTTTTTGGGGAGTTTCCGCCACTGCGAAAACTCCCCTCTGCTTGTCAGGGGCAGCGCCCCTGAAACCCTTTGAACGCACAGAATTGTGCGGCTGCGCGTTTCTCCGAAACGCTTGGGAGCATAGCCGTTACTGGCGGTCATGCTCCTGTTTCTTTCCTCACTGCGCTCGTTTTTACCCAGCATACGATCCACGTTCTGCTTGTGGAGCAGCAGCTCGCGCATCTCATCGCGCGAACGCCGGTATTCGGCATACGCCGCCTTTTTCTCCGTCAGCAGCTTGGCATATTCCTCCTGTAAGCTCTTGACGGTGGGGAGCTTTTTCACGCCCAGCTCGTCAAAGGCATTCTTCGCCGCCTTGTGCAGAAGGATGTCGCTCTCATGCTCAGCGAGATATTTTTTGGAGTAACCGGCCTTGCGGTATCCGGCGTAAACGTCGCGGGTCTTGGCGTAGTTGATGATATGCGTTTTCAGCACGGCGATCTCCGCCATGCGCGTCTCCGCCGCCTTGATCTGCGCGGAAAGCGCGTGGAACTGCTCCGTGGCGGCAGTGACTTTTTCCTCCAGCTCCGCATACTCCAGCAAGCCGTGCTCCCGCAGATAATTGTAGGTCTGCGCCATCTGCTTGACGTTGAATACCTTCGCCCAGCGCTCGTAGCCCACGCCCTTTCCGGCTCGCAGCTTCGCCTCGATGTCGATGAGCAGCGTGTTCTTTCTCTGCGCGGTCTGACTGCGCTTTTTGCGCGGCGTATGCTCCTTTTCCCCGGCAAGGACAGCGCGCAGCTCGTCCTTCGTATAGCCGTCGATGGAGGAAAGACGGACAAAGCCCTTTTTGCCGGGATGGCGCAGGGAAAGCGTATTGCCGCGCCGCCTGACCTCGCAACCAGCATCGCGCAGCAACTTCAAAAGCGTGTCAAAGCTGTCCGGCTTCTGCAAAAGCGCCGCGTCGATGAGGCCGCAGAGCAGTTCCCGGTGGGAGGGCTTTGCCTTGTTTCCCAGCCACCTGCCGTAGTGGTTGACGCCGCGCTTGGGGTCAGTAATCACGGAGAGCCGATGCTCGGTGCAGATGGCATCGCTGAGCCGTGCGACGGCCCTGCCGGAGCCAAGAAAATCACGGAACTTGTGCTTGCAGTCCAGCGTGGTGGAGTTCCAGATGATGTGATTATGAATGTGCTTTTTGTCGGTGTGCGTGGCAACGAAAAAGGCGTGTCTGCCTTTCAGAAACCGCTCGGCAAACTCATAGCCTACGCGGTTCGCGTCCTCCGGCGTGATCTCACCGGGCTTGAAGGACTGGCGTACCTGATAGGCGATCACGTCGCTTTGCTGCTCCCTGCCGGTGAGGGTTTTGTACTGTCGCTTGGCGAACAGAAACTCCGCGTCGGCGGTTTTTGGGTCGCATTCGTAGGCGGAGATCAGCTCGCCGCCCTGTGTCTTGTCTGGATTCTTGGAGTAGTCGATGCGGTCGGTCAGGCAGTCGGCAATCGTCTTGCCCTGATTAACGTGCATGGAAATGATGCGTGTGGTCGCCATGGGGCGCGGCCTCCTTTCTGTGAGACGGATTTGCAACTTTTTTCTGAACAATGCGCTGCTCCGGTTGTAAAAGCGCCTAACAGGTGTTATACTATGCAAAAGGAGCGTGGAGTGTATGAGCTTTGCAGACGCTATTATCAAGCTGCGCAGCGAGCGCAGGATTTCGCAAAAAGAGCTTGCGGAGGATTTGAATGTGAGCTGCGCAACGGTAAACCGTTGGGAGAACGGAAGAACCGTTCCGAACAAGATGACGATGTTCGTTATTCGCCGGTACTGTGAAGATCACGGCCTTACGTTTTCTTATGACGAGGGGGTGCGGGCATGAGCTGCAAAATGACGATTGAACAAATATGTGGTGCGGTGGAATCGCCGCTCTTTGACCGCAAGAGCGCACGGATTGACGCGAAAGCCCTTGCCGTTCACCTGATTGCATTTGCCAACGCGGACGGTGGCGTGATCGCTGTTGGCGTAGAGGACGACGGAACAATTACCGGAATTGACAGCTACGCAGAGAATATCAATGAGCTGCTGCGCGCGCCGTTTGACTTCTGCAAGCCCTCCGTGCGGGTGGAAACGGAGCGGCTGTCCTGCACCAACAGGAACGGAAAGGCCGACCACATCCTGCTGATCGAAGTCTTGCAGAGCAGCGACCTTCACGCGAATCAGGCGGACGAGGTTTTCTTCCGTGTCGGGGACAAATCCAAGAAGCTGAATTTTGAGGAGCGCTTGCAGCTTATGTATGCAAAGGGAACGCGGTATTTTGAAGACACGCCGGTTCCCGATGCAGGGCTGGACGACCTTGACCTCGGCTTTGTCAGGGAGTTTACTTCAAGGATCGGCTATCGGAAAAGCCCGGAGGAATACCTTCGGGAGAACAAGGAATTTCTCTCCGAAAGAAGCAGAAAAGAGGAAGTCAGCGCGGCGGCCATGCTGCTGTTCGGCAAAAATCCGAAGCACTTCTTTCCCCGCGCCCGTATCCGCTTCGTGCGTTACGAAGGAACGGAGGCAAGGGTCGGCGCAAGGATGAACGTCATCAAGGACGTGATGTTTGAGGGGCGCATCCTTCAGGTGACAGAGAAAGCGCTGGAGTTTGTGGGAAGCCAGATCAAGGAGCGCACCTACCTCGGCGCGGATACGCGCTTTGTCACGGAGCCGGAATACCCGGAGTTCGCGTGGAAGGAGCTTATCATCAATGCCGTTGCGCACCGCGATTACAGCATCAAAGGGACCGACATCCAAATCAAGATGTTCGACGACCGGATCACTGTGGAAAGCCCCGGCACTCTGCCGGGAATCGTGCGGCTGAACAATATGCGTCACGTTCACTTTTCCCGCAACCCGAAAATCGCGCAGTTTTTGCATGAGTACGAATATGTGCAGGAGTTCGGCGAGGGCGTAGACCGGCTCTATGAGGTCATGGAGGCCGCCGGTCTGCCGCAGCCGGAATACAAAGTAGAGGCGTTCATGCTCTATGCCACGATTCGGAATACAAAGTTAGGCGGCAACTGTGGTGGCACCACACCAGTCACCACCACAGATAGCACCACAGACACCAGCACAGTCGCAACGATTTTGGCTTTCTGTGCGCAGCCTAAAAGCCGTGAAGAAATCATGACCATGTGTGGACTGAAAAACAAGAACCATTTTATTAAAGCACACCTCAAGCCCCTGCTGGAAAGCGGACAGCTTCGCATGACCATTCCTGACAAGCCCAACAGCCGCAATCAGAAATATGTTGCGGTTAAATCGGAGGACTGATATGTTCACCTATATTTCCATTGAAGAATTTGCGGACGGCGTAGTAAAAAACAACAAGGACGCCAACCGCAGGGAGCTAATCGCGGCACTGCGGGAATCCCTTGCCGCCAAGAAAAACGGCGCAAGATGCATGATCTGCGGCGCGCCTATCTGGGCGGCCGGCAGCGCCATCACGGGGACGAATATGTGCTTCACCTGCACCACCGGAGAGGCCGACGACAGTGAGGATTACGAGATCGAATAAAACGAAAAGCGCGGGGCGATATGCTCCGCGCTTTTGCTTGATGCGGTGTTTCTGAAAACAGCCTTATCCATATATCCAGTTCCGAAGCATATAGCGTAGGACATGGAGCTTTGCCACCAGCCAGCCCGCCAGCATAGGAAGCCCGTAGGGGCTTATGAGGAACGCGATCACCAGCAGCCCCGCGCCGTAACTGACGGAATCCACGAAGATGATGAATAGTCCGAAGAAGCCGAGAATGGCGGCGGGGATGCAGAGGATGCCGCTGGACAGGCTGACGACGAACACGAAAAACCATGTGACGATGGCAAGCACCGCGAGGATGGGCGCAAAGAGGATTTTCAAAAGGAAACGCATATCAATATCCCTCCCGTTTCGTTTGTTTCTGCTTTCAGCATACAGAAAAGCGCTTTGCCCTGCAAGGATGCCGGACCGCAAAAAAGCAGGGGCGGCTTACCTCGCAGCAAGCCGCCCCGCATGGGATATATACCCCTTTATTTGATGGAGGCAAGCCGGGACAGGATACCGCTTGCCGCCTGCCAGATCCGCTCCTGATTTTGGAGTATATCCTCCATGTCCGCGGCGTAAACGCGCCCCGTTTCATGCACCCTCCGCGTGAGCTGATTGAGATTATTAGACGAATACCGCAGCAGCGACACCAGCTCCCGCAGCTCCGGCAGATCGAGCTTCACCACATAGCCGTCAATGGCCATTTTCCGAAGATATGCGCCCATGTTCGTTGTGCCGAGCTGCGCCATCTTCGCCTCAATCATCGCCCGTTCCTCCGGCGTCACACGGACTTTGAGCTGGATGTCCCGTTTCCGCTTCGCCATGTCACAGCTCCAAATCCTTCTTCCTTGCGGCAGGCTGCTTCTGCTCCGCCGAAGCCTGTTGCAGCTTGGAGCGGACGGAGGGACGTCGGAGGGACTGGCTGCGATCCTCGTCCTTGCCGATCATGGCATACACGCCCCTGCGGTCTTTGAGGGTCGTGAGGGCAAGGGTGGAAAAGGGCAGCAGCTTTTGCAGCGCCGCCGTGTCCTTCGCTCCGGCGCGCTCCATGAAGTCGCGGGACACCTCTGCCATGAAATGCGTCCCGTTTGGACTGTTGGGCTGCACAGGCTCTTGCAGCTTGCTCAGCAGCCGCGCAGCCTCCGCTTTGATCTCGTCGGCTGTGAGGGGCTGGCGCAGCCGCTGCTCATGCCGCGCCTGCGAGAGAAACAGGTCCGTCAGGCCGGGGTGGGAGCAGACCACAAACTGCACCGAGCGGTCACTATCCATACCGTCTTTGTTTTCGTAGACGGGGATGGTATTCTCCCAGCGCTTGTTGTCACGCGAGATGCGTCCGTCGTAATCAAAATGGCGGACGGTGGCGGCGAGGACGTAGAGCATCCGCTCCTGCCCGAACTGCTCCGCCACCTGTCCCACCGCCGCAGTGTCAAGGCGGTTGTCATGGTAATTGTCCCGGATGGCGGCTTCAATGGCGTCCTTACAGCTCACATTGGCGCGGAAGGACGCGCGGTAGGCGTCCAGCTCCCCATTCTCCTGCGCGTGGTCGGCGGGATAAGGATAGACCGGCAGCTCACGGAGCTTTTTTGCCTCGTCCTTTGCCGTAGCTTCCACGCTGTCGCGGATTGTGTCCATGTAACCGGTTTCCAGATCGGAGAACTTGTCGTAGAGGATCGCCATAGGCGAGGGAGACAGCAGCAGCGCCAGCGTCTCCGCCTCGCTGAGCGTCAGCTCCTCCATGCTCATCAAAATATCCTCCCGCACGGTGTATTCATAGCTGTGATGGAGGATTTCCTCCGGGGGCTGGCCCTTCAGCCAGTCCCGGTACTTGTCCTGCTCCCGCGAGAGCTTATCGTATAACGATTGCTGTAATGCCTCGTTCATATTCATCGTGCCTCCTGTTCGTGAGATTTTTTCTTTTCCCCAGCGCCGTGGACGCAGGGCGCTTTCAGCTTGCCGAGGACGGAGGGGCGTTTCGCCACCACATTCTCCGCCGCCTGTTCCATGGGCGTCCGGTCGTCGATGTTCAGTTCCGCGTTCAGCTCCGCCAGCCGCGCGGATTTTTCTTTCAGCTCCGCCTCCTGCGGGAAGGGCTTGCCCAGCTCCGCCTTGGCCGTCGCAAGCTGCGCCTGCACATTTTCAAGCCTGCCCTGCACCGTTTTGTACCGCTCCGGCATCTGGGCGAGGGCGTTGTCGATGCGGACAAGGTTGCCCCTCGCGTCCTTGCCCAGCTCTACCCGGTGGCTCATCTTCCCCTTGAGGGTGAGAATGAAGTCCTTGCCGAAGTTTTCCACAGTCAGAGACATGGAAAAGCCACGATAGCTGCCGATGGGAACACTTTCCAAGCCCTTTGCGTCCTTGAACGCCTCCAGAATGGCAGCACCGGCATTGTCCTTATCGGTGAGTAAGTCGCCCTTGACCTCCATGCCCGCAAAGCCGTCCTTGGGGTGGGGATGCTGTTCCAGCATTTTCATATCCGCCTCAAAGCCGGAGAGGAAGCCTTTGTTTTCCTCGATCTGCGCCGGAAAATGCCGCAGGATGTTGTCCTCCAAACGGTACTGCTGGCTCTGGTGATTGGCTTTCATCAGCCGCAGCCGCGCCACATCCACGTCGAGGTCCATTTTTTCACGGATGCGCTCGTCTCCGGCGCACAGCGCCTTGATCTCGGCATAGGAGAGCGCCGCCTCGTCAATATCCTCACAGCTTCTCACCGGGGATTTTGAGGTCATGATCTGGCTGATGAATTTCTGTTTGTTTTCCACCGTCTGTCACTGGTAGGCGTCAAATGTGGATTCCGTGACATAGCGGTAGATATGCACTTCTTTGTTGCGGTTGCCCTGCCGGATGATGCGCCCGCTGCGCTGCTCCAGATCACCCGGCCGCCACGGGCAGTCGAGGTCATGCAGCGCCACAAGCCGGTCCTGCACGTTCATGCCCGCGCCCATTTTGAAGGTGCTGCCCATGAGCACCCGCACCTGACCGGAGCGCACCTTTGCAAACAGCTCCTTCTTTCGGACTTCCGTATTCGCCTCATGGATGAATGCGATCTGCTCGCGGGGGATTCCTCTGGAGACGAGCTTTTCCCGGATGTCGTCGTAGATGGTAAAGGGTGGCTCCTCCGGCCCGGTTTCCGCGTCAATGGCAGCCTCCAGCGCGTGAAGCTCCGGGCTGTCCGTGCCTTTCGCGGCGATCCTGCCGCTCTGCGCCGCCTTGCCCTTGGGAGTAGACAGGTCGCAGAACACGAGCTGCGTCAGCTTCTCCGCCTGCCCGTCCTGCCAGATGCGGTGGATGTTGTCCACGCACAGATTGACCTTGCTGTTCGGGTCGTCCGGCAGGTCGGGGTTGATGACGCGCTGATCGAGGCCCAGCTTGCGCCCGTCCGAGGTGATTTTCAGCATATTGTCCTCCGTGGGAGCAACCGCGCCGGAATGTACCTTGGCGGCGCGTTCGGACAGCTCCTGCACCATCTGCTGTTGCAGCGGCGTGGGCTGTGTGACCTCGGTGTGATAGACGGCGGTGGGCGTGGGGAGGTTTAGCTGGTCGGCGGTCTTGATGTCCGCCGCCTCACGAAACAGGTTCATCAGCTCCGGCAGGTTAAAGAACTTGGCAAATCGGGTCCGCGCCCGGTAGCCCGTACCCTCCGGCGCAAGCTCGATGGCGGTGGTGGTTTCCCCAAAGGCGGAGGCCCAGCAGTCGAAGTGGGTCAGACTGTTGCGCTTGAGCATATCGTGCTGCAAATACCGCATCATGGTATATAATTCCGTCATGGAATTTGAGATCGGCGTACCCGTGGCGAAGGTAACGCCCTTGCCGTGGGTGATCTCGTCGATATAGCGGCATTTTAAGAGCATATCCGAGGACTTCTGGGCGTCGGTGGTGGAAAGCCCCGCCACATTCCGCATTTTTGTGTAGAGGAACAAATTCTTAAAACTGTGCGCCTCGTCCACATAGAGCCGGTCTACGCCGAGCTGCTCAAAGGTCACAACGTCGTCCTTGCGGGCGGCGTCGTGCAGCTTTTGCAGTTTGGCCTCCAGATTCTTCTTCGTGCGCTCCAGCTCCTTGATGGTAAAGCGCTCGGCGCGGCTGGCCTTGAGTTCTGAGATACCGTCCTCGATCTCCCATATCTGCTCCTGCAAGAGCCGTTCCTGCCGCTCTCTGGATACGGGGATGCGCTCAAACTGGCTGTGACCGATGATAACGGCGTCATAGTCGCCGGTGGCGATGCGGGCGCAGAACTTCTTGCGGTTTCGTGTCTCAAAGTCCTTTTTGCTGGCGACAAGGATATTGGCGGAGGGGTAGAGCCGCAGGAACTCCGACGCCCACTGCTCCGTCAGGTGGTTTGGCACCGCAAAGAGGGATTTCTGGCACAGGCCGAGGCGCTTTCCCTCCATGGCTGCGGCGATCATCTCAAAGGTCTTGCCCGCGCCCACCTCATGGGCAAGGAGCGTGTTGCCGCCGTAGAGGTCGTGGGCGATGGCATTGAGCTGATGCTCCCGCAGGGTGATCTCAGGATTCATGCCCGGAAAGATCAGGTGCCTGCCGTCATACTCCCGGGGACGGGTGGAATTGAAGCGCTCATTGTAGAGCTGCACCAGCTCCCGCCGCCTGTCGGGGTCGCGCCATATCCAGTCCCGGAATGCCTCCTTGATGGCCTGCTGCTTCTGCTGGGCAAGGGTGGTTTCCTTGCTGTTAAGGACGCGCTTTTCCTTGCCGTCCGCGTCCCTTACGGTGTCGTAGATGCGCACGTCCCGCAGGTTCAGCGTATCTTCAAGGATTTTATAGGCGTTGGCGCAGTCAGTGCCGTAGGTCATGCGGGCGTTGATGTCGTTGTAGGGGATGCTGTTCTTGCCGGAGATGTTCCACTCCGCCGTGAACTCCGAGTAGTTGACCTCCAAGGAGCGGCGGGCATACAGAGGCGGCTCCAGCAGCTCGAACATGAACTGCTGAATGTACTTCTTGTCGATCCACGTCGCGCCGAGGCGCACCTCGATCTCCGAAGCGTCAAGGTCTTTCGGCTGTGCGGCGCGCAATGCCTCCACGTTGGGCAGATAGCCGGGGCTGTCAACGGCGGCGTTCTCCGCCTCCCGCAGCTTTTTCCGCACGTTGCCGGAGAGGTATTCATCTGCCGTCTGCCAGTCGCCGTAAACAGGGTCGAGGAAAATGACGCCGTTCAGCTCGTTGATGATGTCCTCCTCACTTTTACCGGTGAGCTGGGACATATACGCCATATCCACGCGGGCTTTTTCCCCAATGGACAGGGCGAGGGCTTCTGCGGCGGTGTCCACGCTGGTGACGGACTGCCGCTGCCGGATGGTACGCTTGGTGAACATATCCGCCTTGCCCTTGAGCTTGGTCTTGTCCTCATCGTCCAGCATCTCAAGGGAGCAGAGCAGGTAATAGGAGCTGTCGTCTGCAAAGGCGAGGGCGTTGCCCCGGCTGTTGATGAGGCCGTATTTCTCGGTGAAGCGGTCATAGAGGCGGTTGAGCCTTTGCTGCTCGGCGCGTATGGAAATGTCGTCGGATTCCCACATCTGAAGGTCGATGAGCCGGTGAACGCAGTCCCGCAGCTCTGCCATTCCCTTGACGCGCTCCTTTGCGGTGGCGTTCAGGTTGGGCTTGACCATGACGGAGTTCTCCCGGTAGTACACCTCACCGTCCACCACGGCATAGCTGTAATTCTTCACGTTGGGGTCTGCGGGAATGGTATCCTGTATGGTTTCGTTCTCACCGAGGTCAGGCAGCTCGGCGGCTTCGTACTTGCCGCCGATATTCTGAATGGCGTATCTGAGCTGCGTGGCAAGGTCCAAATCCTCATACGGTTCCACAGTAAAGTCCTGTCTGCCGTACTGCGTACTCTCCGAGGTCTGTCGGCCTAATACCATTTCGGGGTTGTCGATGAAATACTGATTGATGGAAAATCCGTCCTCATTTTCACCGAGATGCACCCAGTCAGGTTCAATGTCGATGGGTCTGTCACGCTTTTGCAGGAAGATGATGTCGGACACCACCTCCGTACCGGCGTTGGCCTTGAACGCATTGTTGGGCAGGCGGATCGCACCCAACAGCTCCGCCCGCTGCGCGATGTACTTACGGACTTCGGGAGATTGTTTGTCCATCGTATAGCGGGAGGTCACAAAGGCGATCACGCCGCCGGGTCGAACTTGGTCGAGGGTTTTGGCGAAGAAGTAGTCGTGAATGGAAAAACCGAGCTTATTGTAAGCCCGGTCGTTGACCTGATACTGGCCAAAGGGGACGTTGCCGAAGGCAAGGTCGAAGAAATCCCGCCTGTCGGTGGTTTCAAAGCCTGCAACCGTAATATCCGCCTTGGGGTAAAGCTGCTTGGCAATACGTCCGGTGATGCTGTCCAGCTCCACACCGTACAAGCGGCTTCCTTGCATCTCCTGCGGGAGAAGCCCGAAAAAATTCCCGACGCCCATGGCAGGCTCCAAGATGTTGCCGGTCTGGAAGCCCATGTTGCCAACGGCTTCATAGATTGCCTTGATAACCGTGGGGCTGGTGTAGTGGGCGTTCAGGGTAGATGCTCTGGCCGCGGCGTATTCTTCGGGAGAAAGCGCCGTATAAAGCTCCGCAAATTCGTCTTTCCAGTTACCCTTGCTTTCATCAAAAGCGTCCGCAAGCCCGCCCCAGCCCACATAGCGGGACAGGATTTCCTGCTGCTCCGGCGTGGCCTGTGCGCCCTCAAACTCCAGCTCCTTCAGGAGATTGATTGCCGCCATATTCGCCCGGAACTTGGCCTTTGCGCCGCCTGTGCCGAGATCATCGTCCATGATGCGGAAGTTTTCCGCAGGCGGCTTTTGCGGTGCAGGCGGCTCCGGCTCGGTGGTGCGGATAGTCTGGATTTCAATATCAAAGGGAAGATGATTTTTCTCGCCGGGGTAGAACGCTACGGTTTCCGTGGTAAACTGCGGCTGCTCCGGTTTTGCTGCTTCCGGTGGTGTCTGTTCCGGTTGGGAAACTTCCGGCTCTTGAACGGAAATGGTCTGTTCAGCTTGCGCCTGTGTCCGGCTCTGCGCCTGCGCTTCCTCCAGAAAAACGGCGCGCAGCACGGGAGCGGCGTCCGGCCACGACAATCCGAGGTCGTGTACGCCCTTTTCCCCATGCACCTGCGCCTGAAAGCCGCTTCTTGAGGTGATGAAATCCGCTTCGCTGCCGTCCTCCAGCGTCATGGTGTCCGCGTCCGACGCGGCGAAAATGTTGGAAAGATACGCGCCGATGGCGGCGTTGCCCTCGCCCTGCCGGAACAGCTCCCGCACCTCGTCCCGGATGTCAGGCGTGAGGATGCCGTTCATCAGGAGGTCGCGGAGGTCGTCGTTTCTGCTCCGCGCGGGCAGGAAGTCGGTCATGGCGGCGTTTCTCTCATCCCTGCGCAGCAGCCGCTCAAAGTTCTCGCGGCTTTCGGCGCGGAATACGGGATAGCGGAGCGCAGGGTCACGAAGCTGCACATTGAGCGCGCCGACCTCCGTGATCTCAAAGGGCGTGTTGTCCAGATAGACGGTATCGCCCACCGCATACGGCGCACGGAAAATCATATTTTCCTGTTCGTTTTCGGCAGTGACCTCCTTGACAGGTTGCGTCTGCTCCGCAGCGAAGAAATAGCCGGTGTCGAGGTAACGCTCAAAAACGGTGCGGTCTACGCTGACCGTTTCCTGCTCCGGGACGCTTGGCAGAGTGTACCAAACATTATCTTCGTCTACACGCTCGACCACCATCAGAGTATCCCGCTGTTCGGCTGCGGTGGAGGAAAAGCCGTCGCCCACGCGATAGGCATTCCCCAGCGGCGTTGTGAAAACCGGCGCGTCCGGCTCCATACCGCGGCTGCGCTGAATACTGGAGAGGTAGTCAATGGCGTTAGATTGCTCCGCGAAGCGAAGCACCTGCCCACCCTCCTCATAGAAGCGGTCAAGGGCCGAGTCCCAGATGCCGGTAATGCCGCCCTCGTTGGGGTGCAGACGGATGGAAAAACGGTCCGGTGAGTCCATGTGCGCCGCCTGCGCTTCCTGCACCGCGATCCGCTCCACATCCGCCATAACCTGCCGGATGAAGGGGCTGTTGCGGTTTGCCTCCGCGTCCACAATGCGCCCGCCCACAATACCGCGTTCAGCAAGCGCTTCCCGGATGGCGATGGGGTCAATATTGTCAAAGTTGTCCTGTTCCTGCTCGGTGTAGAAGTTATCGGATTGAATGAGCTGCGCAATGCGCCGCTGCACCTTTGCCCATGACAGCGTGACCGGCTCGGAGCTGCCCACGGAGATTTGCAGCGGCTTGGAGCTGTTGCCTACGCCGTATTCCGCTGCCAGCCATGCGGCGGTATCCCTGTCGCGGGCATGATCTTTCATATAGCGGACAACTGCGTGCTTGCTTTCAATCCTGCCGTTCCACTGCTGCAAGGCCGCGTCGATGTCCTCCTGCGTCACCTTGTAGGGCGAGGGCGTTATCGTGGTTGCCAGCGTGGGGTACAGCTCGTCCAAAAGCTCCTGATGCAGCCGGTTGTGGAAGGATGGCATATCGAAATAGAGCCGTGTGAGCTGCAAATCCTCAGAGGCCATGACGATGCGCCGGATTGCCGCCGCGCCCTCCAGATAGGTGTTCTCCCGGTCAGAGTTGCGGCAGGCGTTGAGGAAAGCGTCGTCCGCGACAAGCGCGTTGCCTATGGTCAGCTTATACCCCTCAAACAGCTCTGCTACCGTGGGCTGTGGCTGCTCTGCGGCAGGATCGCGGAACACCCTCGTGCCGTCTGCGCCAAACTCGGCTTCGTATGCGTCAATGGCGGCTTCTGCTTCATGGTCGATAGAGCGCAGCGTGTAAATGTGACGCTCACCTCTAAAGTCTGGCGCTTCGGCAATGGTTACATCGTATTTGCCCCGCAGTTCCTCCACATAGTTCTCCAGATTGTGCGCCGGAACGCCGCACATGGCAACACGGCCAGCGCCGGGTATCGCTCTTGTGGTAAGGTTGAGGTCAAGCAGCTCCGCCGCCTGCTTCGCGTCCTCGCCGTACATCTCAAAGAAATCGCCCACCTGAAACAGCACGATGTCGTCCGGGTGGGCTTTCTTGATGGCATTGTAGTCAGTCTGTGACTGTGTTGGCAGTTCACGCTCCGCTTCCTTTTCCCGCTGAAGCTGGGCGTAGCGCTCCTTTTCCCTTGGGGAGAGAAAGCGGTCCTTCTGAATGAGGCTGTCAATCCTTGCGGCCACCTTCGTCCAGCTTAGCTCCACATTGGCGCAGTCTGCCTTTTTCAGCGTAATTCCGCGGCTGTCGTGATTCTCGCCGCTGTGGGATGCACCGGAAACGGCATGGGAGCGCCCGCCTATGCCGTACTCATCTTTGAGGAAAGCTGCCTTTTCCTTGCCGGTGTGGTCGGCGGTGAAGTATTCGTAGATCCTGCCCTTGCCGCCCTCGACACCGCTGCCGCGGTCAAGCGCGTGGTCGATCTCGTCCTCCGTGATGAAGCGTGCCAGTTCCGGCACGGCGGTCATTTCAGAAGAAAAATCCCTGCGGGGCAAAGGCAGCTCCCGCAGGCTCTGCCAAATCTGATCGAGCTTGTGATAGTGGAAGCGCAGCAGGCTTCTGTCCTGCTCATGGGCGGCGTAAAACTGCGCGAACTCGCCGGAGAGCGTGTCGCGGAAATCTGTGTTTGTCAGCTGCTCCGCCAGCCGCGCCGTTTCATCAGGGAATCCGCCGCCCCGCAGCGTATCCATGCAGGAGAGATAGCCCTGTTCCCGCGCCTCGTCGCTCAGGTCGTGTTTCAGATACCAGAGGGCTTGGGCAAGCAGCATCCGCTCATGCTGCCCTGCCTCGGCAAGCTCCACATTGGAGGCATACGCGCCGCTGTCCATAAGCTGGGAAATGCGCATGGCGGCGTCCTGCCATGCGATTACCTGTGCGGTGCGCACATACTCCGCGCTCCTGCCGGGGGCGATGTGGATGCCGTCGGCGGCGTACCATGCGGAAAGCTCGCCCTCTGGGGTTTTGAAGCCATTGCCGCCGTGGAAAGTGTTTTGCAGCAGCGCGGCAATGTCCTCCGTGGGCTTCTGCTTCTGGAACGCGGCGGCAATGACCATGCGGGTATCGTCCGCATTGCCGCCCAGCCGCAGCACATGGTCAAGCTGCGCCTGAGAAACGGAAAAAGCGAAGGGCGTCTGTGCGCTCTCCGCTTCTTCTATGGCTGTAATCTGTTCCGCTTCGGTGGGGAAAAAGGATAACTGACCGCCCCGTGCGGGGTGTTCTGTTATGCGTAGATCAGCTCCGCGAGAATCACTTCCTCGGCCTGCGCCTTGCAGGTGTTCATCAGGCCCACCCATTTCATTGGGTCGCGGGCTTTCAGAGCTTCCGTCGCTCCGGCCTCCGACGCCAGCTTCGGCATCATCTGCTCCAGACGGCTCTGCGCCGCCTGCTCGATCTCCAGCAGGTGCGGGAACAGGGTCTCCTCCAAGATCATCTGGTTCCAGAGAATGGGACGATGCTCCTTCAGGTACTTCTGGCGCATCCGTCCGTACTTGCCGAGGGGCTGCTCCGGCACTTCGATCTTCAGGTCGGGAATCATGTAATCTCCGTTCATCGTGTAAGTCAGGTTGTTCTCCATGCTCTGCCGTCCTTTCCGCGCTGTGTTCGCGCTCATAATTTCGTATCGTAACTTCGATCTGCCGCAAAACCTGTTCATTGATCTCGCTGACCGCCGTGCCGAGGGCTGCCACCGTGCGGGGGGTGTTGAAATCAAAGATGCTGAAAAAGTCCTCGTGTTCAAAGTGATCCTCCGGCTGCATCCCGCAGCGGGACATGAGGGAGTAGGTGATGCTGACCGCCGCGGCGTTTTTGAACGCCACCTCGATGTTGTAATCATCATACTCCTCCAGATAGGAATCCGCAACGATGCCGAGGATGTCGCGGGAATGGTCGCGCCAGTATTCCGCAGCAAGCTGAGAAGCGACGCTCTCAAACTGCTCCGCAAGGCCGTTTTTGCCGGAAACGCCGTAATTACGCTCCAGCATGGCGCTCACGCTGTCCGTATGCGCGTCTTTCAGCTCCCACAAGTTGACGCGGCGGGCGTTTTCCTTGCCGCCGGTGTCGGAAACGTCAAAGACGTATTTAAGCCGCGGCTTGTAGCCGGTAGCGTCGATGAGGGCGATGCCCGTGCTGCCGCGCCGGACATAGCGCCCCATCTTCTCATTCCAAAAGTCGTACTCCGCGCAGGCGGTGGCCTCCGGGCGCTGCATATGGCTCATGAGCTGCTCGTTATAGGGGTATTTATACAGCCTTGCGGGGGTGGTCAGGAACGCCGTCCACGCTAAATGGCTGCCGGTGATCTGCCGCGCGGTGCGCTCCGCCTGCTCCGCGTAGGCTTGCAGTTTGTTTGGCATAAGCAAAATCCTCCCTTCATGGTTTTATCGTGGTTTTCGTTTTTTCATAGGAAACGCGCCGGATGATACATTCCTCATCCGGCGCGCTCCCAGCGGCAAATCTGCGATTTTTCCGGCTCTTGACCGTAAAACTGTCTGTTTTTGCTCAGAGGTCCAAATCCGGCGTCAGGTCAAGGGCGGCGTACTCCGTGTCGGTGATGCCCCGCAGCTTTGCGAGGGCGCTGTCCGTCAGCTCCCGCAGCTCGGCCTCCTCCGCGTCCAGATACCCCCACATTTCTGTGAGAGCCGCAATCAGCCCCTCGCGGGTGCCGTCTGCGTTGTAGATGCTCATGAGGTTGATTTCTTCGTGGGTAAATGGGTTGTTTTTCATATCAAAGCTCTCTTTCCGCGCTCCGTTTGGGCGCTTTTTTGTTTTTCGTCTGCTCCGGCGTCCTTTCCCTGAGCTTTTCCAGCACGGAGGGCTTCTTCTGTTCGCGGTGGGAGGCCGCAGCCAGCTCCGTCAGGGAAATGGAAAAGCCCGCCTTGACCTGCGCCTCCAGATCGGCCACGGTGGGCTGCTTGGGGCCGTTGTTGATGATGCCGTCGATCATGCCATAGTCGTCCTCCAACAGCATCTCCGCGTTTTTGAGGTAGTTTTCCGGCTTCAGGAAGTTCGGCAGCTCCCGGAATCCGATGCTGTCAACGTAATGACAGGATACTACGCCGTTTTGCTTCAAGGCAACGATGTCGCTGACCGACAGGCTGTGTCCCTTGAAATCCGCAGGATGATCCACGTTGAACCGCTGATAAATCATATCCAGATTGGTTCTGGCATTCCCATAATCCATAACCCCTCCGGTGTAGATCGCGTCGTAGCCGCCGCGCTCCGGCGTGACGCCCTTGCTCTGCAAGTAGTCATAGTTCATGAAGCGGTAAGCATCCAATTCACCGCCGCGCCGAATCTGGTAAATGAGGAAAGCGTCCTGCGGGTTTTCCAGAAACAGCTTTTCCGTGTCTGCCTGTTCGCTTAGCGTCACAACGCCGCGCACCGCGTCCCATTCCTCACGCTCCACGCCGAACACGCCGGTGTGGGAGGAAATGTCCTCGGCGTCCAGCGCCATGGCCTCGGTGTTGTCGCCGTAGAGCAGGAACACGGGAACGTCCTGCATGAACAGCTCCATGGCACGCTCCTTGGTCAGCGGCAGCATGGCGTTGCCGTCCGTGTAGCCGTACTGATACATTTCCAAAAAGCCGATGCCCGTATCCGGCATGGGATAGCCCTGCTCCAGCTCCGGCAGCGGCGGCAGCTCGTCCTCAACATTCGGCTTTTCCGTTTCGACCTCCGGCTGCGGTTCCTCCTTTGCCCGCCATTCCTGACGGAACAGGCCGTTGAAGCGTTCCAGAAGCCCACGGGAGCCGTCGTCGATGCCGATCTCGTCTGCCAGCTTGACGAAATCCACCAGCTCCTTCCGCAGCTCTGCGCCCTCACCGGCAAGCAGCCTGTCCGCCACCGCCTCCGCCATTGGTCTGTCCGCGCTGTCGGGAACGTTCAGATCCCGGCGCAGGAACGCCGCGTAGTCGGCAGCAAAGGTCAGCGCGTCGGCGCGTGAGGGCGGGATGGTGACAAGCTCATATTCCGTGTCCTTGGGAAGCTTGATGCCGTGCTCCTTGCAAACCTCCGCAAAATGCTTTTCCACGTCGGTGATGATGCCGTTTGCGGTTTTGCTGATGGTGTCCAGACTGGCGCGGAACTCCGGCAGCTCGGCGTTTTTTGACCATGTTGCCACATAGCCGAAGCTGTTCGCGCCGGTTTCAATGCCGAAGTAGGCACAGACCATGAAGGAGATGCTTTCGGCCTCCACTTCTTCTGTATTGCGGCTCTTATGCTTGCGCTCCGCCGCCTGCTGCAAGCCGTAGTTGTGGAGCTTGGCGTGGGCGATCTCATGGACGGCGGCGGATACCGTCTGCACCTCGCTCATGCCCTCCCGCAGCGTGATGCTCTGGGATTTGGGGCTGAAATAGCCATCCATATCCGCAGACAGCGGCTTTACCTCCACCGGCACGGGAGAGGAACGGCGCAGCGCCTCCATGAACGCCTCATAATTCTCCACGCTGCCGGTCAGGTTGGCGACGGGACTGGCCACACGCTCCGGCAGGGGCTTTCCGTCCGTCTGGGCGTAGTCGAACACCTTGACCGGGCGGAACATGGGGATTTCGATCTCCTTTTCCTCGGTCATCACCTTGCCGTCCGCGTCCAAAATGGGCAGCTTGGTGTCCGGGTCGAGCTTTTCCTGCTCGATTTTCTTCTTATACGGCGTAGGCGCGATGATGGTGATGCCTTTCTCGCCCCGCAGCACATGGCGGGAGAACTTGTCCCGCCAGCGGTTGTAGCCCGCCACAAAGGTGGCGTCCGGGCGCTGCAAGTGGATGAGCGCCTGATTGTTGAGGGAATAGTTGTGGAACCGGCTCATGGTGCGCAGGTAATTGCGGTACTTTTCCATATCGCCGGATTCAAAGATGTCGCGGATGCCCGCCTCGATGCGGTCGGTGATCTCCTTGAGCTGTTCTCTGTTTTTACCGGGCTTCTCTGGCATGGGTTCCTCCTTCCGTCAGGTCGATACGCAGGAGCTGAAGCCCCCGCGAAAGATATTCCCGTAAATCCGTTTTTCCGCAGAGATAGCGGATGTCGCCTGCCTTGTCCTGCTCACGCAGCGTCCACAGGTCCGCCGCCCACCGGACAAAAACCGCGTCCGGCGCGTTGAAGGGCTTTTTGCGGCGAAGATAGAGGCTGTGCCGCCCCAGCACCATGATCGTGCAGACGGTATTGACCACATCGAGAGAACATTCGTTGAGAACGGCGATCCTCCGTTCATACGAGGCCGCGCCCAACAGCTCGCGCAGCGCAGGCTTGGCATTTTCAATCAATGCCGGATAATCCGCTCTTGTCGGATACGGAGATTTTCGTGTCATAGGCACTTCCTTTCATTTCATGGGCTGCTTACCCCTAAAATGGCAGCGCCCGCGCAGGGGTAGGCTTTCCTGTGCGGGCGCTCGGTTCTTATTCGTTTTCGGAGTATATACTCCTTGCGGGCGGCGTATATCCGGCGTTTTTGGCGCGTTCGCTGGCGGCCCTGCGCCGCTCGTCGCTGAACGGCTCCCGGACGCTGACGCAGCTTTTCGGCACGGCGTAGCTGACCGCTCCGGCATGGACGGCCTTATCCGGGTACACCTTGTCCGGGTATTTCTCCGCAAGGCGCTTGAGCTTGCGCTTCAGCTTGGGGTCGTGGGTGTAGATGCTGGCGGTGGATTCTTCCTCGTTGTAGAGGATGATACTTTCCTGCTCCAGCTTGGAGAGCTTCATGTCCTCGCCCCCTTGTCAAATTCCAAACGGAAGCGGACGCTCTCGCCGGTATCCTCCAGCACGGCGGTGGCGTCATAGGTGCCGCCGGTCTTTTCGGAGTAGAGGCCGGTGAGCTTCACACGCCCGTCTGCCAGCAGTGCGGCGGCGATCTTTCTGGTCAGAGCGGCGCGCTTGGCGGCAAAGAACTTGTTGTCCCGCCACAGCCCGAAGCGGCAGTCGTTTTTCTCGCAGAAGAAGCCCTTTTTGCTCTCGGTCACGTCGCTGCCGCAGCGGGGGCATTTGCCGATGACCTCACGGCCGGAGGGAAACAGCACCTCCGCGCCGGAGATGACCTGATAGGTTTTCACCAGCTCCGTGAGCATTTCCGCAATGCCGGTCATGAACCCGTCCGGGGAAAGCTCGCCGCGCTCCACCTGCTGCAAGCGGTATTCCCATTCGGCGGTGAGAAGCGGGGACTGTAACTGCTCCGGCAGCACGGTGATGAGGGAAACGCCGGTATGGGCAGGCACAAGGCTGACGGCCTTCTTCGCCCGCTTGCGCTCCACAAAGCCCGTGGCTACCAGCTTTTCGATGATGGCGGCGCGGGTGGCGGGCGTTCCCAGCCCCTTCCGTTCCGCTTCTTCCGGCATATCTTCCTTTCCGGCAGTCTCCATGGCGGAGAGCAGCGTGTCCTCGGTGAAGTGCCTGGGCGGCGTGGTCTTGCCCTCCTTTACGGCGGCTTCGGCGCACTCCAATACCTGCCCCTCCGACAGCTCCGGCAAGGCGGCGTCCTGCTTTTCCTGCGCGAGATACTGCTTCCAGCCGGTATCAAGGACGGTTTTGCCCTTGACGGTGAATACAGCGCCGCCGCATTCCAGCGTAACTGTGGTTTCCGCATAGCGGTGGGCGTCGCTGACCGCCCGGAGAAGCTGACCTGCCACAAGGCGCAAAATCTCTCGCTCCCCCAGCGGCAGGACGGAGGTATCCGCCTTGCCCGCGCTGGCGGTGGGAAGAATGGCGTGGTGGTCGCTGACCTTGCGGCTGTCGCAGACCTGCCCTGCGTTCACACGCCCCGGCGCGGTGGTTTCACAGATGGCGGCAGCAACGGCCACAAGCTCCGGCACGGAGGCTTCCAGATCATCAGTGAGGAAGCGGCTGTCCGTGCGGGGATAGGTGCAGAGCTTTTTCTCGTAGAGGGCTTGCAGGTAATCAAGCGTCTGCTGTGCGGTATAGCCGAGGCTGCGGTTGGCCTCCCGCTGGAGGGCGGTCAGGTCGTAGAGCCGGGGCGCGTTCTCCGTTTTCTCCGTGCGCTGCACCGCCTTGACCGTGACCGGCTGACCGGCGCAGGCGGCGGCAAAAGCGTCCGCCTCCGCTTTCTCTTTGAACTTTTCGGACACGGCGGCAAAATCGCCGCAGCGAAGATTTACCGTGTAAAAGGCTTCCGGGCGGAACGCCCCGATCTCCGCCTCCCGTTGGACGATGAGCGCCAGCGTGGGCGTCATGACGCGCCCCACGTTCAGAGTGCGGTGGTAGAGGACGGAAAACAGGCGCGTGGCGTTGATGCCCACCAGCCAGTCCGCGCGGGCGCGGCAGAGGGCGGACTGATGCAGCCCGTCGTATTCCCGTCCCGGACGAAGGTCCGCAAAGCCCCTGCGGATGGCCTCGTCCTCCATGGAGGCGATCCACAGCCGCTTCATGGTCTTTGTGCAGCCCGCCATGTAGTAGACGGTGCGGAAGATAAGCTCGCCCTCGCGCCCTGCGTCGCAGGCGTTGATGACCTCGGTCACGTCCTCCCGGCGCAGGAGGTCCCGCAGCAGCTCGAACTGTTTGGCTTTGTCCGCTTTCAGCGTGAAGCGCCAGTTTGCGGGCAGGATGGGCAGATCGTCATAGCGCCATTTTGCGTACTTTTCATCGTACACATCCGCGCCCGCCAGCTCCGCCAGATGCCCGAAGCACCAGCTTACAAGGTAGCCGTTTCCCGAAAGATAGCCGTCGTTGCGTTTGGTCGCGCCCAGCACGGCGGCGATGGACTGGGCGACGGAGGGCTTTTCCGCGATCACTAATTTATGGTGTGTCATATTCATTTTTCTCCTTTTCTGCATAGCAAAAAGCAGCCCCGAAGGACTGCTTTTCGCGTTTGGTATTTGGTTGTGTGGTTTTCCCCGGTCAGAACTGACTGGGCGAGTAGCGCACGGTGACAACAACGACGGTACGGTGTTCCTCGTCAATGCGATAGATGGCGGTGTAGTTTTTGATGAGGAGCTGACGGTAGCCCTTTCCGGCATACGCGCCGGTTTTCCGCTCCGGGCAGCGGCGCGGCATGGAATCCAGCGAGAGGATTTCCTCCGTAATGGTATCAACGAGCTTCAGCGCCGTTTCCGGCTCTAAAAGCGTCCGCGCAATATACGAATAGATGCCGTCCAAATCTCGGAGGGCGCGGGGCGAGAGCTTTACGCTGTACTTATCCAAAATACTTCCTCCGCAGCGCGCCAAGCGCCTCCTTCGCGTCCAGAAGCTGACCGCCTGCGGCGATCTCCTGCTCCGCGTCCGCAATCGCCTTGTCCGTCGCTATACAATCCAGCATTTCCTCATAGGTTTCAATGCTCATGACTACCAGATCGCCGTAACCGTTTTTCGTGATGAAAACAGGCTCGCGGCGCGCATGGCAGGCGTCGGAAATCTCCGATGTGTTTCTCAGGTCTGTAATCGGTCTGATCTGCGGCATATCGCCACCTCCTTTCTTGCACATAATTATAGCATTATTATGTGCAAAATACAAGAGGTTTTGCGCAGGTCATAGAAAAGTTACAAAGACAGCTCCGGCTTTTTCCGCACCGCCTTTTCCCGCAGATCGGTGTCACGGTAGCAGGGGCGGAGGCAGACGGTGCCGTAGCGGGAACAGCCGCAGCAGAAATGCCCCTCCGGGGCAGGGGTGCGCGGCGTTTCCTCTTTTCCCGGATAGGGGCGCTGCATCATCAGCCGCTCCAGCGGGTTTTTGGTGAAAAGGGTCATGCATCCGCGTCCTCCGTTTCCTCCGGCTCGTCCGCATCGTCCTCGTTTTCGTATTCCTCATCTTCATCCTCATCGCTGTAGTCGTAATCGTCCAAGTCCACAGGTCCCTTTGTGTCGGGCTTTTTCTTACGGAGCTTGAACCAATACAGCGCGCCGCCGCCCGCCATCAGGAGCAGCAGCACAATCACAACAAGACCGCTGCCGGACTTCTTTTCGCCGCCGGACTTGTCCGGGCTGTCAGTCGTATCTGGTGTCGGGTCGGGTTCCGGCGTCTTTTCCGTAGCCTTTTCCTTGCCCATGCACTCCGTCATATTGGTCTTGCAGACTGCGCAGGCGGTGTTGACCGCACCTGCCTCGCACTTGTCCTTGCAGGAGCAGACAGGGGCGGAATCCTCGTCGATGAGTGCAAGCAGGTCGCTTTCGTCCACAAGGTTCAAAAAGTAGGTTTCATACTGATCTCCATCCTCATCCAGCGGCTTATCATAGTCGATCACCAGATAGAGCGTATGGCCGTTGCGGGTTTCCACCGCGATGAACTGCTTGTTGGTGTGCTTGTCGTAGAGCAGGTCGCGGGTGACGGCGCTGCCGTTTTGGGAAAAGCCCGTTCCTTTCTCAATGGCGACAGGCGCGGCGGTACCGGCGGGCTCCTGTGCTTTCGCCGGCTCTGTGGCTGCGGGCGTCTGTGCCGCAGCGGGCTTTCCCGTGCTGCCGGAGGCGTTGGAGGGCTTTCCTGCACCGGTATTGCTGCCGTTGCTGCCGGTATTGCCGCTGCTGCTGGTATTGCCGCTGCTGCCGGTATTGCCGGAGGGCGGCTTCCTGCAATCGCAGTCTGCGGGACAATGGGCGCTGTGCTGCTCCGGCGTGGGGCTGGGCGCAGGCGTTTCCTTTTCATAGAAGGGGTTGGCGATCACCACATAGCCCGTGCGGTTGCCTGCATTGTCCACGCCCATGATGTAAAAGTGGGAATCCCGCGTGTTTTTGTCAATGCGGACGCTGAACTCGCCGTTTTGCAGGGTGGTGTAAAGCTCATCGTTCACGTAGACCCCGGCTATGCCAGAGAGGGTGTCGGCGGCCTCCACGCGCAGCAGCGTACCGCTGACGCCTGCGCGAAGGACCGGCGCTTCAAGGTCTATGCAGCGCAGCTCCAGCGTCAGCGTATGCTCCGTGCCGTAGGGGTCGGTGACAAAGAAAAACACGATACCGTTGTCCGGCACCGTGTAACGGGCGAGGCCATCGTGGGCAAGCTGCTCCGTCAGGTCTGTTCTCTGCGCGTTTTCGCCCAGTGCTGCCTCCGCCTTGTTCCAGCCGGTGCCTTTCTTATCCACGATACGGACGGTGATTGTTACCGGTGCATTGTGCCAGCCTGTCGGAATATCTGCGTCCAGCGCGTATTCCGCCTCCGGCTGCGGCGTTTCCGTCGTTTCAGGCGGCGCGAGAGCCGGTTCCTGTGTGTCCGGCGTTTCTTCGGGCGTGACGGGAAGCTCGGCCTCCACGATCTCCGGCGTGCTTTCCGGCGCGCCGCCTACCGGGGCGTCCTCCATATCCGTCGCCATGGCCATGCCGGACATGGTGAAAAACATCATCGCAAGGCAAATCATCGCGGCGGCGCTGCGCAGCAGCCTGCGGCCTTTGAACTTATTCTTCATGCGCATATTCCGTATCCTCCTTGGTATTGGGTGTGATAAAGGGCGCGCCGCCCCTTTTGAGCTGTGTGAGGAACTGCGCCAGCTCCTCCATGCTCATGCCGGTGGCGCGGGCAAGGCCGATGATGTCGGTATTCTCCAGCTCGACGATGCTCTCGTCAAGCTCCCGGTTGCGGGACTGGAGGGCAGCGATCTTTTCATCGTTTTTCGCCCGTTCAGCCTTGAGCTTTATAATCTTAGGGTTCATTTTTTGCTCCTTTCTGAGAGATCAGGGCGCAGGTACGCGCCCGTATGCAAGGAAATGGGATTGCCAGTAGCTTGAAGCAAGGCTTGTGTACTGGATGGGGTCGCCGCAGTGGAGCATCATATTATTGCCCACATAGATGCCCACATGGGACGCGCCCGCCGTGTCGTAGGTGCCTTGGAAGAACACCAGATCGCCCGGTCGGACATTGGCGGCGGACACCCGCGTACAGAGCTGGCGCAGTCCCTCCGCACCCAGCCTGCCGAAGCTCCAGCCCACGCCGCAGTTGTTGTAGACATAGCTGACAAAGCCGGAGCAGTCGAAAGAGGTGGCGGGCGTGCTGCCGCCCCAGACGTAGGGGTAGCCGAGATACTTCTCCGCCTCCTTGATGATGGCGGCGAACTGCGCGTCCTCCAGCGCCTCCGGGGGTATCTCGTATTTCTCGTACTTGGTGACGTAATACTTGCCGATGTACTCCGAGCCGCCGAACAGGTCCGGGCGGTTGCCCAGAGTAGCCATATACATGGCGTAAAGGGAGAGCTGATCCTGCGACATGATATAGACCGGCACATGGGAGAGGTTGAAGTTTTCCAGCTTCACGGTGCAGATGTAGTAGGTGTACGGCACCTGCACGGTGTATTCATAGCTGTGCAGATTGCCCTCCGCATCGGTATAGTAGCCGGTGCGCGTTTCGGTGCGGGATCTCGTTTCCGTGGTGACGGTTTCCGTCAGGATATACTGTTTTTCAAAGAGCATATCCAAGAGGTCGCCGACCTCGGAGATCGTCCACTCCTTGCCTTTCAGGGCGGTAATGGCGGAGATCAGCACATAGGGGTCATGCTCGATGTCGTCCAGATCAAAATGGTACTCATCGTAATCGTGGGTGCTTTCGTAGGTGTCGAGATACTGCTGCAATTCCGCTTCCATGGCGCAATACTGCGCCTCTGCCGCCAGCATATCCGCGTCCTCGCTGGGATAGGTGGACACGTTGACGCCGGTTGCCCCGCCCTGAATCAGCAGGGAGCAGGAGGACACGGTGCAGAGGATGAGGACCAGCATGGCGGCGATGCCGCCCACGATAAGAAAGCCCTTTTTGTGACGGGCGATGAACTCACCGGTTTTCTTGGTGTTCTCTGCGGCTTTTCGCGCCGCCTTTGCCGTAGCTTCGGAGGCTTTGACCGTATTCCCGGCGCTTTTTCCGGCTTTGGCGGCGGCGTACTCCCGCTTGATGGCCTGCTTCTGCTGCCAGCGGGAGTAGGGATTGCTGGAAAACTGCGGGTCATGGTGCTGTGCCGTTTTGTCCAGCGCACGGAGGTTGGCGCGGTCTGCCTTGGCCTCGGCCCGGTCCGCGCGGCGGTAGGGCTTCTCCTTGTGGGAGCGGTGGGCGTGCTGGGCAAGTCGCACGGCGCGCTCCGCCGTCTGCTCCACGCCGTGGGCGCTCTCCACACCCACATTGTCCTGCTCATGCTCCCGAATCTCCCTGTGGGCGGCGGACAGTGCCGCCGCACCGGGCGCGTCCCGCAGGGCGTGGGTGAGCTTGGAGGGCGGTCGCTTCTTGTCCACCTCCTCAAAGGAAAGGCGCGTTGTGACCGCGCCGGTTTTCGGGTCAACGACGCGCTGCTTTTTCTTTACGGTTTTCTTGGGTATCTTCGCCTCGGCCTTTTCCAGCTTCTTCATACGCTTGTCCGCTTTTCGGATGGCCCTTTTCAGTTCCGGCGCTGTCCGCTCCTCGTCGGTAAACAGCAGCCGGGGCGAGCGCTTGCTCATGGGGTTTCACCTCCAATCCGTTTCTCTGCCAGCGTACAGTATTCCGGGTTCAGCTCAATGCCGATGTAGTGCCGTCCGAGCTGCTTTGCCACCGCCGCTGTAGTGCCGGAGCCGAGGAAGGGATCCAGCACCACGCCTCCGGGCGGGCAGCCTGCCAGCAGGCAGGTTTCCGCCAGCTTTGGCGGGAAAGCGGCGAAATGCCTGCCCCGGTACGGCACGGTGTTGATTTGCCACACGTCCCGCTTGTTGCGAAGCTGCGGGATGTCCTCATCGGCGTACCCGTTCGGGCGGTGGTCGTTGAGGTGTTGGTGCTTCTGACCGGGAATATCCGCGGAATATTTGTTGCCTGCACCAAATCCGCGCTTCATCCGCGCAGGAGTGGAGGCCGCAACCGGCTCCGCGATGGCGGCGGCATCATAATAGTAGCGGCGGGACTTGGACAGCAGGAAAATATGCTCATAGCAGCGGCTTGGCCTGTCCTTGGTGCTTTCCGGCATGGGATTCGCTTTCATCCAGATGATGTCTGAGCGCAGATACCAGCCGTCTGCGCGCAGCGCGAAGGCAAGCAGCCACGGGATGCCGATCATGTCCTTTGCCTTGCAGCCCTCCACCTTGCCGTTGAGGGCGACCACCTGACCGGTCCTGCCGTTGGGGTACTTGGGGTCGAGGCTATCCCCCTGATTGCCCTTTCCGGCATAGGTGTCCGCGATGTTGAGCCAGAGGGTGCCGTCCGGCGTGAGAACGCGCCTGACCTCCCGGAAAATACCGGTCAGGCGCTCCACATACAGCGCCGGGGTTTCCTCCCGCCCGATCTGCCCATCTACGCCGTAATCCCGCAGTGCGTAGTACGGCGGCGAGGTTACGCAGCAGTTCACGGAATTGTCCGGCAGGGTTTTCAGCACGGTCAGGGCGTCGCCGCAGTAAATGCGGTCAGCCTGCATAGTCGAACTCATCCCTTAGAAGCGTGGTAAGCCCCTCGACAGCCGTGAGGATGTCCCTGCACACGCCGGTCAGCTCAGATATGGCCGGTTCTCCGTCATACTCAAACACGTCGGCGTCCTCGTTGTCCTCGTCCGCCTCACGCTCTGCGGTGTATTCGCGCTCAATGCGCTCGGCATACTCGCAGCAGCGTTCGCCGGGGCAGCAGGGATTATCCTCAGGAACGTAACCGGCGTATTCCGGCTCGATCAGGTCGTTTTCGATGAGGTCGGACAAGTCCGCAAGGTCACGGGACTTGAGGTAATTGAGCGCCCTGCCCCAAGAACTGAACATCTCCTCGCAGCGCTCGTCAAAGTCGAGGGTGGATCTGCGTACAAGGTCCAGATAGCCGTCTTTCTCGGCTCCGTTTTTGATGTAGTGCATGAGGATGGTCGCCATCCACAGCAGCTCCAGCTCTTCCTCGATGTGGCGCAGATAGTCCTCGCCGTGGATCAGGTACAGATTTTCTTTTTTCATGGTGTTACGCTCCTTATTCGTTTAATCAATCAGTTGGAAGCGCCTCGCCGCAGCGGAGCAGCTCCCGGAACAGGCTCTTGCCCATGGGGGTGATGAGGGTGTACGCGCCGCTGTGACCGTTGCGGACATAATCCCTCACGCGGAACAGCCCGCGGTTGCGGGGGATGGCGTAGGGCATGAGGTTCCCCGCAGGGCTGCGGTAGAGAAAGCCGGTCTGCTGGAGAAAGCGGGCAAACCAGCGCTCCGGCACATTCAGCTCCTTTGCCGTGGTGCGAAGGTTGGTGCAGCCGTCCGCGTCCATAAAGGCGTCGTAGTAATCCGCCTTGGGCAGCAGCGTTTGGCGCTCCGCCCTGTGCCGCAGGTTCTCCGCATGGGCGGCGTAGAGGCTTTTCATCAGCGCGTCCAGTAGCTCAGGGTGCTCGGCGAACAGCTTGATCTTCTCGTCGGTGATATACACGCCGTGCTTGCGGATGGCCGGAATGACCTCATGGGTGATCCAGCGCTTGAACGCCTTTGCCTCCGGCTTGCGGGAGCCAAGGACTAAAGTGTAAAGTCCCGGCTCGTTGACAATAGTGGCGTCACCTTGACGCCCTAAGTTGAACTTAGCCCGTTCATCTTCATCAAGGCGACTTACTGCAATCGTGGGATTGCTCAGGTCTAAGACGCTGCACACATCGACGGCTACGAACCACGGCTCGCCGTTGAGGTTCAGCGTTCGCACCTTTCCAAAGGCGTCGTTTTCAAAAATCATCAGTTTGTTTTCCATCGTGCAATTCCTTTCCATATCTTGTTATGCAGTCTGTTCCTGCGGCTTGGTGGTGAGCAGGTCATAGAGTTCCCCGCGGGGGAAGCGGTCTACAAAGGGAAGAATGACGTTGCCGTAAAAAAGCAGCCCTTCGCCTTCACCGCTGTGGGTGACATACGAGAGCTGATGCGGGGAGATATTGAGCTGTTTTGCGAGAATCTGCCGGTCGCCGCTGGCCTGATTGAGCATGAGGATGAAATCGCTGTTTTCAAAGATGTTCTCCACCTCGCGGGAGGAGAGCAGGTCTTTGACATTCTGCGTGATGCCGGTGGGGATACCGCCCCACTTGCGGAAGCGCTTCCAAATTTCCACCGTGTAGGCGGCCGTCTGCTCCTCGCGCAGCAAAAGGTGCATTTCGTCAATGTAGTAGCGGGTGGATTTGTGGGCTTCCCGGTTGACGGTCACTCGATTCCACACGGCGTCCTGCACGATGAGCATCCCGATCTTCTTGAGCTGCTTGCCCAGCTCCTTGATGTCGAAGCTGACAATGCGGTTTTCAATGTTGATGTTGGTGCGGTGGTTGAACACGTTGAGGGAGCCGGAAACGTAGATTTCCAAAGCCGTGGCGATGTACTGCGCCTCCTTTTCCTCCTGCCGCCGCAGCTCGTTATACAAGTCCTCCAGAATCGGCATATTCTCCGGCTTCGGGTCGCTGAGATAATCCCGGTACACCATGCGCACACAGCGGTCGATGATGGTCTTTTCCACCGGCATGAGGCCGTCCTTGCCGCCCACGATCAACTCGCAGAGGGAGAGGATGAAGTCGGATTTCAGACTCAGCGGATTTTCATCGTCCGAATAGTTGAGATTCAGGTCCATAGGGTTGATGTAATGCGGGCTTGTGGGGGAGATTTTAATGACCTGCCCGTGCAGGCGCTCCACCAGCGGCCCGTATTCGGCTTCGGGGTCGCAGATGATAATGTCGTCGTCGGTGACGAGAAACACGTTGGTGATCTCCCGCTTTGCGGCAAAGCTCTTGCCGCTTCCGGGTGTGCCAAGGATGAGGCCGTTGGGGTTCTTGAGACGCTTGCGGTCTACCATGATGAGGTTGTTCGACAGCGCGTTCAGCCCGCAGTACAGAGCTTCCTTGCCGTCCTGAAACAGCTCCTGCGTGGTAAAGGGGATAAAAATAGCGACGCTTGATGTGGTCAAGCCCCGCTGTATCTCGATCTGGTTCAGCCCCAACGGGAGGCTGCTCATCAGCCCCTCCTCCTGCCGGAAATCAAGGCGGGTAAGCTGGCAGTTGTACTTCTGGGCGATGGAGGCCGCCTGAAATACGTTGTTGTCAAGCTGCTGGCGGCTGCCTGCGGTGTTGACCACAATAAAGGTCAGCAGGAACATTCGCTCGTTGCGGCTTTGCAGGTCTTGCAGCAGCTTCTTCGCCTCCGTGCCGTAGGTGGCGAGGTCCGAGGGGATGATGTCCATGTCGTATCCGGCGCGGACGGCCTTTTTCTGCTCCTCAATGGTCATTTTCTGCAAATCCGTGATCTTCCGCTTGATGGTCTTGATGGCCTTGACCTGATCCACGGACTGGACGTGCATACTGACGATGAGGGAGCTTTCCATGTCGAGGAAATCCGCCAGCATCCGGTCGTTGAGTTCGGGGGCTAAAATCTGCAAGAAGCTGGCGCAGCCGATGCGCCTGCCGACGCCGAAGGAGCGCCCAGTGCGGAACTCAAAGGAGCTGGGCGCGATAAAGTCCTTGACCGAAAGCCCGGAGGGTGCCAGCCAGTCCCACGAGAAGAGGAACGGCTCCTGCTCGTCCATGTGCAGCATCCCGTGCAGCAGCCGCAGCCGTTCCGTGCCGTTCATGGGCTCCGCCGCCACGCCGAGACGCTTAAAGTTGTTGAGGATGTCCGTTTCGATGCGCTCTAAGCGAGGCTTTGCCGCTTTCAGCCCATCCGCCTCCACGCCGAAGGTCAGGTACTTGGTCTTGATGAGGCCGTTGTTGCCGCGGGCAAGCTGGTTCTGGAGCATCTGGGTGTATTCCAGACGGATGCTGTCAAAATCGTCGCCCTGCGGCGAGATGGTGATGTACCTTGCGTAATTGTCCTTGTTGGCGGACATATTCACAAAGGAGAGCTGAAAGCGCACGGAGCTGTCGAAGTAGTTGAGGAAGTCGCACCAGCCGTCAAAGATGGCGGTCTTGTCCTCGTTCTGGTTGAGCTGATAGTTGATGTCCTGAAACTGGACGGTTTTCGTGTAGTAGCTGTCCGTCACGCGGCAGATGCCGTCGGGGAACATCCGCTGAAACGGGATGCTGTCCTGTGCGGACTTCTGTTTCTTATCCTGCCGCTTCGCTCTTGCGATGGCGGCCTCGATCTGCCTGCGTTCGGCGCGGGTGAGTTTTGTGCGGGTGGACAATGCGATACACCTCCCGGTCTAAATTGTCCTGCCGTTCCAGAACGGCGTAGAAATTATTGGTTGCGTAGGGGCGCTGCTTGGGGCGCAGGAAGCAGACCTGCACGATGTTGCAGACGATCTTTTCAAGGGGCTGTCCGTTCTTCTCATACATGGCCAGCAGGAAAAAGGGCAGCATGAGCAGGATCATGCAGATCGCCGCCGTGCTGACGCCGGTATGGGCTTTGAGCAGGAAGAACAGCGGAACGCCCAGCGCCGCGCCCGCGCCGAAGCAGATGAGCTGGCGCTTCGTCAGGTTCAGCAGCACCTTGGTCTTGACCGCGTTCAGGTCTTTGGGTACGGGAACGTATGCCATAATGATGTACCTCCGTCAATGACTGTTGAAAATTGACTTTGCGAGACTGCTGGTTTTGAACAGGGTGAAGCAGAGCAGCACCGTGTAGCCCATGCACAGCCAGATGGCCGTGGAAATGTTGTCGTCGATGAGCATATTCTGTACCAGCACCGCATAGATGGCGATGCAGATGATGATGAGAAAGCCCTGAAACGCCAAAGCCAGCAGGGAGCGGAGGTAATTCTGTCCCATGCCGCCCCATTCCTTGCCCATCATGGTGGCCATGGGGATGGGCGCGATACTGGTGACGAGGTATATCTCGATCATTCTGCCGTAGATGATGATGAAGATGCAGATGGTCAGCCCCCACATGGTGAAGCCCACCACGAAGGATTGCAGCCACAGCCCCAAAAGCGTCCACACGTTCATCTCCAGCAGCCTCGCCTCAAGGTCCGCGATATGGTCGGCAAGGTTGATGGAGGTGTTTCCGACGATGATGCCGGAGGCACTGTTGATGACGCTCTGCGCCGCCTCAAACACGCCCATGACGATGTTCCATGTGTTGGACACGATGAGCACGGCTGCCGCTGTCTTGAATACCCACTTAAAGAATACCCATGTGTCGATGTCGTGGAGGTTATTGCGGTCCGCGATAAGCTGGATCAGCTCCAGCGTCATCACAAAGGCGAGAATCACGCCTGCGATGGGCAGGATCAGGTTGTCCGAGAGAGATCGGATCATGCTGTAAATATTGGCGTTCCACGCCTGCGGGGTGCTGCCGATGTGTCCCGCCGCCTCCGCGACCTTGGCGTTGACGTTATCAAAGAGGCCGGTGAGGTTGTCCATGATGCCACCCACCAGCAGTTCCTTGAGCCATTCGGTGAATTTTTCCCATATCAAATCCAATGGGTCAGCCCTCCTTTCCCGCCCCCGCCCGCGTCAGGCGAGCAGGGGCGAAGGGTTTTACATTGCGGCATGGACGGGATTAACCGAACAGCCCTTTGAGCAGCGGCACGAGGATCATACCGATGAGCGCCACACCGCCGCCCGCCATGAGCTGCTTTATCCCCAATTAGGTGTAAAACTCTGCTCGATGGCGGGCGGCGGCGTACAAAAATCTATATGGTGTTTT
>ENA-UEQP01000855-UEQP01000855.1-human-gut-metagenome-genome-assembly--contig:-NODE-855-length-31333-cov-8.383542_pt1 | contig 31333 bp, 25 predicted proteins | sample MGYA00242951_ERZ507951 | MGnify/ENA primary metagenome ERZ507951 (study PRJEB26167, sample SAMN06115539) | human gut metagenome | host: Homo sapiens | place: China:Shanxi | collected 2015-11-18...
AACTGCTCTGCCTCAATGTTCTTGATAATTTCACTTGCGTTCATTTTGTGACCTCCTAATTATTTTGACGTTCTTAAACTCCATCTATCGGTGCCAGAGGACCGTCACTTTTATTCACATTTGTAACTATCCGTTCCGTAATATTACCGGATAATTACACCGCAACAATTATAAACTTTAGCATACTCATTCCGAAAAATCAAGTCCTTTTTCATCATTTTTCGCACATCCAGAAAATTTTGTCACGCGACAGGCAAAATCCCTCTTTTTCCTGCAATCTCTTGGATTTTTCGTTGTCCGTGATAATCTGTGCAAACGGAATTTTTCCCTGTTCGAGCATACAGTTTGCTGCATACGTTTCGAGCGTCATGGCAATGTGTCTGCGCTGGAATTTTGGTGCTACCATAAGCATTCCGATACTTCCCTCACAATGCTGCCCGATAAATCCGGCAAGCTTTTCGTCATAAAAAGCCCCCACAAGCATACCATCCTGTATCCTCGACCGCAGGTAGTCCTCATCACAGCAGCCGTGATAAAAGGAAACCACCTGTGGAAAATCTTCTCTTTGTAATCTGCGCATCGACAATCCATCCTCACGCGTCAGATCCGGCCGGTATAACCCGCGCACCGGAAGCTTTTCATGTCTGGTGTACACAGCCTGATAACATTCACACTCCTGATCAAGTCCGTATCTCTTTTGAAAATAAGGAATCATTTCCTCCTGATGCAAAACCGCCAGCGGTATTTTTTCAACCGGAAGCGTCCATGTACGGATATCCGGAAGTCTTGACGGATCAACACATGCATGAAAATAGATCTCGTATTCCATATCTTTGAGCAATATCTGTCCCTGCCCGAAATACAACAGTTGTGCGCGTCCACGATTGATCAGTTCAATCATATCGATGTGCAACAGTTTCTGTTTCATAAGCAGTTGTCTGCATTCCTGCAGCCGCACATAGCGGGCATACAGATCCGGCCTGCGTTCCTTTGTACGCAGGATGGACTGTTCCTTTTTCCATGCATCTATGTGTTTCTGGTTTCCGGAAAGCAGCACCTCCGGCACCTTTTTCCCGTGCCACACATCCGGTCTGGAATATTGCGGATGTTCCAAAAGCTCTCCGTGGAAAGATTCGGTCAGGGCCGACTGTTCATTTCCAAGCACTCCCGGAACCAGGCGTGCCACTGCATCGACAATCACCATGGCTGCCAGCTCGCCGCCCGTCAGTACATAATCACCGATGGAAATGTAATCTGTGACCACTTCCTCAAGCACGCGCTCATCAATGCCCTCGTAATGCCCGCATAACAAAAGCAGCTCATCCTGTGCCGCCAGTTCCCGTGCTTTTGCCTGTGTAAAAGGAATTCCCTGCGGGGTTACATAAATCACCCGCTTTTTCTTATTCTGCGGTATCTTTTCCATAACACTCTGACATGCATCATATACCGGCTGTGCCTGCATGAGCATCCCTGCACCGCCGCCGTAAGGATAATCATCCACCCTGCCATGCTTATCCTGCGTATAATCACGAATATTCACCGCATCAATATCTATTTTTTTCTGTTGTACGGCTCTCCCTGTGATGCTTGTCATAAGCCCCTGCATCACCATATCCGGAAAAAGTGTCAAAACATGAAACTTCATTGTCCACCCTCCGTTTAACGCAGTCCCGGCAGCAGATGTACTTCCATCTGTCCCGCAGCCACATCCACGTTCTGGATACACGCATGGATTGCCGGAATGAGCAGATCTTTTGTGCCGTCTTTACTCACAACATAGACATCATTGGCACCGGTCTGCAATACATCGGAGATTGTTCCAAGTTCTTCTCCTTCATCCGAAACCACCTGTATTCCGATCAGATCTGCAATAAAATACTCGTCTTTTCCTAATTCCACTGCATTTTCCCTGGTAACAAGCAGCTTTGCCTGCCGCATTCTCTCCACGTCATTTCTATCATCTATCCCCTTGAATTTCAGGATCACCATATTTTTAAAGAACTTAACACCTTCGATTTCAAGTTCTCTGGTTCCCCGACCCTGATCAAGGAGGACTGTTTTCAAATTTTTAAACCGGGCATTATCATCCGTGGTAGGAAACACTTTCACCTCTCCACGTACCCCGTGAGGAGCCGTAATCACTCCCACCTGAAATAAATCTTCCATAAAATCTCCTATTGTGCAGATTCTCTCATGAATTTGTTTCATAGAAAAACAAGCACCTCGCAACTGCGGGGTGCTTAATGCGGTATATCCTACCGTTATGTTATTGCATGATTTCCACAATAACTTTTTTGTCTTCTTTGGATGCCGCTGCTTTCACAACCGCACGGATTGCTTTCGCAATGCGTCCCTGCTTTCCGATTACTTTGCCCATATCGGACTGTGCAACCCTAAGTTCCAGCAGAGTTCCTTTTTCATTCTCAGACTCCGTCACAACAACTTCATCCGGGAAATCAACGAGTGACTTTGCAATTACTTCAACTAATTCTTTCATTAATTACATCCACCCTTCGGAATTATTTCTCGATACCAGCTGCCTTGAAGATTCTGTTAACGGTCTCTGTTGGCTGTGCGCCTGTAGATAACCACTTCTTAGCCAGCTCAGCATCTACGTGATACTCGCTAGGATCCTTTGTTGGATCATATGTTCCGATCTCTTCGATGCATCTTCCGTCTCTTGGTGAGCGGGAATCTGCAACTACGATTCTATAGAAAGGAGCCTTCTTCTGTCCCATTCTTCTTAATCTGATCTTTACTGCCATGATTTCACCTCCTCATAGGTTTTGTTTTTTATTTAAAAGGGAAGTCCTTTGAACATTCCTCTTTTACCACGTTTGCCGCCCATCATGCCGGGCATCTGTTTCATCATTTTCTTTGTCTGCTCAAACTGCTTGACCAGACGATTGACTTCTGCCACCTGTACACCCGCACCTCTTGCAATGCGGTTCTTTCTGCTTGGATTGAGCAGATTCGGATTTTTACGTTCCTGCGGTGTCATGGAATGAATAATTGCCTCTATTCTCCGCATGTTTTTCTCCGCTTCGTCCGTATCAATCTCCGGCATCTTTCCACCGCCGAGTCCAAGTCCCGGCATCATGCCCATCAGACTGGACAAACCGCCCATCTTTTTCATCTGACTCATGGACTCTAAATACATTTCAAAGTCAAATTCATTCTTGCGCATCTTCTGCTCAAGTTCTTTGGCTTTTTCCTCGTCGAGATTCTCCTGTGCTTTCTCAATCATGGTAAGCACATCACCCATACCAAGGATTCGGGATGCCATACGATCCGGATAAAACTGTTCCAGATCCGAAAGTTTCTCACCCATACCTGCGTACAGAATCGGTTTTCCTGTCACTGCGCGGATGGAAAGAGCTGCACCGCCCCGGGTATCTCCATCGAGCTTTGTCAGAACAACACCATCGATTCCTATCTTGTCATTAAATGTCGAAGCAACATTTACCGCATCCTGACCGGTCATTGCATCAACAACGAGAATGGTCTGGAATACTTCCACCGCTTCTTTGATCTCCACAAGCTCATCCATCATCTCTTCATCGACATGCAGACGACCTGCCGTATCAATGATCAGAACATTGCAGTCTTCTTTCTTTGCATGTTCCACGGCTGCTTTGGCGATATCCGCAGGTTTGTTTTTATTTCCCATGGAAAATACTTCCACGCCCTGCTTTTCTCCATTGATCTGCAACTGTTCGATTGCAGCCGGACGATACACATCACAGGCTGCCAGCAGTGTCTTTTTCCCTTTGGTCTTTAATTTGCCTGCGATCTTTGCCGTGGTAGTTGTTTTACCGGCACCCTGCAGACCTACCATCATAATGACGGTCAGTTCTTTTCCCGGCCGGAACGCAATCTCGGTTGTCTCGGAGCCCATGAGCTTAACCATCTCTTCGTTTACTATCTTGATGACCATCTGTCCCGGATTGAGACCGCTCATCACATCCTGTCCGATTGCCCGTTCCTGCACATCTTTTACAAACTTCTTGACCACACGGAAATTTACATCTGCCTCAAGCAGTGCCATCTTGACTTCTTTCAGTGCTGTCTTGACATCGTCCTCTGTCAGTCTGCCCTTGCTGCGAAGATTCTTAAATACATTCTGCAATTTTTCAGAAAGACTGTCAAATGCCATACTACAGCTCCTCCAAAATCTGATTTGAAATCGTTGCGATCTGTTCTACGATCTGTTCATCTTTTGTTTGATGAAACTGTTCTGCCAGTCTGTGAATTTCCTCCACATCCTGCTTCACAGATAAGAACTTCTCTACCAGATGAAGTTTCTTTTCATAATCCGAAAGCTTCTTTCCACAGCGTTTGATCATATCTGCCACGCCCTGTCTGGTAATCCCCTCCTCCCCGGCAATCTCACCGAGAGAAAGATCATTGAACACGAAGTCCTCATAGATCCGGCGCTGATGTTCATTCAGTAACTCGCCATAAAAATCATATAAATAAGCCTGTTGTAACTTTTCTTCCACATCAATCACCTTGGATACTTTACCATAAAGAAAACAAGGTGTCAAGTATTTTTTCTTGACACCTTGTAATTTATTTTTAAATCATGGTTCTTACGATCTTTGGCTTATATCCGGCCTTTTCCAGCGCCTTGATAATCTGCTTCTTGTGATCGGTACCAAAACACTCCAATGTAATCCGAAGTTCAACTGCGGCATTCCGGTTCGTGGAAACAAACTGATTGTGTTCGAGTTTGATGACATTTCCCTGCTCTTTTGCCAGTGTCTCGGAAACTTTCGCCAATTCTCCCGGCTTATCCGGAAGCAATACCGAAACGGTAAAGATACGGTCACGGAAAATCAGTCCCTGCTGTACCACAGAGGACATCGTGATCACATCCATGTTTCCACCGCTTAAGATGGATACCACACGCTTGTCCTTGACATTTAAATGCTTTAATGCAGCTACTGTAAGCAGTCCGGAATTTTCTACAATCATCTTGTGGTTTTCCACCATATCCAGAAAGCTTACGATCAGTTCATCATCCGTTACCGTGATAATGTCATCCAGATTTTTCTGGATATATGGGAAAATTTTGCTTCCCGGTGTCTTTACGGCAGTACCGTCGGCGATTGTATTTACTGTCGGAAGCGTTGTCACTTTTCCGGCTGCAAATGAAGCCTGCATACAATTTGCACCAGCCGGCTCCACACCGATCACCTTAATCTTTGGATTGAGCAGCTTTGCAAGTGTGGATACGCCTGTTGCCAGTCCGCCTCCCCCAATCGGAACAAGAATATACTCTACCAGCGGAAGTTCCTTAAAGATCTCCATTGCAATGGTTCCCTGACCGGTTGCCACTGCCAGATCATCGAACGGATGAATAAAGGTATATCCATTTTTTTCTGCCAGCTCCAGTGCATGTGCACATGCCTCATCATATACATCTCCGTACAACACAACTTCCGCACCGTAACTCTTGGTACGATTCACCTTGATCAGAGGCGTGGTGGTTGGCATTACAATTACCGCCTTACAGCCGTAGCACTTTGCGGCATATGCCACTCCCTGCGCATGGTTTCCGGCAGATGCTGTAATCAGTCCTCTCTGACGTTCTTCCTCTGAGAGCGTGCTGATTTTATAATAAGCACCTCTTACTTTGTATGCACCGGTAAACTGCATATTCTCCGGCTTTAAATATACTTTATTGCCTGTCTGGTCACTTAAGTAATCACTGTATACAAGTTTTGTCTCAAGAGTAACCTCTTTTACTTTTTCACTTGCTTCTTCAAATTTATCTAGCGTCAGCATCTTCATCGTTGTCCTCCTTATTTTTTACGTCAAACAATGCATTCACAAATTCATCCGGGTCAAATTTCTGGAGGTCATCAATGGTCTCTCCCACGCCGATATATTTGACCGGCACTCCAAGTTCCGCCTGAATTGCCACCGCAATTCCTCCCTTGGCTGTTCCATCCATCTTTGTCAGCACAATTCCGGAAATCTTTGCCACATCGGAAAATTCCTTTGCCTGAACCAGCGCATTCTGTCCGGTTGTCGCATCCAGCACAACCAGCGTCTCCCGATACGCCTGTGGATACTCTTTTTCGAGAATCTTGTTAATTTTTCCAAGCTCATTCATCAGATTTTTCTTGTTGTGCAGACGTCCTGCCGTATCGACCAGAAGCACATCTGCATTTCTGGCCTTTGCTGCAGCCGTTGCATCATAAACCACAGATCCCGGATCTGCGCCTTCCGTTCCGCCAATCATGTCAACTCCCGAACGGTCCGCCCACTCTTTGAGCTGATCTCCTGCTGCTGCACGGAAAGTATCCGCACCGGCAATCACAACCTTTTTTCCCTGCTCTTTCAGTTTACCTGCAAGTTTTCCGACGGTTGTGGTCTTTCCCACACCATTGACTCCGATCACAAGGACAACGGATGTCTCTTCTTCAAAGCGGTATGCCGTCTCACCGACCTGCATCTGCTGTTTGATGCTGTCGATCAGAAGCTGTTTGCATTCTGCAGGCTCTTTCACATGGTTTGCCTTTACTTTTTCACGCAGATCATCCAGAATCGACTCGGTAGCCTTAACGCCCAGATCACCCATAATCAGAATTTCTTCCAGTTCCTCGTAAAATTCATCATCAATTTTAGAAAAACCGTGAAATACCGAATCAATTCCGGATACAATATTATTTCTTGTCTTGGTCAGTCCTTCGACAAGCCGGCTGAAAAAACCTTTCTTTTCTCCCATATCAGTTTCCTTTCTTATCGCTTCTTTCTTTTTACATAATCAATCAGTTCAAATCATGTTCAATCAGATCTACCGACACAAGTGTCGATACACCTTTTTCCTGCATGGTAATTCCATACAACCGGTCCGCTGCTGTCATTGTACCACGTCTGTGCGTAATTACAATAAACTGTGTATTTTTTGTCAGCTTATTTAAGTAACTTGCAAACCTTGAGACGTTAGAATCATCAAGTGCTGCTTCAATCTCATCCAGAAGACAAAACGGTGAAGGTTTCAGTGCCTGAATCGCAAACAGCAGTGCAATCGCCGTCAGTGCTTTCTCACCACCGGACATCTGCATCATATTCTGCAGCTTCTTTCCCGGCGGCTGCGCGATGATGCGGATGCCACATTCGAGAATATCCTCATCCTCCACCAGTTCCAAAGCTCCATGTCCGCCACCGAACAGGTGCTTGAATGATGCATTGAATTCTTTCTGGATTTCCGCAAACTTTTCCATAAACTGTTTTCTCATGCCGCTGTCGAGATCTTCTATGATGCCGAGCAGCGTCTGCTCTGCCTCAACCAGATCATCATGCTGCCCTTTCAGGAACGTATAACGTTCCGAAACTTCTTTGTATTCTTCAATGGCATTGACGTTGACTGTTCCCAGCTTCCGGATCTCATCCTTTACTGCTGCGATCAGTTTCTTTAAAGCAAGCGGATCTTCGTATTCACTGTTTCTTAATTCTGCTGCCGCATGCGGTGTCAGTTCATATTCTTCCCACAGATAATTTGTCTGTTGTTCTGCAGATTCATTCAGCTTTTCCCGCTGGTTGTTCAGACGGAACACTTCTTTATCCAATCCGTTACACCGCTCGGAAATTTCCTCCTGTTTCCGGAAAAATCCCCGGTATTCCGCAGACATCTGTTCTTTTTGTTCTACGCTTTCACGAAGTTTCTGTTCCAATTCCCCATGGGAATCCGAAGAAGCAAGGATCGTCTTTTGGATTTCTGCAATGTCGTGCTGTTTCTTTTCCACATCTTCTTTGGAATTTTTCGCATTCTCCAGAAGCCCGGTCTTTTCCGTCTCAAATTTTTCCAGATCTCCATTGATACGTTCCACGTTTGTCTGGGCAAATTCTACTTTCTGCCGGATATTCGCTTCCTCAAGCTGAATTCCGGAAAGTTCCGATTCCGCTTTATTTTCCAGTTCTTTCTGTTCTTCAAGCATCTTCTGAAACGCTTCATTCGCATGCTGGATTCCCGTTTCCTGTTGTCTGGAATGTTCCAGTTCCTCCTTAATGCCTGTCTGATCTGCACGGATTTCTTCTACCTGCCGATCCATCTGCTGCCGTTCCTTCATGAGACTTGAAAATACTTCTTCACTCTCATTTTTCTGCTGCATTGCGCGATCCACATTGATCTTTGCAGTATTCTGACGAATAAATTCTTTCTGCAGGGTTTCTTTCACCTGTTCGAGGTCTTCCTCATTCAGCTCAATGGCCGTAAGAAGATCCTCCCTGCGGTTTTTTATCTGCGCAATCTCCTGAAGCAGACGATTCGTTTTCGTTTCCAGCTCCTCCACTTCGCGGCGTCTTGCCAGCAGATTGGATGAATTTTTAAATGCTCCACCCGTCATGGAACCACCGGGGCTTAAATATTCTCCCTCGAGAGTTACAATATGTAAACTGTAATGATTCTTCTTTGCAAGTGCAATCGCATGATCAATCGAATCTGCCACAAGCACACGCCCCAGCAGATACGCCGCCACTTCCTCATACTTTTGCTCACACTTTACCAGCTGACTGGCAATTCCAATGACTCCGGGCTCCTTCAGTGCCGCTTCATTCTTCGGATTTTTTCTTGCGCTTACACTGGTCAGCGGAAGAAATGTTGCACGTCCGAAACGGTTCTGCTTCAGAAATGCAATCATTTTCTTTGCCGTTGCTTCATCTTCCGTCACAATATTCTGAATGTTTCCACCCAGAGCGGTCTCAATCGCAATCTCATATTTCTTATCCACCTGAATCAGATCTGACACAACCCCGAGTAATCCCGGATTATGTTCTTTCTGTTCCATCACTTTGCGGATACTGTTTCCGTATCCGTCATAGCGCTCCGCAATATTTTTAAGCGACTCCAGACGAGACTGCTGCCTGTGAAATTCGTTTTGCTTTTCTTCCAGTGCACAGTCATTTTCCTTTGCCTTGGTTCTCCATTCTTTTTCCTTTGCACTTAATTCTTTTTCCTGCTCCGAAAGTTTTCGGATATGCGCACTGACCTCTTCGAGATCTTTTTTACAGTCTGCAAGAACCGAATCCAGATCCGTTTCCTGCGTTTTTCTGTCCAGCAGACGCTTTCCAAGCTCTGCTTTTCGTATATTGATCTGCTCCACCAAGGTATCGGAACGCTGCTGTTTGGCCTGAATATCTGCTCTGCGGTTTAACAGCGCAAACAATTCTTTCTGCCCCTGTTCCATTCCCTCATTACAGGATGCAATCTGTTTCTGTATCTCTGCCAGTGTCTGTGCTGCTTCTTCCTGTCGTTTCCGTACCTGTGCAAGCTGTTCATCACCGGAATGTTTTTCTTTCTCGTAGGAAGCTTTTGCCTCCTCCTTTTCCTTCTGTTCCCGCGCAATGGCATCCAGACGGCTCTGCAGATGTTCATCTGTCATCTCTGCCGTATGGATCTGCTCTGCCAGTATCTGGATCTGGCTTTCGAGTTTTTCCTTCATCACAGACGTATTGCTGATATTTTCCCGGATTGCATTGATCTTTTCGTCCATTTCCGTGATGCTTTCGCCCAAACGGTCATATTCCTGGCGGATCTTTTCCCTTGCATCCGCGCTTTCTTTCAGCTGTTCATCTGCAATTTTGAATTTTTCCTCTACTTCACGCTGCTCGGATGCGATTCTCTCTGTTTCCATGAGAAACATATTGACATCATAATCTTTCAGCTCATTCTTCTTTTTTAAATAGGTTTTTGCCTTTTCCGACTGCAGCTGTAACGGTTCCACCTGGCGTTCCAGTTCCGACAAAATATCGTTTACACGGACCAGATTGTCTCTCTCATTCTCTAACTTTTTTTGTGCAGTCGCTTTTCGTTTTTTGAATTTTACTATTCCTGCCGCCTCATCAAAAAGTTCGCGCCGTTCTTCCGGTTTGCCGCTTAAGATCCGGTCAATCTGTCCCTGTCCAATGATCGAATATCCTTCTTTTCCGATACCGGTATCATAAAACAATTCTGAAACTTCTTTCAGTCGGCACGGACTGCCATTGATCAGATATTCACTCTCTCCGGAACGATACAGACGTCTGGCAACGGTGACTTCCTCATAGTCGATTGCCAGTTTATGGTCAGAATTATCCAGTGTAATCGCTACATACGCATAGCTGAGCGGTTTCCGGTTCTCCGTACCCGCAAAAATAACATCCTGCATGGAAGACCCACGCAGCTGCTTGACCGACTGCTCTCCAAGTACCCAGCGCACCGCATCCGCAACGTTACTTTTTCCACTTCCGTTCGGTCCTACAATGCCCGTGATTCCCTGGTGGAATTCAAATACAATTTTGTTTGCAAATGATTTAAATCCCTGCACCTCAATACTTTTTAAATACATGTACTATCCCCTTTGCTGATTTTTAAGCATCAGAAGTGCCTGATATGCAGCCTCCTGTTCCGCCGCTTTTTTGGTATGTCCGGTTCCGCTGCCAATGACACGCTCTCCAATACATGCACGGACAGTAAAACTCTTATTATGATCCGGACCGGACTCATCGGTCAGTACATAAGTAAGCTGCTCATGTTCTCCCTGCACAACCTCCTGCAGGATAGTCTTGCTATCATAAAAGAGCTGTTTGTGTTCAATATCTGTCAGAATATATTTATGAATAAACTCTTTTGCATTAGCAAAACCACCATCCAAATAAATTGCCCCGATCACAGCTTCAAGCGCATCAGACAAAATAGATTTGCGGCCTCTTCCTCCGGTCTGGTCCTCTCCTTTTCCGAGTAAAAGATACTCTCCTAAAGCAATATCCTTGGTACAGAGTGCCAGTGTCGGTTCACAGACAATGCTTGCACGAAGTTTTGTCAGTTCTCCTTCCGGCTTGTCCGGATACTCTTTGTACAAAAATTCACTGGAGATAATCTCAAGCACGGCATCGCCCAAAAACTCCAGTCTCTCATTGTCCGAATGTTTCTTTAAGTGCTTCTCATTGGCAAATGAACTATGCGTCAGTGCCTGACGAAGCAGTTTCTCATCATGAAAGTGATATCCGATCACTTCCTGAAATTTTTTAATATCTGTCACTTCTTTCCCCTTTCTGAAATAAAGGAGTCCGCCACCGGACTCCTTTCGTATCTGTGTTTAGTTTTCGTTCATTGCAGCTTTGATCTGTTCTACCGCATCTCCTACCGTAACAATCTTTTCTGCCTGCTCGTTTGGAATCTCAATATCAAATTCTTCCTCAAGTCCCATAATGATCTGGAATACATCCAGGGAATCCGCTCCCAGATCATCGATGAATGTGGTATCCATCGTAATCTCATTTTCATCCACGTTTAATACGTCCACAATAATCTTCTTTAATTTTTCGAATTCCATAATACTTCATTTCCTTTCTTATTCTTCTTCATTATTTTTGGAATCTACAATTCTTTCTTTGATAATTTCGTTAATATTCTCTTCACGGAATGTCACACACTGGTAAATGGAATTGGTAATTTCCTTTGCCTTGGAACTTCCATGGGTCTTTACCACAAGACCATTCAATCCCAGAAGCGGTGCTCCGCCATACTGGCTCGCATCAAATGCTTTGAGTGTCTTCTTCAGTGACGGCAATGCCAGTGCCGCACCGATCTTGCTCTTTAAATTGCTCATAAGTCCCGCCTTGATCACACCGATCAATGTTGAACTGAGACCTTCGTATAATTTTAAAATGACATTTCCGACAAATGCCTCGCACACAATGACATCTGCACCACCATGCGGAATCTCTCTTGCCTCGATACTTCCGACAAAATTGATATCCTCACATTCTTTCAACAGCGGAAATGTTTCTTTTACCAGGGCATTTCCCTTCTCTTCTTCCGCACCGATATTTACAATCGCCACTCTCGGATTCTTGATCCCCACAACGTTTTCCATATAAATGGAACCCATCTTTGCAAACTGTAATAAATGTTCCGGTCGTGCATCCACATTTGCACCACAGTCAATCAACAGCGAAATTCCGGTCTCTGTCGGAATGATCGGTGCCAGCGGCGGGCGCTTGATTCCACGGATACGTCCGACAATCGTCTGTCCGCCAACCAGAACCGCTCCGGAACTTCCTGCGGAAACAAATGCATCCGCTTCTCTTTGTTTTACCATATTCATACCTACAACGAGGGATGACTGTTTTTTCTTTCGAATTGCCTGAACGGGTGGCTCTGCCATCTCAATTACTTCAGGCGCATCCACAACCTCAATACGCTCCTGCGGATATGGATACTTCTGCAATTCTTCCCTTACCACATCTTCCTGTCCAACCAGAAAAACTTTGATATCTTCACGGGAAGAGACCGCATCAACTGCTCCCTTAACAATTTCTGCCGGTGCATTATCACCGCCCATTGCATCAAGAGCTACTTTCGTGATTGTCTGCATGGTCTGTTCCTCCTTATGCATCTACTAGAAAATATACTATATATCATTCCATAAATCAACGATAAATTGGCTCTTTCAGACACAAAAAAATCAAGAGTCAGCAAAACCGCCAACTCTTGATTTTTAAAGACCTATCCTTATTAGTCCTGCGCGATAATCTCTTTTTTGTTATAAGATCCGCAGTTCTTGCATACACGGTGTGGCATCATTAATTCGCCGCACTTGCTGCACTTTACTAAGGTCGGAGCAGACATTTTCCAGTTTGCTCTTCTCTTATCTCTTCTTCCCTTAGAAGATTTATTCTTTGGACAAATTGACATTTGTTTACACCTCCTTAAACCTGTTAAATATATCTTGGATTGCTGCCATTCTTGGATCAAGTTCTGTTCTCTGGCAACTGCAGGCTCCCTTATTCAAGTTCATCCCGCAGACTTTACAAATTCCTTTGCAATCGTCCTTGCACAGAACTCTCATTGGCCAGTTCACCAAAATCTCGGCGTAGACAAGTTTATCTACATCCAGTTCAAACCCAATCAGGTAATCCGGTTCCTCCATCTCTTCATCGACAAGTCCCTCTTCCCGAACAGTGAGTTTCTTATCTATGTCAAAACGGATCGGCGTCCGAACTTCTTCAAGACACCGCGCACACGGAATCATCACATCAATATCAACCGTACCCTTAACGAATACCGCTGCATTCTCCTCATTACGGATCTGCAATGTCACCGGCGCTTTGCGAACAATAGGAAAATCTCCCAAGCGGGAACGAAAGGAAGTGAGCGAGATGTCCGCCTCCTGTGTCAATTCCTTGTTTATGGATTTTGTAATGATTGAAAGATCAATTTTCACACTATTCTCCTATTCACACCTAAACAATTATACATAGGGTGTCCTGCTTTGTCAACTAATTTTTACAAATTATCAACAAATTTATCAACATTTATTTTACCAGTGCTACGGTCTCACGACAGATTGCAAGCTCCTCGTTGGTCGGAATGACACATACGGTAACTTTTGAATCCGGTGTGGAAATAATTTCCTCCACGCCACGCACATCGTTTGTCTTCTTATCAAGCTTGATTCCCAGATATCCCAGATAAGAAACGATCTTTTCACGAATGAAAGAAGTATTCTCTCCGATACCTGCAGTAAATGCGATCGCATCCACACCATTCATTGCTGCAACATATGCACCGATGTATTTTGCCACACGGTAAGCAAATACCTCACAGGCATCAATGGCGCGTGGATTTCCTTCATTATAAGCAGCTTCCAGATCGCGGAAATCACTGGATACACCGGATAATCCTTCAACACCGGATTTTTTATTTAACACATTCATGACACCATCGATGTCGAGGTTCTCTTTCTTTGCGATAAATTCCATGATTGCCGGATCAATATCTCCGGAACGGGTTCCCATAACCAGTCCCTCCAGTGGAGTCAGACCCATAGAAGTATCCACACATTCTCCATTTAATACAGCACTGACAGATGCTCCGTTTCCAAGATGCGCTACAATAATCTTGCTGTTTTTCAGATCCAGTTTCAGATACTCTGCACATGCTTTGGATACAAAACTGTGGCTGGTTCCGTGGAATCCGTATCTTCTTACTTTATATTTCTCATAATATTCATATGGAAGTCCGTACAGGAATGCCTTTCTTGGCATTGTCTGATGGAACGCTGTATCAAATACACCAACCATCGGTACATTTGGCATAAGATCCTGACACGCACGGATACCGATCAGGTTTGCCGGGTTATGTAACGGTGCAAGTTCATTACACTCTTCTACCTTTGCAAGCACTTCTTCTGTCAGTACCACCGACTTTGCAAACTTCTCTCCACCGTGTACCACACGATGTCCAACTGCGTCGATTTCGCTCAGATCCTTTACTGCTCCACTCTTTGGATTATGCAGTGCATCAAGAACCATCTGAATGGCCTCTTTGTGGGTTGGCATCGGAGCTTCCGTGATCTCCTTATCCATTCCCTCTTTCTGGTAAACCAGTCTTCCGTCAATTCCGATTCTTTCGCATAAGCCCTTGGCAAGTACCTCTTCTGAATCAGAGTTGATCAGCTGGTACTTCAGGGAAGAGCTTCCGCAGTTGATTACTAATACGTTCATTTGAATTCTCCCTTGTCCTTATTCATTTTGTGGAAATCCACAATCTTTTTCCATTATAAACACATTTTCCTTCTTATACAAGTGGAAATCCTCGAAAAGCTGTGTTAATATTTTAACAGAAAAACAGGCAGAAGAAACGACCGAACAGGAGGCAAACGTGAAAACAGCAGGAATTATCGCCGAATACAATCCGTTTCACAACGGACACCAATATCAGATTGAAACCGTACGCCACCTTACAGGAGCAGATTTTGTGATCGTTGCCATGAGCGGAGATTTCTTACAGCGCGGTGTTCCTGCCATTGCCGACAAATACACGCGCACCCGCATGGCACTTCTCGGCGGTGCCGATCTGGTACTCGAACTTCCGGCTGTATGGGCGACCGCTTCCGCGGAATATTTTGCTGCCGGAGGCGTACAGCTTCTCGGAAAAACAGGCGTCGTTGACACGCTCTGCTATGGCTGTGAAACTCCGGAAAAAGAACTTATGCAGGCAATTGTCGAAGTTCTTTCCAAAAATGCTTCGGACTATCAGATGCTGGTTTCTTCCAGCATGAAGCAGGGAAATCCGTTTCCTGTCGCACGAAGCCACGCACTGTGTTCCCTGCTGCCTTCCTTTTCTTCTGATGCGGTTTCTTCTTTTCTGGCATCTCCGAACAATATTCTGGCCTTAGAATACGAAAAAGCAATTGCCCGCTGGAATTCCATAAACAGCGTACATGACCATATTTTTTCCAGTATGCCGGTCCAACGTATCGGGGAAGGTTACCATAGCACAAAAACAGGTGTAACCTATGCCTCTGCAACTGCCATAAGAAACGCTCTGCTTACGCCGTCTGAAAATGATGGTAACCACAACCATTCCATGTGCATAAGTACAGGCAGCTATGATTTCGGGCTTTCGCAGATGCTTCCCGATACTTCCGCTTCCCTCCTTGCCGCTTTGGCGCAGCAGAACCTTCTTCTGGACACGGATGCTTTTTCCCAGGCTCTCTACACCCGGTTATGGGCACTGTACGACGGAGGCTATGCTGACTTTGCAGACTGTGGCAAGGATCTGTCCCATCGAATCGTCCAGCAGCTAGAGCATTTTTTAAGTTTTTCGCAGTTTGCCGATCTCTTAAAAAGCAAAAATACAACATACACACGCATCTGCCGTGCACTGCTCCACATCCTGCTCAACATCCGGCAGGACGATTATGCTGCGCTCTGGCAGCCGGACGGTATTCCGTATCTGCGGGTACTTGGTTTTCGCAGGGATTCCTCTGTGCTTCTTTCTGCCATCAAAAAAGAAGCATCCGTTCCTTTGATTACCAAAGTTGCAGATGCTTCTTCTATCCTTCATGGAATTGCATACAAACGTTTTTTACACGATGTAGCCTGTGCTGATCTGTACCGCACTACATCTTCCATGCAGATACAGACCGAATTACCAAACGAATACCGACAGCCCATCGTCCTCGTATAACTTTTACAGTTCCATAATAATCTCTCTTGCCAGACTCTCCTCGATCGGCTTGGCATACACATTCGGCGCAAACTCCACTACATCGCCAATGCCTTTTTCGATCACAAAGCGTAACTTTCCGTCACGCACCTTTTTGTCGGTATAAAGCTTCTTAACCAGAGCCTCACGATCAATATAATCCGGAATTCTTGTCGGAAGTCCCACACGCTCATACAGCTTAGTCACACGCTCTGCCTCTTCCTCTGACATATAGCCAAGGCGTGCCGAAAGCAGTACCATAGCCGCCATTCCGATGGAAAGTGCCTCGCCGTGCAGGAGCCGGTAGTCACTGACAGTTTCAATGGCGCGTCCCACCGTGTGTCCTAAATTCAGGACTTCGCGCAGTCCGCTTTCTCTCTCGTCTTTCATGACAACATCATACTTGATCTTGCAGTTGTTCTCTGCGATATATTCGCAGGCAAACTTCTGGAAACTCATAATATCATCCAAGTTTTCCTCGATAAACTCAAACATTTCACGGCTCGCCAGACATGCATGCTTGATGGTCTCTGCCATGCCGCTTGCCATCTGACGTTTCGGAAGGGTTTTCCATGCAGCAATATCAATGTAGACCTTGCGCGGCTGATTGAAAAGTCCAATCAGATTCGTTGCAAGCGGTGTATCAACGGCAGTCTTTCCGCCCACGGATGCATCTGCAGCAGCCAGAAGTGTGGTCGCATAATTGATAAACGGTACGCCTCTGCCATATGTTCCTGCCAGAAATCCTGCCAGATCCGTAACAACACCTCCGCCGATTGCAACCACAGCACAATCTCTGCGGAACCCTTTTTCCAGCATGGCATCTTCAATCTTCGCCTTCGTCTGTCTGGTCTTACTTTTTTCTCCTGCGGGAAATACGAACAGTTCCACTTTAAATCCAGCCTTGCTCAGCTTTTCACTGATTGGTTTTGCATACAGATCCAGTACATTGGAATCCGTGATCACGGCAAATTTTTTGATTTTTCCCAGAAGACCGGTCTCTAAATCCTCTACCAGCTGATCCTCCAGATGGTACCCCATCTCAATATCGTAACTGTCATCCACCACTTTTTTCAGTTCTACATTAAATACGCTCACTTTGTCACCCCTGTCTGTCTAATCTACCCCGGCAGCAAGTCTTGCCAACCGGTCTGCCTCTTCATTTCCTTCTACCCCGGAATGTCCTTTCACTTTCACAAAATGAAGGGAAATTTTATCATTCACGGACTGTATAAAATCATAATAGGCAATCGTTCCCTGTTTGTTCCGCTTCCAGGCTCCGGTTGCCCACATCTCGATTCCCATATAGTCATAATAAATGGTTAAGTCGGTAAGTCCCATGGCAACAGCCTCTTTTACTGCAGCCATGCTGCCTAACACCTCTCCTGCCACATTGCGCATCGATGCCATCTGGGGATCATTGCCGCTTCCGCTGATCACGTGACGTTCTCCCTTTGTCACGAGAAATCCGCCATATCCATAGACGGAAGTAGCACTGTTAAACGAACCGTCGACAAACGCATAATTTTCCGGTTCCTTTTGTTCCTCTTTTTTTTCTTCCAGAAACTGTTCCGCTTCTGCGCGTGTCGCAAACCCTTTATAGACAGCTCCCGGAAATCCATGCACCATACTTTTACATGCATCCCATGAGGTATAAATTCCCGGAACTTTTCCCTTTTTTACCGCATAAAATTTTCCAGCCATAGATTATCCTTTGCCGTGCAGTTTTGCAATAATCTCTTCTTTTAAAAGCATCGCTCGGTCTTTTGCCACTCGGGAAGCTGCCTGTGAAGTCAGAATCATGGAAATGAATCTGGATGCAATGTCCACCTTTCCAAGTTTATAAGCTATATTCGCCATCAACAGGTTTACGGTACTTTCTTCCATTCCGCACATTGGGAAATTTTCGGATGCAATCGCTTTTAAAAATCCCTCATATGCCTGTTCATAATACGTGGCTTCTTCTTTCCGGCATTCGGCAAGTGTTTTTTCATCTTTCTTTTTTGCCTTGGAAAGCTCCTCAATCCAGCCGCGGTACAGCCAGGATATCTTTAGGCACTCATATGCCTTTTCACTGTTCTTTCCCTTTTTCACCAGTGTATTATATAAAGCCAGTTTATACCGCTCAATGGCTTTTTCGTAAGAATACGGCTCCATCGGTTCTTCTTTTGGCTGCTTCTGCCCTTTGAACTTATGGCATACCCCTTCTTCAATCATCTTGACCTGACCGGTAGACAAATGGGTAAAATAGCGGTTCATCGCCGTATATCCGCACTGTGGGCAGGACGATACATCATATTTATTTGTATCAATGTACTGAAAACGCGGACGTAGATCAAAATCCGGTTCCATGCGCTTCACCCGTCCGGTTTTTACCATTCTTGTACGGAAAACATTATCACATACCGGACAACGGATGGATTTATCCAGTAAGAACTCAGTTTCGCTGTGAACCGGTTCTTTTTTTGGCACCGGTTCCGGTGCTTTCCGTGCAGGTGTATCACTTTTTTCCTCTTCAAAGAGGTGGTCTGTATCCATCTGATCCAGACCAAATTTTTCCAATCCCGATAATAAATTCATTCTATGCCTCTTTTTGTCTATTCTTTATTTTTTCGGCAGCTTAAAAGAACTCTTCAAAGAAACAATTCTGTTAAATACAGGCGCTCCCGGCTTTGAATCCTTATAATCTGCGCAGAAAAATCCTTCTCTTACAAACTGAAAACTCTCATATGGTTTTGCCTCTAACAATGCCGGCTCTACAATGCTCTCTGTCAGGACAGTCAGGGAATTCGGATTCAGATTCAGACTTCCGTCTTCATTATATACGCCAAGTTCTTCATTAATGAGGTTCTCATATAAGCGAACCGTTACTTTCTTTCCGTGTTCTGCCGATACCCAGTGAATGGTTCCCTTTACTTTTCTTCCATCCGGGCTGTTTCCGCCTTTTGATGCCGGGTCATATGTGCAGTGGATAACCGTAACTTTTCCGCTCTCATCCTTTTCAAATCCGACACATTTCACGAAATATGCATTCATGAGACGCACTTCATTTCCCGGGAACATACGGAAATATTTCTTCGGCGGTTCTTCCATAAAATCATCCCGTTCAATATAAATTTCCCTGGTAAACGGAACGGTTCTCTTTCCGAGTTCCGGATTTTCCAGATTATTGTCCACCGGAAGTTCCTCCGTCTGACCCTGCGGATAATTGTCAATGACAACCTTTACCGGATCTAAAACTGCCATCATACGTGGACGCTTCATCTTCAGATCCTCACGGATACAGTACTCAAGCATTGCATAATCCGTAGAACTGTTTGCCTTGGAAATACCTCCAAGTTCGATAAATTTCTGAATGGATTCCGGTGTATATCCTCTGCGGCGCAGCGCTGCAATGGAAACCAGACGTGGATCATCCCATCCATCTACAATCTTCTCCTCAACCAGACGCTTGATATAACGTTTTCCGGTTACAACATTTGTCAGATACAGTTTTGCAAACTCGATCTGCTTCGGAGTCCCTTCCGGACTGGTCTTATATCCAAGTTCTGTCACAACCCAGTCATACAACGGTCTGTGATCCTCGAACTCCAGAGTACAGATGGAATGGGTTATTCCCTCGATTGCATCCTCAATCGGATGTGCAAAATCGTACATTGGATAAATGCACCACTTGTCCCCGGTATTGTGATGTGTCATATGTGCCACACGATAAAGGATCGGATCTCTCATATTGATATTGGAAGAAGTCATATCAATCCGTGCACGAAGTACACGACTTCCATCCTCACATTTTCCTTCCTTCATTTCTTCAAACAGCGCAAGATTTTCCTCTACGCTTCTTTTGGCATATGGGTCTTCTTTTCCCGGCTCTGTCAGAGTACCGCGATACTCACGGATTTCGTCTGCAGACAGATCGGATACATATGCTTTTCCCTTTTTAATCAGTTTAATCGCTGCTTCATACATCTGATCGAAGTAATTTGATGCAAAGAAGAGGCGATCTCCCCAATCTGCTCCAAGCCATTTTACGTCTTCCTTAATAGACTCTACAAACTCAAGTTTCTCTTTTGTCGGATTTGTATCATCAAAACGGAGATTGAATTCTCCTCCGTACTTTTTTGCTAACCCTGAATTTAAAAGAATGGACTTTGCATGTCCGATATGCAGATATCCGTTTGGCTCCGGTGGAAAACGGGTTTTTACCGTCTCACAATGTCCCTCTGCCAGGTCCTTTTCAATAATCTGTTCAATAAAATTCTTGGAAACCGCTTCATTTTCCATATGTCTATTCCTCCAGCACTCCTCAAATAAGAATAATTATAGGGATATTCCCGATATTTGTCAACCGGAACGCGCCTGTGTACGCTATTGCTCCTGTCCTTTTTCGGATTCCAGGATTCCGTCCAGCGCACATGTTGAAAAATATGCAATCTGTTTCTTCCCGTTTTTTATTTTTTCTTCCGTTTTTTTCACTCTGTCACCGGTTCCGGATGATGCACTTTTTCCCAGTGTAGAAATTGTAACCGCTCCCTGTGCATATCCGCCATTCCAGTTCTGTTCCATATAGCGGCCATTCAGCTTTGCATCAAACAGCTCTGTATAATAAACCGACCACACACTGACAACCGAAGTCAGCGCGGCCTTTCCTGCCATCTGACGCATATCAGAGTTTCTTCCAACCGCGTATACGCATTTTCCGCTTTCTTTTGCATTTTCAGCCATCTGCATAACAGCATCCAGATCGGTATTGGATGCAAGAACCACACACCCGCTCCGGATCAGATCTCCGGCTGCGGTTGCCTCCGCATCACTGTTATTCCAGGCATCTATGTATTCTACCTGTAAAACAACCTTTTTACAGACGGCCTTTACTCCCAGGTAATAGGCATTAATATCTGCATGTGCATCATCGTTTGCCTCTGCCGCCACATATCCCAGTTTTACATTTTTCTTTTCGTCAAAACTCTTTGCGGGAATCTTTTTCTTTTCCTTCAGCTTTGCTACCTTCATTCCGGCCGTGACTCCTGCCACATAAGAAGCTTCGTAGGTATCCATATGTACATTGTAAAGATTTGTGAGTTCTGTTCCGTCTTCCGTTACCGTACTCTGTGTCTTTGAATCGTTGATAACTACAAAATCAACTTCCGGATTCTTTTCTGCTTCACTTTTTATTGCTTCTTCATAGATGGCGCTGTTTGCAATAATAATCTCACATCCCTGTCTGATAAGATCCTTTACCGCACTTTTGCAGCCATCATTCGCACCGACACGCTCTTTCCAGATGATATCCTGCTCCGGAAGACTGACATTTTCTGCTGCTGCCCGGATTCCGTCAATATGTGCCAGTGTATAGGCTTCTGTCTCATCTCCGTTTAAGATAACACCGATCCATCCCTTTTGTTCTTCCTCATTTTCCGGTGGAATTTCCACTTTCGTTTCCGCAGTCTGTTCGTTTTCCTGCTGCTTTTGTTCTTTGTCTGCTTTCTGTTCTCCTGATTCTGTCTGTGTTCCGCTGACACCTGCCATTCCTATCAGAACCGCAACGATAAGCAAAACACTTAAAAACTTTTTCTTCATGATTTTTTTCTTTTCCACTCACTAAATTTTATTTTACATGCTGGTGGGTAAACAGATGATCCTGACAGTATTCACGATTTCCCACGCATTTGCTGCAATAACGGAACTGTAATTCCGGATTTGTCAGCTCGGTTCTACCACAGATGGCACATTTGTGACGTGCAATGCCGGACCCCGGACGAGGCTGACTGAACTGTGCCCGGAATTCTTTCTGGCGTTTCTTTTGTTTTCCGGACAAACGGGTCTTCATTGCATGGAAAAACCAGAACATATTGAGTACCGGAACCACAATCTGTACGCAGTTTAAAACACCCACGAGAATTCCCATTCCGGTTCCATAACTTGCAATTCCGATCGAGAATATACGAACCACCTGATATCCCAGATATACCAGTTCAAAAATTAACATCCATTTCATCCTGATCGGAAGGACAAAATACAGGCGTACCTCTCCCTCCGGCATGCACATGGCCAGCGCCAGCAGCATGGACATCAGAATATAATACGTGGACAGATACGGAGAAAAACCATATCCCAGCAGAATCCGCGTAACAACATATACGATCGCGCCTACAATGTCACACAAAATCACACTTCCCCACAAAAATACATTCATGCGGAATGTTCCAAGCATGGATTCCAGCGAACTGCCCCACATAAGCACACAGAACAGAAATAAGATTCCAAAAACATCCAGCGATGCCGTCGGTGTAAAAATCCATGTCACAACTCTCCAGAGCTGTCCGTGCAGAATACTGCCCATATCAAAATTCATATAACTCATGAGTCCGGGTGCCGTCAGCTGTACCACGTATCCAATCACCTGCGCAAGTACAAAATATCTGCTCAGATTGGCGACCGCATGTCGTCCCCATTTGCGTTCCAGTTTATCCATCCAGTTCATAAATCTGTCTCCTGTCTACATAGAATAGTGTATGTATGGTTACGGTCACTTCTGACCTTTCTGTCAACCAATTATACGGTTTTCAAATCCCTCTTGTCAACGCAGCGGCACGTTCTTTCCAACATTTTATAAAATCTTTATGTTTTCAGTCGTTGTCTTTTGTCAATTCTTGTCGTATAATGTTTTAGGTTTTGTTTTGAAATCATACTTATTTATAATAAGTTTAGTTACTTACACATGGAGGTTACATTTATGAGTGACAAGCAGTTACATAAACTTGGAATTGATATCGGTTCCACCACCGTCAAAATTGCAATCCTCGACTCACAGGACAACATCCTGTTTTCCGATTACGAGCGTCATTTTGCAAATATTCAGGAGACACTGGCGTCCTTAATTGCCAAAGCATCCAACGAACTGGGGGATCTTTCTGTTTCTCCTGTTATTACCGGATCAGGCGGACTGACCCTTGCAAAGCATCTGGAGGTTCCGTTTACGCAGGAGGTTATTGCAGTATCCACTGCTCTCACTCATTATGCGCCACAGACCGATGTTGCAATCGAGCTCGGCGGAGAAGATGCCAAGATCATCTATTTTGAAGGCGGTAATGTCGAACAGCGTATGAACGGTATCTGTGCCGGCGGTACAGGTTCGTTCATTGATCAGATGGCATCCCTGATCCAGACCGATGCTTCCGGATTAAATGAATATGCCAAAAATTATAAAGCAATCTATCCGATTGCAGCGCGCTGTGGTGTATTTGCCAAGACAGATATCCAGCCGCTCATCAATGAGGGTGCAACTCGCGAAGATCTGTCTGCCTCTATTTTCCAGGCGGTTGTCAATCAGACGATCAGTGGACTTGCCTGTGGTAAACCGATCCGCGGACATGTGGCATTTCTCGGTGGTCCTCTGCACTTTTTATCCGAACTGAAAGCAGCGTTTATCCGCACGTTAAATCTCGATGATGAGCACGCAATTACACCGGAAAATTCGCATCTGTTTGCAGCGATCGGTTCCGCATTAAATTATAAAGAAGACGTAGAGACCACTTTAGGATCTCTGCAGCAGCGTCTTTCCACCGGCATTAAGCTGGAGTTTGAAGTTGCCCGTCTGGATCCGCTGTTTGCCAGCCAGGAAGATTACGATGCTTTTACCAGCCGGCACGGAAACAATCATGTAGAAACCGGTGACCTGAAAAACTATTCCGGAAACTGCTATCTCGGTATTGACGCAGGTTCCACGACAACAAAGATCGCACTTGTCAGCGAGGACGGAAAACTTCTGTATTCATTCTATGACAACAATAACGGAAGCCCGCTTGCAACTGCCATCCGTTCCATTCAGGAAATTTACCGTCTGCTTCCGGAGAGTGCGCACATTGTACACTCCTGCTCCACCGGATACGGGGAAGCTCTTTTGAAAGCTGCATTGATGCTTGATGACGGCGAGGTAGAAACCGTCGCCCATTACTATGCCGCCGCTTTCTTTGATCCAAAAGTTGACTGTATTTTAGACATCGGCGGTCAGGACATGAAATGCATCAAGATCAAGAACCAGACCGTAGATTCGGTTCAGTTAAACGAAGCATGTTCTTCCGGCTGCGGTTCTTTCATTGAAACTTTTGCAAAATCCTTAAACTTCACAGTGCAGGATTTCGCCAAAGAAGCACTGTTTGCCAAACATCCGATTGATCTTGGTACCCGCTGTACCGTATTTATGAACTCAAAGGTAAAACAGGCACAAAAGGAAGGCGCCTCCGTTGCCGATATCTCTGCCGGACTTGCCTACTCTGTAATCAAAAACGCATTATTTAAGGTGATCAAACTGTCCGATGCCAAAGATCTGGGAGAAAATATTGTTGTTCAGGGTGGTACTTTCTACAATGACGCCGTTCTGCGCAGTTTTGAAAAAATTGCCGGTGTCCACGCAACCCGTCCGGACATTGCCGGAATCATGGGTGCTTTCGGTGCCGCACTGATTGCCCGCGAACGTCACGAAGCCGGCTATCAGACGACGATGCTGTCCATTGAACAGATCAATAAACTGTCCTACACTACCAAGCTTGCACGCTGCCAGGGATGTACAAACCACTGTCTGCTGACGATCAATAAGTTTTCAGACAACCGTCAGTATATTACCGGAAACCGCTGTGAGCGCGGACTTGGAAAAGAAAAAAACAAAGAGAATATTCCAAACCTCTTCGAATATAAGAACAAACGTATTTTTGCTTATGAACCTCTGTCAGAAGCCGAAGCAACCCGCGGGACCGTCGGACTTCCGCGTGTACTGAACATGTATGAAAACTATCCGTTCTGGGCAACGTTCTTTAAGAAGCTCGGTTTCCGTGTGGTTCTCTCTCCGCAGTCCACACGAAAAATCTACGAACTCGGCATTGATTCTATTCCAAGCGAATCCGAATGCTACCCGGCGAAACTGGCGCACGGTCATATTTCCTGGCTGATCCACCAGAATGTAGATTTTATTTTCTATCCGGCGATTCCTTACGAGCGCAACGAGTTTCCGGATGCAAACAACCACTACAACTGCCCGATCGTAACTTCTTATTCCGAAAACATTAAAAACAATGTTGAAGAAATTACAAGTGGACAGATGCGGTTCTTAAACCCGTTCATGGCGTTTACAAACGAAGAAGTCCTTTCCAAACAGCTCGTAGACTGTTTTAAGAAAGAATTCCATATTCCGGAAGCCGAAGTACGTGATGCCGTATCCGAAGGCTGGAAAGAACTTGCCATGACCCGTCTGGAGATGCAGAAGAAGGGCGAAGAAGTATTGAAATATATGGAAGAACACCATCGCCGTGGTATCGTGCTGGCCGGTCGTCCATACCATGTTGATCCGGAAATCAATCACGGTATTCCGGAAATGATTACTTCCTACGGTATGTGTGTACTGACAGAAGATTCCATTTCCCATCTGGGGAATCTGGAACGCCCGCTTATTGTCATGGATCAGTGGATGTACCACAGCCGGCTGTACTCCGCCGCAAACTACGTTAAGACCAGGGATGATCTGGACCTCATCCAGCTGAACTCCTTCGGCTGCGGACTGGATGCCGTAACAACCGACTGTGTCAGCGATATTCTGACCAATTCCGGAAAAATTTATACATGCTTAAAGATTGATGAAGTCAACAACCTCGGTGCTGCCCGTATCCGTATCCGTTCGCTTCTGGCTGCAATTCGTGTCAAAGAGAAAAAACATGAAAAACGCGAAATCAAGCCGGCAAATTACGAGCGCGTTATCTTTACCGAGGAAATGCGTAAAGATTACACCATCATCTGTCCACAGATGTCACCGATCCATTTTGAACTTCTCGTTCCGGCATTCCGTGCCGCAGGCTACAATCTGGTCATCCCGGATGTTCCGGCCAGAGAATGTGTCGATGTCGGTTTAAAGTTTGTAAATAACGATGCATGTTATCCGTCCCTGATTGTCATCGGACAGATTATGAGTGCGGTAATGTCCGGCAAATATGACCTGAGCAAAACAGCAATCCTGATCTCACAGACCGGTGGTGGCTGTCGTGCGACCAACTACATTGGATTTATCCGCCGTGCACTGACCAAAGCCGGCCACCCGGACATTCCGGTCATCTCCATCAACATGGTCGGTCTGGAGAAAAATCCGGGATTTAAACTCACACCAAGCCTGATCCAGCATGGTCTGTACGCTCTGGAATTCGGAGACATCTTCATGCGCTGTCTCTACCGTGTGCGCCCATACGAAAAGGTACCGGGATCTGCCAACGCATTACACGAAAAATGGAAAAAACGTGTCATTGACTTTGTTGGCAACACCAAGATTCTGTCCCACCGTAAATATCGCAAAATGTGCCGTCAGATCATCCGCGACTTTGACAATCTGCCAATGACGGATGAGAAAAAGCCGCGTGTCGGTGTGGTTGGAGAGATCCTTGTCAAGTTTCTTCCGGCTGCCAACAACTATATTGTAGACCTGCTCGAATCCGAAGGCGCTGAGGCAGTCGTACCGGATCTGACCGATTTCTTACTGTACTGCTGCTACAATCAGAATTTCAAGGCGGATTATCTTGGAGCTACCGCAAAATCCAAGCGCATCAACAATATGCTCATCCGCTTCTTTGAGTGGCTGCGCAAGGATGCAAGGGATGAACTTGCAAAGAGTAAACATTTTGAGCCAACTGCATATATTCAGGATCTGGCAAAACAGGCAGAGCATATCGTCTCCTGCGGTAACCAGACCGGCGAAGGCTGGTTCTTAACTGGAGAAATGCTTGAACTGATTGCACAGGGAGCAACCAACATCGTCTGTGCGCAGCCATTTGCCTGCCTGCCAAACCATATCGTCGGTAAAGGTGTCATTAAGGAAATTCGTCACGAATATCCGGGCGCAAATATCGTTGCAATCGATTATGATCCGGGTGCATCGGAAGTTAACCAGCTCAACCGTATCAAGCTGATGCTTTCTACAGCACAGAAAAACCTGAAAAAAACAAATTCATAATTCTGCGATGTTTCATCATAAGTCGCAAAAATACCCCGGCAACGGAAATTCCGTTTGCCGGGGTATTCCTTTTTTATTTTTCCAGTCAGTCTAACACTTTTTCCAGTTCAGCAATCACGATCCTTAATGCTTTGATCCGTGCATATTTTTTATCTACGGATTCTAAGATATGCCACGGTGCATAGGTAGTGCTCGTCTTTTGAATCATCTCATTGACTGCCCCCTCATACGCATCCCACTTATCACGGTTGCGCCAGTCTTCCTCTGTAATCTTCCATTGCTTTTCGGGCGTATTCTGCCGATCGGTAAAACGGGCAAGCTGCGTATCTTTGTCGATCTGCACCCAGAATTTGATGATCACGGCTCCCCAGTCGTGCAGTTCCTTCTCAAACTCATTAATTTCATTGTACGCACGCATCCAGTCATTCTCGCTGCAAAACCCTTCCAGACGTTCGACCATCACACGCCCATACCACGTTCGGTCAAAGATTGCAATATGCCCGGTACGCGGAAGCCTTGTCCAGAAACGCCACAGATAATGTCTTGCTTTCTCATGCGGCTCGGGACTTGCAATCGGATGAACCTCATATCCACGCGGATCAAGTGCTCCCGTAATCCGCTTGATATTTCCGCCTTTTCCGGCTGCATCCCACCCTTCATAGGCAATGATGACCGGCACTTTCTTACGATACAGACGATTGTGCAGTTCTCCAAGTCTCTGCTGAAGCTGCTTTAATTCCTTTTTATAGACATCCTCCTCCATACACTTGTCCAACGGAATGTCACAAAGAAGCGGCATTTTTTTCAACGGAAATACATTCTGCAGAAGCGGAACCGCCATCTGGTGATTACTCAGAGCAATCTCAATCCCCTGGGTAAGCGTCTCAAGAATCTGTACTTCTGTCCATTTTCTGGACTTTGCATCAATGATATACCAGGGTGCGGATGGCATATTTGTATTTTTCAGATATCCGGAAAATACATCCATACATTTCTCATAATGTTCATTCTGCCACAGATCTTTTTTGCTGACACGCCATGTTGTGTCCTTCTGATGCTCCAGCTGTGCAATACGCCGTGACTGTTCCTTTTTTGAAATATGCAGAAAGAATTTCATGACCAGATAGCCATTGTCTGTAAGCTGCCGTTCAAACCGGCGGACACTTTCAATCCGATTGGCATATACATCCTCGGAAATGGTTCCGTGCAGACGCTCCTCCGTAATCTCATCCATCCATGCCGTATCCAGAAATACAAACTGTCCGGCTTCCGGAATTTTGGCAAAATGCCGGTACAAAAACGGTTTTCTCTTGTCATCCTCCGTCTTTTTCTGCATCGATACCACCTTAAAGAAACGCGGATCAATATTCTGGATGATCTGGCCGATTGCATAACCTTTTCCGGCCGTTCCCCAGCCTTCAAGCACAACAAGAACCGGTACTTTTTTTTCTTTAATCAAAAGCTGCTGCCGTGCCAGTTTCTCTTTTACCGCTTCCAGCCGTGCCTTAATTTCCTCCTCCGATGGTTTTTCGGATTTTTCCCACTCTTTTAGCATAAAAACCCCTCCTTATGCTTTTTTCTTATCATACCACAGCTGCTGATTTTCATCCACTTCTTTGCAAATTTTTTTGTTTTCACTTTTCACTGGCAAAAAATGCAATTCCGATGTATAGTATCCTATATATAAACTTTCGAAATCTGTGTTTTCGTAAATATAAAGGAGTATAAAAAATCATCATGCTGCAATTAGAACGTCAGAAACTTATATTGGAATATTTGAAACAAAACCGAAAAGCAACCACAAATGAACTCAGTGAAATGCTTGGAGTTTCCACCACAACCATCCGTACCGATTTAAACCAGATGGATAAAGAAAAACTTCTGACCAAAACACATGGAGGCGCACTCTACCACGATAACTCTGCAGACTTACCGGAAAAGCCTATTTCTTTCATGAACGTGCACTGGAAAATAAAAAAGAAAAAGAGGCAATTGCTGCAAATGCCATCCACATGGTAAAAGATCACATGTGCATCTTTTTAGATGCCAGCTCCACTGCCTATACACTTGGCATGAAACTGACCGGCTTTACAGAACTTACCGTTATTACAAACGGCATTGACCTTGCACTGGCTCTGAAGGATATCCCCGGGATCACCGTTATCCTGACCGGCGGAATCGTTACCTCTGCCTCTTCTTCCATTGAAGGTCTCCTCGGTGTGGATCTGCTACAGAAAATTCATACGGACATTGCATTTGTCTCTGCACGCGGCTTCTCCGTTGAAAACGGACTTACCGATTTCAGTATCTACGAAGCAGATTTAAAACGCATGTGTATCAAGGCTTCTGCTAAAACAATTGCATTGATTGACCACACCAAATTTGACACCTCATCCATCTCCAGCTATGCTTCTATTGATGATCTGAATCTGGTAATCACTGACTCCGGATTATCCGAAAATACAAAAGAAATTTATGAAAAAGCCGGCGTTGATCTGCTCATCGCCGACTAATTATCAATTTTCCATGTTTAACAATTTTTGCATTGCAGCTGCCTGAACCGGTCTGGAATAATAATACCCCTGAAACCATGTGGCTCCAAAGGAACGCAGATAATTCTGCAGCTTTTCATCCTCTACCCCTTCCAGGCAGCTCTTTAAATCCGCTTTATTTGCAAAATCAACCATGCTGCGCACCAGTGCCTGTTTGGTCTGATTATCCGTAATTCCACGGATAAAACTCATGTCAATCTTTATCTCATCCATCGGGGTCTGCAGCAGGACACTTGAAGAAGCACTTCCCGTACCGTAATCATCCATTGCAAGTCTCACTCCATGTTGTTTGAGGTACAACAGTTTTTCTTCCATAACGCTGACCGGCATGCTTCTACACCGCTCTGTCAGTTCCAGACACAACTGCCCCGCCGGAAAACCTGTTTCTTTCAACAATGCCATGACAACACCACAGAACGTTTTCCTTTCCAGCTGTTTTGCGGACATATTGACATTAATAAAAAAATCCGGATTTGATTTTCGAAACTCCACAGCATCCGTCAATGCCTGTTTCAAAACAAAATTTCCCAGATCATACATACATGGATTGCTTTCCAGCCAGTCAATAAACATTCCCGGTGGCACAATACCATATGGCTCCTTTTTCCAGCGGACCAGTGCTTCCGCTCCGACAATCTCTCCTGTCTGTGCATGTACGACAGGCTGATACTCCACATAAAATCCGTCACATTGGTTCAGCACAGACTGATGAATTACCTTCATCAGATCCAGATCCACGTCCCCATTGATCTGTACCAGATCATTAAAGAACATTAACTTATGATCCCGTCTGGTACGCATTTTTCCTAAAACATATTCCAGCTTACTCTGTACCGTGGAAATTTCTCCCTCATAATGATCAAGAATTATCCCGCTGGCATATATCTTCAAGTCAAAATGGTTGTTTTCCAAGACGACACTTTCCTCCAGCCGCGCGCGAATCTTCTCCAGAAATGCCGCAGCATCTTCACGGCTGGCATCCCTCAAAATAAATGCGTAATTGGAATTTCCCATACGATAAACTGCTTTATCTGCATCCATCATGTAAATAAACCGGTATGCAAGAACCTTTTGAATCCGGTCGCTGTAATTTGTTCCGTACAATATATTGATATCATTCATATGATCAATTTCAATTTCCAAAACAGCTATTTTTCGTCCCTGCTGAATATAATCCACAATATCTTTTTCAAATTTGACCTGACCATAAAGATCCGTCAACGGATCAATTTCCGGAATCACATTCTGATTCCGAAGCAGAACAATAAAATATCTGTTTTTACCCTGCTCTAAAATCATATCCGTTATAATCTGCGTCATCACATACTTTTTGTCTTTTCCCATACGGATGTACAGATCGTTCTCCAGATTGATCCCCCGCAGACGTTTTTTCATCTCTTCCGTATATTCCGGGCAGTCATATGGGTGTACGCTCTTTTCCAGCACTATTTTATATCCATCTTCACACCATCCCGATGGAATCCCCAGAAATTCTGCAGTACTTTCTGGAACAAATGTTAAATTATGCTGCATATCAGTAACCATTAAATAACTGTCCTGAGATAATTTTGAAATACGACTGATCATCTCCTGAAATATCTGAGATTTTTCCATGCAAAATTCCTGTTTTTCCATCGCTTCCACTCCATATACCTTCTATCAATAGTCTATGTTTATGGTAACATATTTCTGCCATTTATGCAATTTTCAACTTTAACTGGTGCATACATGAAAATTGCAAAGTTTAATTCTACCATCCATTTATACAGTGGAATTCTCTTCTGCACAAGTGGAGTTTAATCTTTC